>Ga0213872_10000704_pt1 | contig 25147 bp, 26 predicted proteins | sample VelepicomBERX_R2_FD_160071 | JGI IMG/M metagenome (GOLD analysis project Ga0213872, IMG submission 160071) | Rhizosphere microbial communities from Vellozia epidendroides in rupestrian grasslands, the National Park of Serra do Cipo, Brazil - RX_R2 | ecosystem: Host-associated > Plants > Roots >...
GAGGCTTTCATCGTTACTCTGTCGACGAACGCTGGTTCGTTCCGCACTTCGAGAAGATGCTCTATGACCAGGCGCAGCTTGCCGTCTCTTATCTCGAAGCTTTCCAGATTACTCGCGACGACAACTTCGCCCGCATCGCCCGCGACATCTTCCGTTACGTCGCCCGCGATTTGACCAGTCCCGAAGGCGCCTTCTATTCCGCCGAAGATGCCGACAGCCCGGATCCCGAACACCCCGGGCACTCCGGCGAGGGCGCATTTTACATATGGCGCAAGAGCGAGATCGAATCTGTCCTTGGGGAAAAGGACGCGGCTCTGTTCTGCCGCCGCTACGGCGTCGAACCGGACGGCAACGTCGCCAATGATCCGCACGGCGAGTTCACCGGTCGCAACATCCTTTACCAGGCCTTAAGCACCGAGGAGTGCGCCGGCAGAATGGGTCTTTCCATTGAAGAAGCGAGCGAAATCCTTGACCGCTCAAAGCGCAAGCTATTCGAGGCGCGTGCCGGCCGCCCGCGCCCGCATCTCGACAATAAAGTGCTCACCTCCTGGAACGCGCTCATGATCTCGGCCCTGGCCAAAGGCTACATCATCCTGGGCGATAGCACTTTTCTGAGCGCCGCGGAGGCCGCCGCGGATTTCCTGCTGCATACTATGTACGATGAACGGACTGGCCGGCTGCTCCGTCGCCTCTGCGGCGGTGAGGCCGCTATTCCCGCGTTTCTCGACGACTACGCCTTCTTGGCTCAGGCCCTGCTCGACTTGTTCGAGGCCGGCGGCCAGGCCCGTTATCTCGCCATCGCCGACAGACTTGCTCGTGCCGGCTTCGGCCAATTTGAAGACACCGATGGGGGAGGTTTTTTCAGCACCGCCGAACACGCACCGGATGTCTTGCTGCGGATCAAAGACGATTACGACGGCGCGGAACCGTCCGGCAACTCGGTCGCCACCGATGTGCTCCTGCGCCTCGCTCACCTGTTAGGCAGCGGCGGTCAATTTCTCGCTCGCGCGGACAAGTCGCTCCGGGCATTCGCCCCCAAGATCAAAGCGCAGCCGCCCATCGCGCCGCAAATGCTGGTCGCTGTCGGTCGTTCGCTTGCCGAGCCTGAGCAGATCGTTGTCCGCTGCGCCGCGTTGAATTCAGAGGCTCAACAAGTGCTCGCCGAAGAGCGGAAGCGCTTCGCCCCCTACGCTGTTTTCCTGCCGTTGACCGATGCCGCAGCCGAAGAACTCCGCCAGGTCGCGCCGTTTCTCGCCGGACTCGAGCGCAAGGGACGCATCACCGTTTATCGTTGCCGGAATTTTGCCTGCGACCTGCCCAATGTTATCCAGTAAACAGCTCTTTGGTACAGGTTCCTCCCAGTTATCCCGAGGTGTTGTCGCCTGCTACACTGTGGCCGATGACAAACCCGAATCCATCGAATCGCACTACGATCTTGAGGGGGAGTCCGGTGACTCTCGCTGGGCCGGAACTGAAGGTTGGGGATCAGGCCCCTGATTTTGATGTAGTCGATTCTTCGCTACAGAAAGTAAACCTCGAGAAGACGGGTAAAGGCGTCCGTATTTTCAGCGTGCTTCCGTCTCTCGATACGCCCGTCTGTGATGCCCAGACGCGTCGCTTCGAAGAAGAAGCCGAAAAGGATCAGAACATTCGGATCTACACCATCAGCATGGATCTGCCCTTTGCCCAAACGCGCTGGTGCGGCAACTTCGGAATAAACAAGGTCGTCATGCTCTCCGACCACCGGACAGGTTCGTTCGGCGAAAATTATGGCACCCTGATTTCCGATCTTCGCATTGAGAGCCGAGCGATTTTCGTGGTGGATGCAGACAACCGCCTGGTACACGTTGAGTACGTAAAGGAGGTTGGGGAGCACCCGAATTATCAGGCTGCCCTGGCCGCGGCCAAAGCCGTTCAAGCAACTCACTCCGCCGCCTGAAGCCGTCAATTCAGGAAACGCCTGGCGCGTTCGCGTTTACGTCTGAGCCCCGAAACGCGTCAGGCAACCATTGCCAGGCCGGACCAGAAGTTCTCAAGTGCCCGGACAACGTTCAGGTATTCATCCAGATCGTCGGGCTTTGTGATGTAGCAGTGCGCGTTCAGGCTGTAAGCAGCATCGATGTCTTCTTCGGCCCAGGAGTTCGTCATTACGACCACCGGGATCTGCTTCAGATTTGGCGCCGCTTTGACCTCTGCCAGCACCTCAAGTCCGTTCTTCCGCGGCAGATTCAAGTCAAGCAAGATCAGGTCCGGCATGGCGGTCCGTCCCGTTTCTGCCTGCCGAAGGTAATCAAGTGCCTCCACGCCGTCCCAGGCGACCGTAATCTGCACCGTAGCGGTTGTTCCCTTCAACGCTTCACGAATTAGGCGGACATCACTTGGACTGTCCTCAACCAATAAGATCCGCAATGCTCGCATGAAGCCACCCGAAAATAGGGGAGCAAGTCGACGGCCAGTTCAATTATTGCGGTAAATTATAGATTCAGAACGAGATCGTGAAAACCAGAGGTGAACAAATCAGGTAAGAAAGATCTTCAGGGACGCGCCGTCCGTGCAAAAAGTGCGCGTCTTCACACAAAAGCAACAGGTCTGGCCGGGTCGATTGACAGTGTTCTAACCGGTTTATTATCATAGACATTGCGTTGAGTGCCGCATCGTTGACTGGGCACAAAGCTGCGTTGATGACCTGTTGACGCCGATAAGAGGGAGGCTCTTTGATCAAGCTGGACATTATCAACGAAGTCGTAAATCGCACGGGCATCACGAAAACCAAGGCGGAGATGGCCGTCGAAACCGTTTTCGAAACGATGAAAAAAGCGCTGAGTGAAGGTGACCGTATAGAACTCAGAGGCTTCGGTATCTTCAACGTGCGTCCACGCAAGACCGGCATAGGCCGCAATCCCAGAACCGGCGCGGAGGTTGCCATCCCGCCCGGCAAAGCGGTTCGGTTCAAACCGGGCAAGGAACTGCAGACTCTGCAGTAAAGGTGTGCCGGATCAGGGGTTCACGCGCCCGCTCGAAAGCCTTGAGGGTGGTTTCGAAGCGACTTCTTCTCTTCGCGCCACTGCTCTGTTGTGGGTGCACGCTCTTCTCTTTATCGCAACACTGATAACCACCACGGTTTTCGGCTACGCTCTGGTACAAGCTTTTGCGATGCACCGGCCTCTCGACCCCGAACACATACTGGAAGGCTACGCGCTTCTCGGACACCTGGATCCGCGCCTCTCCTCAGGTCTATCTTTTTCTCTCCCGCTGCTGCTGATTCTCTTGTCCCACGAGTTTGGACACTACTTCGAATGCCGGCGGCGCGGGCTCGATGCATCGTTGCCCTATTTCCTGCCGTCCCCGACGCTCTTCGGCACCTGCGGCGCTTTCATACGCATTCGTTCGCCCTTCTACACCCGGGAGGGGCTGTTCGATGTCGGTATCGCCGGGCCGATCGCGGGCTTCCTTGCTCTGATTCCCTTTCTCTTCCTTGGCGTCGCACTCTCACAGGTTTCTCCTGTGCCGGTCAATGGCCAGGTGGAATTCGGCACTCCGCTTGTTCTGCACATGGTCGAGGCGGTCTTCTTTCGAGGCGTTCCCGTTTCGAGAATCCTCTTGCACCCCATGGCAATGGCCGCCCTCGGAGGTCTGTTCGCTACGGCCATCAATCTGTTGCCAATGGGGCAGTTGGACGGAGGTCACATCCTGTACGCTGTGGTGGGCGCGCGCTGGCACCGCATCATAACAACCGCTCTGACAGTCGTGCTGGCGATTCTCGGTTTTTTCTACTGGCCCTGGTGGATTTGGGCGGTAATCATGTTTCTGTTCGGCCGCCGCCATCCTCTGACGTATGATCGAACTCCGGTCTCGCCCGCACGGCTTGTATTGTGTGCCGCAGCCTTGATGATGTTTGTGCTTTCGGTTTCCTTGATACCCGTGCGTCTGGCCTGACGCGAGCGTGAATGAAAATCTCCGCAACTATCATTACCTTCAACGAGGAACGCAACATTGCGCGCGTGATTGAGAGCTTACGCTGCTGCGATGAGATTCTCGTTCTCGATAGCGGCTCCAACGACCGGACCGTCGAGATCGCAGCCAAGTTGGGGGCGCGCGTCGTGGAAGCGTCATGGCATGGGTTCGCTGCGCAGAAAAATATTGCAGTGGATCTTGCGGCTAACGATTGGATTTTGTCTCTTGATGCGGACGAGAGCCTGAGCGAAGCGCTGGAAGCGGAGATTTGGCAGATCAAAAAAGCCGGGCCGCGATTCGAAGGTTATACCATGCCGCGTCTGGCCCAGTATCTTGGCCGTTGGATCCTGCATAGCGGCTGGTATCCCGACAGGAAAGTCAGGCTCTTCAACCGGCGCAAGGCCAAGTGGGTCGGCGAATTCGTCCATGAATCTGTAAGGGTGGAAGGCTCGGTCGGGCATCTCAAGTCGAATCTCCTGCACTTCACGTGCAACTCGCTCTCCGAACACGTACGCACGATGGACCGCTACACCACCCTGGCTGCCCAGGAGATTGTTTCGCGCGGCACAAACGTGAGCATGGCCAAGCTGTTATGCGACCCGGCCTGGACTTTCCTTCGCACCTATGTGCTGAAGGAGGGGTTCCTCGACGGCGTCGAAGGACTGAGCATTGCCTACATGGCGGCCTTTTATAACTTCGTCAAATATGCGAAGGCGCGCCACATGAGCCCGGGCCGGAAGTAGTGCGTGTTCTCCACATCGATACGGGCCGTGATCTGCGCGGCGGCCAAAGGCAGGTGCTGCTTTTGCTCGAATTGCTCAGCACGGCCGGCCATGAATGTAAATTACTTGCCCGCACTGCAGGACTGCTTCGCACGGAAGCGTCTCGCCTGGGCGTGGCCGTCCTCCCTGCCACGCTACGGAACGTCTGGTCTCATTCAGCGAAGGCGGATATCGTTCACGTGCACGATGCGCATGCGCATTCCCTCGCCGCCGTCGCTTCGCCACGCCCGTTCGTCGTGTCCCGCCGGGTGGCATTCGCCGTGCGCCGTTCTTTCGTTTCACGCTGGAAGTATCGCCGGGCTCGCCGTTTTATCGCGGTCTCGAAGTTCGTTGCCGCGCAGTTGTACAGCGCGGGTATTCCCTCCGAAAAAATTGATGTTGTGTACGATGCCGCGCCCCGGATTACGACGGCGAACGAATGGAGCCCCGACGCGCCCGTGGTTGCGCTCGCGAACGACGATCCGATGAAAGGACGGGATCTTGTTCAACTTGCGGCGGCAAAGAGCGGACACCAGGTCGTCTTTTCCAAAGACCTGTCGTCCGACTTTCGCCGCGCTTCCATGTTCGTCTACATCACCCGGTCGGAGGGACTGGGCTCGGCGGCACTGCTGGCGATGAGCATGGGCGTGCCGGTAATTGCGAGCCGCACAGGCGGCTTGCAGGAAGTCTTTGAAGACCGGATCTCCGGTTTGTATGTGGAAAACGAACCGGCTCAAATTGCGTCGGCGATGTGCCGAATCACGAATGACGCGGAATTTGCCTGCCGGTTGATTCGAGAAGGCCGCGCGCGGGTGGCAACGCAATTTAATACGCACCGTTTGCTCGAAGGCACGCTTGCCTCGTACGCCAGGGCGCTGGGGGCATAACCGCGAAGATGCTGCTTCTCCTGCTCACGGCAGTTTTCGGGCTTCTGATCGGCAGTTTCCTGAATGTCTGCATTTACCGGATTCCGCGTGACATCTCGGTTGTAGCGCCGCGCTCATTCTGTCCGGAATGCGGATCGCCGGTTCCCTGGTTCGACAACATTCCGGTTCTGAGCTTTGCGCTGCTGCGGGGGAAGTGCAGGGCCTGCGCGAAGCCAATCGGGATCCGCTATCCAGCCGTGGAACTCACGACCGCGGCTCTTTTTGTCTGGACTGTTGCGCTGTACGGCTTGACGGTCAGCAGCGCGAAGTGGCTTCTTTTTGAATCGATTCTGATCGTTCTCTTTGTGACCGATCTCGAAGAAAGGCTGCTGCCCGACGAGTTGACATTAGGCGGAAGCGCTGTCGGGCTTATCTTTGCCTTTTTTGTCCCGGTGCCCGGGTTCCCGGGTGATCTGCTGGTGGAGTTCGGGGTTACGGCGCGCTCACTGCTTAATGCTGTGGCTGGCGCCTCGTTGCTGGCAGCCGTGCTCTGGCTCGTAGGGTTTCTCTATGCCAGGATCCGGCACCGCGATGGTTTGGGCCTGGGCGACGTCAAGTTGCTGATTCTGCTCGGAGTTTACCTGGGGTTCGAACGGGCGTTACTGGCTCTGCTCGTAGGATGCGTCGCAGGCTCTATCATTGGGCTAGGGTATATTCTGCTGACTCGCAAGCAGGCATCCACCTACCAACTGCCGCTGGGTAGTTTTCTCTGTGCCGGGGCGGCTCTCATACCGCTCATTACCCGATCTTGAAAGTTGTCAGAAAGGGCGGCCGGCAATCGTCTTGATGTATTATAGGACTTTATCGTATGAAGGAACTCCTTCAGGTGCTCACCCCGGGCGAGCCGGACTGGCTTGTAGCAACCCAGCTCGACCCGAAACGGCTTCCGGCGCATGTAGCTATCATCATGGACGGAAATGGCCGTTGGGCGAGGCAACGGAATTACCCAAGGATCCTGGGCCACAAAGCGGGTGTGAACTCGGTGCGCAAGGTTGTCGAAACCTGCGCCCAACTTGGCCTGGAGGCGCTGACTCTGTACGCGTTTTCCGTCGAAAACTGGAAGCGCCCGCGACATGAAATCGAAGGCTTGTGGCGGCTGCTGCGCTTCTATCTGAAGCGAGAGCTGCCGAACCTGATGCGCAACGATATTCAGTTGGTCGCCATCGGACGCCTGGAGTCGCTTCCAGCCGGGGTGCAAGAGGAGCTTCACTCCGTCATGGATCAGACGGCCTGCAACCGCGGTATGCGTTTGAACCTCGCGATCAATTATGGCGGCCGTACCGAACTGGTGGACGCGGTCAACACGATGCTCTACAATGCGCGCCTCGAAGGGAATCTGGACTCGCTCGAGATCACCGAGGAGGGTATCGCGGCACACCTCTATACCGCCGGAGTAAAGGATCCCGACCTGCTTATTCGTACTTCCGGCGAGCTGCGGGTCAGCAACTTCCTGCTCTGGCAGATCGCTTACGCCGAACTCTACGTCACGGAAACGCTGTGGCCTGATTTCAATCGCACCGAATTGCTCGAAGCGATTTGCGAATATCAGAATCGTGAACGGCGCTTTGGCGGACTCGCACGCACCTCTACTTCTTCTCTGGACCAGCCCGCGTCCTTTCTTCTCGAAGAAGAAGCCTTGGAACTGCCTCTCGCCTGAATTGGTGGAGAGTTCAAATAGATGAAACGCCTGATTACGGCAATCGGGCTGATTCTGCTTGCGCTCTATTTGATTTTCGCTGCCCCCCAAGCCGTTTTTATCAGCGCAGCCACTCTCTGTGGCGTGTTGTGTTATTGGGAGTACTCAGGGCTCGTCGCAAAGCATTCCATCAAGGAGCCGGGCGTATTCGGTTTTCTGATCGGGCTCGCGCTCTTGTTTTGGCCGACGCAATTGCCGGGTATCGATCTGCTCGCCGCGTTGACCCTATTAGTGCTGTTGGCTTCTGTGTTCGCGCTGCGCTACTCCGATATGCGGGAAGTTCTGCCGCAGGTTGCCTGCGCGCTTCTCGGCGGCTTTTATGCCTTTGCACCCTGGCGGTTCGCCAGGGACTTAAGGCATGAAAGTGTCCATCTCCTGTTTTTTGCGCTGGCCCTCAACTGGGCAGGCGATAGCACGGCGTATTACGTCGGAAGGTACTTCGGAAGGCACAGGCTCGCACCTGTCGTGAGCCCGAAGAAGAGCTGGGAAGGCGCCATTGCATCCGTTGCCGGTTCGGTCATCTTCGGCGTGCTGTATTTGGGCCACTTTGTTCCGCGGCTGCAGTGGTGGGAAGTCGTTGGGATGGCTATGCTCGGAAACATTGCGGGACAGTTCGGAGATCTGGTTGAGTCTGCCATGAAGCGGGGTGCGGGTCTGAAAGACAGCGGCACTATCTTTCCAGGGCATGGCGGCATGCTGGATCGCGTCGACAGCAGTTTGTTTGCACTGCCGGTGGTCTACGTTCTTTATCGTTTGCTTGAAGCCTTCAAGCAATAAAGCGAGGCTGTTTTGCTTAATGGATCGTCCGCGTTTTGCGATTCATGTAGTCCATCAGCAGGTAATTTCCGAGCGTGTACGGAGTAGTGAAGTAGGCTTTACCCCGGCACATCTCAGTCACTTTCTGGACGAATTGAACCAGCCCGTAGTCGCTGGCCAGCATAAATGTGTTGATGAGAATGCCGCGCTTCTTGCAGCGCGCGACTTCTTCTAACGTCTGGCTGATGACTAGCGGATCGAGACCGAAGGCGTTCTTATAAATACGTCCGTCATCGAGAGTCAGGGCGGAGGGCTTGCCGTCGGTGATCATGATGATCTGCCGCATGTCCTTCTTTTCCTGAGCCAGAAGCTTCTGCGCCAGAATCAGGCCATCACGCGTATTCGTGTAATACGGATCGACCTGTACTCTGGCGAGCTCGGAGATACGAAGCTCTTCCGCCGAATCATGAAAGAGAACACAGCGCAGCGAATCACCCGGATACTGCGTGCGGATCAGATGAGACAGCGCAAGCGCGACCTTTTTGGCCGGTGTGAAGCGGTCTTCGCCATACAGGATCATGCTATGACTGCAATCGAGCATGAGCACCGTGGCGCATGAACTCTGATACTCCGATTGATGAACGTGGAGGTCAGAGTACTCGAGATTCAACGGAAGGCTCAGCCCTTCGCGCTGAATGGCAGAGAAAAGAGTGGCGCTTACATCAAGGTTAAGGGTATCGCCGAATTCATAAATTTTCGCTCCGCCGCTTGCATCAATCCCGGTGGAGAGGTCGCGTGTGTCGTGGGCGCCAAAACTGGACTTGCCGAGCGAACCGAGCAGATCTTTCAGCGTCTTGAAGCCGAGAAAATCGATTGCCTTGTCGGTAACCTCAAAATGCATCCGAGTTTCGGGGCCGCCTTGCGATCCTGGCGCGGAAGGCGATTCGGGTGGGGGGCCGTCGGTATTGATGTAGCCCGCCTGCTCGAGCTTTTGCACGAGACGCTCGATGAGCTTTTCACGCTGCTGGGCGGACATCTGCTGCAGCCGTTCCAGCATTTCCTGCATCTGTTCCTGACTGAATAGCGAGCCGCTTTCGAGCGCGCGTTCGATGGCCTTTTTCAGATCTTCCAGCGTGTGCTGGTTCATCTCCGAGAACTGCAGGTACGGGTCCTGATAGCCGCTCTGGAGGAGATAGTCGGCCAGGGCGCGGAGCAGATCTTCCATCCCGATCCCGAGATCTTCTTCCGAGTATTTCGAATAAGAGATCCGCCGCATGCCGAGCTCCTTGACAGTTCAGTTGAGGTTCCGGCGTCCGCCGCCGGGGCCGCCCCGGCGGGGATCATAGCCGCGCCGTCCGAGGTCATCACGGTCGTCCCGGAGCCTCTCGTCACGCGATGAGCGCTCTCCGGCGACGAACGCCAGCTCCTCGTTCCGGCTGATGCGCTTGTGGGCATACAGCCCTTCAAGGATGAATTCCGCGGCCGAGGCGCGCATAGCATCGCTTTCGCTCTCGCTGAGGCCGAGCTTCTTGGTGTATTGCAGGAGCTCCTGAATACGGCAGAGATCGCGGAGCATATGTTCGGTCGACATTTCCTCATCGAGCCGCAGGGAGCCGCCCAGCTCGAACCACTGCACGATCTGGCGCAGGTTCACATTCTCGAAGTACGAGCTGAATACCTTGCCCACGGCGCTGCGGATCAGCTCCCGGGCGACAGCATCTCCACCCTTAAGTTCTCCCTCGTACTCCAGTTCAAGCTTTCCGGTAATGGATGGGAGCGCCGCGTAGAGATCGAGGATTCGCGGAACAGCGGTCTGCTCCTTTGTCTTCAGGGCCCGTCGCTCGGCATTCGAAACTACATTTTCGAGCACCGTAATGGGCAGGCGCTGGGATACGCCCGAACGCTTATCGACCCGCTTGTCCTCACGGGCGAGGAACGCGACTTGTTCAACTACTTCGTGAATGTAGGGCGGAACCTCAAGCTCGATGGGCGAACGGCGGCGCGTCCATGCTTCCTGCCGCGTGATGGCCATGCCGTGTTCGACCGTAAGCGGATAATGTGTGCGAATTTCACTGCCGATGCGGTCTTTCAACGGCGTAATGATCTTGCCGCGTGCGGTATAGTCTTCCGGGTTGGCGGTGAAGATCAGCGCCACGTCGAGCGGGAGACGAACCGGATATCCCTTGATCTGAACATCCCCTTCCTGCATGATGTTGAACAGTCCGACCTGGACCTTACCGGCGAGATCCGGCAGTTCGTTGATGATGAACAGTCCGCGGTTCGCCCGGGGAACCAGGCCGTAGTGAATTGTCAGCTCGCTCGAGATGTCCTGGGCGGTGCGGGCAGCCTTGATCGGGTCGATATCGCCGATCATGTCAGCGATTGTGACGTCCGGTGTAGCGAGCTTTTCGATGTAGCGGTCGTCGGCAGAGATCCACGCAATCGGAGTCTCGTCTCCAAGCGCGGCCACCTTGTCGCGGCACTGCCTGCAGATTGGCCGCAGCGGATGATCGCGAATCTCACAGCCGGCGATGTAGGCCATCTGCGGATCAAGCAGGCCGGTGAGCAGGCGAGCGATGCGCGTTTTGGCTTGGCCGCGCAGGCCCAAGAGGATGAAATTGTGACGCGAAAGGATCGCGTTCACCACCTGAGGAACGACTGTGTCCTCGTATCCCAGCACCCCGGGAAAGAGGTTTTCGCCGCGGTCGAGCTTGCAGATGAGATTGGTTCTGAGCTCTTCTTTCAGAGTTCGATCAGGATGAAGGCGTTCGGAAAAACGACTGGCGCGAAGCGCGCCCAGGGTGCGTGGCAAGTCGGAATGAATCATCAGAAGACTCGCTGGCTACTGTCACAGACAAGTCTAGCAGTGCGGAGGCGAGCGCCGTTTTGCGTCCTTCTCACGCGTTACAATGCGCTCACTCACGTGAAACTTATTCTTGGCGAACCGGAAGTAGAGAGATTTCTCTCTTGGGAAGAGCTGCTGCCGGCGATGGAAAACGCGCTGCGCGAGCTTTCGGCAGGACACGTGGTGCAACCGGTGCGCTCCGTCCTGGCGGTTCCCGAGCAGCCTGGGTGGTTCGGGCTCATGCCGTGTATTTACCGCGAGGTAATGGGAGCGAAGCTCGTAACGGTATTTCCGCAGAATGCGGAACACGGGCTGCCCACCCATCAGGCGAGCATTCATTTGTTCAGCCGCAAAACGGGCGAGCTGCTTTGCATTATGGACGGACGGTTAATCACGGCCCGGCGCACGGCGGCTGTCTCAGCGCTTGCGACGCGCGCGCTCTCACGACCGGATGCAAGGATTCTTGCGATTTTCGGCAGCGGCGTTCAGGCGAGGACGCATCTGCACGCATTGAGAATGGTCCGCAAGTTCGAGGAGGTTCGTGTCTGGAGCCGCAATCGGGAGCACGCGCTGCGGTTTGCGGCGGAAACGCATACCCGCGTAATGAGCGCGGAGGAAGCCGCTAAGGGAGCGGATGTTGTGGTAACGGTGACTCATGCGAGCGAGCCTGTTCTGCATGGCGCCTGGTTGAAAGAAGGTGTATATGTTAACGCGGTGGGCGCGGTAGGACCGGTTGCACGGGAGCTCGATGATGATGTGATGCGCGGAGCGGCAGTGGTGGTGGAATCGCGCGAAGCCGCTGAACTTGAATCGGCCGAGATCGTGCAGTCGGGTGTTCCCATTTACTCCGAGCTTGGCGAGATTCTCGCCGGATCGAAACCGAAGCCCCAGGCGAGCAAGACCGTTTTTAAATCACTTGGTGTGGCGGTAGAAGATGTTGCAGCAGCCTATCTGGTGTATGAAAAGGCGAAGCGAATTTGAGAATTTAAGTGGGTCCGTTTTCTATCTTCTCGCCCCGGCTCTATTAGCAGTACACTGTTTCCGAAGAGAGGTGAGGTATGGATAAGCCTCGTCATCCTAACGTAATTCGGACGTGGACTGTACGGCATCCTGTGCGGGGCGTGCCTCCGGTCAAGAATGAGGGTGGCAATCGCGGGCCGGTACGCGGACTTCCACAGCCGCCGCGGCAGCAGCAGCCTCCAAAAGACAAAACCACCTCAGATAAGAGCACCGGAAAGCCGACATGATCACTGCGTCGCAGATTCGTGCCGGCATGGCTATCCGTTATCAGGATCAATCTTACAAAGTAATTGCCGCCGACTACCATCCCGGGCAAGGAAAGATGGGAGGCGTTAATCATCTACGCCTGCGAAATCTTTCTACCGGCACTTTCTGGGAGCACAGCCTGCGCGCCGACCTGAAGATCGAAGAACTTCTGACGGAACGCCGGGCGCTCGAGTTTCTTTACCGCGACGGCGACACCTGCTTCTTCATGGATCCACAATCATACGATCAGATAGAAGTTCCTTCGGCGGTGATTGGAGAACAGGTTAAGTTTCTGGAGCCATCCATGCAACTGCCGGTGGATTTTGTAGAAGGACGAGCGATCAGCGTCGTGTTCCCCGACTTTATAGAGACCAGGATCGCGGACACTGCCCCTCCGCTGCATGGTCAGGCGGATAGTGCATGGAAATCCGCCCGCCTGAGCAACGATGTCGAGATTATGGTGCCGCCGTTTGTAAAGACCGGCGATATTATCCGGTTGAACCTGACGGATTTGAAATACATGGACCGCGCGAAAGCAAAGACAAGCTAGTGATCTCTTAGCGCTAGCTTCTCTAATCGTGACTTCAAAGCCGGCACCTACTGCGGCGTCAAGCGTTAGTCAGTGGCGAGTAAGAGTGGGAAGGCCGTACTGATGACGGCGTATGCAGAAACTGGCATGCTCAAGACAAAGTAGCTGCAAGTGTGTTACTTAGTAAAGGAATGGCCAGAATACCTGCAGGACCAAGCAGAGAAATCCTCGAAGCGGCGCTACAGGGTCTCGAAGCGCAAAGACATAAATTAGACGAACAAATAGCTGGAGTGCGGGCTATCTTGGGACACGCCGCTAGAACAAATCCCAAGCGCAGTAATTCCGCCACGAGCGCAGTTGCTTCCGCTGTAGCGCCTCGCAAAAAGCGCGTTCTGAGCGCTGAGGCTCGCAAACGGATCGCGGCCGCCCAGAAAAAGCGATGGGCTGCCGTTCGAAAAGGGCGACGATAGGAGCCTGGTGGAACTGCCGTCGCTCGAGTCTCTGACGCGTGCGACCGAAATAGTTGGCGCCGCAATGCGGCCCACAGCCGAATACACATGGCCGCTCTTGAATGCGCGGGCAGGGGTCGAGGTTTGGGTTAAGCACGAGAATCACTCGCTGGTTGGGGCGTTTAAGATTCGCGGCGCGCTGGTTTACATGCATTGGCTGGCACAAACCCAGCCGGATGCGGGCGGAGTTGTCACCGCGACACGCGGCAATTATGGCCAAGCCATCGCGTTTGCGGCAAACCGCTACGGTCTAAAGGCCGTTATCGTCGTACCGTTCGGGAATAGCCGCGAGAAGAATCGTGCCATGCGAGCGCTGGGCGCGGAACTCATCGAGCACGGTGACGACTTTCAGGCGGCAAGTGATTTTGCAGACCATTTGGCCCCGGAGCGTGGTTATCATCGCGCGCCCTCTTTTCACGAATTACTCGTGCGTGGAACGGGAACTTATGCTCTGGAGTTCTTGCGCAATACTCCCGAACTGGATACAGTTTACGTGCCGATTGGGCTCGGATCGTCGATTTGCGGCATGATGGCGGCTCGCGCCGCACTCCATCTTAAGACGCGTATCGTCGGTGTGGTGGCAGCGGGATCGCCCGCCTACAGCATTTCATTTCAAGAAAGAAAGCCGGTTAGCCATCCTTCGGAAACGCTGTTCGCGGACGGGCTGGCCTGCCGGGTGCCACATCCGCAAGCACTGCGGCTGATTCTGAACGGCGTGGAACGCATTGTGCAAGTGACCGACGACGAAATCGCGGCCGCCATGCTCGCACTATTCGAAGATACGCATAATGTCGCGGAAGGCGCGGGTGCGGCTGCGTTCGCCGGACTCATGCAGGAGCGCGAGAGGTTGCGCGGCAAGCGCGCGGGAATTGTCCTGAGTGGAGGAAATGTCGACAGCGATGTGTTTGCCTCCGTGCTGACGAAGGAAGCGGCAAGGCGAACAGCGGCGACCGGATTTGACCGCAAGGACCGGAGCGTTTTCTGACCCATTATTCGCGAACATATTGGTAGCGATCGCGTGTTCGCTGAATATGACTAGAAGTTTCGAAACGACGGGTAATCTCTTCGACGAGCTGCCGCACGACGACGCACCGAAGCAGCCGCTTGCTCCAGGTGCGGTTATTCTCCGTGGCTTTGCCGCACGCGATGCAATGACACTCTGGGACTCGCTGCAGTACATCGTCGCCGCGGCACCCTGGCGTCACATGACCACCCCGGGCGGCTTTCGTATGTCTGTAGCGATGACCAATTGCGGTGCGGCGGGCTGGATCAGCGATGAGAGCGGGTATCGGTACGGTCCGGTTGATCCCATCACGGGCATGCACTGGCCGGCCATCCCAGATTCTTTCTTGGGTGTTGCAGCGCGGGCTGCGGCCGAAGCCGGATACGATGGGTTTGAGCCGGATGCCTGCCTAATCAATCGCTATGAGCCGGGTGCACGGCTGACTCTACATCAGGATAGGAATGAACGGGATTTCCGGCAGCCAATTGTTTCCGTTTCGCTTGGATTGCCGGCAGTCTTTCTCTTCGGAAGTAACACACGAAAGGACCGGCCACGCCGGATTCGGCTGGAAAGCGGCGATATTGTGGTTTGGGGCGGACCCTCCCGGCTGGCCTTTCATGGCGTTGCACCGCTGGCCGATGGCGATGACCCGCTCACCGGGCGCTGCCGCATCAATCTGACGTTTCGGAAGGCTCTCTAGCCTTCTTGAGTCTTCGGTCCGCTGAGAAGCGCGACCTCATCATCAGTTCCGTTGTCGCGGCAGCACATCTACTTTCGCCGGAATTTCGATTTGCGAGGGAACGGTGATGGACTGGCCCCGGACGAGATAGGGCTTCATGACGTCGGGGTTCTGATAGGCGAGATCCGTGCCATCATCGATGGCGAGCAGGGTGTAACGGCCAGGTGGGATATCGGAAAGAGTAAACGTGCCGTCGCTGTCGCTTTGATCACGGCGAATCAGCGCGATTTGCGCGGGATCTTGCGGAAGCAGCAGAACCATTACGGCGGGCATTGGCTTGCCGTCTCTTACCGCGATGCCATCGAGTTTAGGAAGCGCAACGGACGCAGCAAGGACTGCGAGCTGGAGCGAAGTCCCCGCTGGGATATCGATGACATCACCTGAATTGGTGCGGCCTTTCGTAGAGATGGATTTAACGTAGAAGCCAGGTGCGTTAAACAGGACGAATTCGTAACGGCCAGGCGCAGGCGGCGGGCTCTCGCACGAAAACGAACCGTCGGGTTGAACGGGACAGTTTAAAGTGTCCCGATAATTCGAAAGTTGAAGGGATGCGCCTTTGACCGGTTGGCCGGCAGACTCGAACGTTATCTGGCCGGAGATCGTGGCATCAGGCCTGTTTGGGAAGCTGATCACGGAGCCGGTGGAGAGGTCGACGCTCTGTCGAACGGTGCGCGGTGGATTTCCTTCTGTAAAACGCTGGAGTTGTACATCATAGTGGCCCGGCGCGATGGCGTTCAGTTCGTAACCATCGGGGCCACCCACCAACGGAGCACCTGTGTAGATTTGAAAACCGCCGGGACCTTTGACAATAGCTAGTGCTCCCACTCCGATGCCGGGTTGCGCGTCGAATCCAGTTACGCGCGCGTGAACAGCGGGTACAGCACGAACACTGATCTGCGCGGTTACGGAAGCGCCTTCGCCGAGTGTGATGAGCTGGGCCGCCGACGGGTCTGTGGTGTCGCCGTAATAAGTAATGGGATACGCAACGTCGAGACCGGAGGGAGGTTCGATGACCTGCGCGGCGTTTTGGCCACCGCCTGTATAAACTGTGACCGGAGATTGCGCGTACCAAGGATGAGCTGTGACTGCGATGAAATACGTGCCGGGCGCCAGATGTGCAAAATGGAACGCACCGGAGTTAGACGTGCTCGTGGAACCGGACTGAATCACCTCAGGAGCACCGTTTGAGATCGCCTTCCGGAGCAACTGTACCTGTGCAGACGAGACGGGCTCTCCTTCTTCGTCGAGCACTGTACCCGAAATGCGAGCGAATGCCTGAAGCGGGAACACGATGTTTTCGGAATCGAGGCCGGGTCCGATCGCGATGGCAGTAGAGAATTGCTCATGCTGCTGATAGAGCTGAATTGGTCCGCTGCGCCGCTGGGCACCAAGGGAGTACTTGCCACGGGGCAGATTGGTAAAGAGAAAGCGGCCGTCTGCGCCAGTAACGGCGGCCAGCGGTTGGGCGCGATGCTCAACCGGGGCGATGCCAACCAGGACGTTATTGAGCGGGCGATTGGTTGCGTGCTCGAGTACAGTGCCGCTGATGGTATATGTTGCGGGCGCTTGCTGAAAGGCGGCCGCGAAAACCGGGGCCAGAAACCAGGCCGGCAGCGCCTTCAATAGCGGGCACATCAGTTTGCCCCTCGCTGGACGACATCGAGCGCGAGTTCGGCTTTCTGGTTTGCGCTGAGAGTGATCTGCTGGCCGGCAAGGCCGCGGAGCGCGTCGGGATTAGCGTATTCCAGGCCCTCGATGTTAGAAAACGCGTAGACGCGGTATTCCCCCGGCGGCAGGTTCGGGAAGACGCGTTCGGAGGCGGCGTTCTGGTACAGGATTCGCGGTTCAAAAGAACGGTTGTCCGAAGCCAGAATGACAGCAACGGTCGAGGCGGAGTCCTGCGTGTTCAATTTGACGGTCAGGATCGCGCAGTCGTTGCGAAAACTGACATCGATCGGTGCGTGCTGTCCACCGGGTGAAACGACGAAATCATCGCGCATGAGGTCGGCTGAACCGGAAGTGATCGAGTCAATGCAGCCGTTTCCGAACGCCTGGGCGACTACGGTGTAGGAAGCCGGGAGTATGTCGCGAACCGAGAGCGAGCCGGGCGGCTCGCCGGGCGCGGCACCGGCGAAATATTCCCTACCGTTGGTATCGAGGTTGCGCGGAACCAAGCGGAGCTGCAGATTCGGATTCCCTTGATCCGGGCTGTTCGCCACGCGAACGGGGACAGGCGGGACCGGCTGAAGCGAAACGGCAACATTCTGAATGTTCGCGCTGCGGACGTCTATGGATTGCTCTCCGTAGTTTAGGGTGTTGTTTTGACCTTCTGTTAGAAAAACAATCTTCCAGGAGCCGGCGGAAATAGCGGGCAGCACCCAGCGGCCTGTCTGCTGATTGACCTGGGCAAAGATGCCCGTCTGTTCACCATCTGCGGTTTCAATAGCGGGTTGGTTCATCGGGCCGACAGGCGCCACGACCCCACTGACTCGGAATGCGGGAACGGGCTGGAGTGTGAAGTCAATCTGCGCATGGTCGCCAGGTTTGAGCTGGATCGCTTGAGCGGAAGACCTGTTGGGTGCATTGGGATAGAACTGTGCCGGGTAGACTTCGAGCGGGACGTGATTGGGAGTTTGCAAATCACCGGTGAAAGCGAATACCTTTTGTTGGTTCACGCGGATGAAGTAGCTGCCAGGAACCAGGTTTTCGAGGGCATAATTGCCGTCTTCGTCGGTTCCCATGCCACAACTGGTCGTGGTACGCTTCCGGCCGTTCACGATTTGCTCTGACAGACACTCCACATTGATGTTTGGGATGGGTTCGCCTTGGTTGTCGACTACGCGGCCCGTGATAGTGGCCGCGGGGACGAGCGTCAACGATAGCGGCTGCGTGGCGGCGCCGACTATGATTGCCGATCCGGATCCCCTGAATGGATTCGGAGCAATTTGACTTGGTTCGAAGAAGCCTGGCTTCTGGGCGACAGCATTGTACTGGCCTTCGAGTACGTTCTCGATCCGGAAGCGACCATCGGAACCGGTAAAGGCAGCGTACTGCGCTCGCCCTTGCAAATGAACCAGCGCACGCCGGATCGGTTCGCCGGTCAATAAGTTGGAGGCGGTCCCGGTAACTGTATAGGTGTTGTTGCCCTGCGAAGGCATGCGCTGCAGTTGGCCGGTGTAGACTTGCTGGCCTGCGTAAAGGGAAATGCAGCACGCTGCTGCGATCAGGACGGGAAACGGGGCGGCGCGCATGCGAATCTGTAAAGGTTAGAAGCCGGAGTAGAGAAGCAGGTTCCCGGAATCTACTGGCCAAGTCTTATTGCGACACGCGTTTCGCAGTGTATTCGATTGTCTGGCTCGCGAAAGGTACCTCCACCTTAAATTTGATCTGGTCACCCTCCACCTTGCCTCTGTAATTAAGCTTGCCTTCGTTTCCTTGAATGCTTACGGTGATTACGAATGAGATGTTGTCGCCGTCGATCTTGCCATCCTCTATTGCTGACTTACCGAATATATAACTTCGGCCATTAACCTGGACGTTTCACCACTGCCTTTTCCATTTGCGCCACCAACCTGTATCCCCGAGCTGCAAAGCATCCCAGGCAGCATCCATCGCATTCGGGCCTCCGCGCAGAATGGCTTCACGCGTGACGGCAGGCGGCAGGATCACCAGCGCGGTGAAACGATCGAACACTTCGGCCCTTTGCGATCCCTGGGTTCGTGCGAGCAAGTGCCAGAGAGTCAGCGCATCACGTGGCCGGGATGCGGAAAGCGCACTGTCGAGGGCGGCTGAGCTTCCGGTCGATTCAAACCGGGCCATGGCGCTGATCAACGCAGCGGGGGCATCGAGGAAGTACGGCGGATCAGGACCGCGGCCGGGCCGCGTGGTGCAGGCGGCACCGGCAGGAATAAAGGACTCGGTATTATGCCATTGAAACGCTACCCACCCGGTTTCGACGGTCAGAAATCCAGTGCCGCCAGAGTCAACATGCAAGGTGTATTGGCAGCCCAGGTCAACGGTTCTTGCCGACGGCGTATCGACGACGAAGTTTGTAGGGGGCGCCCAGATAAAGGCGTGAATGGTGCCACGGTCGAGCGCGAGTCGCTGCTCACCGCCGGGGGCTGAGAGCACACGCAAGCGCGTGTCCGGTCGGATATCGACCATTCCGACTAAGTCGGATTGTATCGTTGCCTGAGTGGAGGCGGCGGTTTCGATAATTTGACCGGTGTGGACGGCGCTGGGCTTGCTGCCGGCAAGAGATAACTGCCAGGAAGTTACAGGTCCCACCGTGTGGATTCGCTCGAGGAAAAGCGCTGCGGCGGCGCCGAAAACTATGACGGCCGCAGCCGCCAATTTCCACCCGCGCCACGCTTGCGATTTGTTCGATGCAACGGGCGTGAGCGGCCGGCGTCTGTCTTCAGGCAATTGAAGCTGGCCGAGGAGCTGTTCCAGGCGGACGATCTCTGGTTCCGGCTCGCCGCTTCGATCCCAGAGATAATCTTCGTTCATAATCCTTCCTTACGTTCCAGGTGGGCGCGCAAGAGTTTCATGCCGCGGCACAGGTTCACGCGCACGGAATCCGGAGTGAGACCGGTGCGCGCCGCGATCTCAGGCCCGGTCATTCCTTCTACAAGCCGAAGGATCAACGTTCCCCGATAGCTTTCGGGCAAGCGCTGGATTACAGCGAGCACAGCAAACGCTTCACCGTCAGGCTGCGTCCGTCCGGGAAGGGACGCGCGCGGCTCGGATGTAATTCTTTTGCTGCGCAGATGGTCTGTCGCCGTCCGGCGCGCAATGGCGATGAGCCACCCGCAAAAGGCTGCAGGCTCGCGCAATGCGGGCAGGCGTTCCATGGCTTTTAAGAACACGTCCTGCACGAGATCTTCGGCATCGTAATAAGAGACATGAGACAGAAGAATCCCGTGGACGAGGCGTTCGTATTGCTCATAGAGCGTGCCAAAAGCCGCGCGGTCGCCGCTTTGCGCGGCTCGAACCAACGTGGCTTCCTGCGAGCGAGGCTCGATCACGGTGAGCACGAAGGCTATCAGCTTGAGTCTACTGCCGTGCGAGCGCAGCCTGTTCGGTGTTAAGTACGGAGTCCACTTCGGCATCCGCCGGTATGTGGAAATACTGTTTGACGGCCGCCCACTGAACAGAATTCTTGTCGAGCGGGACCACAACGGCGGTGGCGTAGTCCTTATAGTCCGGGTTGGTTGCCACCAGCTTGACGGCCCAGATACCTTGTTCCGGCCACGTGCGTGCAAGTGCGAATGTCCCTGGTTTTGAAAGAGGCATGAGTTTTAAGGGGATACTGTTGCGCGTTCCGTTCATGACGCCTTCCGCGCTAGCCGTGACGGTTGTTTTCTCCGGTGAACGGCAGGCCGCGACCTGCACCACGAGCAGCGCGTGCTTCGCGACGGCTTCGGGATTGGCCGACGGATTTTCGACCTGGAGAAGCAAGGCGCCTGCGAAGAGCGGCGCAGCCAAAATCGATAGGCTGAGCAGGGGCTTCCCGAGTGTACGCATGTCTTCTAGCTCCTTTGCAGAACTTCTTGAAAAGCTCTGAGGAGAAGACGGGGGCAGCCGCCTGACTGTTAACGGAGAGGTGCCGGACCTCGCTTGACACGCAGCAGCGGGATCAAATATCCTGCCCATGACCCAACGTGAGCGATTCCGGGCAGCAGCGAACTTTGGCGGTCGAATCGGGCCGGTGGAATCGGGCCGGTGGAATCGGAAGAGGTGATGCATGAAGCGACGGTTGGTGCGGTCAGCTTTTGTGATCCTGGTTACTGCAGGCTCGCTGGTCTGCGCTCAACAATCGCAGGAAGCACCTGCAGCGAGCGAGGCGGCTCAAAAAAACATTCTGCGAATTGCCAAGCAAGTACAGAGCGAGATTCTGAAATTGCCGCAATACGGTGTGTTCGATGATATTCACTTCGGGATCAAAGGGGAAGATACGGTGATACTCCGCGGGCAGGCATCGCGCCCTGTTCTCAAATCTTCCGCTGAGAACGTGGTAAAGAAAATCGAGGGCGTCAAAACGATCCAGAACGAAATCGAGGTCTTGCCGGTCTCGCCCAATGATGACCGCATTCGAGCTGCCGTTTACTACAGGATTTATAGCCAGCCGACGCTACAGAAATACACCTCCAATCGCGGGGGCAGCGCCCGGATGACGGGACGAAGCAGCGTCGCGCGAACGATGGGAATTACCAACGACCCTCCGATCGGATATCACGCGATTCACATTATCGTCAAGAACGGTAACGTCAACCTGAAGGGCGTGGTGAACAATAACAGCGATTCGGCGATTGCCGAGATGCAGGCCAACCAGACGCCGGGCGTTTTCAGCGTCGATAACGACCTCTATATCGCCACTCAGGAAAAGTGACGTGGGTTGTACGCGGCGGCAAGGTTAAGAGCCACGCTTGGGAAATTCTACCTGAACGCCCAGGGCATTAAGAAAATCTCTGATCGCACTTTCCGCATTCCGTTGCGCCTGGTCAAGAATGCCCATCGCCAGCGCGGCGGAGCGAACCTCGTCGAGCGCCCGCAGCCGGGCCTTGTGTTCGAGCTCAGGGTCGAAGGGAACCCAGGGTGTCCACCATGTGATCTGACGATCCCAAATCTTGATTTGCTTTTCATCCAGATAGGTGTCGATCAATTTGGCGGAGGGCAGATTGATCATGACCTTACGTTCATCAGAGAACAGGAAGTCCCTCGGTTTAAGCTCGGCCAGATCGACTCCCGCCAGCGCCTCACCCTGCACGATGAGGAGAATCGACTCGGAACCAAGGGGGACTTTCGGTTCAGTCAGGCCGACAACACGCTGAATGCTGTAGCGAACGGTGACGAGTTGTTTCAACTGTTTGATCTGCGTGATGACCGATGGCGTATCGAGGGAGCGACTGCCCCAGCGCGCCTTCGAGAGGTAAATGGATGCGAAAGCCACAACCAGGGCGAGCGCCAAAAGATTGGTTGAGACGATGGCGGTCACTTTCCACTTCATGCGAGCGTAGTGTAGCGTGTCTGGCGGGAGATATGCTGTATGGCGAGGCTGGGCTGAACGTGTTTTCGGCCGACGGATTAGGAGAAACGATGAGCTATTCGAGACGGGATTTCGGAAAGGTTCTTATGACAGCTCTGCCCGCGGGCATGGCGCTGGGAAGGATCAACTCAACCGTTGATGGTGTCCGGTTGGGAGTATGCACCTACAGCTTTCGCGAGTTGCCGCGTGTGAATGGCGATGCGCTGGGACCCGTTATCCAGGCTCTGAAGGAATGCAACGCCGGGATTTGCGAGTTGTTTTCGCCTCAAATCGAGCCCGAAAATGTGATGCTTACCAAGTTGCTGCATGAGCTGACGACTCCCGGACCGGACGGGAAACTGCCGAGCATGCAGGAAGCTGGTGCGAAGTATCGGGCTGCAATGCACAGTCCGGAAGCCAAAAAGTATCGTGAAGAACTGCGCCAGTGGCGGCTGACGACACCCATGGACCACTTCAAGGCGGTGCGGAAGCAGTTCGATGAGGCGGGTGTCGACATCTACGCGTACACGCTTAACTTTTCGAGTGACTTTACGGATGAAGAACTCGACAAGTGTTTCCAGCAGGCCAAGGCATTGGACGTGAGGGCGATCGCTTCGTCTACGCAGGCCAGCATGCTGCCGCGCCTGAAACCACTGGCGGAGAAATACAAGATTTACGTGGCCGTGCACGGACACAGTGATACGAAACATCCCGACGAATTTTCGTCGCCGGAGACGTTTCAGAAAGCCCTGGACATGTCGAACTGGTTCCGCGTGAACCTGGATATTGGACATTTCTCCGCGGCAGGGTTCGACCCCGTTGCTTACATCACGGAACATCACGATCGAATCACTCACCTTCACATCAAGGATCGAAAGAAGAACGATGGCCCGAACGCGCCGTTTGGAGAAGGTGATACGCCGATCAAGGCAGTGCTTCTGTTGCTTAAGGAGAAGAAGTACCCGATACCAGCACTGGTCGAGTACGAATATAAAGGCGCGGGAAGTCCGGTTGAAGAAGTAAACAAGTGCCTGGCGTATATGAAATCTGCGCTGCAGGGTGCGTAGACTTCCTGACTGCGACTTTTTACCGGGCGAGAGCCGGCAGATCCCGAATCAAAGAAAGGCGCGGGGAGAGAATCCGCTCCAGATTCCGGGAGAAAATCTGGCCGGCCTGCTCCTGGTCGAGGCCGAGCTCATACAGAGCCGTCGATTGCTGCTCCAGGATGGCGGCATGCCAGCCGCGTGGGAAGAAACTGGAATCCGTTCCGAACAGCAAACGGTCCACCCCCAGCAAATCGATGGCGCGGGTGAAAACGGTCCGCAGATTGAGTCCTTCATAGGCCATCCAGTGGTTGCTGCTGGAGGTGTCGAGATAGATGTTGGGACAGAGGTCGGCCACCATCAATGCTTCACGAAGCAGACCCGCGCCGAAGTGGGGAACGACAAAGCGAATCTGCGGGAATTGAAGCGCTACCGGATGAAGGTCGAGCGGATTCGAAAAGCGGAGATCGAATGGACTGCCCAGCCCGAGCTTCTTGCGGAATCCGACGCTGAGGGCGCCGCAGTGAACAAACACCACCATGTTGTGATCTGAGGTGAGTTGAAGGATGGGAGCCAGGCGCTCGTCGGCAATGGAAAATTTATGCATGGCGGGGAACAGACATACGCCATGGAGACCGGGGTTGTTTGCTGCCGCCCGCATGCGCTCCAGCGCATCCGCCTGCGTCGGATCGAGCGTGAAATAGCCGAAGAAACGATTGGGATTCGCGGATGCGGCCGCGGCGACGCTCGCTTCATCACCGGGAATACTGGCGATCAGGCAGAGTCGCTGGACACCGCGGCGATCCATTTCGACAAGCCACTGCTTAGCGAGTCCCGTCGAATTGTTCGCGGGGATGTCCCAATTAAGCAGAGGGCCGAGCGCTTCGGCCCCGTCCAATTTCTTGAGCTGCGCCAGGGCGGCGAAAAAATGGTGCGAGAAGAAATGTACGTGCGCGTCGTTGACCGGGAGGTCGCCCCACGGGGTTTGAGCCATGATGCAAGCGTAGCGCCGTTATTCTAGGGCTTGCTCAGCGTTTCCGAAATCGCTTTCACCGCGAGCGGATCCATGACGGCGTATCCAGCCGGGTTCGGATGGACACCGTCACTACTCAAATTCGCTTTCAACCTTGCCGCTCGTCGACCATGGCGGAATAAAAGTCGAGATAGGTAGCTCTGGTATCGGAGGCATACTGTTTGATCCATTCGTTGAGCGCGGCGATCTTACTCGCGGGCTGGACCCCGGGCCGCCAGGGATAGTCGTATGCCGGCAATACGGAGGCCAGCACAATGCGGATGCCGTTGGCCTTCGCCAGCTCGCACATCGACATCAGGTTTTCTTCGATCATTTGCGGAGTTGACGGTCCGGTGTTTCCGGCAATGTCGTTGGTGCCGGCCAGAATCACTACAACTTTGGGCTTGAGGTCGATAACATCGGGCCGGAAGCGAACCAGCATCTGCGGGGTAGTCTGCCCGCTGATGCCACGCCCGACGTAGCCGTTGCTTTCGAAGAACTTGCTGTCCATCCTCGCCCAGTTCTCGGTAATGGAGTCGCCCATGAAAACAACCCGGCTATCACCAGGGGCAGGCGGCCCGAGTTTGGCGTTCGCGGCGCGATATTTCTCGAGATCGGCCCAATCTTTGCGGAGCCGATCCTCGGCCTGTTGCCTGCGCTTCTCCTGTTGCTCGGGAGTAGGCCGTGGATGGGCGCTTTCCGCGGCGGAAGAAGTGGCCGTTTGCGTTTGCGCACGCGCCGGGGTAAGGCTCGCTCCGATTAGCAGGAGCGTCGATAGCAAGAGATGTTTGATCATGTTTAACAGAAGTTAAGCGACACCTCCGTTTAATGTACAATTTGGCAGGTTGTCGACCGGTAGTTTTATGTCAGTTAAGGCAGGTGTTATCTTCAAGCGGGCGCAGTATATTTTTGCAGAATAGCTTCTTTGATCCGCTTGCGGCTTTCTGCGTCGGGCACATTCGATTCCTTTTCGATGGCTGCGATCTGATCGGCGAGTTCCGAATCCCCCACGGCGTTGCGAATCCAGTTCGAATAATCGCCCCGCTTCAGGTGAAACTGCCATGTTTCCGCATCGATGCCA
>Ga0213872_10000705_pt1 | contig 25138 bp, 23 predicted proteins | sample VelepicomBERX_R2_FD_160071 | JGI IMG/M metagenome (GOLD analysis project Ga0213872, IMG submission 160071) | Rhizosphere microbial communities from Vellozia epidendroides in rupestrian grasslands, the National Park of Serra do Cipo, Brazil - RX_R2 | ecosystem: Host-associated > Plants > Roots >...
GCTCGTAGGTCCACACGGCGTTGACGCCCTTCGCGCCCGCGGCGGCGAGGCTGAAGTACGAGCAGTCGCCCTTGTAGGGGCAGTAGGTCGCATGCGTCGTGCGTTCGAGCCGGGCCATGTCGACATGCTTGCGCGGGAGGTACTGCACGGCCGGGTAGCTCGCCTCGCGCAGCGTCAGCGCCTCGTCCGAGTCGGCGATCACGTGGCCGCCGGCTTTGACGACCACGCGTCCGGGCGTGCGCTCGACAGTGATCGGGTGGCCGGGGCCGGGGGTCTTGATTGGCTTGGTGCTCATGGGGTCCTCGTGGATCGAAGGCAGAACGGCCCTCAGGCGTCGCGTGGCTGCGACGCTGGGGCCGATGGGCGTTCAGACAGGTGGGCGACCATCTTGGGCTTTGGTGAGAGCCCGTGCCGCTGGCAGGTACTTTTCGAGAATCCCGACCATCGTTCTCGCGTCGGCTTTGGAAAGCGGTGGAAACGGTGATCGATAGGACGCCGCATTGCGTCTGTCGTGCGCGCGGATGACGGCAGCCATTTCACCTGCAGAAAGCCTCAGATCCGCGCCGGCAAGCTGGATTGCCAGCGCTCGCCCGGATTCCTTGGTGCGCACCTCGTGGAACTCGAGCATGGCCTGCACGAGCTGGTGATAGCCCTCGTAGGCGTTCGTGAAGATCTGCAGGGGCTCGGTCGCTATGGGCGCGCCAGCCAGGAGCGTCTTTGCGAGGCTCAGGAAGTCCTCGGCGTTCTTCAGGAACCCGGCCACCGCGCCAGGCGTCGGCCGCACGACCTCAAGCGCGCGTGTCTTGATAAGGTTCTCGTACTCGGGTGGTCTCGGCATGGGGCAGCACCTGCAGCCTGGGCCCATTGACGATTTGCGAGACCACGGGGTCGCTGCGCGTCAGGTCGAGCCACTCTGCAGGCTCGTAGACGCTGAATTGCACCACGCGACCGAGTTCCTGCTGCAGCCGACTTGAAGCCTCAAACAGCTCCAGCTGGGGCACGCTGCCGATCACCATGACGTCGACATCGCTCGAGGCGGTGTCGGAGCCTTTGACGACCGACCCGAAGATGAAGGCTTCCTCGATCCGTTCGGCGAACGGGGTCAGCGCGGCACGAACTGGCTCGGCCAGGCCGAAAGTCTTCAGCGCGATGTTGCGGAGCTCCGGGTACAGAAAGTACTCGGTGTTGGCGCGGATGCTGCGCTGGCGGCCGCGGCGCGGCTCTTCCGTCAGCACACCCGACGCCACGAGGCGGTCGATCTGCTGCTGGGCGCTCCCGCGCCCGGTATCGGCCAGGCGCAGCAGATCCTGCAGCGTGAACGACCGATCCGGCTGAGCGAGCGCCGCACCGAGCACGCGTTGCACGGTGGGGGTGAAGAGGAAGTCGACCGAGCCCATGAATCCCTATTTTATGGACGATCATCCCTGTTTTGGGGATTTTTAAGGACTTTGCCGACCGGGCGCCTCGAACGTGCGAACCACCTCGATCAGCCCGACGATCTGGTCGTTCATCGCCTCGAGATCTTCCGCCGGGATCCACCATTCCGAATGGCGGGCCGCGCCGACCACGTGGATCGGGTAGCCTGAACCAAGACGTGGCCAAGATGCAAGCAACGCTAACCGGCCCTTATGGTCAACATCGGCGGAGCCCGAAACCCGCGGCGGCCCTCCGATGACCAAATGCAGCCCATGCCTGATTGAAAAAGCTGGGGCACCTGGCGGCCGCGAATGGGCGGCGCCGATCGAATGCACGTCGTCAATTCGCGGCAAATCAGATTTGCGGGTGCTAGAGAATTTGCCCAGACATAGGCCAGTCGCGATAACTAGCTACCACCAGTCGCAAACTTGTGGCGCCAGTCGCAACTAATACGGCGCCCTACGTCTACAAGCCCTCAAACATCAATATTCGCCGCCCTCAACGCATTCGTCTCAATAAAGTCCCGACGCGGCTCCACCTCATCCCCCATCAGCATCGTGAACACCCGATCCGCCTCGATCGCGTCCTCGATCTGCACCTTGAGCAGACGTCGCACGGTCGGGTCCATCGTGGTCTCCCACAGCTGCTCGGGGTTCATCTCGCCCAGGCCCTTGTAGCGCTGGCGGCCGACCGAGTTCTCGGCCTGCTGCATCAGCCAGGCCATCGCGGCGCGGAAGTCGCTCACACGGGCTTCCTTGGCCTTTTCGCCCTCGCCCTTCTTCACGACCGCGCCCTCGCCGAGCAGGCCCTTGAAGGTCTGGCCCGCGTTGGCGAGCACTTCGTAGTCGGCGCCGTGCACGAAGTCGGCGTTGATCACGCTCGAGCGCACATTGCCGTGGTGGCGGCGGCTGATGCGCAGCAGCAGCTTGTCGGTACGCGCGTCGTATTCGCTCGTCACGCTGGCCTCGTGCAGCGCGGCCTGCATGGCCGCCGCGGCTTCCTCGGCGGCTTCCTTGGTGTCGAGGTTGATCGCGAGGCCGCCGGCGAGCACGCGCAGCGCCTCGAAGTCCATCCAGTTCGACAGGCGCTCGATCACGCTCTCGGCCATCACGTACTGGCGCGCGAGCTGCTCGAAGGCCTCGCCGGACAGCACCGCCTGGCTGCCGTCGCTATTGGCAATGCCCGTATGCAGGTGCGCGTCCTGCAGCGCGACCTTCATCAGGAACGCGTCGAGCTCGACGCCGTCCTTCAGGTACTGCTCGTGCTTGCCGACCTTGACCTTGTACAGGGGAGGCTGGGCGATGTAGATGTGGCCGCGCTCGCAGAGCTCGGGCATCTGGCGGTAGAAGAAGGTCAGCAGCAGCGTGCGGATGTGGGCGCCGTCCACGTCCGCGTCGGTCATGATGATGATGCGGTGGTAGCGCAGCTTGTCCGGGTTGAAGTCGTCGCCGCCGGCGCCGCGGCCGATGCCGGTGCCCAGGGCCGTGATCAGCGTGAGGATTTCGTTGCTGGTCAGCAGCTTCTCGTAGCGCGCCTTCTCGACGTTCAGGATCTTGCCGCGCAGCGGCAGGATGGCCTGGAACTTACGGTCGCGGCCCTGCTTGGCCGAGCCGCCTGCGGAGTCGCCCTCCACGATGTAGATCTCGCACAGCGAGGGGTCCTTTTCCTGGCAGTCGGCGAGCTTGCCCGGCAGGCCCAGGCCGTCGAGCACGCCCTTGCGGCGCGTCATCTCGCGCGCCTTGCGCGCGGCCTCGCGGGCGCGCGCGGCGTCGAGGATCTTGCCGCAGATGATCTTCGCGTCGTTGGGGTTCTCGAGCAGGTAGTCGGTCAGCAGGCGCGAGACGATGTCCTCGACCGGGCCGCGCACCTCGCTCGACACGAGCTTGTCCTTGGTCTGCGAGCTGAACTTGGGCTCGGGCACCTTGACGCTGACGACGCAGGCCAGGCCTTCGCGCATGTCGTCGCCGGCGACCTCGACCTTGGCCTTCTTGGCGAGCTCGTTGTCCTCGATGTACTTGTTGATCACGCGCGTCATCGCCGCGCGCAGACCCGTCAGGTGGGTGCCGCCGTCGCGCTGCGGGATGTTGTTCGTGAAGCAGAGGACGTTCTCGTTGAAGCCGTCGTTCCACTGCATCGCGACTTCCACGCCGATGTTCGTGTTCTGGTCGCTCATCTTGTCGCCGACGGCGTGGAAGATGTTCGGGTGCAGCGTCGTCTTGCCCTTGTTGATGAACTCGACAAAGCCCTTCACGCCGCCCGCGTAGGCGAAGTTGTCTTCCTTGTTGTTGCGCTCGTCGACGAGGCGGATCTTCACGCCGTTGTTCAGGAACGAGAGTTCGCGCAGGCGCTTGGCCAGGATCTCGTAGTGGAACTCGTTGTTCTGCTGGAAGATCTCGGTGTCGGGCAGGAAGTGGACCTCGGTGCCGCGCTTGTCGGTGTCGCCGACGATCTTCATCGGGCTGACCTCGAAGCCGTCGCGCATCTCGAGCACGCGCTCCTGCGGCACGCCCCGCTTGAATTCGATCTGGTGGACCTTGCCGTCGCGGCGCACGGTCAGGCGCAGCCACCTCGACAGGCCGTTCACGCAGCTCACGCCGACGCCGTGCAGACCGCCCGAGACCTTGTAGCTGTTCTGGTTGAACTTGCCGCCCGCGTGCAGCTCGGTCAGCGCGATCTCGGCGGCCGAGCGCTTGGGCTCGTGCTTGTCGTCCATCTTGACGCCGGTCGGGATGCCCCGGCCGTTGTCGATCACGCTGATGCTGTTGTCGGTGTGGATCGTGACGATGATGTCGTCGCAATAGCCGGCGAGCGCCTCGTCGATCGAGTTGTCGACGACCTCGAACACCAGGTGATGCAGGCCCGTGCCGTCCGACGTGTCGCCGATGTACATGCCCGGGCGCTTGCGCACCGCTTCCAGGCCTTCGAGGATCTGGATGCTGCCCTCGCCGTAGCCGGCGTCGGGGGCGGCCGCGGGCTTGGGTTCGGGGCTGTTCTCGGGCGTATTGGACTCGCTCATCGGGGCACTTTCTCACTGCAGGCGGCACTCAAAACCGCCTCTTAAAAACACTGAAGCGGGCCGAGGCCCGCTGGAATACCGCTTGTCAGGTCAGATGCGCATTGGCATGACCACGTACTTGAATCCCGTTTGACCGGGGATCGTGATCAGCGCGCTCGAGCTGCTGTCGTTGAGGTCCACGGACACCATGTCCTGGCCCATGTTCTGAAGCACGTCCATCAGGTACGTTACGTTGAAGCCGGTCTCGATCGAGTCGCCGTCGTAGTCGATCTCGATTTCTTCCTTGGCTTCTTCCTGCTCGGCGTTGCTCGCGGCGATCGCGAGCAGGCCCGGCTCGAAGGACAGGCGCACGGCCTTGAACTTCTCGCTCGTCATGATCGCGGCGCGCTGCAGCGAGGCGAGCAGGGTCGTGCGGCCCAGCGTGACGTTGAACTTGTGGTTCTTCGGGATCACGCGGTTGTAGTCGGGGAACTTGCCCTCGACGAGCTTGGTCACGAACTCCATGCCGCTGAACGAGAACTTGGCCTGGTTGCCCGCAAAGCGCATTTCGATCGGGGCCTCGTCGGCCTCGCTGTCGGCCTTGCCGCCGTCCTTGAGCAGGCGCTGCAGCTCGAGCACGGTCTTGCGCGGCAGGATCACCTCCTGCTTGGGGATCTCGGTCTCGAGCTCGGCCTGGGCCAGCGCGAGGCGGTGGCCGTCGGTCGCGACGAGGGTCAGGTTCTTGTCTTCCGCGACGAACAGGATGCCGTTCAGGTAGTAGCGGATGTCGTGCACCGCCATCGCGAAGTGGACCTGGTTGATCAGGGCCTTGAGCGTCTTCTGCGGCACGCTGAACGTGGGGCCGAAGTCGGCGGCTTCCTGCACGAGCGGGAAGTCGTCGGCCGGCAGGGTCTGCAGCGTGAAGCGGCTCTTGCCGCCCTGCAGCGTGAGCTTGCCGGCGTTGGCCGTCAGCGAGACGGTCTGGTCGGCCGGCAGCGTGCGCAGGATGTCGATGAGCTTGCGCGCGCCGACGGTGGTCGCGAACGCGCCGTCGTCGCCGCCGAGCTCGGCGTTGGTGCGGACCTGGATCTCGAGGTCGCTGGTGGTCAGCTCGATCGAGCCGCCGTTCTTGCGCATCAGCACGTTGGCCAGGATCGGCAGGGTGTGCCGACGCTCGACGATGCCGGCGACGGCCTGCAGGGCGCCCAGCACCTGTTCCTGGCTGGCTTTCAACACGATCATGTCAACCTCTCTCCGCTCTGACGGTGGTTTGGGGGGTCATCAGGCAGCGCGCATTGTCGCCGACTTGGAGGGCCTTTCCGGGCCCGGTTTTCCCCGTTTCGGCCCGGCTTTGACCCAGCTTCAGCCCTTCAGGGTTTGCTCGAGCACGTGAAGCTGCTGGTTCAGCTCGGTGTTCTTCTGGCGCTCGCCGCCGATCTTGCGCACCGCGTGCAGCACGGTCGTGTGGTCGCGGCCGCCGAACAGCTCGCCGATCTCGGGCAGGCTCTTCTGCGTGAGCTCCTTGGCCAGGTACATCGCGATCTGGCGCGGCCGCGCGATCGAGGCCGGGCGCTTCTTGCTGTACATGTCGGCGACCTTGATCTTGTAGAAGTCGGCCACCGTCTTCTGGATGTTCTCGACCGAGATCTGGCGGTTCTGGATCGACAGCAGGTCCTTGAGCGCCTCGCGCGCGAGCTGGATGTTGATCTCTTTGTGCGAGAAGCGGCTGTAGGCGAGCACCTTGCGCAGCGCGCCCTCGAGCTCGCGCACGTTCGCGCGCACGTTCTTGGCGACGAAGAACGCGACCTCCTCGGGCATCGGCGCGCCCTCGGCCTCGGCCTTCTTGATCAGGATCGCGACGCGCATCTCGAGCTCGGGCGGCTCGATCGCGACGGTCAGGCCCGCGTCGAAGCGGCTCGTCAGGCGCTCGTCGATGTCGACCAGGCCCTTGGGATAGGTGTCGCTGGTCATGATGATGTGCGCGCGCTTGGCGAGCAGGGCCTCGAAGGTGTTGAAGAACTCCTCCTGGGTGCGGTCCTTGCCGGCGAAGAACTGGACGTCGTCGATCAGCAGCAGGTCCAGCGAGTGGTACTTGGCCTTGAGCTCGTCGAAGGTCTTGCGCTGGTAGTTCTTGACCACGTCCGAGACGAACTGCTCGGCGTGCAGGTAGAGCACGCGCGCGTCGGGGCGGTCCTTGAGCAGGGCGTTGCCGACCGAGTGGATCAAGTGGGTCTTGCCGAGGCCGACGCCGCCGTAGATGAACAGCGGGTTGTACATGGCCCCCGGCGCGCCCGCGACGTGCAGCGCGGCCGTGCGCGCCATCTGGTTCGCGCGGCCGGGCACCAGCGTGTCGAAGGTATGGGCCGGGTTGATGCGGTTGCGGCTCGTCGTCGCGTCGGCGGCGATCCTGGGCGCGCCGGCGTGGGGGCCGCCCAAGGATTCGAGCGCGCCGGGCTGGGTCGGGGCGGGCTCGGCCGGGTGGGCGCCGGCGCCGTTGACGCCGTTGAAGCCCTGGCCGGCGCCGTTCGCGCCGGCGCGCAGGCCCTGGCCGAGCACCTGGCCGACCGCGAGCGGCCGGCCCGCGTGGCCGACCGAGGCGCTCACGGGCGCCGCTTCGCGCGGCGCGAGGGCCAGGTCGAGCTTGGCCGGGCGCGCGGCGAGTTCGCTGAGGATGGTTTCGATGCGGACCGCGTATTGGTTGCGGATCCAGTCGAGCTTGAAGCGGTTCGGGACGCGCAGCGAAACGACGAGACTGCCCTCGTCTTCGCGCACCGTGGCCGCCGGCAGCGGGCGGATCCAGGTGTTGAATTGTTGTTCGGGCAGCTCCGCGGCGAGACGTTCGCAGCCGCGTTGCCAGAGATCAGCGCTCATTGTGGAAAACTTGTTCTTGAGCGCCCGGATTGTACGGATTCCGGGCTGGGAAAGACGGGGTTATCCACAGAATTTTTGAGGCGGTCAAGCCCTGGCAAACCAGGGGCCTCCCAGTGGGCTTGTCCCCCGCCGCATTGACTCCGCCAACTTCATCTGGTGTAATCGCGGGTTTTCGCGGACGCTCGAGGCGGCTCGCGCCCAACTTCAATCTCTTTAAGAAGACTCGCCGAGGTCCCACCATGAAGCGTACCTACCAAGCATCCAAGACCCGCCGCGCCCGCACCCACGGCTTCCTCGTGCGCATGAAGACCCGCGGTGGCCGCGCCGTCATCAACGCGCGCCGCGCCAAGGGCCGCAAGCGCCTGGCCGTCTAAGGCGCCCCGCGCCTTATTGACACCGTGATCGGCCGCGTCCTGCGATCGGCCGATTTCGAGCGCGTGCTGGGCTGCCCCAGCCGCGCGCGCAGCGCGCATTTCGCCGTGCACCACCTCGCCCAAGCGCCGAGCCAGCCCCGCTGGCGCGGACGCCGCCCTGCCGAATTGTCCACAGGGTCGTGCACCGATTCGGGCGAGTTATCAACAGCCGATGCACCAAAGCCCGGCGCCGCTGTGGATGAGATGCCGCCAGTGAGCCCCGAAGGCTGCTGGCTGGGCAGCGTCGTCCCCAAGCGGCTCGCGCGGCGCGCGGTCACGCGCAACCTCGTCAAACGCCAGATCCGCGCCGCCTTTTCGGTCGGCGCGGCCGGCGGCTTGCCGCCCGGCCTGTGGGTCGTGCGCCTGCGCGCGCCGATCGACCGCAAGGCCTTCCCGAGCGCGAGCTCCGACGCGCTGCGCCGCGTGCTGCACGCCGAGCTCGAGCGCCTGATCGGCAAGCTGACCGCCACGCCGCCGGCCGCCGCCGCGCCCGGCCAGGCCTGAACGCCATGCTGCGCCGCGCCCCGACCCATGCCCTCAAGCTCGTCGTGCGCGCGTACCAGCTGCTGCTGAGCCCCGCGATCGGGCCGGTGTGCCGCTACTATCCGAGCTGCTCGAACTACGCGATGCAGGCGCTCGAGCGCCACGGCGCCGTGGCCGGTACCTACCTGGCGGCCGCGCGCGTGCTGCGCTGCAACCCGTGGTGCCTCGGCGGCTGCGACCCGGTGCCCGAGCAGGCGCCGCTTTTGTTCCGCCGGCTTGGCTTCGGCGCGGCTGCCCCCACTTCGTCTCCCTCGTCCTCCCTCACCCAAACCGAAGTCTCCCCATGACCGATATTCGCCGCACCGTGCTGTGGGTGGTGTTCACCATGTCGCTGTTCCTGCTGTGGGACGGCTGGCAGCGTTTCAACGGCCATCCGTCGATGTTCGCGCCGGCCCAGCACCCGACGGTCGTCGCGGGCGCCGCGCCGGCCGGCGCCGCCTCGGCCGCGCAGGTCGCGGCCGCCGCCGCGTCGGGCGCTGCGAGCGACGCCGCGCCGGCGTTCCCGCGCGAGGCCGTGCACGTGAAGACCGACGTGCTCGACGTGACGCTCGACTCGCTCGGCGGCTCGGTCACCAGGGTCGCGCTGCTCAAGTACGAGGCCAAGCCCGCGCAGGGCATCCTCGACCCGCTGCTCGAGAAGGTCGGCCTCAAGAAGGCGCCGGCCGACGCCCAGGATCCGGTGCTGCTCGAGGACCCGGCGCACGACTACGCGGCCCAGTCGGGCCTCGTCGGCGCGCATGGCGAGCAGCTGCCCAACCACGAGACGCCGATGCTCGTGCAGCCCGGCGAGCGCACGCTCAAGGACGGCAGCGACGTCGTCGTCGTCAAGATGGAGTCGGCGCCCGTGAACGGCGTCAAGCTCGTCAAGACCTTCACGTTCAAGCGCGGCGACTACGTCGTCGGCGTGCGCCACGAGGTCGTCAACGGCGGCACGGCCGCGGTCACGCCGCAGCTGTACCTGCAGCTCGTGCGCGACGGCGTGGTCGACACGAGCCATTCGATGATCGGCCAGAAGCCCTTCAGCGGCCCGGCCGCGTACACCGAGCAGAGCGGCTTCCACACCTTCCCGTTCGACGACGTCCGCAAGGGCAAGGCCGAGATCGACAAGACCGCGAGCGACGGCTGGGTCGCGATGACGCAGCATTTCTTTGCGAGCGTCTGGCTGCCCGAGAGCACCGCCCAGCGCGACTTCTTCCTGCGCCCGGTCGCGACGAGCAACCCGGCCGACCCGCAGTACAGCATCGGCATGGTCTTCACGCTGCCGAGCCTCGCGCCCGGCGTCACCGAGGCCCAGGACGACCGCCTGTTCGTCGGCCCGCAGGAGGCCAAGAAGCTCGCCGGCCTCGCGCCGAGCCTGCCGCTCGTCAAGGACTACGGCATCTTCAAGATCCTCGCGCAGCCGCTGTTCTGGCTGCTCGACCAGCTGCACCAGCTGATCGGCAACTGGGGCTGGGCGATCATCGCGCTCGTCGTGCTGCTCAAGGCCGCGTTCTTCTGGCTCAACGCGAGCGCCTACCGCTCGATGGCCAAGATGAAGGCGATCGGCCCGCGCATCCAGGCGCTCAACGAGCGCTACAAGGACAAGCCGCAGGAGAAGCAGCAGGAGATGATGCGCATCTACCGCGAGGAGAAGGTCAACCCGCTGGGTTCCTGCCTGCCTATCCTCGTGCAGATGCCGTTCTTCATGGGCCTGTACTCGGTGCTGTCGACCTCGGTCGAGCTGCGCGACGCGCCCTGGCTCGGCTGGATCCAGGATCTGTCCGCGCACGACCCGTACTTCATCCTGCCGCTGATCATGCTCGCCTCGCAGCTGTTCCAGGTCTGGCTGAACCCGACGCCGCCGGATCCGGTCCAGGCCAAGATGATGTGGGTGATGCCGCTGATGTTCAGCGTCATGTTCTTCGTCTTCCCGGCCGGCCTCGTGCTGTACTGGCTGACGAACAACATCCTGTCGATCGCGCAACAGTGGTTCATCAACAAGCAGCTCGGCGTCGCCAACCACGTGCCCGCGCCCAAGAGCTGACGAATAAGTCACGCCCGAACCGAAGCCCCCTCGCCTGGGGGCTTTTTTTCGTCCCGGCGCAGGCGTTCAATAGCGCTCAGCGGGGCAGAACATTCGGGGGCCGGTCCAAGCAGCCGGTACCGCGAAGCGGTCTGAAGTCCCGGGCTCACGAGAGCACCGGGCCGGACCTCCCCCGCGCCACCCCCTCTTCTCATTGATCGCCGCGCGCTCGGCGAAAATGCGGCCATGCTCGCCCGCCAGCTCGACCCCATCGCCGCGATCGCGACCGCCCCGGGGCGCGGCGCCGTCGGCATCGTGCGGGTGTCGAGCCCGCAGCCGCTCGATGCCTTGATCGAGGCGATCTGCGGCCGCGCGCTGAAAGCTCGCGAGGCCAGCTACCTGCCGTTCCGCGACGCGGCCGGCCAGGCGCTCGACCAGGGCCTTGCGCTGCACTTTCCGGCGCCGCACTCGTACACCGGCGAGCATGTGCTCGAGCTCCAGGCCCATGGCGGCCCGGTCGTCATGCAGCTGCTGCTCGCGCGCGCGGTCGAGGCCGGCGCGGCCTTGGGCCTGCGCCTCGCCGAGCCCGGCGAGTTCACCCAGCGCGCGTTCCTCAACGGCAAGCTCGACCTGGCCCAGGCCGAGGCCGTCGCCGACCTGATCGACGCGAGCACCGAGGCCGCCGCGCGCAGCGCGTCGCGCGCGCTCGGCGGCGCGCTGTCGAGCGAGGTCGGCCAGCTGCGCGACGGCCTGATCGAGCTGCGCATGCTCGTCGAGGCGACGCTCGACTTCCCCGAGGAGGAGATCGACTTCCTCGAGCAGGCCGACGCGTTCGCGCGGCTCGCGCGCCTGACGGCGCGGCTCGACGGCGTGCTCGACCGCACGCGCCAGGGCGCGCTGCTGCGCGAGGGCATCAAGGTCGTGCTCGCGGGCCAGCCCAACGTCGGCAAGAGCAGCCTGCTCAACGCGCTCGCGGGCGCCGAGCTCGCGATCGTCACGGCGATCCCGGGCACGACGCGCGACAAGATCAGCCAGACCCTGCAGATCGAGGGCGTGCCCCTGCACGTCAGCGACACGGCGGGCCTGCGCGAGACCGACGACGAGGTCGAGCGCATCGGCGTGCAGCGCAGCTGGGAGGCGATCGCCGACGCCGACGTGCTGCTGTTCCTGCACGACCTCACGCGCCTCGGCCAGCCCGACTACGAGGCCGAGGACCAGCGGATCCGCGCGCGTCTCGCGGGCGTCGACCCGGCGCGCGTGCTGGAGGTCTACAACAAGGCCGACGCGGCCGCGGCGGCCGAGCTGCTGCCGGAGGGCGCGCTGCGCCTGTCGGCGCGCGAGGGCACGGGCCTCGCCGAGCTGCGCCGTGCGCTGCTCGAGCACGCGGGCTGGCACGCGGTGCCCGAGGGCCTGTTCATCGCGCGCGAGCGCCATGTCCAAGCGCTGCGCCGCACGCGCGCCCACCTCGAGCTCGCCCACGCCGTCGCGTCGCAGCGCCCGCCCGCGCTCGATCTGCTCGCCGAGGAGCTGCGCCTCGCCCACGACGCGCTCGGCGAGATCACCGGCGCGTTCACGGCCGACGAGCTGCTCGGGGTGATCTTCTCGAGCTTTTGCATCGGCAAGTAGCCGACGCCGCTGAACTAGGGTAGTCACCGCCGAAGCGACGGGCCAGCCTGGTTGAGAATCGGGCCAGAAAAATATCGATACCAGACCCCGAGGGAGCTTAGAGACGATGAACTGGGTCCGTCCGACCTTGCTGGCAATCGCCGCACTCAGTCCCCTTGGTCATGCCCTCGGCGGCCCGGCCCCGCAGACCGCGGCGGCCTCGATCAAGGACCTGCAGGACCGCTATTGCGGTACGGCCGATGCGCCGCACGGCACGCTCGACATCGCCAAGGCGATCGCCGGCGTGATCGCGCGGGCGGCGACGATGCCGTCGGGACAGGAGGGCGTGGTGTGGTTCGTCGACCGGGCGCCCGCCGCGCAGGACGGACCGCAGGGCTTCTTCGTGGCGTCCGCCAAGGGCTATTGCCATGTCGGCCTGTGGCGCCAGGCCGACGTCAAGCAGGTGCTGGCGGGGCGCTACCCGGAATAGATTCATGGATTTGTGACCGCGCCGCGCAGCGGGTAACGCTTTGTCAGGACCGCATGTTTTCGCGGTTTCCGTGAACTATGGTGCGCTCCACCAGAACAAAAGGAGTGCCCATGTCACCAGCCCTTCGCAAACTGTCCTGTGCCCTGGCCGTCGGCCTGGGCGCGGGCGCCGTCCAGGCGCAGAGCGCCTCGGACTCCAGCTACCTGCTGCCCCAGGTCAGCGTGCTCAAGCCCGCGAGCGCCTGGGCCTCGAGCAGCACCGGGATCGGCGGCGGGCTCAAGTTCGGCAGCCCCGTGTCGCCCGACTGGGACCTGCAGCTGGGCCTGAACTACGCGCGTTCCAAGCATGACTCGGCGAGCTACAAGCAGACCCTGCTCGGCATCGACGGCCTGTACTTCTTCGACCGCGGCGCGACGCGGCCGTTCCTGCTGATCGGCGGTGGCGCCGAGCGCGACCAGAACGAGGCCGCCGGCGCCGGCACCTCGCGGACCTCGCCCTTCGTCAACATCGGCGCGGGCCTGCAGTACCGCTTCTCGTCGACCTTCGGCGTGCAGGCCGACATCCGCCGCGTCGAGGGCTTTCTCGGCAGCGGCTCGACCTTCGGCTTCAAGCGCAGCGGCAACAACTACTTCAACGTCGGCCTGATCTGGGCCTTCGACGCGCCGCCCGTGGCCGACCACACGGCGCCGCCGCCGCCCGAGCCCGCGCCGGTGATGGCACCCCCGCCCCCGCCGCCTCCCCCGCCGCCGCCGCCGCCTCCCCCGCCTCCCCCGCCGCCCCCGCAGCGGTTCACGCTGCAGGCGAGCGAGCTGTTCGCGTTCAACCGCGCCGACCTCAAGAGCTCGCAGCCGCAGCTCGACGACGTCGCGACCGCGCTCAACACCAACCCGGGCATCGCGCATGTGCGCATCAGCGGCTATACCGACCGCCTCGGCGGCGCCGCGTACAACCGCAAGCTCTCGCAGGAGCGCGCCGATTCGGTCAAGCGCTACCTGATCGGCAAGGGCGTCGCGGCCGATCGCCTCGAGGCCGTCGGCAAGGGCTCGAGCGACCCGGTGTCGAGCTGCTCGACCAAGCTCAAGCGCGCCGCGCTGATCCAGTGCCTCGAGCCGGACCGCCGCGTCGTGATCGAGCCGATCACCTACGAGGTGCCGGCGGGGCGCTGACGGGTCTGGCCGCGCGCTTGCGAGCGCGCGGCCATGCCATGATCTGCGCATGCCGCACGCCGCCACGCTCAAGCCGCTGTTCCTGCTCGACCCGGGCCTCACCTTCCTGAACCACGGCTCCTTCGGCGCCTGTCCGGCCGAGGTTCTCGAGGTCTGCCAGGCCTGGCAGCGCGAGTCCGAGCGCAACCCGGTCGAGTTCCACTCGCGGCGCTCGGCCGGCCTGCTGCGCGACGCGCGCGCGGCGCTCGCGGCTTACCTCGGCACCGACGCCGACCGCCTCGTGTTCGTCGCGAACGCGACGACCGGCGTGAACATCGTCGCGCAGTCGCTCGCGCTGAATCTGCTCGAGCCCGGCGACGAGATCCTCACGAGCGACCACGAATACGGCGCGTGCGAGAGCGCCTGGGACTGGGTCTGCGCGCGCACCGGCGCGCGTCGCGTCGCCATGCCGGTGCCGCTGCCCTTCGACGCGGCGGCTTATGCCGAGCGCATCTGGGCCGGCGTCACGCCGCGCACGCGCGTTCTCTACCTGAGCCACATGAGCTCGCAGACCGCGCTGGTCTTTCCGATCGCCGAGCTCGTGCGGCGCGCCCGCGCGGCGGGCATCGTCAGCGTGATCGACGGCGCCCATGTGCCGGGCCAGCTGCCGCTCGCGCTCGACGCGCTCGGCGCCGATTTCTATACCGGCAACTGCCACAAATGGCTGTGTGCGCCCAAGGCCGCGGCCTTCCTGTACGCGCGCACCGAGCATCAGGCGCAGCTCGAGGCGACGACGATCTCCTGGGGCTACGACGACGCGCGCGCCGACGACCCCGGCTACGCCGCCTACCTCGGCCACAGCCGCTTCGAGCGGCGCCTGCAATGGCTGGGCACGCGCGACATCTCGGCGTTCCTGAGCGTGCCCGCGGCGATCGAGTTCCAGCGCCGCCACGACTGGGACGCGGTGCGCGCGGACTGCCACGCCCGCGCGCTGCGCACCCAGGCGCGGGTCTGCGCGTTGACGGGCCTCGCGCCGATCGGCGCGCCCGCGGACTTCGGCCAGATGGTGCCGATCCCGATGCCTGCGACGCTCGACGGCGCCGCGCTCAAGGCGCGGCTGTTCGACGCGCACCGCATCGAAGTGCCCGTGACCGGGCATTCGGGCCGGCTGTTCGTGCGCGCCTCGTTCCAGGGCTACAACGACGAGGCCGATGCCGACGCGCTGGTCGGCGCGCTGCGCGAGATCTTCGAGCTCTGAGCGCTGGGATCAGGCGGTCAGGCCGCGACGCCCTCGGCGAGCGTGACCATCCAGCCGACGCCGAACTTGTCGGTGACCATGCCGAACAGCGGCGACCAGAAGGTCTTGCCGAGCGGCAGCGAGACCTGGCCGCCCGCGGCGAGCGCCGCGAACGCGTGCTGGGCGTCGGCCGGCTTGTCGTAGCTCAGCGACAGCGAGAAGCCCTTGAAGGCGGTCTCGCCGCCGCAATGGCCGTCCGACACCATCAGCAGCGCGCCCTGGACGAGCAGCGAACCGTGCATGATCTTGTGCTCGCTGCCCGGCGGCAGCATGCCGGGCGGCGGCGGCTCGGGGCTGTCGCTGTTGCGCATCAGCATCTGGACCTCGGCGCCGAGCGCGGTCTTGTAGAACTCGATGGCCTCTTCGCAGCGGCCGTCGAAAAACAGATAGGGGTCGATCCTCATGGGCGTCTCCTCGTAGGGTGTCCGGGAGTTCACCATAGCGCGCGGCGCTTTGCCACCGCGCTTTCGTAACCGATTCCGGCGGGTTCAGGGCACGTGCTTCGCGAGCTCGAGCTTGGCGAGCGAGTTGCGGTGAACCTCGTCGGGCCCGTCGGCGAGGCGCAGCGTGCGCTGCTGCGCCCACATCGACGCGAGCGGCGTGTCCTGCGACACGCCCATCGCGCCGAACACCTGGATCGCCCAGTCGATGATGCGCAGCGCCATGTTCGGCGCGACGATCTTGATCATGGCGATCTCGGCCTGGGCGGCCTTGTTGCCGGCGCGGTCCATCATCCACGCGGCCTTGAGCGTGAGCAGGCGCGCCTGCTCGATCGCGCAGCGCGCCTCGGCGATGCGCTCCTGGGTGACGGTCTGCTGGGCGACGGTCTTGCCGAACGCGGTGCGCGCGAGCGCGCGCTCGCACATCAGCTCGAGCGCGCGCTCGGCCGCGCCGATCGAGCGCATGCAATGGTGGATGCGGCCCGGGCCGAGGCGGCCCTGGGCGATCTCGAAGCCGCGGCCTTCGCCGAGCAGCAGGTTCTCGGCCGGCACGCGCACGTCCTTGAGCTCGATCTCCATATGGCCGTGCGGCGCGTCGTCGTAGCCGAACACGCTCAAGTGGCGCTTGACCGTGATGCCGGGCGTGTCGGCCGGCACGACGATCATCGACTGCTGGGCGTGGCGCGCGGCCTGCGGGTCGGTCTTGCCCATCACGATATAGACCTGGCAGCGCGGGTCGCCGGCGCCCGAGGACCACCATTTGCGGCCGTTGATCACGTAATGGTCGCCGTCGCGCTCGATCCGGCACTCGATGTTCGTCGCGTCGGACGAGGCGACGGCCGGCTCGGTCATCAGGAAGGCCGAGCGCACGTCGCCGGCGAGCAGCGGCGCGAGCCAGCGCTCCTGCAGCGCGGGGCTCGCGTAGCGCTCGAGCACCTCCATATTGCCGGTGTCGGGCGCCGAGCAGTTGAAGACCTCGGGCGCCCAGAACACCCGGCCCATGATCTCGCACAGCGGCGCGTACTCGAGGTTGCTCAGCCCTTCGGGCGCGCGCGCCGAATGCGGCAGGAACAGGTTCCACAGGCCGGCCGCGCGCGCGCGCGGCTTGAGCGCTTCGATCAGCGGGCTCGGCTGCCAGGCGTTGCCGGCGCGCCGGTGCGCGTCGATCTCGGCGAGGTAGCGGCCCTCGTTGGGGACGATGTGCTCGGCGCAGAACGCGAGCAGGCGCTCGCGCAATGCTTCGGTGCGGGGGCTGAAGGCGAAGTCCATGGTGCGATTGCCTCACAAACTGATGGTCCGCGCTGTCACCGAGGTGGCAGGCCGGCGCGCCGCTCAGGCGGCGAGCAGGCGCTCCTCGGCGAGCGCGAGCGCCGTCGGAACGCCGGAAAGCACGAGCGTATCGCCGCCGCGCAGGACCAGGTCGTCCTGCGCCGCGACGACGGCGCCGTTGCCGCGCCGCAACGAGACCACGGCGACGTCGAGCTCGGCGAGGCCCAGGGCGCCGAGCGTGCTGCCCGCGTGGTCGCTGTCGGCCGGCAGCGTCAGAGAGTGCAGGCGCGCGGCGTGGCGCTCCTCCTCGGTCGTGTCGTCGTCGCCGCCGCGGAAATAGCCGCGCAACAGGCCGTAGCGCTTGTCGCGCATCTCCTGGGTGATGCGCAGCACGCGGCGCATCGGCACGCCGAGCAGCGCGAGCGCGTGGCTCGCGAGCATCAGCGAGCCCTCGATCGCCTCGGGCACGACCTCGGTCGCGCCGGCCTCGCGCAGGCGCTCGAGGTCGGCGTCGTCGAGCGTGCGCACGATCACCGGCAGCTTGGGCGCATGGGCGCGCACGAGGCGCAGCACCTTCAGGGCCGACGGCGTGTCGTGGTAGGTCACGACGACGGCGCTCGCGCGCGCGAGGCCCGCGGCCATCAGGCTCTGCGGCCGCGCGGCGTCGCCGAACACGACGTTCTGGCCCGCCGCCGTGGCCTGGCCGACGCGGTCGGGGTCGAGGTCGAGCGCGACATAGGGGAAGGCTTCGGTCTCGAGCAGGCGCGCGAGGTTCTGGCCGCTGCGGCCGAAGCCGCAGATGATCACGTGGCCGCTCGTGTGGATCGATTTCTTGGCGATCGTCGTGAGCTGCAGCGACTGCAGCAGCCAGTCGCTGCTCGACAGCTTCATCACGATGCGGTTGCTGTACTGGATCAGCAGCGGCGTCGCGAGCATCGACAGCACCATGCTTGCGAGCACCGGGCTCACCCATTGGTGGGCGACGAGGCCGTTCTCGGTGCCCAGCGTCAGCAGCACGAAGCCGAACTCGCCGGCCTGGGCCAGGTACAGGCCGGTGCGCAGCGCGGTGCCGCCGGGCGCCTTGAACGCGCGTGCGATCAGCGCGATCAGCGCGAACTTCGCGACGATGGGCCCGAGGCTCAGCAGCAGCACGAGCAGCCATTGCTGGACCAGCGCGTGCCAGTCCAGGCGCATGCCGATGGTGATGAAGAACAGGCCCAGCAGCAGGTCGTGGAAGGGCCGGATGTCGGCCTCGACCTGGTGCTTGTATTCGGTCTCGGCGATCAGCATGCCGGCGACGAAGGCGCCGAGCGCGAGCGACAGGCCGAAGCGCTCGGTCAGCCAGGCGAGGCCCAGGGTGACGAACAGCAGGTTCAGCATGAACAGCTCTTCGCTGCGCTTGCGCGCGACCAGGGTGAGCCAGAAATGCATGAGCTTCTGGCCGCCCCACAGCAGCACGCCGAGCAGCGCCGCGGCCTTGAGCCCGGCCCAGGCGAGCGCGCTCGCCATCTCGGCCGGGCTGCTCTGCAGCGCCGGGATCAGCACGAGCAGCGGCACCACGGCCAAGTCCTGGAACAGCAGTATGCCCATCACGCGGCGGCCGTGCGGGCTGTCGAGCTCGAGGCGCTCGGCCATCAGCTTGACGACGATCGCGGTGCTGCTCATCGCCATCGCCGCGCCGAGCACGAGCGCGCCGCGCCAGCCGAGCTGCCACTCGATGCCGAGCAGGCCGAAGCCGGCCTCGAGCAGGAAGTTGCCGGCCACGGCGCCGGTCGTCGTCAGCAGCACCTGCAGCAGGCCGAGGCCGAACACGTCGGCGCGCATGCTGCGCAGCTTGGGCAGGTTGAACTCGAGCCCGATCACGAACATCAGGAACACGACGCCGAACTCGCCGAGGTAGGCGAGGTCGGCTTCGCTGCCGCCGCCCAGGGCCAGCGCGTGCGGGCCGATCGCGACGCCGATGACGAGGTAGCCGAGCATCGGCGGCAGCTTCAGCGAGCGGCACAGCACGACGCCGAACACGGCGGCGATCAGCAGCAGCAGCGCGAGGTCGAGCGAGTCGGTCATCGCAGGCGTGGGGGCATCATGCCTGCGATGGTATAGGCGTATGCGTCAAAGCCAGCGCAGCAAAGCGACGGCGACGAGCGTCGGCGCGAGCGCGGCCGCGAACAGGCGCAGCGCGCCGATGCCGCCGTCCTCGGCGAAGCAGTCGCGCAGGATCGCGACGCCGGCCGGGTTCGGCGCGTTCGCGACGACGGTCAGGCCGCCGCCGGCGACCGCGCCGCCGACGAGCGCGAGCTTGAACGGCTCGGCGAGGCCCGGCACGAGCGAGCCGAGGTAGGTCAGCGCCGCGTTGTCGGTGAACGCGGTCAGCGCCAGCGCGCCGTAGAACACCGCCTTCGCGTCGAGCGCGAGCAGCGCGGGCTCGAGCCACCATTGCTGCAGGCCGCCGAGCACGACGAGGCCGCCGAGGAAGAACGCGACGAGCAGCGCCTCGCGCAGGATCAGGCGGTCCTGGTGCTGCGGGTAAGCCGTCGCGAAGCCGAGAAAGCCGAGCAGGATGCCGAGGAACATCGGCGGGTGATGGGCGAACGCGACGACGCCGGCGAGCGCGAGCAGGTGCACGGCGAGCACGGTCGGCCGCGGCCGTTCGCGGGCGACGGGCTGCTGCTGCGACGCAGCAATCCCGAGCTCGCGGCGGAACAGCAGCGCCGCGCCGAGGCCGTTGACGAGCACGGCGAGCGCTGCGCGGCCGCCGAGCTCGGCGAGCATGAAGCGGGTGTCCCAGCCCCAGGCGTCGGCGACCATCAGCACCGGCGGCGCCGCGAACGGCGTGAGCGTGCCGCCGATCGAGATATTGACGAAGAGCACGCCGAGCGTCGCATAGCGCAGCCGCGCGCTCGTCGGCCGCGCGAACACGGACTCGCGCAGCATCAGCGCGGCGAGGGTCATCGCCGCGGGCTCGGTGATGAAGGAGCCGAGCAGCGGCACGCCGACGAGCAGCACGAAGTACAGCGCCGTGCCGCGCGGCAGCGGCAGGCGGCGCGCCAGGGCGTCGGCGGCCGCGCCCGCGAACTGCAGCACCGGCCGGGTCGCCGCGATCACCATGATCGCGAACACGAACAGCGGCTCGGTGTAGTTGCGCGTGTCCAGATAGGTGGTCGCGGCCGCGCGGCCCTCGAGCGCGAAGATCGCGACGACGAGCACGCCGGCCCACAGGCCGAACACGACCTCGACCTCGCCGAGCAGGTGCCACAGGCCCGCGTGGCGCGGCTGGCGGCGCGCCAGGCGCTCGAGCCGAGGTGCGGCAAAAGTGTGCAAAAGCGCCAAGGCGAACAGGGCGGCGGCGGCGAGGTCGGTCGGCGTCGGGGTCATGGGGCATTCTGGACCGCCTATGCGCAGCCCGCATTACGGCATGTCGACAAGGCTTTGCCTTCGCTGGCGTTCAAGGCATGCTTCGCGGTACCGTTCGGCCACAGAAAATTACGGAGCGGTTTCATGCCCAATCTGTCCTTTGTTTCGCCGACGCGCAACAGCCCCTGGGGCACCTATCTTTCCCAGATCGACGCCGTCGAACCCTACCTCGGCAAACTGGCCCGCTGGGTCGAGACGCTGCGCCGCCCGAAGCGCGCGCTGATCGTCGATATCCCGATCGAGCTCGACAACGGCACGATCGCCCACTACGAGGGCTACCGCGTCCAGCACAGCCTGACGCGCGGCCCGGGCAAGGGCGGCGTGCGCTACCACCCGGACGTCACGCTCGAGGAAGTGATGGCGCTGTCGGCCTGGATGACGATCAAGAACGCCGCCGTCAACCTGCCCTACGGCGGCGCCAAGGGCGGCATCCGCCTCGACCCGAAGACGCTGTCGCTGAAGGAGCTCGAGAAGGTTACGCGCCGGTACACGAGCGAGATCGGCATCATCATCGGCCCGACCCAGGACATCCCGGCGCCCGACGTGAACACGAACGGCCAGATCATGGCCTGGATGATGGACACCTACTCGATGAACGTCGGCGCCACGGCGACCGGCGTCGTCACCGGCAAGCCGATCCCGCTGGGCGGCTCGCTGGGCCGCGTCGCCGCGACGGGCCGCGGCGTGTTCGTGATCGGCCGCGAGGCGATGCGTCGCCTGAACGTGCCGATGGAGGGTGCGCGCATCGCCGTGCAGGGCTTCGGCAACGTCGGCTCGATCGCGGCCAAGCTGTTCGCCGCGAACGGCGCGAAGGTCGTTGCCGTGCAGGACCACACCGGCACCATCCTCAACGAGCAGGGCGTGGACATGGCCGACCTGCTCGACCATGTGGCCAAGACCGGCGGCGCCGGCGGCTTCAAGGGCGCCGACCAGATCGCGAACGAGGACTTCTGGGACGTCAAGAGCGACGTGCTGATCCCGGCCGCGCTCGAGGGCCAGCTGACCGGCGAGCGCGCCAGGCGCGTGCAGACGCGCATCGTGCTCGAGGGCGCGAACGGCCCGACCACGCCCGACGGCGACGCGATCCTCGCCGACCGCGGCATCATCGTCGTCCCGGACGTGATCGCGAACGCCGGCGGCGTGACGGTCTCCTACTTCGAGTGGGTGCAGGACTTCTCGTCCTTCTTCTGGACCGAGGACGAGATCAACGTGCGGCTCGACAAGATCATCACGGGCGCCTTCAAGGGCATCTGGGAGACCTCCGAGCACCACAGGATCTCGCTGCGCACGGCCGCGTTCACGGTCGCGTGCACGCGCGTGCTCGAGGCGCGCGAGGAGCGCGGTCTGTACCCCTGAGCGGCGGCGGGCGAGACTTCCTCCCGCCTGCGAAGGCTCGCCGAAACCCTGCCCGGCTACAAAGCGTGCCTTGCCCAATTCGGAGCCCCGCTCCAGAAAGTCTCGCGATGAAGAAGACCCAGCTCGCTGCCGTGCTGCTCGCCCTGCTGCCCCTGGCCGCATGCGCCGACCTGCCCGGCCACCACCCCGGCTACCTGCACGCGCTGAGCGACCTGCGCGCCGCGCGCTGGAACCTCGAGCACCGCCCGGGCGACCGCGCGGTCAGCGTGCGCGAGGACGAAGCGATCGACCAGATCGACGCCGCGATCGGCGAGATCAAGCGCGCGGCCGTCGAGGACGCGAAGAACCTCGAGGACCACCCGCACGAGGACGCGGACCTCGACCACCCGGGCCGCCTGCACCACGCGCTCGAGCTGCTGCGCCGCGCCCGGCAGGACCTCGCGCAGGAAGAGGACAACCCCGAGGCGCGCGAGCTCAAGCACCGCTCGATCGAGCATGTCGAGCACGCGATCGGCGCGACCGAGCACGCGATCCGCGACGTCGAGGACGGCCGCTGAGCCGGCGCGGCGCCCGGCTTGGCCGGGCTGCCGCGACGCACCACAACGGGCCCCTCGGGCCCGTTTTTCCATCCTCGCCAGCTAAACTGGCGCCGATGAATCCGACCCCCACCCCCGCTTTCGACGCCGACCGCGCGGTCGACATGGGCCGCCGCGCGCTGGCCGTCGAGGCGGCCGCGCTCGAGGCGCTCGGGCCGCGTCTCGGCGACGCGTTCGCCCAGGCTGTCGCGACCATGCTGGCGTGCCAGGGCCGCGTGTGCGTGATGGGCATGGGCAAGAGCGGCCATGTCGGCCGCAAGATCGCCGCGACGCTCGCGTCGACGGGCACGCCGGCGCTGTTCGTCCACCCGGCCGAGGCGAGCCACGGCGACCTCGGCATGGTCACGCCGCAGGACGTCGTGCTGGCCCTGTCCAATTCGGGCGAGAGCGACGAGCTCAACGCGATCCTGCCGGTGCTGCGCCGCCTGTTCGTGCCGATCGTCGCGATGACCGGCGGCGCCAAGTCGAGCCTCGCGCGCCACGCCAACGTCGTGCTCGACAGCGCCGTCGCCGAAGAGGCCTGCCCGCTGCAGCTCGCGCCGACCGCGAGCACGACGGCGCAGATGGCGCTCGGCGACGCGCTCGCCGTCGCGCTGCTCGACGCGCGCGGCTTCCGCGCCGAGGACTTCGCGCGCTCGCACCCGGGCGGCGCGCTCGGCCGCAAGCTGCTGACCCATGTGCGCGACCTGATGCGCACCGAGCTGCCGCGCGTGACGGCCGCGACGCCGTTCACCGAGATGATGCGCGCGATGTCGGCCGGCGGCCTCGGCATGGCCGTGCTCGTCGACGCGGCCGACCGCATCGAGGGCATCTTCACCGACGGCGACCTGCGCCGCCTCGTCGAGAGCGGCCGCGACCTGCGCGCGCTGACGGCCGCCGAGGTCGCGCACCCGAACCCGCGCCGCGTCGCGCCCGACGCGCTCGCGGTCGACGCGGCCGACGTGATGGAGGCCGCGCGCATCACCGTCGTGCTCGTTGCCGACGCCGACGCGCGCCTGCTCGGCGCCGTGTCGATCAACGACCTGATGCGCGCGAAGGTCATTTGATGCAGCACGCCCTGTCGTTCCCGCCCGAACTGCTGCTCAAGGCCCAGGGCCCGGGCCTCGGCCTGAAGGCCGCGATCTTCGACGTCGACGGCGTGCTGACCGACGGCCGCATCTACATCGGCGAGAGCGGCGAGGTCTTCAAGGCCTTCGCGACGCTCGACGGCCATGGCCTGAAGCTGCTCGCCCAGGCCGGCATCGCGCCGGTCGTGATCACGGGCCGCGACTCGCCGGCCGTGCGCCGCCGCGTCGCCGACCTCGGCCTCGTCCACGCGGTCTACGGCGCGAAGGACAAGCTCGCCGCCGCGGCGCCGCTGCTCACCGCACTGGGCCTGCACTGGGACGAGGTCGCCGCGATCGGCGACGACTGGCCCGACCTGCCGCTGCTCACGCGCGCGGCCTTCGCCTGCGCGCCGCCGCAGGCGCACGCCGAGGTCCGCGCGGTCGCCGACCACGTGACGACGGCCGCGGCCGGCCACGGCGCGGCGCGCGAGTTCTGCGACCTGCTGCTGCTCGCCGGCGGCCATTACGCGCGCCTGTTCGCCGGCCACCTCGACACGCTCGACGGGGGCGCGCCCTGATGGCGCTGACCCCCCTGGCGCCGCCGCCGGCGCGGCGCGAGCTGCCCTCGTGGACCTGGCGCCTGCAGTCGCTCGTGAGCAGCTGGCTGCCGCTGTTCCTGATGAGCCTGCTCGCGGTCGCGACCTGGTGGCTCGTCAAGAACACGCCGCTGCTCGGGGGGCCGCAGGCGGCCGCGCCGCTGCGCCATGTGCCCGACTACCGGATGCAGCATTTCGAGCTCGAGCGCATCGGCGCCGAAGGCCTGCTGCGGGCGCGCGTCGAGGGCGAGGCGCTGCGCCACTACCCCGACACCGACACGGTGGAGATCGACGGCGTCAGCGTGCGCGCGATCGCGCCGAACGGCGCGCAGCTGCTCGCGACCGCGGCGCGCGCCGTCTCGAACGCCGACGCGAGCCAGCTCCAGCTGATCGGCGACGTGCACCTGCGCCGCTTCGACCCCGGCCAGCGGCCCGCGCAGGACGCGCCCCGCGTGGTCGTGCGCGGCGACTTCGTCGAGGTCTTCGCCGACACCCAGGTGCTGCGCTCGCAGCTGCCCGTCGACGTCGATTTCCCGGGCGGCACGCTGCACGGCGACCAGGGCTTCGTCTACGAGCACCTGAAGGGCACGCTGGTCTTCGCCGGGCGTACCCACGGGCAGCTCCAGCCGACGCCGCCGCGGCGCTGACGGCGGCGATGGGCGGCCTCGTCTTCATCACCGGCGCGTCGAGCGGCATCGGCCAGGCGCTCGCGGCCGAATACGCGGCCGCCGGCTGGCGTCTCGCGCTCGTCGCGCGGCGCGACGCGGCGCTGCGCGAATGGGCCGCGGCGCAGGGCCTCGGCGCCGAGCGCTGCGGCGTCTACGCGGCCGACGTCGCCGACGCGGCGTCGATCGGCGCGGCCGCGCGGGCCTGCATCGCGGCCCAGGGCCTGCCCGACGTGGTCGTCGCGAACGCCGGCATCAGCGTCGGCGTGGACACGGCCGAGGCCGAGGACCTGGCCGTGCTCGAGCAGGTCTACCGCACCAATGTGTTCGGCCTCGCCGCGACCTTCCAGCCCTTCATCGCGCCGCTGCGCGCGCGCGGCGCGGGCACGCTCGTCGGCGTCGCGAGCGTCGCCGGCGTGCGCGGCCTGCCGGGCCACGCCGCGTACTGCGGCTCCAAGGCCGCCGTCGTCGCGCATTGCGAGAGCCTGCGCGGCGAATGCCGCGGCAGCGGCGTGCGCGTCGTGACGATCGCGCCCGGCTATGTCGCGACGCCGCTCACGAGCGGCAACCGCTTTCGCATGCCTTTTCTGATGGCGCCCGAGGCGTTCGCGCGCGCGGCGCGGCGCACGATCGCGGCCGGCACGAGCTACCGCGTGATTCCGTGGCAGATGGGCGTCGTCGCGAAGCTGCTGCGCCTGCTGCCCGACGCGTGGTTCGACCGCGCGCTCGCGGGCCAGCCGCGCAAGCGCCGCGCGGGGCACTGAAAGCCGCGCGGCGGTGCCCAAATGCAAAAAGGGCGTCCTGAGACGCCCTTTCGCCTATGGCTTAAAGCCCTGCGAATCAGTATTCGCCGTAGCCGCCGCCCGAACGGCCGCCGCCGCTGTAGCCGCCGCCACCCGAGCGGCCACCGCCGCCGTAGCCGCCGCCACCCGAACGACCGCCGCCGTAGCCGCCACCGCCGCCGCCTTCGCCGCCGCCG
>Ga0213872_10000706_pt1 | contig 25131 bp, 22 predicted proteins | sample VelepicomBERX_R2_FD_160071 | JGI IMG/M metagenome (GOLD analysis project Ga0213872, IMG submission 160071) | Rhizosphere microbial communities from Vellozia epidendroides in rupestrian grasslands, the National Park of Serra do Cipo, Brazil - RX_R2 | ecosystem: Host-associated > Plants > Roots >...
GAAGGTATCGGCCACCCAGCCGGCAAACGGCGCGCCCAACGGCGTGCCGCCGAGAAGAATGGCCAGATAGATCGCCATCACGCGCCCGCGCATATCGGGCGCGGTTGCCAGTTGCACGGCGCTATTAGCCGCGGTGATGAAGGTCTGTGCGCAAATTCCCACCGTGATCAGTGCCAGGACAAACAGTCCGTAGAATGGCAAGGCGCTGGCCAACATCAGCGTCGCGCCGAACACCGCCGCGCCGCCGACCAGCAAGGTGATGCGCGGCTCCTTGCGCCCCGCCGCCAAAAACGCGCCGATCACCGAGCCGACCGCCATCACCGACGTCAGAAAGCCGTACTGCTTGGCGTCGCCGTGAAACACCATGACCGACATGGTGGAAATATAAATGGGGAAATTCAGCCCGAAGGAGCTGAATAGAAACACCATGGCCAAAATCGCCAACAGATCGGGGCGATGCGCCAGGTAGCGCAGCCCGTCGCTGAACCGCCCCTCGGCGTGGCGGCCGGACGGCTTGCGGTACAGCCATTGCACGCGCAGGTAGAACAACGACACCAGCACGGCGATGAATGACACCGCGTTGATAAGGAACACCCAACCGGTGCCGACCGCGGCAATCATCAAACCGGCGATGGCCGGGCCGATCAGCCGCGCGGCATTGAAGGACAGCGAATTGAGCGCCACCGCATTGGACAGATATTGCTCGCTGGCAAGCTCCGAGACGAAGCTGTGCCGGGCGGGGCCATCAAAAGACGTCACGCAGCCCAGCATGCCGGCGAACAGATACACCTCCCATAGGCGGATCAAGCCCAAAACCGACAGCAGCCCCAACCCCAGCGCCAGCAGGCCCTGCACAGCCTGCGTGGTCATCAGCACCTTGCGCCGGTCGAATTGGTCGGCCACGCGGCCCGCCAGCGGCGTCAATATCATCTGCGGACCGAACTGCAATGACATGACGATGCCAACCGCCGTGGCGTTGCGGTGCGTCAGATCGATCAGCACCAGCCAGTCTTGCGCGGTGCGCTGCATCCAGGTGCCGATGTTCGAGATCAGCGCGCCCATCGCCCATAACCGGTAATTGAACTCGCCAAGCGAACGGAAAGTATTACGCAGAAGCCCTTTAATGGCACTTTCGCCGTACAGCAAGTGAACGCCCCTTTATCTTTCATCCGACAGAAGAGTTAGCCGTCCAATTTACCGGCGGCATGCGCCGAGGCCAACAAGAAATGTGTCAAGGAATGTGCGCCAAGCCAATGGCCGGCGCTGACGCATGACCACCGGGGTTACGCCGCCGGCTGGCGTCTGGCGGACAGCCACAGCGACAGCAACAGCGCGCACAAGACGCCGCCGCATGAGGCCAGAAACATGCCCCGGTAACCGTAGCCATTGACGATCGCCCCCGCCAGCGGACCGGTGATGCCCAAGGAAAAATCGATAAAGACGGAGTAGGCGCCCAGCGCCGTGCCGCGGTTTTGCGACGGCACGGCACGCACCGCCTCGACCGCCAGCGCCGGAAACACCAGCGAGAACCCCGCGCCGGCCAGCGCGGCGCCGGCATAGGCCATCGGCTCACCCGACGACAGGAACAATATCGCCAAGCCGACCGACTCCACCAAGAACGACGCGATCGCCACGCGAAAACCGCCGAAACGGTTGATGGCGTTGGGCAACAGCAAGCGCACGCCGATGAAGCACAAGCCGAATAACGTCAGGGTGCCGGCCGCGCCCGCCCAATGTTCGTGGGCAAAGAACAGCGTGATGAAGGTCGCGATAACGCCAAACCCCGTCCCCCCCAGCGCCAGCCCGACGCCATAGGGCGTCACGTGGCGCAGAACCCGGGTGAAGGGCAGGCGTTTGCCGGTGACAGTGGCGACGGGGCTCAAACGCCAAGCGAGAATTATCGACAACAGCGAGATGACGGCGACCAGAATGCCCGTCGCCATCAGCCCGCCATACTGCGTCAGCACGACGCCCAGCGGCGCCCCCAGCGCGATGGCCGAATACGAGCTCACCCCGTTCCAGGAAATCACCCGGGCGGTCTGGGCGGCGCCCACGCGGCCAATGCCCCACATGATGGCGCCGGTGGCCACCATACTCTCGCCGATGCCCAGCGACAGACGGCCGGCGACCAAAACGCCGAACGCCCACGATGGCGTCGCCGTCAGATTCGCACAGACCACGGTCGCCACCCCGCTACCGGCGCAAGCCGCCAAACCATATAACACCGTGCGCTTCGGCCCCAGCAGATCGGTCATCCGCCCGGCCTGGGGCCGTGACAGCACCGTCGCCACATACTGCGTGCTAATGGCGAGCCCGGCCAGCATAGCGTCGTACCCCAGCTGTCCATGCACGAAGCCCGGCAAAATCGCCAGCGGGATACCGATGGTCAGATAGCAAATGAAGGTGAAAAACACGCAGGAAAAAATTTTCAGCGCCGAGCCAGGTACAGGGCCCGCGTGTCCTTGCGCTGTTTGAGTCGTTGTCATCGAAATGGTCGGCAAGCCCAAACCTTGGGCTCATGGCGGATGAAAAGAAGCGACGCCGTCTATTCTATCAAACCCAGGTTGAATACGGCCGGCTGCATTGGCCGAAATGATTAATTTAATTAAACTGTCACTCCACAACAATTATGCATCTCGCATCACCAAGGAGAATCCATGAATCCCTGGCCGTTCAATCTGCTGTTAAGGCTCTGGGCGCTAGGCGCGCTGTGCTCCGCCGCCGCGCATCTCATCGCTCCGGCGTGGACCGCGGCAGGCACCACGTGGGCGCTGTCACCGCACTGGCAACAGGAAATCGCCTATTTCGACCTCTTCGCCGCAGCCCTTTTCGCTTGGGTCGCGCGACAGCCGTCGTTGGCGTTGAAATGGCGCACGACCGTGTTGCTGTGCGGCCTGTCGCTATTGCTGGGTCTCAACCATCTGAGCGGCTGGCTGCACGAAGCGCGCGTTTTCCACGTGATGTTCTCGCTTGCCAATTTCATGACGGTCGCCTGGGGGATGGCGGCGCTTGGGCTCGCGTGGCGGCGGCAAGCGTTGCTGCCGACACAAGAATGACCTGACACGAAATCACGATAGCGGCGACAACGTGAAGGGGCGTTGGCCATGCTACACCCCCCCGGTCCCGCCCTATACTGCTGCCCCACGTAGCCAATACTGGGGATGAACATGGCAGAACCCGCCTCTACCGCCGCCGTCATGACGGCCGGCGCGGCTAGCATGAGCATCCTGACGCTATTCCCGGGCCTGGACGCCACCACCGTGCTGGGCGCCTTCGCCGGCGCCTCGGTGTTCGTGCTCTCAAGCAACGATCTAGGGCCGATCAAGAAGCTGGTATTTCTGATTCTAGCCTTCGTCGCCGGATTGATCGCCGCGCCGCTGTCTTCGGCGCTGCTGACGGCGTTTTTGCCCGCGCATGTGCAAGTCTCGGAAAGCGTTGGCGCGCTGCTCGCCTCGGCCCTGGTGATCAAAGTACTGACCCGTCTGATTGCCCGGGCGGACAACCCGGCGGAATTGCTGCCCGGTCCGAAAGGCGACCAAAAATGAGATACCTCGACCTGCTCAACGATGTGCTGTGCCTCGCCGGCTGCTTGCGGCTGATTTTCTTCACCCGCCGCGGCGCCGCCCATCATCCCTGGGCCAGCATGCTGGCCTATCTGCTCATCATCGCTTTCGGCGCCGCCGCCATCCTGCCGTGGCTCGAGCACTCGCCCGGCTACGGCTTGGCGCAGATGCTGCTCAACGCGGTGCTGGTGGCCGCGCTGTTCGCGGTTGACGGCGACGTGACCAAGCTCTTCCGGCCTCGCTGCGATACCCACGTATCGTTGCTGCAGCGGGTGCTCAAAAGACGGACGTGGCTCTAGGGCAATAATGTAGCGTGCGTTCGAGAAGCAACGCACGGCCCGGGAATCGAAGGCATGTCGTCAGGCGTTTGGTGCAATGCCGCGCGCTGCGCAGCGATTGCACCCTACAGCCCCGGACACGCACTCGCATAGGGCCCAGCCGAGTATTGATCCAGGACAACACCCGCCTTCGACGCTGCCGCGATACTGCCCGGCGCGACGCGGCGCCTCCATTCCCGTAGGCATCGCGTTCGACACCTTCGCTGGAGAACAAATAAATAGCGTTATGAAAACCATGGAATTGATACGACAGCCGTCGCCGGCCGATGCGGCGCAACCGGCCATTGTCGGCAGCCGCGTCGAGCTGCAATTGCTGACCACGCTGCGTTGCAATCTGAAATGCACCTATTGCTCCATCGCCGAGGGCGACGTGCGTGAATCGCAAGGCAATGTCAGCTATACGCCAGAAGCGCTCGACCGCTTCATCGCCACCCACCTGGACGGTTACGACACCTATGTCACCTTCTACGGCGGCGAACCGACGCTCAATCGCGGCTTCATCACCGAAGTGATGGCGCGCCATCCGCACTTCCGCTTCCAACTGCAGACCAACGGCACGCTGCTCGACGATCTGCCGGACGACGTGCTGACCAGACTATCCAATATCCTGGTGTCGATCGATGGCGGCGAAGCAGTGACCGACGGCTACCGCGGACGCGGCATTTACCGGCAAGTACTGAAGAACGTGGCGGCGGTGCGCGACCGTGTCGGCGGCACCCTGACGGCGCGCGTCACCTGGAGCAGCAGCGAGACAGGGTTTGAGGAACTGCGCGAGCTGAGCGAGCGCTTCGACTATGTTTATTTTCAGTTCGTCGCCGGAGAAGCCTACGCGCCGGCGGACATGGACAAACGCAAGGCCGTGCTTAAACAGTTGATCGATTATTTCTTTGCATCGCGCGATCGCTTGTTCCCCATCATTCCCCTCATGGGCATGGTGCGCAACAAAGTCATCCCGCAACGCGCGCAGGAACGCTATGCCGGTCAAACCCAGTGCCGCGTGTCGACGCACATCCTCAACGTCATGCCGGACGGCCGCATTTACCCCTGCCCCGACTTGATGCATTTGCCGGAAATGCGCCAAGGCGACATTCAAGACAATTGGCTAAGAAGAAGCCCGCTGCAACGCGACCCGGCCATGCCCTGTGAGTCGTGCGAAGCCTTCGCCTGGTGCCGGGGCAATTGTATGAAGAATTTGTATCTGGCCTACGTCAAGAACGATCTGGATTACCGCGAACGCGTCACCGACCGGATCTGCGAATTGGTGCGCTTCATGGGCGAGGAAATCGACCGCCACGACCCGCAAGCGTGGTTCGCCAGCCTGCCCCTGGCGTTGCGCAAGGAGATCACCGACTGCGAAGTGTACGAATACGTCGAAATCATGCCGTAACCCAGAACGGGCGCCCGCTGAGGCCGGGCGCCCACCGGCCGCAGCCGCAAAAGGTGTGCAGACAGCACCCTAGGCCTACAGCTTGAAGCGGGAAACGGACTGATGCAGTTCGCCGGCAGTGCCGTCGATCTTGTGCGCCACGTTTTCCGCCATCTCCACCGCGCGGTGGGTTTCTTCCGCCACCGCCGCCACCTTCTCCACGCTTTGCGCGATGGTCATGCCGGCCTGGCTCTGTTCACCCATGGTATGCGCGACTTCGCTGCTGCGGGTCATGTTTTCCGCGATATGCTGGTTGATCTCCTGCAACGCCGACGCCGCCTGGCGCACCTGCTCGGCCCCCTCGGCCATCTTGGGCACGATGGTCGACATCCGGGTCGAGGCTTGATCGGTTTCGCCCACCACCGAACCGATGATCTGGGTAATTTCGCTGGTGGCACTCGCGGTGCGCTCGGCGAGCTTGCGCACCTCGTCGGCGACCACGGCGAAACCACGTCCCATTTCGCCCGCGCGCGCCGCTTCGATGGCGGCATTCAACGCCAACAGGTTGGTCTGGTCGGCGATGTCGCGAATGGTGCTGGTGATGCCGCTGATACTGCGCGTGCGCTCGGCCAGCGAGACGACCAAGCCGCCCGTCTCTTGAATCTCGGTCGAAACCGCTTCGATGCCCTGCGCCGCCTGGCGCGCCGTTTGCTCGCCGCTGAGCGCGGCCGCGGCCATCGCCTGAGACGCCGTCTCGTTATGGGTGGCCTGGTCGCGAATGTGGTCGATGCTCACCGACAGTTGCTCGATCGACGCCGCCGCGGATGAGGTCGAATCCTGCGCATTACCCGAAACGCCATCGAGCTGCCGCATTTGTTGCGCCAACGCCGAGGCCGAATCGCGCATCGAGGCGGAAGACAGGTTGATTTTCTCGATCAATCGCCGCAGGCCTTGCTGCATGTGATGCATGGCGGCCAACAGGCTTTGACCTTCCTTCTGGAAGACGATGTCTTGCGACAGATCGCCATCGGCGATGCTCGCCATCATCCGCGCCGCATAATCCGGCTCGCCGCCAAGCGCGCCGAAAATCTGCCGCGCCATGATGCCGGAAAAGAATAGCACCGTCAGCAGCACCAACAGCGTCACCGCCAACAGCAGGATCGCGTCGTGCCAAAAGGTCGACTGCGCGTCGTCCAGGAACACGCCGGTACCCACCTGCCATCCCCACGGCGCGAACCGGTACACGCCATTGAGCTTGGGTACCTTCTCCGTTTGTCCGACATGGTTGGCCATCGCGGTGGCGAAGGCGAATTCGCTCGACTGCAACGCCTGGTTATATGCCTCCACCACCGTCATATTGCCGTCCGGCGATTTGCCGCCATCGTCGATCTTATCGACCCGCTTCGGGTCGACGTGCACCAGCATGCGATTGTCGCTATCGCGGACAAAGAAATACGTCTCGCCATGATGCAGCATCGTCAGCGCCTGACGGGCTTGGCGTTGGGCATCGGCGCGCGGCAGTTTGCCCGTTTGCTCCAGATCGGCGAAATGGCTCAACACGGCCTGCGACTGTCCCAGCAGCGTCACGATCTGCTGCCGCTTCTCCTGCATGAGCGCGCTATTGAGCGAATAGAGGGCGATAGCCGACAGGGCTAATGTTCCTAGAAAACTGATGAGGGTGATGGTCATCAGCCGGCGTTTGACGCTCATGCAAAGTCCTTTTTTCACAAAGTCATGAGGAGGAAATAACATGTGGTTAGGCCGCCATTTTCACCGATGACAGCCGTATTACCGTTAAGTTTTTATGTTTTTAAGTCGTCACAACTCCATTTTATTTATGCAGCATAACGGCCGTTGTAAACATGCCGATCAGAGCATACGCCACAATCAGATCGTCATTTGTGCTCTATGCTGACTATTCATAATAACTAGGGGCTTGGTCATGCAACAGCGATCCGAATGGTCACTTAACCGCCAATTGCTCACCATGCTGATCGGCATGATGCTCGGTCTCGTCATATACGGCGTGTTCTCGGTCATCCAATTGCGCGCGCATATCCTGGCCGAGAAACAGCAACAGCTGCAGACGCTGGTGCAGACGGCCATGGGCGAAGTCAAACAGCAATACGCGCTCTATCAAGCCGGCAAGCTCACGCTGGCGCAGGCGCAGAAACAAGCGAAGGACAACCTGCGCAAAAGCCGCTACGGCGACAACCGCGACTATTACTTCATTTACGACTTTTCCGGGACCAACCTGATGCATGGCGCCAAGCCGGAACGCGAGGGCAAGAATTTCTATGCCACGGTCGATCCCACCGGCAAACCGTATATCAAACAATGGATCGCGTTGCTGCAGCAAAACCACCAAGCGTACATCGATTATCTTTTCCCTAAACCGGGCGGCACCACCCCGGTACCCAAACTGTCCTATGCGATGGAATTCGCGCCCTGGGGCTGGTGGCTAGGCACCGGCATCTACATCGACGACATCGATCAGGTCGTGTTGAGCTCGACGCTACAGTCGCTGGCCTTTCTGTTAGCCATCGGCCTGGCGGTCGCGGGGCTAAGCTTGGCCATCATCCGCCGCGTGCGCCGTCAGATCGGCGGCGAGCCTAAAACCGCCGTGCACATTGTCGAGCGTTTTGCTTCAGGAGATCTTCGGGTCGATATCGCCGCCGATAGCCGCCTGTCCGGCAACGTATTAGGCTCGCTCGCCACCATGCAAACGCGGCTGGGCGGCATCGTCGGCGCTATTCGCGACGACATCGAGCGCTTGTCGAGTCAAGCGGGCGAGCTTTCCACATACAGCAACGACGTCAGCCTGGCGTCGCGCCAACAGGCCGATCTCAGCAGCGAGATGGCGCACGCCATCACACAGATGACCGCAAGCGTTCATGCCGTCTCCGGCATCGCCCGCCATACCGAAGAGAACGCGCAACGCACCGAAACACTGGCGCGCGAGGGGCACGAGGTGGTGCAGCAAGTCTCGCAGGAAGTCGAGACCATCGTCACGGAAGTCACCCGCTCGTCCGAGCGCATCCAGACGCTGGTCGAGCGATCGAAGGAAATCGGCTCGATCACCTCGTCCATCAACGACATTGCCGACCAGACCAATCTGCTGGCGCTCAACGCTGCCATCGAAGCGGCGCGCGCCGGCGAAAGCGGCCGCGGCTTTGCCGTGGTGGCCGATGAAGTGCGGCGCTTGGCGGAAAGAACTTCGGAGGCCACCACCGAAATCTCGCGCATGATCGAGGCCATCCAACACGACACGCAACTGGCGGTGCAAGCGATGGCGGACACCTTGCCGCGCGTCCAACACAGCCAGACCCTGGCGCACGAGGCCACCGAGGTGCTGCAACAGATCCAGCGCCAGGCCGGCGACTCGCGCGAGCAGGCGCTGTCGGTGGCCAACGCCAGCCAAGAGCAGGTCGGCGCCGCCAACGATATTGCCGGGCATGTGGCGCGTATTGCCAACATGGCGGAAGACACCGAGAGCACGGCGCGCCATAACGCCGAGTCGGCCGGCAAAGTGAAAACCCTGTCGGACACGCTGCGCCAGGCGGTAAGTTATTTCCAAGTATGACATCAGGCTTTCCCCACCAAGCAGCCGGTCCTGTTTTACACTGGACGCATGACAACACCGCGCGCTACTGACAAGTCGGATTTTTTCCGCGCCGACGATATCGGCCGGCTCGAATATCTCGATGCCAGCTACAGCCAACGGGTCTTCCCCCCGCACTTCCATGAGGAGTACGTGGTGAACGCCCTGACGCTTGGCGCCCAGTCTTATCGCCACCGCGGCGGCACCCATCTCGCCGGGGTCGGCGCGCTGGTCCTGATCAACCCCGGAGAAGTGCACACCGGACAAACGGCGCATGAAACCGGCTGGGCCTATCGCGGCTACTACCCGAGCGCGTCCCTGTTGCAGCGTCTGGCCCGGGAAATCAGCGGACAAACCGGCATCAACCCTTATTTTCGTCAGACGGTCGTCCTGGACGGGTGGCTCGCCCAACAGTTGAATCTATTGCACGGCCTGCTGCGTACGAGCAGCGATTGCTTACAGCGGGAGGCCGCACTGCAAGCGGTCTTTGCTCAAGTACTGCAGCGTCACATGGCGGTACGGCCGCAAGCCGTTCCCGACGCCGGGAACGCAGTGAGCAAGGCGCAACAGATGCTGGCCGACGATCCGGGCGGCAATCTGTCGCTCAACACGCTCTCCCAAACCGTTGGCCTGTCGCCCTGGCAGCTATGCCGCCAATTCAAACGCCGCATCGGCCTCTCCCCGGTAGCCTGGCGCAATCAGCTGCGGGTCAGCCGTGCCCGGGGCCTGCTCGCCAGCGGCATGCCGCCGGGCGAGGTGGCCCAGACTCTGGGCTTTGCCGACCAAGCCCACCTGACACGCGTCTTTTGCAGCATTGTCGGCACGCCGCCGGGCCGCTATCAGCGAACGATGCGCTAGGGTCTGCCTGCAAAATCGTTCAAGACAGACAGAAAAATCATCGGCCAAACTGCGGGAAGGCATGGGACATACATGCCGTTCACCAGGAGAAATATCATGTCCCCGATGCATTCCCGCGCACTGCTGTGGCAGGGCGCGCGCGATACGCTGCCGATGATGGTCGGCGCCGCGCCGTTTGGCCTTATCTTCGGCACCTTCGCGCTGGCCATGGGGCTGACGCCGGTCACCGCGCTGGCGATGTCCGTGCTGGTATTTGCCGGCTCATCACAATTTATCGCCGTCAATTTGGTCGGTGCCGGCGCCGCGCTGCCGGTGATCTGGCTCACCACGTTCGTGGTCAACCTGCGTCATATGCTCTACAGCGCCACCTTACTGCCCCACGCCCGAGGCTGGCCGCTCGCTTGGCGCGCGCCGTTGGCCTTCTGGCTCACCGATGAAACCTTCGCCGTGGTGGAGCATCGGCTGCGCACACGCGGCGCGGCCGGCGGCCAATGGTATTGGCTCGGCTCCTCGCTCGCCATGTACGGCAACTGGCTGCTGTGGACGTTGGTCGGCGTGCTGCTTGGTCGCGCCGTGCCCAACCTGGCGCATTGGGGTCTGGACTTCGCCATGGTCGGCACCTTCGCGGCGATCCTCGCGCCGCAATTGAAACGCTTCCCCTATCTGGCCGCGGCCGTGGCCGCCGGCTCGGTCGCGTTATGGACGCACGGCCTGCCGTACAAGCTGGATCTGATGGTGGCGGCCGCGGCGGGGATCGCGGCCGGTATGGTCTGTCAAACCGGGGAGAACGCGCGATGACGACGTGGTGGATGATGCTCGGCATGGTGGCCGTCACCCAGGCCGCGCGCATGAGCTTTCTGGTTTTCGGCGACAAAATCGCCTTCCCCGCCTGGCTCAACCGCGCACTGCACTTCGTGCCGGTGGCGGTGCTCACGGCGCTGATCGTGCCCATGGCGCTGGCGCCGCAAGGCCATATCGACGTCTCGCCGCGCAACGCCTATCTCGTCGGCACGCTGGTGGCGCTTGCCGTCGCGCTGCCGCGCGGCAAGACACTGCCGGCGATCGTGGCGAGCTTCGTCGTCTACGGTGTGATGCGCGGACTGGGTTGAGCGCATCACACCGCTCACCCCGCCAGCCGGAAGCGCGACACCGATTGGCGTAGCGAGGCCGCCAGATCGTCGAGCGACTTCACCGCGCCGTGCGCGGTATGCACCGAGGCGGACGAGGCCTCGACCATCTGCGCGATGCGCTCGACGTTCTGCGCCACGCTATTGCTGGCGGCGGTCTGCTGCGACGTCGCCACGGCCACGCCGCGCACTTTTTCCAGGCTTTCCGCCATGCCTTCGGCGATCGCCCTGAGCGACGACGCCACTTCTTCCACCATGCCGGCGCCATCCAGGACACGCGGTCCCACCTCGCCCATGCTGGTCACGACGCGGCCGGTCTCGCTTTGAATATCGCCGATCATGCCGGCGATCTGATCGGTCGCCTGCGTGGTGCGTTCGGCAAGCTTGCGCACTTCGTCCGCCACCACGGCGAATCCCCGCCCCATTTCGCCGGCACGGGCCGCCTCGATGGCGGCGTTCAATGCCAATAGATTGGTTTGATCGGCGATCTCCTTGATCACGTTGGCGATATTGCCGATCTGATTGCTGCGTTCGAGCAAGCCGCCCACTTGGGCCGAGGCGATATCCATCTGGCTCGCCACCTGCTTGATGTTGTCAGCGGCACGGCGCGCCAGCTGGTCGCCTTCGGTGGCGCGCTGGCTGACCGAGTCGGCCATGCGCTCGGTTTCGCGCGCGCTATTGGAGATATGCTGAATACTGACCGACAGTTGCTCGATGGCCGAAGCGGTTGCGCTCGTGGCGTCGGAAGACTGCCGCGATGCCTGGGTGATGGCTTCCATCTGCCCCGACAATTGCGTCGCGCCGCCACTCAAGCCGCCGGCGGCATGCTGGATTTGTTCGATCATCTGGCGCAGGCCCGCTTGCATGCTGGCCATGGCGCCGAGCAAACTTTCCCGGCCATGGCGATCCGGCAGCGGCCGGGCGAGGTCGCCATCGGCGATCGCTTGCGCCGCCTCGGCGGCAAACGCGGGCTCGCCGCCGATCTGACGGTAGATGCGCCGGCTCATCATCACGGCAAGACTCGTCACCAGCAACACGATCACCGCGCCCATACCGACGAAGCGCCACACCATCGACCAAAACGCGCTGTCGATATCGTCGGCCCATACGCCGAAGCCAATGATCCACTCCCAGCCGGCAACATGCGTCACGCCCGTCATCTTAGAGACCCACTCCTCGGTGCCGGGACGTTTGGTCGGCTCGATGAAATAGGCGAAGTCGCTGCCGGCCAGCCCGTCGAGGTATTTCTGCCAGTTGGTCTTGCCATTGGGCAGGATCTTGCCGTAATCGACCTTGCCGATCACGCGCGGATCGGGGTGCACCAAACCGAGCGCCCCGACAGTACGCGCCCAGAGATAGCTTTTCTTGCCGTCGCGCAGCTTGGACAGCGCCTCAAGCGCCTGCGCCTGGGCCTGCGCTTCGCTCAACTTGCCGCTTTGCGCCAGTGCCTGGTAAGCGAACACCTGCTGTCGCGCCAAGTTCAACACGGCATGAATTTCTTCCTGGCGATCCGCCAGCATGGTTTGCCGCAACTGCTGCACGGCGAACGCGGCGAGCAGCAATAGCCCCGCCACGGCGACGATGACAAGCACGGTCAGTCTTGTGTGGAGTTTCATCCTTAGCCTCCGGATAGTGTCATGGCCAAACGGCGCGACAGAAGCGGCCGGCCCCGCCATAAGACGGGGCCGGCCGACGGGTCGATGCGAAGGTTTAGAAGCAGACCTTCATGCCCAAGCCGAACACCGACAGGCGGTTGCCCGGGGCCAAGACGGCCGAGGACGAGCCCACGCCGGAGGTGTACAGCGGCGTGTTGGCGAAATCGACGTTGGCCATGGCGTTGTTCTTGATGCGCGCGTAGTAGCTCAGCAACTGAGTCGACTTGGACAGGTTGTACACCCCACCCAGCACCCACTCGGTCGCCTGGTAGGCATCCGGCGTGGCAGTGTTGCTCAGGCTGCCGAGCTTGCTGTAGGACAGCTTGACGGTAGCCGGGCCGATGTCTTGCGCCGCAGCCACGGTCCAGCCGGTTTGACCCATGGCGCTACTGCCGGCCACGCCGTATTCGCCGTGTTCGACCCCTGCGCCCACATAGGTGCCGCTGGCGAATTTATAGGAGGCGACCAGCTTGGTGAAGGTCACGTCTTGGCCATTGCTGTAAGCCAAGCCGTTGCTGACCGAGCCGGTGCCGTTGACGCCGGCGAAGTAACCCAGATAACCGCCGGTGTTGTAGGTGCGGTCCCAACCGGCGCCGATTTGCAGCGCTTGCCAGGTGTAGGCCGCCGCCAACGACAAGTGGTTGCGCGCGCCGGTCTGCGTGCTGGTCTGGTTTTCGCCGTAACCGTAGGAAATACCGCCCTGCAAGCCGTTCCAGCTCGGGGAGGTATAGTTGATCGAGTTCTTCAAGCGTGCTTCGCCGCGGCTGAAGATCGCCGCCACGTTGGTGGTGGTGCCATCGATGTCGGCCGCGGTATCGCCCATGACGTTGACGCCGCCGTTGGTCAAGCGCTTATAGGCCGAATCGTAGTAGCCCATCTGGAAGGTCCCCCAGACCGGGCTCGCCAAACCGACGAAGGTGTTGCGCGTGGCGAAGGTGGCGCTGGAGCCGGCATCGTTGGTGCCGCCCTGCTCGAAGTACTTCAGGCTGTTTTCCACCTGCCAGATCGTTTGCAGGCCGTTGCCCAGATCCTCGGTGCCCTTGAAGCCGATACGCGAGTTGTTGTCCGCTACCCGGGTTTGCGTCGGGTAGGTGGTTGTGCCGCCGGTGGCGGAAGCCGATTCGACCGATGCGCTCATGACGCCATAGATGGTCGTCGAGTCCGCGAATGCCCACTGTGTAGCCAATGCCGCGCCGAGCGCGACAAGGAGCGTTTTCTTTTGCATGACGCTGTCTCCAAATTAGGTATCTTTGGTCCTGGGGCCTGCTGGTAGAGTGGTCAGGCCAGTAGACCTGCGGCAACAGTATCACCATTGCGGCGCGGCGCAAGCATGTAGACGCCCGCGCCGAGGCAAACAACCCTATGGATGTTGTGGAATTACAACGATCGGATCAGCCCGCCGCCTTGAACAGGCTTTGGTAAACATGGCGCAAATGGGCCTGCATGGCCTTTTTGGCATCCTTGCCGTCGCGCGCCTGAATGGCCTCGACGATCTTGATGTGGTCGCGCGCCATATCCTCGGAGATATCGCGCCCGGCGTAATAGGTTTCGAAATGCATGAAGATCGGGCTGTAGCGTTTATTCCACAGATACTCGGTCAGTTCGCGCAGCACCGGGTTGCCGGTCATGTCGCCCAAGAGCATATGAAAGCGCTTGTCCAGATCATGGAATTCGATATTGTCCGCCGTTTCGTGCTGCATATCCTCCATGATGCCGGCAAGCTCCTCGCGCTGGTCATCGCTGGCGTTTAGCGCTGCAAGGCACGCGATCTCGCCCTCGATCACCTCGCGCGCCTTGAGTAGCTCGACCACACCCGCCTCGTCGCCCACGCTAGGCGTGTCCGACGGCAGCGCTTCTTTGACGAACACGCCGTTGCCGGTGCGAATCTCCACCCAGCCGGAAATTTCCAGCACGATCAAAGCTTCGCGCACCGAAGAACGGCTGACGCCCATCTGCTTGGACAAATCGCGCTCGGACGGCAGCGCTTGGCCAGGAACGAATTGCCCGGAACGGATACGATCGATGAGCAGATTAGAAATCTTTTGATACAAACGTTCCGATTTGAGGGTCGGCAATTCCATGGAAACTCCACGTGGATACGCTTGAAAGCGGTTGGCAGCGCACAAGTATGCCAAGAAACCGGCTTAACCGTCGATCTTCATTTCGTCAGCAGGTTTTTTGATCTAGCTTAAGGAGATCCCCTTGTCGGTTCCCATTTGTTAGGTCTATGATCCGCTCAACTGGTCTGACCACTAGGCCACTACGCCAGCAGACCACATCAGGAGACATCATGAGCATTCTGGGTTTGGGAGAAATCCTGTTACGCCTCAGCCCGCCCGACCTGGGCACGTTGACGGCGACCCGCCAGTTGGACGTCCACGTCGGTGGCTGCGAGGCCAATACCTTGGCCACCCTGGCCGGGCTCGGCGTGCCGACGCGCATGCTCTCGGCGGTGCCGCAGCACGCGCTGGGCGACCTGGCGCTCGCCGCGCTGCGCGCCAGCGGCATGGACACCGCATTCATTCAGCGGCTGCCGCACCGTCTCGGCACCTACTATTGCGAAAACGGCTTCGATGCCCGCCCCAGCCGCGTGGTGTACGACCGCGCCGATTCCGCCATCAACTACCTGCGCCAGGAAACGCTCGATCTGGACACGCTCTTTGCCGGCCAACGCTGGTTCTACGTCTCCGGCATCACGCTGGCATTATCCGACGCGGTGCGCGAACTGGCGTTTTTCCTGGCCGCCGCCGCGCGTGAGCGTGGCGTCAAAATCGCCTTCGACGTCAACTACCGCTCCAAGCTGTGGGATTACGACAGCGCGCGGCCGGTGCTGGCCCGCTTCGCCCAGGAAGCGGACCTGCTGCTGGCCGGCGCGGCCGACATGACGGGACTCTTTGGACTCGCCCCGCGCGAAGACAGCCCGGCGGCGCTATTCGACAGCTGGCGCCAATGGCGCGACCGCGTCGGCCCGCGCTACTTTGCCGCGACGCGCCGTCTGGTATTCAGCCATAACCACCATCGCTACCAAGGCTGCTGCATGGCGCCGGACGGCAGCACCGGCGTCTCGCGCGAATACGACCTGCACATTTTGGAACGGGTCGGCGGCGGCGACGCCTTCAGCGCCGGCGCGCTGTACGCGGTGCTGCAGCAGCAAAGCGCGCAACAATGCGCCGACTTCGCCACCGCCTGCGCCGTGCTCAAGCACTCGCTGCCCGGCGATCACGCGCTGATGCGCGCGGAAGACATTCTGCAACTGGCCAGCCGCAATAGCGCGGTCATGCAGCGCTAAACAGAGATTCAACACGGTCGCGCCTGGCGCGGCCGATATCGACAGGAGCAACACATGAAGATGACGTTTCGCTGGTATGGCGATGACGATCCGGTAACACTCGCCTACATCCGCCAGATCCCGGGGATGACCGGCATCGTCTCGGCGCTGTACGACGTTCCGGTCGGCGAAGTTTGGCCGGTCGACAAAATCCAAGCCCTCAAGGACAAGGTCAACGCCCACGGCCTGGCGCTGGATGTGATCGAGAGCGTGCCGGTGCACGAAGACATCAAGCTCGGCAAACCGACGAGCGCGCGCCTGATCGCCAATTACTGCCAAAGCATCCGCAATCTGGCGGCCTGCGGCATCAAGGTGATCTGCTACAACTTCATGCCGGTATTCGACTGGACCCGCACCACGCTGGCGATGGAATTGCCGGACGGTTCGACCACGCTCGCCTTTAGCACCGAGGAGGTGGAACGCATCGACGTGAGCCAAGGCATTTCGCTACCCGGCTGGGACAGCAGCTATCGCCCGGAAGAGCTGAAAGCCCTGCTGGCCGAATACGCCCAGGTCGGCGAAGCGCAGTTGTGGGACAACCTGACGGTGTTCCTCAAGCAGATCATCCCGGTGGCGGCCGAAGTCGGCATCCGCATGGCCATCCACCCGGACGATCCGCCGCGCCCCATCTTCGGACTGCCGCGTATCGTCAAGAACCGCGAGGACCTGGCGCGGCTGTTGGCCATCGTCGACCACCCGGCCAACGGCTTGACGCTGTGTTCCGGCTCGCTCGGCGCGGATTGCCACAACGACATCGTCGCCATGGTGCGCGAATTCGCCGGCCAAGGACGCATCCATTTCGCCCACCTGCGCAACGTCAAGACCAATGAAGACGGCGATTTCTTCGAAACCGGCCACCGCTCGGACGATGGCTCGCTCGACATGGGCGCGATCGTGCGCGCCTATTATGAGGCCGGCTTCGACGGCTACGCTCGGCCCGACCATGGCCGCATGATCTGGGGCGAGACCGGCAAGCCGGGCTATGGCCTGTACGATCGGGCGCTCGGCGCGGTTTACCTCAATGGCCTGTGGGAAGGCATCGCCAAGGCCAAGCAAGGAGAATGAAGATGAAACTTCCGTTCCAAATCGATCTGAAGGGCCGCGTGGCGGTCGTAACCGGCGCCGGCGGCGTGCTGTGCAGCGAGCTGGCCGGGGCGCTGGCGCATAGCGGCGCCGCCGTGGCGCTGCTGGACCTGAACGGCGAGGCCGCCGAAGCTGCCGCCGCCAAACTGCGCGAGCAGGGTTGCCAAGCGATCGGCATCGCCGCCGACGTGCTCAGCCGCGCCTCGCTGGAAGCGGCGGCGGAACAAGTGAAACAAGTGCTCGGCCCGTGCGATCTATTGCTCAACGGCGCCGGCGGCAACCATCCGAAGGGCACCACCACCAAGGAGTGGCTGGAACCCAACGATCTGGACGATCCGGAACTGACCACCTTCTTCGACCTCGACCCCAAGGGCGTCGAATTCGTCTTCAACCTCAATTTCCTCGGCACCTTGCTGCCGACGCAGATCTTCGCCAAGCAAATGCTCGGCCGGCCCCACGCCAGCATCATCAACATCTCGTCGATGAACGCCTTCTGCCCGCTGACCAAGATTCCGGCCTATAGCGGCGCCAAGGCGGCGGTGAGCAACTTCACCCAGTGGCTGGCCGTGCACTTCTCGCGCGTCGGCATCCGCGTCAACGCGCTGGCGCCGGGCTTTTTCCTGACGCAGCAGAACCACAAGCTGCTGATCGACGAAGCCACCGGCGATTACACCGCCCGCGCGCACAAGATCATCGCCCACACCCCGATGCAGCGTTTCGGCAAGACCGAGGAGCTGATCGGCACGCTGTTGTGGCTGGTCTGCGACGATGCATCGAGCTTCGTCAACGGCGTGGTGGTGCCGATCGACGGCGGGTTTGCCGCCTACTCCGGCGTTTAACGCCGGGAGACAGGAGAGCACTGACATGACCGACTTCATGAACGATGATTTTCTGCTCGACACAAACGTTGCGCGCCGGCTGTATCACGAGGTGGCCGCCGACTTGCCGATCATCGACTACCACTCCCATCTGCAACAAAAGGAAATCGCGGCGCGCAAGCGTTTCGCCGACATCACCGAGTTGTGGCTGGGCGGCGATCATTACAAATGGCGGCTGATGCGCTCGGCCGGCGTCGCCGAAACCCAGATCACCGGCCCGGCCGCCGCGCGCGACAAATTCCTGGCGTTCTGCCGGGTGCTGCCGCAAGCGATCGGCAATCCGATCTACCACTGGAGTCATCTGGAGCTGCGCCGTATTTTCGGCCTGCAGGACACGATCAACGCCGAATCGGCGCCGCGGCTGTGGGACGAGCTCAACGCGCGCTTGGCCGGCATGGACAGCTGGCGTTTCCTGGAACAGGCCAAGGTGGAAATCGCCTGCACCACCGACGACCCGGCCGACGATCTGGCCGACCACGCCCGCATCGCCGAGATGCCGCTCAAGACGCGCGTGCTGCCGGCCTACCGTCCGGACAAGGCGATGCGCGTCAACGACGACGGCTTCATCGACTATCTGCAACGACTGGGCGCGGCCGCCGACGTCGCAATCGATTCGTTCGCCAACCTGATCGAGGCGCTGGCGCGCCGCATCGCGTTCTTCCATGACCGTGGCGCCCGCATCAGCGACCACGCCGTCGATATCGCCTTGCCGGCCGCCGTGCCGACCGACGCGACGCTGGCGCGCCTGTTCGCCGACCGGCTGGCCGGCCGCAAGCTCGATACCGTGGAACTAGGCCAATACCTGGCCGGTCTGCTCGCGCACCTCGGCCGGCACTATGCCCGCCACGATTGGGCGATGTGCCTGCACATCGGCGCGCAGCGCAACAACAACCGCCGCCAATTCGCCCACCTCGGCGCCGATACCGGCTACGACTCGATTTCCGATATGAGCTGCAGCGCCGGCATCGCCGCGCTGTTGGATGCGCTCGATAGCGAGGGCGCGCTGCCCAAGACCATGCTGTTCTGCCTCAACCCGTCGATGAACGCCATCCTCTCGACCATGCTCGGCAACTTCCAGGACGGCTCGATCGCCGGGAAGCTGCAGTTCGGTCCGGCCTGGTGGTTCAACGATCACCGCGACGGCAATCTGGAGCAGATCCGCACCCTGGCCTGTCATGGCGTGCTCGGCACCTTTGTCGGCATGGTCACCGACTCGCGCAGCTTCGCATCCTATCCGCGTCACGATTATTTCCGCCGCCTGCTGTGCCGCCAACTCGGCCAATGGGTGGAAGGCGGGGAATACCCCGCGTCGGAAAGCGCCTTGGCCGACATCGTGCAAGGCATCTGCTACCGCAACGCCAAGCAATACTTCGGATTTTAATCCGCCTGACCGCGGCGCCCCCGGCGCCGCGCGGCGGGGAGACGACACACAATACGACACAGACAGGTTCGGTCAGGGAGAGACCGGACCACGGAGAGAAGACAATGAAGATCAAAGGATTACGCTGGTGGATGATCAGCTTGGTCACCTTAGGCACCGTGCTCAACTATCTGGCACGCAACTCGCTGGCCGTCGCGGCGCCCAGACTCATCACCGACCTGCACATCAGCACGCAGCAGTATTCGTACGTGGTGGCGGCCTTCCAGGCCTGTTACATGTTCATGCAACCGGTAGCTGGCTACGTGGTCGACTTCCTCGGCACCAAAATCGGCTTTGCCCTGTTCGCCGTATGCTGGTCCGCCGCTAACCTGCTGCACGGTTTTGCCAGCGGCTGGCTGTCGCTGGCCTTCTTCCGCGGCTTGTTGGGCGTGACCGAGTCGGCGGTGATTCCGGCTGGGCTGAAAGCCTCTTCCGAGTGGTTCCCGGCCAAGGAACGTTCGATCGCCACCGGTTGGTTCAATGTCGGCTCCTCGATCGGCGGCTTGATCGCGCCGCCGCTGGTGGTATGGTGCATCCTGCACTCCGGCTGGCAAAGCGCGTTCATCGTTACCGGTAGCATCGGTTTCATCTGGGCCGCGGTCTGGCTCAAGTTTTACAAGCACCCGCGCGATCAGAAAGCGCTATCCGACGAGGAGCGCCAATACATCCTTTCCGGTCAGGAAGAACAGCACAAGGACGACAGCTATAACAAGCCGTCCTGGCGTGAAATCGTCGGCTGCCGCCAATTCTGGGGCATCGCCATTCCGCGCTTTCTGGCGGAACCGGCCTGGCAGACGTTCAACTTCTGGATTCCGTTGTACATGATGACCGTGCATCACATGAACCTGAAGCAGATCGCCATCTTCGCCTGGATGCCGTTCCTGGCGGCCGATATGGGCTGCATTGTCGGCGGCTACCTGCCGGCGTTCTATCTGAAGTACTTCAAGGTCGACCTCATCACCTCGCGCAAACTGGTTGTGGTCATGGGCGGCCTCATGATGATCGGGCCGGGCCTGCTCGGTTTGGTCAGCAGTCCTTACGTCGCCATCGCGCTGTTCTGTCTCGGCGGCTTTGCGCACCAATCGCTGTCCGGCGCATTGATCACGCTGTCATCCGACGTGTTCGGCAAGAAGGAAGTCGCCACCGCCAACGGTTTGACCGGCATGTCCGCATGGCTCGGCGCGACCATTTTCACGCTGATTTCCGGCGCCTTGCTCAAAACCGTCGGCTACGGTCCGTTGTTCGTCTGCCTCGCCGCTTTCGATGTCATCGGCGCCATCGTGGTATGGAACGTACTGCTCAACCGCCCGGCACATCTGGGCGTGAACAAAAGCGCGGAACAGCTCGAACCGGCTGGCGGCGCCCTGTAACCCCCGGCCGGGCCGGTGGCCCGGCCTCAACTGATTTAGGTATCGACATGTTGACTCTCGAACACTACTCCATGGGCGTCGGCGACCGCTTCGCCCATCAGGCAAAGGCCCAGCTCTCCGCGCTGATCGCAGGCCGCACATTGGGCATCGACGTGGTCCCGGTCTGGAACAAGTCGTTCCGCGAGCACGACATCGTGCACTCGCAACCGGCCTCCGTCCGCGCCGCCGCCGACGCGGCGGTCAAGGCGATGGGCTGGCAGCAACCCTATCACGTCGATGCCGACCACATCCGCCTAAGCACCGTCGACGGCTTCATCGACAGCAGCGACTTCTTCACGCTCGACGTGGCCGAGGCCATTGGCCAGCCGGCCGATCCGGCGCGCGTGGCCGCCTTCATCGGCCGCCACCCCGAACTCGTGGGCGAACTGACCGTCGCCGGTCTGGCCGACAAGCTGACCCTCGATCACCCGGAACTGCACCGTATCGTGTCGCAGTATCTGGCGCCGATCGAAGAAGCCCAGGCCATTTACCAGCGCATCCTCAGCCGGCGCGAAGCAGGCAGCTTCATCGTCGAGGTGTCGATGGACGAGGTCGATACCCCGCAAACACCGCTGGAACTGTTGGTGATCCTGGTATTGATCGCCGACCTGGGTATTCCGGCGCAAACCATCGCCCCGCGCTTCTCCGGCCGCTTCAACAAGGGCGTCAACTATGTCGGCGACCCGTCGGCGTTCGAGCGCGAATTCCGCGCCGACATCGCGGTCATCGCCCACGTGGTGCAACGCTATGACCTGCCGGAAAACCTGAAGCTGTCTGTGCACTCCGGCAGCGACAAATTCTCCATCTACGAACCGATCCGCCGCGCACTGGCCGATACCGGCGCCGGGCTGCACCTCAAGACCGCCGGCACCACCTGGCTCGAGGAGCTGATCGGCCTGGCCGAAGCCGGCGGCGAAGGGCTGGAGGTGGCCAAGACCGTCTACCGCGAAGCCTGGCATCGCCGCGAGGCGCTGTGCGCGCCCTACGCCAGCGTGATCGACATCGACCCCGCCCGCCTGCCGCACCCGAGCGAAGTGGACGAATGGCGTGCCGACGCGTTCGTGGCGGCCCTGCGTCACATCCCGGACGAACCGCGCTACAACGCCGACCTGCGCCAGCTGCTGCACGTCGGCTACAAGGTGGCCGCCGAGCTGGGTGATCGCTATCTGAATGCCTTGGCCGCCAACGAAGCCAGCATCGCCCGCAATGTGACGGAAAACATTCTCCAGCGCCACCTGCTACGCGTGTTCCCCACGCGCGGCTGATCCCCCTGGGCCCGGCCGATATGGCCGGGCTTTTTTGATTGCCTTTAGACGGAACCTCCCCCATGCATCGCACGCGCAAAGCCAAAATCGTCGCCACGCTCGGCCCGGCCACGCCGGACCTGGCCAGCATCCGCGCCCTGTTCGACGCCGGCGTCGACGTATTTCGCCTCAACTTCAGTCACGGCAGCCATGACGACCATAAAGCGCGCGTCGATTGGCTGCGGAAGATCGAGCGCGACAGCGGCCGCCCGGTCGGCATTCTGCTTGACCTGCAAGGCCCGAAACTGCGCATCGGCACCTTCGGCGCCGGACCGATCACCCTCGCCGCCGGCCAGACGTTCCAACTCGATCTGCGCCGCGACGAGCCCGGCGACGCGCACCGCGTCGCCCTGCCCCACCCGGAAATCTTCGCCGCGCTGAAGCCGGGCAGCCATCTGCTGCTCGATGACGGCAAGATCCGCCTGAAGGTGACGCAATGCGACAAAGCGCACGCCGTGACGGAAGTGGTCACCGGCGGACCGCTGTCGGACCGCAAAGGCGTCAACGTGCCCGACGTGGTGCTGTCGCTGTCGGCCATGACGGAAAAGGACCGCGCCGACTTGGCGTTCGGCCTCAAACTGGAAGTGGATTGGGTGGCGCTGTCGTTCGTGCAACGGCCGGAAGATATCCACGAAATCCGGCAGATCGTGCAAGACCGTGCCGGCATCGTGGCCAAGCTGGAAAAACCGTCGGCCATCGCCCACTTGGATGACATCGTCGAGGCCGCCGATGCGGTCATGGTGGCGCGCGGCGATCTGGGGGTGGAAATGCCGGCCGAGCAAGTGCCGTCGATTCAAAAGCGCATCGTGCGGCAATGCCGGCGGCGCGGCCGCCCGGTGATCGTCGCCACCCAGATGCTGGACTCGATGGTGGCCGCGCCGGTGCCGACCCGGGCGGAAGCCTCGGACGTCGCCACCGCGATCTACGACGGCGCCGATGCCGTGATGCTATCGGCCGAATCGGCCTCGGGCCGTTATCCGGTGGAAGCCGTGGCCATCATGGACCGCATCATTCATCAAACCGAATCCGACCCCTACTACCGCGAAGCCATCGACGCCTCGCGCACGCCGCCGGCCAACGCCAGCGCCGACGCCATCGGCCGCGCGTTGAGCGCCGTGACCGGCATTCTCAGCGCGCAAGCCACCGTCGCTTACACCACCACCGGCCATTCGGCGCTGCACATGGCGCGCGAGCGCCCGCACGCGCCGATCATCGGCATGACGCCGCGTCTCGCCACCGCGCGTAAGTTGGGATTGGTCTGGGGCATTCACGCCCTGCTGACCCACGATGTGGCCGACGTCACCGAAATGACCGACTTCGCCTGCCGCGCGGCCAAGCATGAAGGCTTCGCCAACAGCGGCGACACGGTGGTGATTACCGCCGGGCTGCCGTTCGGCACCCCGGGGGCGACCAACCTGCTGCGCATCGCCACGGTCGAGTAGCCGTTTACTGGCGCATGCCCACCGCCATGCGGTTGAAGGTATTCATCAACGCGATGGCGAAGGTCAAATCGGAGATTTCCTTGGCCGAGAAATGCGCCGTCAGCGGCGTATAATCCGCGTCCGCAGCGTGGGAAACTGGCAGCAATGTCAGGGATTCGGCCCACTGCAGCGCGGCGCGCTCCCTTTCGCTGAAGCGTTGGCTGGCATGCCAGCCGGCCAACGCATCCAGCTTCGCCTGCGGCACATCGCGGCCGCGCAATGCCGCGTTGTGCATCTCCAAACAATAACTGCAGCCGTTTATCTGCGACACGCGCAGGTAAACGAGCTCGATCAGTGCCGCGCCCAGCGGGCTCTGCGCCAATGCCTGCTTGGTTTGCACAAGCCCGGCAAGGGCATCCGGTGACAGGGTGAAATAAGCTTGACGTAATGTGCTCATGGCATTTCCTTCTTGGCGGTTATGAATTCACGCCGCCAAGATATCTCATTACGTTTTTCGAAAATACGGCTAAAATTTCATAATTAAATTGCAAATATGAAATGATGCTCGACGATTTATCCCTCTTCGTCTGTATTGTGGAAAGCGGCAGCCTGAACGCAGCAGCCGGCAAGCTCGGCATGCCGGCTGCCACGCTGACGCGGCGACTGCAAAAACTGGAGCAGGCCTTGGGTTGCCGGCTGCTGCACCGTAGCGCGCGGCGAATGCAGCCGACAGGGGAGGGATGGCAATACTTCGAACGTTGCCGGCCATTGCTCGCCTCGCTGCAGCAGGCGACCGCATCGCTGGACGCGGAACTGAACCGTCCTGCCGGCGCCGTGCGCGTGTTGGCGCCGATCACGCTTGCCGGCGTGTTGTACCGCGAGGCATGGGGCAGCTTTCTCAGCCGTTATCCGGATATTCAATTGGAACTGCGTTTGGCGAATGAGCGCGAGGACCTGCTGGCGCTAGGCGCCGATTTGGCGCTCAGGGTGGGAGAGCTGCCCGACTCGCAACTCGGTCAGCGGCTGCTGGGATGGGGACATACCATGCTGGTGGCGTCGCCCGGCTATCTCGCCCGGGCGCCGAAGCTGCAAACGCCCAACGATCTGGCCCGACAGACCTTGCTCATCGCCGAGCCGATGCACACCTGGCGACTGCGGCACGATAACGGCGAGACGATGACGCTGCGCCCGGACGGTCAAGTCCGGTTGCGCGTCAATGATATGGCCTTGGCCGTCGAGATGGCCCAGGCGGGCCACGGCATTCTCTATTGCCCGGTCACCGCCGCGCTGTCCGCGCTTGAGACGGGACAACTGTGCAACCCGCTACCGTTGTGGCAGGGCGCCGCATTGCCGATCTATGCGCTATGGCCGCCGCAACGCACGTTGCCGGCACGGGTCCGCGTCCTGCTCGACCACTTGCTGGCTTTTTCCGCCGCCCATCCTCGTTTGGCCAAGCCGTCCCATTGAGCCGGTTAGCCGTTAAACGGCGCCGCCAAAAACGCCGGCAGCGCTTCGGCTTGTTCGCTCCAGCGCGCCAGCGCCGGATAGCGTTGCCAATCGAACTGCGCAGGTAGCATCTCGCGCGCGAAACGCCAGGCCACCGCGGCGGCAATGCCGGCCTGGTCGAGCGCGTCGGGATTCGGACGCCGCGTGGCAATTTCCGTCTCCAATAACGCGAACGCGGCCGCGGCTTGTTCGACGATACGCTCGATCCAACTGCCCAGCTGTTTATCAGCCGGCCGCAGATTCAACTCGTAAACGATCTGCACGCTCTTTTCCA
>Ga0213872_10000707_pt1 | contig 25128 bp, 23 predicted proteins | sample VelepicomBERX_R2_FD_160071 | JGI IMG/M metagenome (GOLD analysis project Ga0213872, IMG submission 160071) | Rhizosphere microbial communities from Vellozia epidendroides in rupestrian grasslands, the National Park of Serra do Cipo, Brazil - RX_R2 | ecosystem: Host-associated > Plants > Roots >...
TGTATAACGGCAGCCACGCGACGCCACGCTTTAGCCACCAAGGCCATTTGCCTGGCAACAAAACCCTATCGGGCATCCAGAGCCAAGAGCACCAGGGCCAGGGGTATAGCGAACTGCTGTTCGACGACACGCCCAATCAAGTGCGCGCGCGCCTGGCCAGCACCCATGGCGCCACCGCGCTCAACCAGGGTTTCTTGACCCACCCACGCGCCGACGGCAAAGCCGAGCCGCGCGGCGAAGGCTTCGAACTCAGAACCGACCAGCACGGCGCGCTGCGCGCCGCACATGGCTTACTGATCAGCACCGAAGCGCAAGCCAACGCCAGCGGCAAACAGCTGGCGCGCGCCAGCGCGCAAAGCCAGCTCGACGCCGCGCTCTCCCTGGCGCAAAGCCTGGGCGAGAACGCCAGCGGGCAGCTGGCGGACACGATCGAAACCACCCCGCAACAGCAGCTGCATGATGCCCACCAAGATTGGGAAAAAGGCCAACAACCGATCCTGACCCTGAACGCTCCAGCGGGCATCGCCAGCGTGACCGAGCAAAGCCAGACGCTGGCCGCCGGCAGCAACCTCGACCTGGTGGCGCAACGCGACACCAACCACACCGCCGGTCGAAGATGGCTCGCCAACGTCGGCCAGCACATCAGCCTGTTCGTCGCCGGAGTCAAAGAGGCGGTGAGCCTGAAGCTGATCGCCGCCAAGGGTAAGGTGCAGGTACAGGCGCAAAGCGACGACATGCACTGGAGCGCCAGTCAGGACGTCACCATCACCTCGACCAAGGACCGCATCGTCGTCGCCGCGCAAGACGAGATTCTGCTCAACGTCAGCGGCGGCAGCTATATCCGCCTGGCCGGCGGCAACATCGACCTGCACTGCCCCGGCAACGTCACCGTCAAGGGCGCGACGCACGACCTCTCCGGGCCGGCGAGCATGCCGCAGACGCTGCCAATCTTCCCCAAGGATGTGTGCATCGAATGCCTGTTGCGCAGCGCCAAGGCCGGCAGTGCCTTTACCAAGGTGGGATGATCTTATGTCACTGATTAACGCCACGATCCCCGGCGCGCTGGACGAGCTCTTGGGCGAACTGGACGCCCTGGGCCAACAGGGCGCGCACATCAAGCTGCTGCTGGACGGCGCGCTGCATGCCAAGATGCTGCGCCACGTCGCGCAAAGCGGCTGGGCTTGGCTCAGCGTATTCACCCAAAGCCAGCAAGGCGGCAGCCGCGCCTTGCTTTCCGCCTCGCCCTTGGTGCTGCATTGCCCCGCCGACGAGCGCCAACGCTTGGTGAAACTGCTGCTGGAATGCGAGGGTTTGCCGATGGCCAGCTTCTGGGTCGGCCAAGAAACGCTGCCATCGCGCACGGAACGCTTTTTGCCGTGGTGCATAGTCAAAGCCGATGACCTGACCGTAAACCTGCGTTACCCGGACACGCGCCGGCTGCCTGAGATCGTGCGTATTTTGGATGTCGAACAACGCGGCGCGCTCTTTGGCGACGACACGCTCTGCCTCTATCAGGCGCGCGACGGCAGTTGGCAGCGCTTGGCGCGCGAGGCCGCTCCCCAACCCGTCGCCGAGGCGGTCAAGCTCGACGCGCGCCAGACCCTTGCCCTGCTGCGCGATGCCGAGGCGGATGAAATTTTGCATGCGCTGACCTATAAAAGCGCTTTTCCCCCGGCCAGCGCGTGGCTACGCCATCAGTCGGTGCAACGCGCGCTGCAGGCCCTGGACCAACAAGGCATCCAGGCGGCGCCGGAGCGGCAAGCCGCTTGCGAGCAGGCGCTCAAACTGCTGAAAGCCTGACAACGACCATCACAACGGAAACCTTTATGCCCCACTTGTTTGACCGTATCGCTCCACACCGGCTGTTGCCGGCACTGTGCCTGCTCTTCCTGGCAGCCTGCGCGAACCTGCATGCCGAGGACAGCATTGGTTTGTCGGTCACCAACGTCAATTACAGCGGCACCGGCTATACCTCCGCGCTGGCGGTCGACCCGGTCACCGATCAGTCCGGCGGCGGCGAGGCTGCCAACGAGTATGCCGCCAGCGGTTTGATGTGCTGCTACAGCCTGCCCTCGAAATGGCGGCCCGGCATCCAGGTCGAAGTGCGGCTGCTGAAGGAAAAAGTGGGCCAGACCTACCAGGAACGCGCCTATGAGCAAGACGTCTGGATTAAAAAGCGCGTCGACGTCCCGCCCTATCAAGGCCGGCCCAGCACGCTGTGGATCGTCATCTACCCCGATCAGCAGGTCGCGGTGTACGCCACCAACGACGAGCCTTCCAGCCCCAACTGGCCCGGCAAGATCAAGGGATGGCCGGTGCCGTCGGTCGAGTATCGGCGCATGTTGTGGGATAGGGAAATGCAGGAATACTTGCGAAGAAAAGCACGTTTTGAAAAAGCCGCCACATCCGATCCTGCCAAAGCTTCGGAATACCTAGATGCTGTCCAGTGGCTAAACGCGCGAATCAAACAGATGGGGCCACGCCCATGACGATTCTATGCCAACCACTCGACCCAACCGCTCATAATCCGTGTGATCGTGGTGCTTTTTTCTCGCAAGAAGAAGATCTTGTACTTCAGCGACATGATGCCCGCGAGTTCCCGCCCCCCAAGAACATCGCACTGAGCTGCAACTACAACCTGTTCTTCGGCTTCTTCTTCGACGGCACCGGCAACAACTACGACCAGTGCATGAAAGATCCCACTATGAAGGAGGGATTTTCCAACGTCGCCCGGCTGTACGATGCCTACCCGGGGCGCAGCGTGCCCGGCATCCTCGATGCCAGCACCGACTGGCAACACGAAAGCAGCAGCTACCAGCACTTCTTTCGGGTGTACGTCCCCGGCCTCGGCACCCCTTTTGCGCAAATCCAGGACCCGGGCGGCGCACTCGGTCTCGCCGCGGGCCGCTACGGCCAGCGGCGCATCCTGTGGGGGTTGATGCAGGCGCTCAACAACCTGCACCGTTACTTTCTTGGCAACGCGGCCTTGCTGATCGAGCATGAGGAGGCCGTGGCGCTCGACAAGGCCATCGCCCTCGATTGGCCGATGTTGACCAAACCCAGTTGGCAACGCGGTCCGTCGCCGCTACGGCGGGACGATCCCTTGTCAGCGGCCTGCGATACGTTGCGCGGCTTGTTGCGGCGCCTGCATGACCGCATCGGTCCTTTCATGAAAAAAGATGGGGTCAAGCCGGCCAATGCCAGCCAGACCATCGTCGATCATATCTACGTCTCCTGCTTCGGTTTCTCGCGCGGCGCCGCCGAAGCGCGGGTGTTTGCCAACTGGCTGTTGCTGCTGTGTCAGCTCGACGCCGAATTGTGCCGCGAGAAGGGCTTCGCCAACCTGGCCAGCCATACGCTGGGTGGCTTTCCGGTCACGTTCGAGTTTCTCGGCCTATTCGACACCGTGGCGTCGATCGGCCTGGCCTCGTCCACGGTGCTGTTCGATGGCCACGGCGCCTGGGCCGACGCCGAACAGGGGCTGCGCATCGCGCCCGCGATCCAACAGTGCGTGCACATGGTCGCGGCGCATGAGATCCGCCGCTCGTTTCCGCTCGACAGCACCCAGATCGGCGGCGCCAGCAGCGCCGAGGAGGTGCTGTATCCCGGCGCGCACTCGGACGTCGGCGGCGGCTACCTGCCATGCGAGCAAGGACGCGGACAAGATCCGTTGGGAGCTGACATGCTATCGCGCATCCCGCTGGCCGATATGTACCGCAAAGCGCGGCTGGCTGGCGTACCGCTCAAGCCGGAATTGATGAAAAAGGAATTGCAAGACCGTTATCTCATCGCCCCGGCGCTGATTGCCGATTTCAACGCCTACCTGGCGCTCTTCCCCTCCCCGCCGTCGGACTTCAAGGCACTGCTGAAGACCCAATACTGGCCCTATCTGGCCTGGCGGCTCGGCATCCTCGACCGGCAAGGCCCGGAGGCCATGGCGGCGCTATGGCCCGAGGCCAAGGAGACCGAGCTCAAGGCGTTGAGCGCAGCCCATCGACGCTTCAAGGAACACGTCCAGATTTACTACAAGTGGTATTCGTTTCGCGACGACGGCGCCACGCCGCGGTATGCCTGGGAAAGTCGCCGCAACGCCCCGCGCTATGCCATCCCGACGTTCGACCCGTCCTACACGCGTCATTGGCGTGAATTGCTGCCACTGATGGAAACCGTGGCGAAACAACAGAATGCAGCAGCCATCGTCACGAGCGAATACTACCTACCGCGAGCCAATACGTTTTTCCAAAAGTACCTGCACGACGCGTTTGCCGGCTTCCGCCCGTTCGGCGACGACGTCAGCGACGCCCGCAAAAAACTGGAGCAACTGTCCCGCGCGGCTGCCGGTGGCCTGAGAATGACCGACGCAGAAAAAGCCTGGGCCAAAGAATATCGAGAGCACGGCACGCTGCCGAACTTCGATCCCGACGGTTTCGAGCCGATGTGGCTCGGCGGCGGCTATCTACGCTACCGCAAGGTGTACGCCGGCGCCGACGATGTGCTGTTGACCCGGCGCGAGCCCGTCGAACGCTCACCCAGAGAAGACGACGCCATGGCCGGATGATCGTCATCCGGCCGTTTTTCATGCCGCCGACACGTCCCTGTCACCCTTTCTTGGCATACCGTCACAGTCCGTCACATTATATACATTCCTTAACAGACTTAACGCCCGGCAGTACGGCGATCCCCCTAACATCCGGGTGAAACAGTCTCAAGCCATGGCGCGATCTGGCCGATAAAGAGAAAAATCGCGGGCGCGCCCGCCGTCAGATTTGAGGAGTATCTTTTATGACCACCCCCTCCATCACCTCCTCCACCGGTCCGTTGGATGTGCAGGGCCTGGTGTCGCAACTGATGACTGTGGCGGATCAGCCGCTGAACGCGCTGAACTCGCAGTTGCAGACCGACAATAGCCAAATTTCCGATTACGGCACGATCAGTTCCGACCTGACCGGGCTGCAGAGCACGTTGACCACGCTGTCCTCCGGCACGTTCATCAACACGCTCAAAGCCACCAGCAGCAACACCAGCATCATGTCGGCCACCGCCAGCAATACCGCCAATGCCGGTGCCTACAACATCACGGTCAACAACCTGGCCACCGCGCAGAACCTGGCCTATACCGGCCAAGCCAGCGAAACCGCCAGCCTCGGCAATACCGCCGACACGTTGAACTTCACTTTCGGCAGCGGCTCCACCTCCTCGGTCAGCATCCCGGCCAACGCCTCGCTGGACCAGATTGCCGCGTCCATCAACAACGCCGGCATCGGCGTGTCGGCCAGCGTCGTCACCGCCGACTCGAGCTCGACCCCTTATCGCCTGGTGTTGACCGGCAATACCGTCGGCGGGGGCAACAGCTTCAGCACCGCGACGGCTTCCGGCCAGTCGTCGCTGTCGTTCCTCGGCTTCAATGCCAGCAGCGCGGTCAACGGCAGCGGCCAGATCACCGACTCCCGCTTGACCGCGCAAGCACAGAACGCGAGCCTGACGGTCAACGGCCTGACCATGACCAGTAGCAGCAACACGGTGACCACCGGCATTCTGGGTGTCAGCATGAACCTGACCCAGGCTGGCACGACCGTGCTGAACGTGTCGCGCGACAACACCGCCATCCAAACCCAGGTGCAGAGTTTCGTCACCGCCTACAACAAGCTGCAAAGCGACGCCACCAGTTTGTATAACGGCGACCTACAGGGCGACTTCAACATCGTTCAGCTGCAAAACACCATGGATAGCATTTTGCAAACGCCGATCTCCGGCGCCAACGGCACCACGCAGGTCGCCTATTTGGCGCAAGTCGGCGTCAGCATCCAGAAGGACGGCACGCTGTCGCTGGACACCACGGCGCTGAACAACGCGATCTCCAACAACGCGTCGGCGGTGGCCAACGTCTTCGGCAATAGCAACAACGACGGTTTCGCCCAGCGCTTCAACACAGAAATCAACAGCCTACTGGGACCGCAAGGCCTGATCACCACCAAGACGAACACGCTCAACAAGTCGGTATCGGACCTGAAGAACCAGATCAGCCAAGAGCAAAACCAGCTCACCACCATTCAGTCGAACTACACGTCGCTATACACCAACCTGAACTCGTCGCTGGCGAAGATGGAGCAGACGAGTTCGTCACTGTCCAATATGATCGCCAGTGCTTAAGCGTCCGGCAGATCCATCCTGAACATCCCCGCCGCTGGCGGGGATGTTCATTGGCGGGCGACGCCCGTCGTGTACACATTGTCACGCTTGCTTACTTCTCATTACATCTATCATGAAACCGAACGCCGCCGTCATGGTCAGATGGAAGAGAACGCCTATGAACAGGCTTTAAGGGAGATAAATCATGAAACAATCGGTATTGATTGCGAGCCTGCTCGGCGGCGGCATCGTATTGGGCGCGGCCGGCGTGGCCGGTTATCAGGCGTTGACGCACAAGGCGATGCCGCCGCAGACCGCGGCATCGCAACCGGCGGCGGTCGTCGTGACGCAGGCGGCCTCTGTGCCGCAAACCGCCCCCGCCCCCGCGCCGCAACCCGTGGCCGCCGCGGTACCGCCGCCAGTGGCCGCAACGCCCCCCGCCCCGCCGGCGCCGCAACACGCCAATTACGCCAAGGTGCTCGGCGCCAAGCCGATCTATGACACCGTGCAAACCACCAAGACCGAGTGTCACCAGGAACAAGTGGTGCGCCAAGCGCCGGTGCAGGATCAACATCGCGTTACCGGCACCTTGCTTGGCGGCGTGGTCGGCGGCCTGCTGGGCAATCAGGTAGGCGGCGGCAACGGCAAGACGGTGGCGACCGTGGTCGGCGCGGTGGCGGGCGGTTACGCCGGCAACCAAGTGCAAGACAAGATGCAACGCTCGGACACCTATGCCGATACGGAAAACCGTTGCATGGAGGTGCCGACCACGGCCAAGAAGGTCGTCGGCTATCAGGTACGCTACTCGTTGGATGGCAAGACCGGCACGGTGCGCATGGACCACAAGCCCGGCAAGCGTCTCCCGGCGCGTGACGGCCAGTTGCTGATCACGCCGGCACAGTAAGAACCGCGCCGGCGGCCCCCGCCGCCGGCGTATTTTCCGACAAAAAGCTTGACGCAATTTTGTCGCATCGGTATAGTTCGCTTCTCGGACGGCAACAGCAACACGCCGCCGAACCTCGTGTGGGGGTATAGCTCAGCTGGGAGAGCGCTTGCATGGCATGCAAGAGGTCAGCGGTTCGATCCCGCTTATCTCCACCAACCATTCAAAAAGGCCGATTCGATGAATCGGCCTTTTTACATTCCATGCCTCACAAACAGGCAAAAAAAATCGCCTCGCGGCGATTCTTTGCGACATCAGGGCAGCAGGTGCCCCATCTTGTCGGCCTTGGTCTTCATATAACGGTCGTTGTGCGGATTCTGTCCCACCAACAGCGGCACCCGCTCCACCACCTCGACCCCCAACGCGGCCAGCGTTTCGATCTTTTGCGGATTATTGGTCATCACCCGCACGCGACGGATTCCCACCGCCGACAACATATCGCGCACCAGGCCAAAATCGCGCATATCCGCCGGAAAGCCCAGCTGCTCGTTGGCTTCGACGGTATCGGCGCCTTGATCCTGCAGCTTGTAGGCGCGAATCTTATTGATCAACCCGATGCCGCGCCCTTCCTGGCGCAAATACAGCAAGGCGCCGCGCCCGGCCTCGGCGATGGCTGCCAGAGCCGCTTCCAGCTGAAAACCGCAATCGCACTTCAACGAAAACAGCGCATCGCCGGTCAGGCATTCGGAATGCAGGCGAATCAACACCGGCTCATCGTCGTTGAACGAGCCCATTGTCAGCATGACATGTTCTTTGTTGCCGTCGCCGGCAAAACCATGCAGGGTAAACACCCCCCACTGGGTCGGCAACTGACAGGACGCCACCAACTGTACGACGGCGCTCCCGACTTCTTGTGACATGAAAACTCCCACTTATCTCTTGTGGCGCACAGCGTACGCGCAAGCTCCCGGCAAGAAACAGTCCGCGGCCGGGAATGGATTATTTACTCCGGCTCAACAAACGGCAACGCCGCCAAGGGTTCGGCCAGCACAACGGCCAACGCGGCCAGCCACGCCTGGCGCTCCGGCGTAAAAAAGCCGCGCTGACTCGACTCGGCGTCGATAATGCCGAGCACGCGCCCCTCCGCGTCCAGCACCGGCAGGCACACCTCGCTCGTCACCGTCGGATCGCATTGGTAATAGCCGCCGCCAAGCGCGCACCACTCGGCCACGTCATCGATGATCACACCCCAGCCGCTCAGGCCCACGCGGCTGTTGTTGCTGACTTCGGCAAAGTCGGCGGTCAGGGGAAATTCCGCCCGGCTCGGCCGGCCGTGATAGGACAGCTTCACCAGCCGCGAAGCCTCGCCCTCGCCACGCACGACATAAATGCCCAGCCAGTCGGCGCCGACCTGACGATTGGTCGAGTCGATCAGCGCCGCCAGATCGATCAACGCGCCGCGCGCCTCGTCGGTCTCGCCGCCAAACCAGGCGCTCAAGTCATACGGCGCATCGTCCAGCTCGTCGAAGAGCGAGCACGCGCCGTTTTCGCCCAGGCGCGGCACAGGAAAACGGAACACGTCGCGCGCCGTCTCGGGTTTTTGCGCCGCCAGCACGGCGGCCAGCGTCAACGCCGCCACCTGTACGCTATCAAGTTCCAATTCGAGCGACTGCTCCCTGAGATAAGCCTTCAGGGTCTGGGCAGCAATCATGTAAAGACTCCTTTTGCCACCGACGCATTTTCAGGCCGGTGGATTTCTTTATACACTGGTTAACTACTCAGATATTGGGTCTGAACTAAAAATGACAATACAGAATGACGAAGAAGTTGTGACGATACGCGCCGGAGCACAAGCCTTGGCGCATCTACGTCGCGAGGGGCTCTGCGCCGAACAGGTGGCCGTGATCCCCGGCGCAGCGGGCGGCCCCAAAGCGATCGGACTCGTTGGGCTGGATCAGGCCGTCTTTCCCTGGTTGGAAGCCGCGCCGCGGCAGCGCGAATTCATCGGCGCCTCGATCGGTGCCTGGCGCCTGGCGTGTGCGCTGCAGACGGATGCGCCGGCCCGCCTCGCCCGCTTGGCCGAGCACTACACCGACACCACCTACCCCAGCGCCAAGGTCAGCGACATCACGCGCCAAACGCGCGACATGCTCGATACGCTACTGAGCGACGACGATCTGCACCGTGCGTTGAACCATCCGCATCACCGCCTGAGCCTGCTGGTGGTGGCATCGCGCGGCGCGCTCAACCAAGACCGGCGTGGACCGTTGCTGGCGGGCTTGGCGCTGGCCGCGGCCAGCAACCTATTGGCGCGGTCGCTCTTGCGCTATAGCTTTACCCGCGTCGTCTGCCACGACGCGAACAGCAGCCTCTGCTATTTGCCTGACGACGACCTGCCCACCCGCCTGACCGTGTTGAACGACGCCAATGTGCGCGACCTGCTGATGGCCACCGCCGCCATCCCCGGCGTGATCGAGGGCATCCGCAGCGACACATTGCCCGGCACGCTACTGCGTGACGGCGGGCTGGCCGATTACCACCTCGACCTCCCTTTCGCCGCCGCCCCCGGACTCGCCCTGTTCCCGCACTTCACCGATCGCATCGTGCCCGGCTGGTTCGACAAGTTCCTGCCCTGGCGCCATGCCGACGCGGCGAGGCAGGCCAACACCATCGTGATCGCGCCCTCGCGGCGCTACCTGGCCAGTCTGCCTCAGGGCAAGCTGCCGGATCGGGGGGATTTCAAACGTTTTGCCGGGCAGGATGCCGAGCGCCAGCGCCTATGGCGCCGCGCCGCGGCGGAGAGCCAGCGCCTGGGCGATGCGTTCCTGGCGCTGTGCGACAGCGGCCGTATCGCCCAGGTGGCGCGGCCGCTGTTCGACGATCAGTGACGCGCCTCGCGCGCGGCGTCCAACACGTGCATTTGGAAGATTTCATCGACTTCGTCTTCATCGAAGACATAGCGCTGATTGCAGAAATCGCAGCCGATTTCCACACTTCCCTGCTCCTGCAGAATCGACGCCGCCTCCAGCGCGCCCACCATCTTCAACATGTCGGCGACGCGCTCACGGCTGCAGGTGCAGGCGAAAGCCAGGTGCTCTTCGTCGAAAACGCGCACGGTTTCCTCGTGATAGAGGCGATGCAGGATATCGAGCGGCGCCAAGGTCAGCAGCTCTTCGGCCTTGAGCGTATCGGCCAGCGAACGCGCGCGCGGCCAGCCGTCGGGGTCGCCGTGGCCATCCGGCAGGCGCTGCAGCAGCAAGCCGCCGGCGCGGCTTTCGTCGGCGGCCAGAATCAGCCGGGTATCCAATTGCTCGGAACGCAGCATATAGTTTTCCAGCATGGCGCCGACGGTGTCGCCCTCCAGCGCCACGATACCCTGCCACGTCTGCGACTTGTCGACCTTGGGCTCCAACGTCAGCACAAAGCGGCCGCCGCTGCCCAACAGCGCCGGTAGCGGCGCGTTTTGCGGCACGGCGCCATCCCACTTGGCCGTGGCGCGCAGCGTGCGCTCGTGCGTGTACTCGACCACGGCCAAGCGCAGAACACCGGTACCGTGCATCTGCAACACCAGCGTGCCGTCGAATTTAAGGTTGGCGCCCAACAACGCGGCCGCCGCCATCATCTCGCCCAACAGTTGGCGCACCGGCGCCGGATAGGTGTGGCGCGACAACACGTGCCGCCAAGTATCCTCCAGCGACACCAAGGCGCCGCGCACCGGCGCCTCGTCGAATAGGAAGCGTTGCAAGCTATCAGTCTGGCTCATGCGTTTTTTGATCCTTGATACTGTCCAGCGTGTAAACCGTCATCGGCATGGACGAATTGACATCGAATTCGCAACCGGCGCGCACCCCCATTTCGGCAATGGCCCGGGCGTCGAGATCCTGGTCATAGGCGACCTGCATCGCGCCCATGGCGAACTTGCGGCCGGAGCCGATGGCCCAGAAGCGGGCGAACTCGTACACCTCGCGCATCGGATAGACCCCGAAGATGCCGTGCCGGTTGGCCACCAGCACCATCATCTGACTGGACTCGTAGGGGTCTTCCTCATCTTCTTCCGGGCGCAGGAAAAATTGATCCTTGAGCTTCGGATGCAGCTTGCGGAAGGTGTCGAACAAGCCGGCGCGGCTAGTGAAATCTTTCTTCTTCAGGCTATCGAGCGCCGACTGCAATACCAAGTCGTGCGCCGCCGAGCCGGAAATCGCGAAGAAGCTGCCGTCGCGCTGGAAAATCTTGTTGTGATAGCAATCATAGGCCGCCAGCAGCTTATGGTCATCGCCGAACGTCGTCTGGCTGTCGGCGGCGATGGCGATCTGATCGTGTTTTTTTACCACCACGATGGTTGTCATGGTTGGAATCCGTCATAGGCAAAGAAAGAAAGTGGGGGTGATTCAAACGATTCTCAAGCAGAGGTAGGCTTATGCTTAGTGCTAAACGATACATATTGCATCTGGAATGTACATGGCATTCCATGAAAGAATGAATCATTGTCGCGCGTTTTAACACAGGACCATCGCCATGTGCCAGCTGCTGGGCATGAATTGCAATACCCCCACCGACATCGTGTTCTCGTTCGAAGGGTTCCACCGCCGCGGCGGCCTGACCGACCATCATGCCGACGGCTGGGGCATCGCCTTCTTCGAAGGATGCGGCTGCCGGCTGTTCATCGACGACCGCTCCTCGGTGGATTCGCCGCTGGCGCGGCTCGTGCGCGATTACCCGCTCAAGTCGACCAATATCATCGCCCATATCCGCAAAGCGACCCAGGGCGAGGTCAAGCTGGCCAATGCCCACCCGTTCATGCGCGAACTTTGGGGACGGTACTGGATCTTCGCCCACAACGGCGACTTGAAGGACTACCAGCCCGCGCCCGGCCAATACTACCGCCCGGTCGGCTGCACCGACTCGGAACGCGCCTTTTGCGCCATACTGGAGGCGCTGCGCCAACGCTGGGATGCGCCGCCCAGCGAGGCGGAATTGTTCGATGCGCTGGCGGCGCTGGCCGCCGACATCGCCGCTCACGGGGTATTCAACTTCATGCTGTCCAACGGCGCTTTTTTGGCGGCGCACTGCTCGACCAATCTGCACTACATTTTGCGTCAGTCGCCGTTCAACAAGGCGCACCTGGTCGACGACGACGTGACCGTGGACTTCGCTCAGGTCACCACCCCCAACGACCGGGTGGCGGTCATCGCCACGCAGCCGCTGACCGACAATGAAACCTGGACACCGCTCTCGCCGGGGGAGTTCGTGCTGTTCAAGGACGGCGAGCCGGCAAGGCGCCAAGGCAAACAACCGTAGCGCGCGTTCGCCAAGCGACGCACGGGACCGGGCCTGGCGTAAAAAAACCGGGAAGCCTGGCTTCCCGGTATCCTCATTACTGACGGCCGGCAGAATACCCGCCGCTTGATGCTTAATACGCTTGCTCGCCGTGAATCGGCGCCACCATTTGCCCCATGCACAGCGACAGCATCAACAACGCCACGCGCTCGTGCACGATGACCGTGTGCTTATTGCCGGAAAACTGCATGAAGCGGCGCAGATCCTCGCGCACCTTGGGCGACCCGGTCATGTCGATGATGATGTCGACCCGCGGCCCCAATTCGGCAATATCCAATCCGTTATGCGTGACCAGCACGCCATGCGACTTGGCCAGCTGCATGCCGGCGGTCTCGGTATTCAGGTCGGCCACGCCGACCACCTCGACGAACGGCGCATCCAACAACTGCTTCAACAGCGGCGTACCGGTCTCGCCCGCACCGATAATCCCAATCTTAAACGACCCCATGGGCACAATCCCCTTCAGTGTTTTTTTAAAAATCACCGAAACACTGTAACAAGAAGGTAATTTGCCAGGGTTTGCGCCAAATCAAGTCATCATCATATCAAATCTTCACCAATTCCAATGGAATCGGCACATAGCTTTCCACCGGCGCGCGATCCAGGATTTGCCGGGCGATATGCACGCCCTGACGGCCGATCAAGTCCGGCCGCTGCGCGATGGTGGCCGCCATCGCCCCGCCGCGCACCGCGGCGAGCGCCGCGGCCGTGGCGTCGAACCCCACCACCAGCGTCCGTGTCTGGCCAGCGGCGCGCAGCGCTTCTACCGCGCCGAGCGCCATCTCGTCGTTCAAGGCGAACACCGCGTCGATCTTACCCTCCACGGCAATAATCTTGGCCATGCGCGCCGCCGCCTTGGCGCGATCGAAATCGGCCTCGTCGCGAGCGACGAGGCGCAGCCCCTTGGCCTCGCGCAGCACTAGGGAAAATCCCTGGTCGCGCTCGATCGACGAGGAAGCGCCCGGCACGCCCAAAAGCTCGACCACGCGCCCCTTGCCGCCCAGGCGGTTCTTGATGTATTCGCCGGCCATGCGACCGCCAGCCATATTATCCGAGGCGATATGCGCCACCACATTGCCGGCGCTGACCGCGCGGTCGAGCGTAACGACCGGGATGCCGGCGCGGTTGGCAGCCACCACGCTGTTTGCGATCTGTTGCGAGTCGGTCGGATTGACCAGCAGCACGCGCACCTTGTGCGCAATCAGCGTCTTGATTTCCGCCTGTTGCGTGGCCGTGTCGTCACCCGCATCGACCACGACCAATTGTAGGCCGCTTTCACGCGCACCATCCTCGGCGCCTTGCCGCAGCGCCTTGAAGAACGGGTTGCTGGCATTGGACAACGCGAGCCCGATCACGGGCACCGGCGCATTGCTGGCGGCGGCGCGAGCGGGCGTTGCGCCGCGCTCGCCATCGGAGCAAGCGGCAAGGCCCAACGCCACGGCCCAACACCCCATCAGCATCCCCACACGCCATCGCATCATGTCGGTTCCCAGCGCGATTCGCGCGGATATTCATGGAAAAATAATTCATCAATACTAATTGTATTTGCGGCACTTTACTTAATTTCGATGACAAATCATCCACTTTTGTTCATTGCCGACAGCGGCGGACACCCCTATTTTCATGACATACACAACACGATTGTCATTAGATTCATATAAAGAGAAATAATGGGTAATAAAAATTTGACAGATCGCGGGTAGCGTCAAAAAATACCGCAAACGATTGCGCAATCGTTTTCGCAACGCAACATAGCGCACTTCAACCTCGTTAACGGAGATAAAAACGATGAAACCCGGTCGTCTCTTCAAGTCCCTGACCCTGACGCTGGTCATGGCGGCTATTCCGATGCAATTCGCCGCCGCCGCGGAGCAACCCAAGGTAGCACTGGTGATGAAGTCGCTGGCCAATGAATTCTTCCGCACGATGGAAGATGGCGCCAAGGCCCATCAGAAACAGCACGCCAGCCAATACACGCTGGTCGCCAACGGCATCAAGGATGAAACCGATACCGCCAACCAAATCCGCATCGTAGAGCAGATGATCGTCGAGCACGCCAATGCGATCGTGCTCGCCCCGGCCGATTCCAAGGCGCTGGTGCCGGTGGTCAAGAAAGCCGTCGACGCCGGCATCCTGGTGGTCAACATCGATAACCGCCTCGACCCCGCCACGCTGAAGAGCAAAGGCTTGAACGTGCCGTTCGTCGGCCCGGACAACCGCAAGGGCGCCCGCCTGGTCGGCGATTACCTGGCCAAGCAGCTGAAGGCCGGTGACAAGGTCGGCATTCTGGAAGGCGTTTCCACCACCACCAACGCGCAACAGCGTACCGCCGGCTTCCAAGATGCGATGAAAGCCAAGGGCGCGACCGTGGTCGGCGTGCAATCCGGCGACTGGGAAATCGACAAGGGCAACACGGTGGCTTCCGCCATGCTGCGTGAACATCCGGACATGAAGGCACTGTTGTGCGGCAATGACAACATGGCGCTGGGCGCCGTCGCCGCCATCAAGACCGCGGGCATGGCCGGCAAGGTCAAGGTCGTCGGCTACGACAACATCGCCGCCATCAAGCCGATGCTGGCTGACGGTCGCGTGCTCGGCACCGTCGACCAATACGCAGCCAAGCAAGCCGTATTCGGCATTGAGCTCGCGCTGAAGGCTCTGAAGAACAAGACGCCGCAAAGCGCGCTGCCGGCCGTCTATGAAACCCCGATCACGCTGGTGACGCGTTAAGCGTTCAATGCGCTACCGCCGGCCGCCAACGCGGCCGGCGGTCACATGGAGACGCGCTATGCCCGACCACGCTCCGATCCTGCGTTTGCGCGGCATCGGCAAGACCTACGCCACGCCCGTGCTGGCCGACATCGACCTGGCGCTCGTTCCCGGCGAGACCTTGGCGCTCACCGGCGAAAACGGCGCGGGCAAAAGTACCCTATCCAAAATCGTCGCCGGACTGATCCCGCCTACCCAGGGCGAGATGCAGCTCCTGGACCAACCTTACCGCCCAGCCTCGCGCAGCGAAGCCGAAGCGCTCGGCATCCGCATGGTCATGCAGGAGCTGAGTCTCGTGCCGACCTTGACCGTGGCGGAAAATCTGTTTCTCGGCCACCTGCCCCAGCGTGGCGGCTTCATCCGCCGCCAGACGCTGTTTGACGAGGCGGCTGCGCACATGAAGGCGATCGGCCTCGACCGCATCGACCCGCGCCAATTGGTCGGCGAGCTCGGCATCGGCCACCAGCAGATGGTGGAGATCGCGCGCGCGCTGCTCGGCCCGTGCCGGCTTTTGATTCTAGATGAACCGACCGCCATGCTGACCAAGCATGAAATCGAGCATCTGTTCCGTCAGATCGAACGGCTGAAAGCCGAGGGCGTCAGCATTGTGTACATCTCCCACCGGCTGGACGAGGTCGAACAGATTGCCGACCGTGTCACGGTGTTGCGCGATGGCCGCCATGTCGCCACCCGGCCGATGACCGAATTGACGCAAGAAGAAATCGTGCGGCTGATGGTCGGCCACGACGTGGCCGAAAGCGCGGTGCGCCCGCCCCTGCCACCCAGCACCCCGGCATTGCGCATCGAGGGCCTCGGCCGCGGCACACGCGTGCGCGACGTCAGCCTCGATCTGCACCCAGGCGAAATCTACGGCATCGCCGGCTTGGTCGGCTCCGGCCGCACCGAGCTGTTGCGCTTGCTGTTTGGCGCCGATCAAAAGGACCACGGCAACATTTTCCTGCGCGGCAGCACGGAAGCGGCGCGCATCACTTCGCCGATGAGCGCGGTGCGCCAGGGCATCGGCCTGATCCCGGAAGACCGCAAATCGCAGGGGCTATTGCTGGACAAGTCGATCACGCTCAACACCACCCTCGCCCGTCTGACCCGTTTCGCCCGCAGAGGCTGGCTCAATCTGGCAGGCGAGCGCACGGCGGCGGACAACTACGTGCAACTGCTCGGCATACGCTGCAACTCGGCCGAACAGAGCACACAAGAACTGTCCGGCGGCAACCAGCAGAAAGTGGTGTTGGCGCGCTGGATGTTGCGCGACTGCGATATTTTGCTGCTGGACGAACCGACGCGCGGCGTAGATATCGGCGCCCGCGCCGATATCTACGCGCAGATGCGTCAGATGGCTGATGCCGGCAAGGCACTGTTGGTGGTCTCCAGCGACCTGCGCGAATTGATGGAAATCTGCGACCGCATCGGTGTGATGAGCGCCGGGCGCTGGGCCGGCAGCTTCGCGCGCGGGCAATGGGATCAACAGACCCTGCTCGAGGCGGCCTTTAGCGGTTACAGCAACCGTCCTCAGGAAGTGAAACAAGGATAATCATGACGACTCTCACCCCTTCCCGACGCTGGTATTCCGGCGTTGTCGGCACCTATCTGGGCCTCGCGGCGGCGCTATTGGCCATGGTGCTGTTCTTCGGCGCGAAGAGCGAATACTTCCTCACGGCCAATACCTTCATCACCATCGCCAACGATATTCCGGCGCTGACGGTCATGGCGGTCGGCATGACCTATGTGCTGATCATCGCCGGCATCGACCTGTCGGTCGGCTCCGTGATGGCGCTGTCGAGCGCCTTGTGCTCGCTGGCCATGCTCAGTTGGGGCTGGGGCCTGGCGCCGGCTCTGCTGCTGGGCCTGCTATGCGGCGCGGTATGCGGCGCGTTCACCGGCTTTGTTTCGGTGCAATGGCAGCTGCCGTCCTTCATCGTCTCGCTCGGCATGCTGGAAATCGCCCGCGGCGCCGCCTACGTGGTCACGGACTCGCGCACGCAATACATCGGCAGCGACGTCGATTGGCTGAGTTCCAACCTGATCGGCGGCATTTCGCCCGCGTTCGTGATCGCGCTTCTGGTCATCGTTGTCGGCCAACTGGTGCTCACGCGCAGCGTGTTCGGCCGCTACATGATCGGCATCGGCACCAACGAGGAAGCCATGCGGCTCGCCGGGGTCGACCCGCGCCCGATCAAAATCGCGGTATTCACCCTCATCGGGCTGTTGTCCAGTGTCGCAGGCCTGATGCAGACTTCCCGTCTGGAAGCGGCCGACCCCAATACCGGCATCGGCATCGAGCTGCAAGTGATCGCCGCGGTGGTGATCGGCGGCACGAGCCTGATGGGCGGGCGCGGCTCGGTCATCAGCACGTTCTTCGGCGTGCTGATCATCGCGGTATTGGAGGCCGGCATGGCGCAAATCGGCGCCTCGGACCCCACCAAGCGCATCATCACCGGCCTGGTGATCATCGCCGCCGTCATGTTGGACAAATATCGTGACCGTCGCAAACAGGCTCGACAAGCGGGATAACCCACTATGGCAACGATGAAGCAGGTGGCCCTTCGCGCCGGCGTCTCGGTGAGCAGCGTCTCGCACGTGCTCAATCAAACGCGTCACGTCAGCCCCGAGGTGCGCGCGCGCATCGAGACGGCGATGCGCGAACTGGCCTATGTGCCCAGCGCCGTGGCGCGCAGCCTGCGTCACAATGTCACGCGCACGCTGGGGATCATGCTGCCCAACAACAGCAACCCCTACTTCGCCGAGTTGATCCGCAGCATCGAAGACCGCTGCTACAGCGCCGGCTACAACGTGGTGCTGTGCAATTCCGACGACGACCCGGTCAAGCAAAGCGTGTACTTGCGCGTACTGATGGAGAAAAGGGTCGACGGGCTGATCGTGATGTCCTCCGGCGACAGCCCCGATTTGCCCGGCCTCCTCGCCCGGCTCAAGGCGCCGCTGGTGCTGGTCGACCGGCAGTGGCAATCGCTCGACTGCGATACCGTTACCACCGATCACCGCATGGGCGCCTACCTGGCGACCCGGCATCTGATCGAACTGGGCCACCGCCGCATCGTCTGCATCTCCGGACCCGAGCATTTGGCGCCAAGCCGGTTGCGCATCACCGGCTGGCGCGAAGCGTTGACCGAAGCCGGGCTCGCCGACGACACGCTGATCCTGGGTGATTTCACCAGCCAAGGCGGCTATGAAGTCACGCAGCGGCTATTGGGCGCCGCCGACCGGCCGCAAGCGATTTTCGCCTGCAACGACCTCATGGCCATCGGCGCGCTCTGCGCCATTCACCAGGCGGGCCTGTCGGTGCCGCGCGACATCTCGGTGGTCGGCTTCGACGATATCGAACTGGCCGCATTCACCTGCCCGCCGCTCACGACCGTCGCACAACCCAAGCAGCGCATCGGCGAGGTCGCAACCGAACTGTTGCTCGAGCGGCTGCGCCACGATCGCACCGAACCGTGCAAGATCGCCCTGCAACCAGAACTCCGCGTGCGCGGCTCCTCCGCGCCGCCCAGCACCACATCGGGAGCATGAAATGTCCTCCACTCGCCATTCCTCGCCGCGCGTCGCCGTCGTCGGCAGCCTGAACATGGACCTGGTGCTGCGCGCGCCGCGTTTCCCCGGCCCCGGGGAAACATTGTTGAGTCACGATTTCGCGCAACACCCCGGCGGCAAGGGCGCGAACCAGGCGGTCGCCTGCGCCCGGCTCGGCGCGCCGGTCAGCATGATCGGCAAACTCGGCAACGATAGCTTCGCCGCGCCGCTGTTGGCCACGCTGGACGACGCCGGCGTCGACCGCCGCCATATCACCACCGATGCCGGCGCGAGCGGCATCGCCATGATCGTGGTGGAAGACAGCGGCCAAAACCGCATCATGGTGGCGCCGGGCGCCAACGGCGCGCTGACGCCGGCCGATGTGCGCGGCGCCGAGGAGGCGATCCGCTCTGCGTCGCTGCTGCTGTGCCAATTGGAAGTGCCGATCGACTGCGTGCGCACCGCATTCGCCATCGCGCGCGCGGCCGGCGTGCCGATTTTGTTCAACCCCGCGCCGGCCATGCCGCTGGACGCGGAGCTCCTGGCTGTCGAGTATCTGGTGGTCAATGAAACCGAGGCGGCGCTGATTTCCGGTTTGCCGGTCGAAACGCGCGCGGACGCCATGGCGGCGGCGCGGCGGCTGCTCATCGGCGGCGCCGGCACCGTGCTGCTGACGTTGGGCGCCGACGGCGCGCTGATCGCCGATCAAGCCGGCCAGCGCCACTACCCGGCAAAACCGACCCGGGTCGTTGATACCACCGCCGCCGGCGACACCTTCATCGGCGGGGTGACCGCCGGGCTCTTGGAGGGCATGACCATCGACGACGCCGTCGATCTCGGCATGCGTGCCGCCGCGTTGTGCGTGGCGCGGCCCGGCGCCCAACCCTCGATCCCTTACCGTCGCGAACTGGCCAGCTGATCACCCTGAAATTTGCAAAATGGAGACGAATCGATCATGAAGAAAAGCACGCTGTTGAACAGCGCACTATCCGAAGTCATCGCCCGGATGGGGCATGGCGACATGCTCGTCATCGGCGACGCCGGCTTGCCGATACCCGACGGTCCGCAACGCATCGATTTGGCGGTTTGCCGCGGCACGCCGGGCATGCTGGCGGTGCTCGACGCGGTACTGAGTGAAATGCAGGTGGAGTCGGTGATGGTGGCCAGCGAGCTCGGCGACGGCAATCCGGCGCTATTGGCCACGCTGCGCCAAAAAACCGGTCCGGCTACGCTCGAAGCGGTCAGCCATGACGCGTTCAAAGAAGTTACGGCCAAGGCCGTGGCCATGGTGCGCACAGGGGAATGCACGCCTTACGCCAACATCATCCTGCGCGCCGGCGTCGTGTTCTGAGAAAACGGCCCCAATAAGGCCGTGCGTTGCATGGCGAACGCACGCTACCCCATCTCTCGTAGCGTACATTCGCCACAGGCAATGCACGGCGCAAGGCCATGTTGGTTCTTAGTGCAGGCTTTGACGCGACAGGAAGCGCAGGTAACCCAGCCCTTCCAGCCAGAAACCGCCGTCGGCGAGCGGCGTCGCCTCTTCCAGCTCCGCGACGGTTAACACGAGCTCCTGGCCATCGACACGGGCTGACAGCGCCACGTCATCGTCATCGCAATATTCCTCGGAGACGCAGAGATGCTCCGGCTTGATGAATTGGTTGTTGACTTGGATATATTCCGACTCATTGAGCAAGCGCAGGATGTTCATGACAACCTCCTTGTGATGCGTGAAAGAATCGAACTCGACAGTTAACAACCTTGGACTTCGGCGGATACGCACCGTCTTCACACGCATCCCCCCGCCTGCACGCCCTTTCTTGGTGATCGCCTCGTACGGCGGCATGCCGCCTGCCGAAGCGTTATTGTCTGATGATCCGATACCCCTTATATCGACAACTTTCCATCATCGCTAAAGGGTTGGGCCCGTTGATCCGGAGGCGAAGGCGCCAAGGCGCCATTTCTGCCTTGGAGCAATTCTTATACCGTTAATACATGATTGCCCACACGGAAGAAAATAACCACAAAAAAATACCATCTCGGCGCTAAGCGGCGCCAAACAACCCTCTGCGCCCCGCCGCCCACGTCAGGCACCGGGCAGGATACGACAAAATCCGTTAAACTTTCTGAATGAATTCCGCCAGAGACACCACGCAAATGTCCTCGAAACGCATCCTCCTCGGCATCACCGGCGGTATCGCCGCCTACAAGGCGGCCGAGCTGACCCGGCTGTTGATCAAGGCCGGACACCACGTCGAAGTCGTCATGACCGAGGGCGCGACGCATTTCGTCGCGCCGCAAACGTTCCAGGCGCTGTCCGGCAACCCGGTGCACACGACGCAGGGCGACGACCGCCCAGCCAACGGCATGGCGCACATCGACCTTTCCCGCCGCGCCGACGTCTTTCTGATCGTGCCGGCCACCGCCCATACGCTGGCCAAGCTCGCCCATGGCCTATGCGACGACTTGCTCACCAACCTGGCGGCGGCGCGCACCTGTCCGTTGATCGTGGCGCCGGCCATGAACCGGCAGATGTGGCTCAATCCGCCCAATCAACGCAACATTGCCACGCTCGTCGCCGACGGTGTCACGGTTTTCGGCCCGGACAGCGGCTCGCAAGCCTGCGGCGAAGTCGGCGAAGGCCGCATGATGGAACCCGAAGACATCGCCGAACTGCTCGACGGCTTTTTTCGCCCCAAAACCCTGACCGGGCGCCGGGTGCTGCTGACCGCCGGACCGACGTTCGAGGCCATCGATCCGGTGCGCGGCATCACCAACATCAGCTCCGGCAAGATGGGCTATGCACTGGCGCGCGCCTGCCGCGACGCCGGCGCCGAGGTGACGCTGGTCTCCGGCCCGACCGCTCTGACGGCGCCGGTCGGCGTCACCCGTATCGACGTACAAAGCGCGCACGACATGCAGCAAGCGGTGCTGACCGAAGTCGGCGCGAGCGACGTGTTCATTGCGGTTGCGGCGGTGGCCGACTACCGCGTCGCCAACCGCACCGAGCACAAGCATAAAAAGAGCCAAGGCCCGCTGACGATCCTGCTGGAAGAAAACCCGGATATCCTGCGCGCCGTCGCCAGCCTGCCGGCGGCGCCGTTCTGTGTCGGATTCGCCGCCGAGAGCCGCGACTTGCTCGAACACGCGGAACACAAACGCCGCGACAAGAAACTGCCCATGCTGGTGGCCAACCTGGCACAAACCGCGATGGGCGCGGCGGACAACGAAGTGGTGATCCTTGACGACCAGGGCGCGCATCCGCTGCCCCGCATGCCCAAACAGGCGGTGGCCGAGGCCATCGTCGACCACCTGGCCACGAAGCTGGCCAACCGACCATCGAATTAGCGCGAGGACCGCATGAAACCTGTTATCGACGTCAAAATTCTCGATCCGCGCCTGCAGGACAACCTGCCGGCGTATGCCACGCCGGGTTCCGCCGGCCTGGATCTGCGCGCCGCGATCGACCAGGATATTCTGATTCACCCTGGCGAAACGCATCTGGTGCCGACCGGCATGGCGATTCACATCGGCGATCCCGGGTTTGCCGCCATGATCCTGCCCCGCTCCGGGCTCGGTCACAAACACGGCATCGTGCTCGGCAACCTGGTCGGCCTGATCGACTCCGACTATCAAGGACAACTGTTCGTTTCGGTATGGAACCGCGGCGGCGAGGCCTTCCGCCTGGCGCCCCTGGAACGCATCGCCCAATTGATCATCGTGCCGGTCGCGCAGGTCGATTTCAACATCGTCGACGATTTCGCCGCCTCCGAGCGGGGCGAGGGCGGTTTCGGCAGCACGGGACGGGCCTGATATGCAAGAAGCGGGTCTGTACGCCCTGCTCGCCGAGCTGGGCATCCACTATGAAAAAGTCGAGCACCCGCCCTTCGGCGCGGTGTCCGACTACCACCGCGAAGGCATCACCTTCCCTGGTCAGTGCGTCAAAAATCTGTTTTTGAAGAACCGCAAGGGCAACCGTTTCTACCTGCTGGTGCTCGATGAGCTGAAAACCGCCGACCTCGCCGCGCTGGCTTCACAGGTTGACGAGGCCAGGCTGTCGTTCGCGTCCGAAGAGCGTTTGCAGGAGTTCATGCAGCTCTCGGCAGGCTCCGTCACGCCTTTCGGTTTGGCCAACGACGCAGAGGGCCGCATTCAAGTCTTGCTCGACAACGACATCGACCCGGCGCAGCTGATCGGTTTCCACCCGATGGTCAACGACTCGACGCTGTGCATCACCGTGCCCGACTTCTTGCGCTTTCTCGCGCATACCGGACACGAGCCCGCCTGGGTCGCGGTCTGACGGTCGGCGGCTCGGCGGCCACCCAAAAAAAACGCGCCAGCAGGCGCGTTTTTTTTGCGGACAACCCCCTCAAGCCAGCATGTGATTGCTCAGCTCGCGCATGCCGGCCGACAACATCGCCAGATCCAGCGTCTCGAAAGCCTGCAGTTCAGCGAACATCTGCTGGCAAATATCGACGTGCTGCGCGCGCTTGGCCAGCCACTGTTCGGCAAACGACTGGCTGCCGCCGGCATCGGTCAGCGCGAGCCCCGTCAGCGAGCGCTGCATGCGATACAGGTCGTCGCGCAGCGCAGAGCGCGCCAGCGATTGCCAGCGGTTGTCGCGCGGCAGGCCGGTGATGGCGTCGCGCAGCCAATCCAGCTGCAGATTGGCCGCTAGACGGTAGTAGTTGCGCGCCACGATCTCCGGCGCCACCTTGCCCGCGTCCGCCAATTCCAGAATGTCCATCAGCGGCACCGCGAACTCCAGCCGCGCCAGAACGCGGATCAGGTCCTGCGGCACGTTGGGCAGATCCAAACGGGCCTCCCAGTCGGCGACAAGCGCATACTGGCGCGAGTCGATCAGCTCAGGCAGACGCGCGATCAACGCGCGCACCTTATCGGCATACTGCGCGATCAGTTTGTCGACCGACCCGATCGGCCGCTTATTGCGCAACACCCAACGCGTCACGCGCTCGACCAGTGTGCGCACCAGCACCATCATCGCCATCTGGCGGTCGGCCGGCACCTTGCTATCCAGTCCCTCTATACGCTGCCACAGCGACTCGGCGTCGAACACCCGGCTCGCCACCCACCAAGCCCGAGCGATTTCCGCTGCCGAGAACGGCGACTCCTCTTGCAGTCGGAACACGAACGTCGTGCCCATGCGGTTGACGATCCGATTGGCCAGTTGATTGGAAATGATCTCGCGCTTCAGATGGTGGCGCTCCATCTGGCCGCGGAATTTCTTTTGCAGCGCTTTGGGGAAATAGTTGACCAGCACCGGCAAGAAATCGGGATCTTCCGGCAGATCGCTCGCCAGTAACGCCTGATCGAGCGAGATCTTGCTGTAGGCGAGCAACACGCCGACCTCGGGAGAGGTCAGCCCCTGCCGCGCCAAGCGGCGTTCGTTGATTTGGGTGTCGCTCGGCAGGAACTCCAGCTCCCGGTTCAGCTCGCCGCTCTTTTCCAGATGATGGATCAAACGCGCGTGCGTCGACAACATCGATGCCGCTTCCTGGCGCTTGATGGCCAACAGCTCGGTTTGCAGGTAATTGTTGCTCAACACCAGATCGCCGACGTCCTCCGTCATCTCCGCCAAGAGTTCGTTGCGCTGCTTGAGCGTCATGTCTCCCGCCTGAATCACCGCGCCCAGCAGAATCTTGATGTTGACCTCGTGGTCGGAGCAGTCGACCCCGGCCGAGTTGTCGATCGCATCCGAGCAGTTGAGCCCGCCTTTCAAGGCGAACTCGATACGGCCACGCTGCGTGCAGCCCAGGTTGCCGCCCTCGGCCAGCACCTTGACCTTGAGATCGCCGGCATTGACGCGCAACCCGTCATTGGCCCGATCGTGCGCGTCGAGGTGGCTCTCGCTGCTGGCCTTGAAATAGGTGCCGATGCCGCCGTTGTAGAGCAAGTCGGCCTCAGCCGTCAGGATGGCGCGGATCAGCTCGTTCGGCGCCAGATGCTCGTCCTCGACGCCGAGCCATGCACGCACTTCCGGCGACAGCGGGATCGACTTGGCCGAACGTTCGTACACCCCGCCGCCCTTCGAAATCAGCTTGGCGTTGTAATCGGTCCAGTTGGAGCGCGGCAGCGCGAACAGGCGCTGACGCTCGGTGAAGCTCTTGTCGGCATCCGGATTGGGATCGAGGAAGATGTGCAGATGGTTGAACGCCGCCTTCAGGCGAATGTGCTTGGACAGCAGCATGCCGTTGCCGAACACGTCGCCGGCCATGTCGCCGATGCCGATCACGGTGAAATCCTGTTCCTGGGTATTGATGCCCAAGTGGCGGAAGTGACGTTTGACCGACTCCCAGGCGCCGCGCGCGGTAATGCCCATCTTCTTGTGGTCATAGCCGGCCGAGCCGCCCGAGGCGAAGGCGTCGCCCAGCCAGAAACCGTAGGCTTGCGACACGCTGTTGGCGATATCGGAGAAGGTTGCCGTGCCCTTATCGGCGGCGACC
>Ga0213872_10000708_pt1 | contig 25111 bp, 16 predicted proteins | sample VelepicomBERX_R2_FD_160071 | JGI IMG/M metagenome (GOLD analysis project Ga0213872, IMG submission 160071) | Rhizosphere microbial communities from Vellozia epidendroides in rupestrian grasslands, the National Park of Serra do Cipo, Brazil - RX_R2 | ecosystem: Host-associated > Plants > Roots >...
CAGAATCGATTCGGTGCGCGGATCGGGATAGTCGAACTTCTCGCCGTGCTTACGTTTGCAGAAGTCGGGAATCAGGTCCATCGGGCCCGGACGGTACAGCGCCACCAGCGCGATAATATCCTCGAAGCGGTCGGGACGCGCATCCTTCAGCATGCCCTGCATGCCACGCGACTCCAGCTGGAATACAGCGACCGTCTTGGCCTTAGTCAGCAGCTCGTAGGATGGGCGGTCGTTCAGCGGCAGCTTGGCCAGATCGAAATCGGCATCGGCCGGATCGAGCGCCTTGATGTATTTGACGGCGCGGTCCAGGATGGTGAGGGTCGTCAGACCCAGGAAGTCGAACTTCACCAGGCCGACAGCTTCCACGTCGTCCTTGTCGTACTGCGACACCACGCCCGAGTCGCCCGACTGGGTGTACAGCGGGCAGAAGTCAGTCAGCTTGCCCGGTGCGATCAGCACGCCACCGGCGTGCATGCCGATGTTACGGGTGATGCCCTCGACCTGCTGCGCCAGATCCAGCAGCTGCGAGACTTCTTCCTCGTTCTGCTGGCGTTCCTTCAGCATCGGCTCTTCTTCGATCGCCTCGGCAATCGATACCGGCTTGCCCGGCTTGAATGGAATCAGCTTGGAGACGCCGTCGCAGAAGTTATAGCCGAAGTCCATCACGCGGCCGACGTCGCGGATCGCGCCCTTGGCCGCCATGGTACCGAAGGTGGCGATCTGCGACACCGCATCGCGGCCGTACAGATCCTTCACGTGCTGGATCACCAGTTCTCGTTTCTCCTGGCAGAAGTCAATATCGAAGTCGGGCATCGATACACGTTCAGGATTCAGGAAACGCTCGAACAGCAGGTTGTATTTCAGCGGATCGAGGTCGGTGATCTTCAGCGCATACGCCACCAGCGAGCCCGCCCCCGAACCACGGCCCGGACCAATCGGCACGCCATTGTTCTTGCCCCACTGGATAAACTCCGCAACGATCAGGAAGTAACCCGGGAACTTCATGTTGATGATGGTCTTGTTCTCGAACTCCAGGCGCGCCTCGTAGCGCGGACGCTCCTTCTCGCGTTTTTCCGGATCGGGGAACAGGTGGATCAGGCGCTCTTCCAGACCTTTTTTGGTCTCCGCGACCAGGAATTCGTCGATGGTCATGCCCGGGGTCGGGAAGTTCGGCAGCTGCGGCTTGCCCAGCGTGAGGGTCAGGTTGCAGCGCTTGGCGATTTCCACCGAGTTTTGCAGCGCGGCCGGCAGGTCGTGAAACAGCTCGCGCATCTCTTCCTGCGACAGGAAGCGCATCTGCTCATTGAACTTGCGCACGCGCTTGGCGTTGGCCAGCATCTCGCCTTCGGCGATACAGATACGCGCTTCGTGAGCGATGAATTCGTCCTGCGACAGGAACTGCACAGGATGGGTCGCAACGACGGGCAGGCCCAGCCTGGATGCCAGCGAAACGGATTGGCGCACCTGAGTTTCCTGGTTGGCCTGGCCGGCGCGCTGGATCTCGATGTAGAAGTGGCCGGGGAAAATCTCGGCCCACTTCTGCGCGTGGCGCTCGGCCAGCTCCAGGTTGCCGTTCTCGATGGCCTGGCCGATGTCGCCGTGATGGGCGCCGGACAGCGCGATCAGGCTATTGGCGGGATCGACGCCCGGCAGCAGCGCGTATTCTTTCTTGGTCAGGTCGCGCAGCCATTCGGTGCGGATTTCGGCGCGGCCCTTGTACTGGTTATTCAGCCACGCTTCCGACAGCAGCTCGCACAGCTGCAGATAGCCCATGCGGTTCTTCGCGAACAGCATGATGCGGAAAGGCTTGTCGCGGTTTTCGTCGTTGGTGATCCAGCAGTCCACGCCCACCACCGGCTTGATGCCCTTGCCACGCGCCGCCTTGTAGAAGCGCACCATGCAGAACATATTGGCCAGGTCGGTCACGGCCAGCGCGGCCTGCTTGTCCTTGGCCGCCGCCTTGATCAGATCGTCGATCCGGACCAGGCCGTCGACGATGGAATATTCGGAGTGTACCCGCAGGTGGACGAAGTCTGGTCCGGTTGGCATTGCCGCCGCCACTACTGCACCTTCTTGTTCGTTTGCTACCATGTTCATCCGTCGCTCGCCGCAGGTTCATTAACCCCCTATTTTACCGTGCAGCGAGCGCACTGGACATCAGCGTTTGAGATCGCGATAGAAATTCTCGTGCGGCCCGACCGCCTCCAGATAAATCAGGCGGATGCCCTCGTCGAGGGTATAGCCGAGCAAGTACAACGTGCCTCCGCTACGGAATTTATACACGCGCAGCGCAGCCAGATCACCCTTCTTACGCTCCCCCACCTCGGGTGTCGCCTGCACCGCAGCGACAGCCGTATCGACATCGGCAGCCGTCTTATCGTGCAGCCGTTTGTACTGCCGTGCAAACCTGCGCGTCTGCAGGACTTGCCACATTACTTGCGCCCCGCCGTGCGCGGCACGAACGGCTGCGCCTGTTCGCGCGGCTCCGCCAGCGATGCCAGCGACGCGACAATAAAATCAACCGGCAAATCCGGATTATCCAATGCCGCTCTGCCTACTCTGGCCCAGAATTCAACCTGTCCGGCAATGGAGCGATGTTCCATCGCGGCATCCTGCTTGGCCTGCTCATACAACTGCTGGGTAATCCGAATCGAGGTGCTTTCGGCCACGACAATCTCCTTTACCACATTTGTAGTAGCGATCTTAGCACCTGCCCATTTTTTGAGCAAATTTATGCGATTATCTGAATGAATATGCGTATAATGTCCGCTCTTTACTTTTTCTTGTCCGATCATGCACGCTAATACTGCTTTACAAGCTGAAGCGCATGCTGCCGTTCCGACTGCTGCTGCCGCCTTCGTCAACATCGCCGCCTACAAGTTCATCACGTTCGACAACCTCGAAGAGATGCGTCCGCAATACCAGGACATCTGCGCCCGCCTGGGCCTGAAAGGCACCATCTTGCTGACGCCGGAAGGCATCAATATGTTCCTGTCGGGGACCGAACAGAACGTCGAGGAATACCTGGCCTGGGTCCGCAGCGACGCCCGCTTTGCCGATCTGGAAGTGAAGTACAGCCTGTCCGCCGAGCAGTCGCACAAGCGCATGCTGGTCAAGATCAAGTCCGAAATCATCACCATGCGCATGCCGCTGATCAAGCCGGAAGACGGCCGCGCGCCCAACGTGGAAGCAAAAACCCTGAAGCGCTGGCTGGACAATGGGGTGGACGACGAAGGCCGTCCGGTGGTGATGGTGGATACCCGCAACGATTTCGAAGTGGACGTCGGCACCTTCAACAACACGGTCGATTACCGCATCGCCAAGTTCACCGAATTCCCACAAGTGATCGCCGACCACAAGGCCGACTTTGAAGGCAAGACCGTGGTGACCTTCTGCACCGGCGGCATCCGCTGCGAAAAGGCCGCGATCCACATGCAGAACATCGGCTACGACCACGTCTACCAGCTGGAAGGCGGCATTCTGAAGTATTTTGAAGAAGTGGGCGGCGACCACTACACGGGCGACTGCTTCGTGTTCGACTACCGCACCGCGCTGAATCCAAAACTGGAACCGACTGAAACCGTACAATGCTTCAACTGCCGCGCCGTGGTCACCCCACGCCAGCAGCTGTCACCGGAATACGTGTATGGCGAGTCCTGCCCGGCTTGCCACGGCAAGCAGTAATAAGCCCCACTAACCTTCCGCTGGCTGGCGGCCATAAGCGCCGCGCAGCCGCAGGAAGGGTTCCTCGATGGTGTGGTAGCTCAGGGTTGCCACACCCCACACCGCTCCGTACACCAGCAGCAGCGCCAGCACTGCATCCAGCACCAGCACGCCGGTCCAGGCTGGCAGACCGAATTTTCGCGCCAGCATGTTAATCACCCCCATGTGCAGCAGATAGAAGGAAAAGCTGACCTTGCCGCCGTGGGTCAGGCCGCGCTCCAGCCAGGCCGGCAGACTGCCGCACCAGCTCACCCACAACACGATCAAGCCCGCCCAGACAGCACTCTCCTGCATCGACCAGGTAATCCAGAAAGCCTTCTTCGGCACCACATTGAAAGGCGCTACCTGAGCCTGCAGCGCGCTGTTGCATACCACCAGCACCAGCATGGGCAGGAGCAGGCGCCCCGCCCAGCGCTCCAGCCAGGCCTGGTGCTGCTGGTACAGCATGGCAGCCTGCATACCGATCAGGAACTGGTCGAAGCGCCCGACAAAGGTGCTGAAATACATCAGCGAGGCATGCTCGCTCTCGCTGTACAGCATCAGCTTAAACACCAGCATCATGGCCAGCAGGCGCCACAAGTAAGACTTGCCCTGCTCCATGGCGAAGCGGCTCAGAAACGGCAGCAGCAGATAGAACATGAATTCCAGCGGAATGCACCAGGCCCCGCCCGTGATCACGCTTTGCGAAGTGGGCGCATGGCCTAGGTTGGCCGACAGCAGGTACAGCACGTCCTGCGGCTGGAAGGTATCGCGCGCCAGCGAGGTGGCCAGCAGGAAGATGGTCAGGTATAGCGGCGCGATGCGCAGCACGCGGTTGCGTAGGAAAGCCGCATAGTGGATCTGCTGCTGGTGCTGAGCAATGCGCATGAACAGAAAGCCCGACAGCGTAAAGAACAGCGCCACGCCCGTATGCCCTTCCGTCACCAATCCCAGCCAGGGACTGCCAACCATGACGCCACCCACGGAACGCCACTCCAGCGCATAATGAAACAGGAATACCAATGTGGCAGCAAACCAGCGCAGCTGGTCAATGCGGGGGTTATAAAGCAGATTGACTGATCTCATCAGGGCGGCGGCGGGCTGGGAGGGTTACCCTATAATAGCGTGCTTTAGCAACCTCACTCTCTCCGATATGCGGCCAGGCAACAGCAAATTTGTATTCGCCAATCAATTGCGTGGTATTGCCGCCATATTGGTCGTGATGACACACTACTTCGGCACCTTCTTTGCCGAACAAGCCCAGCTGGCCGACAAGACCTTTTCGCCCAACCTTAACCTGGTCAAGGGCTGGTGGGTGCATATGTTCGAACTGCCCTACCAGGGGCCGTTCGGGGTAGCCATCTTCTTCCTCATCAGCGGCTTCGTGATTCCCTTCAGCCTGGAAAAGCTGAGTTTGCGCGGCTTCCTGGTCAACCGGGTGCTGCGCATCTTCCCCACCTACATCTGCTGCCTGGGCCTGGGCACGCTGGCGATCTGGGCCAGCGCGCACTACTGGGGCAGGCCCTTTGGCTACGACGGCAAGCTGCTGGCAGCCAATGCCCTGCTGCTGCATAACCTGACCAACTATCCTTCCATGGACGCGGTCAACTGGACGCTTGCCATCGAGATCAAGTTCTATCTGATCGCTGCACTGGGCGCGGCCGCCTTCTTCCGCCGCAATCCAGCCTGGCTGCTGGCGTTTCTGGCGGCGGCGGTGGCCGGTACTTGGCGCTGGGCGCACGGCGCCCCGCTGCCGTCACAATTCACCACCCTGTGCATGGAGCTGAACTATATTGTGTTCATGCTGACGGGATGTATGTTCTACCAGCACGCGGCCGGCATCATCTCCACCCGCGCCCTGCAGATCCGCAGCGTACTGATCGTTGCCGTGTTTAGCCTGACCTGGTCGATGGGGCCGCAGCAGGGCCAGTTCCCGGACGTCACCGTCTGGTACTACTGCGCGTTTGCCGTGTTCTCGCTGTGCTACGCCTACCGCGACCGCTTCCGCCCCCGCCGCGCGCTCGATTTCCTGGCCGATATCAGCTATCCGCTGTACTGCGTGCATCCGCTGGTCGGCTACTGCCTGCTGAAGGTGCTGATGGACCAGGGCTGGCGCTACGGCTTCGCCATGATGGCGGCCTTCCCCAGCGCGCTGCTGCTGGCCTGGCTGGTGCACATCACGATCGAGAACGGCAGCAACGCGCTGGGCCGCCACTGGGGCGAAGCACTATCGCAAAAAAAGAAAACCCTGCGGGCAATGCCGGCAGGGTCGGTTGGGCACTAAGCGGATTTAGTGTTTGAAGTAACGCGCCACTTCCAATACATCGTCAGGACCGGCCACGCCTGCGGCAACGCGCAGCCGGAGCAAGGAGATCAGATAGGCATAACGCGCTTGCGCCAGATCTTTTTGACTGGTGTACAACTGCTGCTGTGCATTGAGCAAGTCGAGGTTGATGCGCACCCCCCCCTTGATACTCTGCTTGGTAGCAGTCACCAGAAGCTCGGCTGAACTGACGGCTTTTTCCAGCGCACGAATTCTGGATACGCTGCTCAGCACTGCAGCATGCTGCTTGCGTACCTCGACCAACACCTTGTCGGTACGCAGCTGCAATTCTGCCCGTGCTTTTTCCAGGCCAGCTACCGACTGACGGGTCGTAGCAGACACCGAGCCGCCCGAATACAAGGGCACAGTCAGCTGGATACCGATCGCGCGGTTGGTACTGTCCTGGTTGTACGTATTCAAACTCTCTGCGTTGGCCTTGCTGTAGCTCGCAATAACATCAACGCGCGGCGCGTGACCCGCCCGGCTCTTGGCTACTTCCTGGCGGGCCGCTTCGATCGCAAAGTTTTGCGCACGAATGTCGGGGTTACGCTCCAGCGCGATCTTGCGCCAAGCCTCGTATCCACCTTCAGGCATTTCTGCGAACGGGAAAGTCGACGCCAACTCATCCAGCGACGTCACTTCCTGACCAACAATAGTCGACAGGCTCGCAATCGAAACGGTCACGTTGTCCTGCGCCTCGATCAGTTGAGCTTCTGCCAGCTCCAGGCGCGACTGCGTTTCCAGCATGTCCGTCTTGGTACCTTCGCCCTTTTCAAACAAGTGATCATTGACTGCCTTTTGCTCAGCGTAGACATCACGCTGAATCTTGGCCAGGCGTAGCTGCTCGTCAGCGAACAGGGCGTCGACATATGCTCCCACCACACGGGTGATCAGCTCTTGCGCACGGCCTTCAAAGTTCTCATCGCTGTAGCTGGTCTGCGCCAAACCCTGCTTATATCGCGCCCATGCATCCATATTGAACAAAGGTTGGCGCAGCGACACTTCTTTGTCCCGGCTGATGTATTCGGGATGAATAGGAATGGCCTGCCCATCTTCGTACGTTATCTGGTCCGCACGATTACGGCTGCCGGCATAGCTGGCCTGTACATTGGGCAGCAGATTGGAGCGTCCGAGAATTTTATATTCCTTACCCGCAGCCGCATCATGCACCGCCTCCAGATAAGTGGGATCGTGCGCCAGCGCCGACTGATAGGCTTCCATCAGTGACATCGCCTGAGCAGCACCAGCAGCAGACATCCCTGCCATGATCAAAACCGCACCCGCCACGCGACGTAACTTGAGACGCTCAATGGATTTCATGATCAGTCCTCCGACATCGAGGTCTTGGCGCGGTCAAATACCGGTTTCAGCAGATAGCTCATCAGGGTACGCTCACCCGTCTTCACGAACATTTCTACTGGCATACCAGGCTGAACATCCATTTTCTTCTGAGCGATCAGCTTGGCGCCTTCCGGCGTGACGCGGGCCCGGACCTTGTAATACGGGGCACCCGAGCGTTCATCGACCGTGCGGTCAGCCGAAACCTGAATGATCTCTCCTGGAATATGTGGGGTGCGGTTAACGTTAAAGGCAGAGAAGATCAGCTCCACCGGCAAGCCAGGATGAACGCGATCGATCAGATTGACAGGCAACTGACCTTCCACCACCAACTGATCGCCACTAGGCACAACTTCCATCAGCTTCTGCCCAGCACCTACCACACCTCCGGTAGTGAACACAGCCTGGCTCACTACAGTGCCGGCTACCGGCGCCCGCACTTCGGTCTGCGCCAGGTCATACGTCTGGCTCGCGATGCGACCGGCAAGCGCCTCCGCTTCGCGCTGGGTATCGGATAGCTGCGTACGCACTTCTTTCTGATAGTCCTGCACGCGCTGCATGCGACGCAGCTGCAATTCCGTGACCTGACGCTGGTTACGGCCAATATTGCCAATATCCTGAGAAATATCACCGTTCAACTGAGCATACAAGCGCTCGGTGTCCAGCTGCTTGGAACGGGTTACATAACCATCCTTGGCCAGCTCACGGATATTGTCCAGCTGCTCCTTGATAATACCGAGCTGAACTTTCTTGCTGTCGCGCGACTCCTGCAAGCCCGAGGTTTGCAGCTTCAGGCCCGCAATGCTTTCATCGACAGCGCCAAGCTCGCTTTCGAGCGACAAACGGCGCGAAGTGAATAGCTGCTGTTGCAGTACAAAGCCCTCTACCACACGCGGGTCAGTTTTGAACTCTTGCAGCGACGAAGGAAACTGGACTGTTTTAAGGCCATCGCGTTCGGCGGTCAAACGTGCTTCCGCCAGCCGCGAGTTGTAGTACTGGGCGCGCGTCGTTTCCAGCTGAGACTTGGCCGACACACTATTAATCCGTACCAGCACCTGACCAGCCTTAACCACGTCGCCATCCTTGACCAGGATTTCTTGCACCGTGCCGCCAGTCAGGTGCTGCACCGATTTGCGGTTACCTTCCTTGGTCACGGTACCTGGCATGGGCACGCCTTTGTCCAGGGGCGCAAACGACGCCCACAGAATGAAACCCAAAACGCCGATCAGCACAACCAGCCAGCCAACACGCGCGTACGCACTGGCATCGGTGTTGACGGTCAACGGCGTAACGTCATGCGAGATGACTTCCACCGCATCGCTTTTCTTAGAGATCATCTTGCTCATGATTATTCCTGTTCAGTGGCAGCGTTTGCTTGTGCCTCGGCTGCGGCTTGCGCAGCAGCTTGAGCAGCTGCGGCCTGTGCCGACTGCTGTGCCTGCAGTTGTTTCTGATTTGCTTCGTTGAGTGCGTTCAGCACTTCTTGAGTCGGGCCAAACATGGCGAGCTGGCCATCGCGCACAATCAGCAACTTGTTGGTAACGCCAATGATGTTGGTTCGATGGGTGATCAGCACCACCGTCTTACCCTGCTGACGTAACGCTGCAACGGCCTGCACCAGAGCATGCTCGCCGACATCGTCCAGATTCGAATTAGGCTCATCGAGCACCAGGAGCGAAGGGTCACCGTACATTGCGCGAGCCAGGCCCAAACGCTGCTTTTGGCCGCCGGACAGACCAGCGCCACCCTCGCCAAGCGGCGTGTCATAGCCTTTTGGCAGATGCAAAATCATATCGTGCACCCCGGCGCGCTTGGCCGCAGCCACCACGAGTTCGGCATTGATTTCGCCAAATCGGGCAATGTTTTCGCTGACGGTGCCGGCGAACAATTCGATTTCTTGCGGCAGATAGCCGATGTTTGGGCCCAATTCCGCCTTATTCCATTGGTAGATATCCGCGCCGTCCAGGCGTACCTTACCCAGCATGGTTGGCCAGACACCAACGAGCAGACGCGCCAAAGTCGATTTGCCACTACCACTTGGTCCGACCACCCCCATCACGTCGCCGGCAGCAATGTTGAAAGACAGGTTCTTGATCACGGCGGAATTGGTGCCAGGTGGCGCGGCAGTGACGCCCTCAACCGACACTGCACCGCTCGGCTTAGGCAGCTCCATGCCCACCGCACGCTCAGGATTCGCGGCCAGCAAACTAACCAGCCGCTCATAAGCGCTACGGGTACTGGCGAAGCTCTTCCAGACGCCGATAACTTGCTGCACGGGTTGCAATGCCCGTCCGACCAGAATGGAAGCGGCAATCATCATACCGGACGTGATCTTCCCATCCAACACCAACAGGGCACCATAGCCCAGCACCAGCGACTGCAAGGAAACTTGAACGAACTTCGTCACGGCTTGCACAATGCCGGCTTTTTGGCTGGCGATTGCTTGCAGATGCAGGAAGCGGCCATGTACCTTGAACCAGCGGTTCAGCAGATTAGGTAGCATGCCCATCGATTCGATCACTTCGGCGTTACGAAGGTTATTAGTCGCCATCACACTGGAGGCGATGGCCATGGTATTAGCTTCCGCTAAGGGCTTGTGCGATACCCGCTCGTTAATGTATGCCAGCACCACCAGGATCAGCGTGCCGCACAGGGCGAATACGCCCAGACTCGGTTCGAAGACAAAAATGACGATCAGATAAACCGGAAACCAGGGCGCGTCAAAGAAGGCAAACAAAGCATTGCCGGTCAAGAATTGCCGCAGATTCGTCAAGTCTTGCAGGGCCTGGCCAGCACTACCACCCATCCGCTTGAGATTCTGTTCAAACGCTGCCGTGTAGACACGTTTGTTGAGTTCCATGTCAAACCGCGCGCCCACTCGCACGAGAACGAAGGAGCGCACCAGGTCCAACACAGACAGGAACACATAGGCGCCCAGCATCATCAATGTAAGCATCAACAGCGTATATTCGCTGCGACTACCCAGCACGCGGTCATAAACCTGGAGCATGTATAGCGAAGGGACCAGCATCAGCAGATTACTGACCGCGCTGAAACAACCGACTGTCCAAAAAGTACGCTTAAAGGTGAGCAAGACCTTTTGGATCTCGTTCGGAGTTTTATCAGATGTTTTCATTCGTGCATCACTGTACAAAGTTGGACTGCGAAAACGCGGCCGGCAAAGAATTTCTCTCCAAAAATGGAGAAGTGGCACATTATCGCTTAAATCCATCAAAAAATGTGACACCCGTCACATTTTTTACAGTTTTCATCGTTATGTTGAAACTGCTACGCTTCTGATCCAAATCGCGTCAAATAAAAAACTCCGCTACCTGATGCCGCAGTACTCGCTTGGCGCATAAGACCTATTTCACCGAAGGCTCACTGCAAGTCCGACGCGGCGGCTGTAATTCTGTCCTGGCGAACTTTACGGTGACAATTTGTTGCACGGAGGGATGGCGGAAGCAGCGTTAGCATCATTTCAGCCTTCCGATTACCCATATCTTTCTGAAGCCAGATTGAAACCAAGCTGCACGTCGGCCAAGCGGCGCATGCCGCGCCACATAACGGTGTTGCCGGGAACAGAGTCGTTTGAATGCACGAGGTAGCCCCCCAAGCTGCACGATCTTCTCACGATAGCGCGGTAGCGGCAGCGCTGATCGCGCTCTCTTCGTGCCCTTGATTCTACGGTTATTTGTTGGCTGACGGCACGCGGGTTCTACTTTCCGCTCTCCAGTCGAGCGTAACCACTGGTGAAACCTTCTTCATATTGGGGAATCCTTCTTGACGGTCCACAAATGGAAAAAGCCCAAGACTGTATGGACGGGGTCTTGGGCTTCGGCCGGGTACTACCATCAGAATGATATATGCGTGAACTTGTGGCCAATTTCTAGATCATCAAGAAAAAAGGGCCAAGCCCGAAGGCTTGACCCTTTTGCGCAACAACTAGCGATGTTTTGCTAGCTGAGCTCCCCCATTAAGCCAGGGTAATGATGCCGGCAGCGATAGCGGTGTTTGCACCAGCGTGGTAGCCCACCAGGATGATCGACTCGAAAACACCACCAGCATGGTCGTAAGTCACAACGGTATCAGCACCGGTTGCGCCGTAGTTGAATACGCCGTTCACTGCATCGTAGGTACCAGTTGCAAATACAGCATGACCAGCGACACCTGCAAGGTTAGCTGCCGACAGCGTCACCGCAGTGTTCGACGCAGCCATGGCGGACAGATCGATCTTGTCACCAGCGGCAATACCTTTAACGACGTCAAAGCCACCAGTCAGCTCCGAGGTCTGAGTCACGGTTGCATTGTTCAGGCCCGAATCACCAGAGTTCTGAACGATGGTATCCACTTTGCCTGCGTGAGCAGCCAGGGTAATGGTGTCAGCACCAGCACCGCCAGTAATGGTATTAGTACCCGAACCAACGGAAATGATGTCGTTACCAGCGCCACCTTTCAAGATGTTGTTGCCGTTACCAACAGTGATGGTGTCCTTACCTTGAGTGAGGTGCAGATCTACAGTGTTGTTGCCAGCACCCAGGGTCACCGAAGCATTTGCCGAGTTCGTATTGCCAATGGTGATGACGTTGTTGCCATCGCCAGCGGTGACGGTGTCGGTCTTGCCTGCAGCGATACCTGCATCGGTGAACTTCACAGCACCCGCGCCGCCGGTCACGGTCACACCACCGGTACTCTCGGTGATGCCGGTCAGGTCAACGGTCAGACCCTTGCCAACACCGGTGGTATCGATAGTCTTGACGGTGTTGCCACCCAGCCCGCTCAGAGTCAGGCTTTCGGTACCGGTGATCTTCAGCGCCGTTACAGCGTTGTCCACAACGTTAGCGGTGTTCACGTTCGTACCGGCTTTGTTGCTGCCGATCGAGTTGATGTTCAGGTTTTCAATGTTACCGATGGTCACGGTATTGGTAGCGCCATTAGTGAAGTCAGCGCCGTCAACGGTAGCCTTACCGAACGACAGGTTCAGAGTGTCGTTCGGGGTATCGGTCTTCAGAGTGTAGGTGATGTTCTGGGTCGGAGCAACGTCAACCGACAGGGCGGTACCAGCTGCCGCGCCGTTGAAGATCAACGCGCCAGCTGCTGCAGCTGCAACGTCGATTGCCTTCTCAGTGGTGAACACGGTGTACATGTCGAAAGTGCCTTGCGACGCGGTACCAGTGCGCAGGATTTCGAAGCCGGTTACGTTGGCGCCAGTGTTGGCAGCGGTGAAGGTAGCACCGTTTGCGTTAGCAACCAGAACGTCGGAAGTGCCTGCACCAGCAGCGATCGACTTGACAGCGTCGCCAATGATGGTCACGGTGCTCACGCCGCTACCGCCTTTGAAGGTTGCTTTGGTGTCGTCAACTTGCACGGTCACAGCACCGGTCGAGGCCGAGCTGTCCACCGAAGTAACGTTAGCACCGGTGAAGTTACCGGTCACGCCAGCAGCGCCGGACACAACAACGGTCTTCAGGTTGCCCAAGGTCGAATTGCTCAGGTCTACAGCGTTCGAACCATTGACGGTCAGAGCGGTCACAGCAGCGCCGGTCACGTTCAGAGCGGAGTCCTTGGTGGCGGTGGTGATGTTCAGGGTCTTGATGGTAGCGTCGGTCAGCGCAGCACCAGCGCCCAGGTTGTTCACCGTTACAGCCAAGGTGGTGTTGGTTGGGGTAGCGGTGTTGTCGGTTACGGTTACGTCCTTAGCCGAGTTTGCCAGCGACAGGCTGGTCAGGGCGTTGGAGTTCACAAAGGAACCAGCACCGAAGCCGTCCAGAGAGGCGGTCTTGATGGTATTGGCCTTGGTGCCAGTGGTGTCGGAGCTGTTCAGGTCGGTGATCTGAACGACACCGCCGGCAATACCGTTGCCGCTAGCGACAACGTTCGCCACACCGGCAGTAGCTGCACCTTCAGTAACGGTACCGGTGTGGACACCAACAGCAGCCGAGGCAACAAATGCGGTACCAGCAACTTTCGCGGTCAGCGTCAGGACGGCACCCACCACGCTAGCAGTAACTGGGGCGCCACCTGGAATCGCTGCAGCTACCAGTGCAGCGACAGCGGCAGGATTTTCAGTACCAACAGCAGCGGCGCTGGTGTAGGTCACGCCATTCACGGTAACGGTGAAAGTATCACCGGCAGCAGCGGTGGTCCCGGCGAACGTTACGGTGGCAGTCTGCTGCACGGCTGGAGTACCGGTTGCAGCTGCGGACTGCTTCACATTAACGGTCGCGGTGGTTGCGTCGCCATTGACCACAACTGCGCCTTGGGTCACGGTCGAGCCCAGAGCACCGGTGTTGGTCGCGGTTTCGGTCACGGTAACGGCGGAACCGCTGGACACGGTAATTTGGCCTTGGGTGCCGGTCGCAACGCTAGTATTGACCGCAACAGTGCCCACGTTACCGGCAACATTGACGGTACCAGTGGTAACAGCACCAGCGTTCACGGTGACATTCGCGCCACCAGTGACCGACACGGCGCTAGCACCGGCGTTGGTTACCGAAGCAGTTACATTGGTGGTGTTGGCTGCGGTCAGGGTCTGAGCTGCGGCATCGTTGGTGGTATTCAGCGCGGTCAGACCAGACCAAGAGGTGGAATCCAGCGTGATGGCTTTGGTAGTCGCAGTAATAACGTTAGCGGTCTGGATATTCTTAACAGTCGCACCAACTGGAGTACCAGTGATGGCGCCAGTTTCAACCCAGGTAAAGGAGTTGTTACCAGCACCGCCATCGATAGTGTCACCAGTATTGAAGGTACCTGGAGCAGCGCTGAACACGTCGTTACCAGCAGTGCCCACCAGGTTATCCACGCCAGTAGTCAGGGTGAAAGCAGTTGGTGGGTTCAAAGCGGCGTCGTGAGCAGCGGTCGCGTTGGTCGACACGGTCGTCATCGCAGCGGCGGTAGTGTTGGCAGCCAGGGACGCATCGTCAACGACGGTAGCCAGCCAGGCTTTAGCAATAGCGTTAGCAGCTGCACCATCGTAACCGCGGATCTGGTCGCCAGTGGTCAGCGAGCCGGTGAAGGCGGTAGCAGCGGCAACTTTGTCGTTGATCGCGGTCAGATCGGCGTTCTGGGCGCTGTTAGCGATGGTCAGAACGATGGATGCGAAGGTTTCGGTACCAGCGGTCAGCTTGCCCGCCCAGTACAGCAGACCAGCCGATTCAGCGTGACGGCCGAACAGGTTCAGGTAGATCGAATCAACCAGATCCAGCGGGGACTTGCCGCCGTAGGTTGCTTTGTATTCGTCGGAAGCGGAGAAGCCGTTAGCGATGGTCTGGATCGACGCACCGGTGTTCAGCCAGGACTGCAAGCCCAGAGGATCTGCTGGACGGTTGAAGTACGCTACGTACAGGGTCTGAATATCAGTCGCGCTAGCGGCGGTCATGGTAGCCATTAAAATAACTCCTAAAGATTGAGATAAATGTCTGCTTTACAGCATCAGCTTGCAGTACTACGGCGCCCATAGTGGCAGAAGGTCCTACAGGTTTATGTGACAGCCATCACACGAAACTGCAAAATCCTCTTTTTTCTATAAGTTTTTCCTATAAAAAAAGCCCGATGGGCATTATGGGAGAAGCTTATGGGGAAATCAATAGTGCAGCACGCCCAATATTTAAGCACCACCGCACTCCAGCCTATTATGTGGTAAAAAGCGCTATTTTAATTAGCCGACCACGGCAATAAGCGGGCTTTAACAAACTGAAAACACCCAAGGCCACCCAGGGCACTCATAAAAAATGCCGCGCAAGGCGGCATTTTATCGGCAGCGTGAAGGGTCATTTACCCCAGTAGGTAACCCCATTGGCAACACGCTTGTCATCCAGCCGCGACGAGAATATGTAGGCAGCGTCATTGTTCGTCCCCAGCATGCCATTTACAGTCATATTGGTGTTCTTAATAAATTGCAAGTTACCACTTAACTCGCCTTTGCCACCAACATAGCCGGTCGCCTGTAATTTATATGTCTGTCCGTCGTTCAGCAGATCGAAACCCGTGCTGAAAGTACGTTTACCAAAATCGACCTGCAGCTGCCCGTTCTGTAGCGAGGCAGGCGTGGCGGTCGCGGTGGCGCTGTTCATTACAAAAGCTTCACTATCGCGCAGCGCAAATCCAATGGAACCCTGTTGCGGAACTTCCCAGTCCGCCCCCTTGGTGCTGACAATCGTGTAGTAAGAGCTATACGCCACGCGCTTGCCGCCTGCCGCCAGCAATGGCGCCGCATCAATGGTCGGCGCCTGATTCGCGACTGTGGCCCAGCGCCCCCATACCAGCTGGCTGGCCGGCGCTGCCGGCGGCGGCGCCACATCAGGCGGATTAGGACTAGCTACCAACTCGGGAGGGGTAGTCACCGGCGGCAATATGTCAGCTTTCTGCACGTTACGCGCCTGCTGGATCACCAGCGAAGCTTTTTGCGGATCCAGCGCAGGATCGCTCAAAGCCTGGCCATTACCATTACTCTTGCCGGAAGGCTCGTCGCTGCGCGGCGGCGCCACGGCGTCCGGCGCCGAACCATTACTATTAAGTAGCTGCGGAGTCGCTTCGCCGCGTTTGACGCGCAGCATCTGGCCAGCCTGGCCGGCCGCCAGCTCGCGGCTGGTGGTGTGCTCGCAAGGCCCACCGCCGGTCGGCAGGCAGGCGCCGCCAAAGCCGCTCACCACGATGGCGCCCGACAGCACCGTCACACTGGATGATTCCTGATCGGTAAATACGGTAAAGTCGGTGCCGCGCACGCCGATGGCGGCCACAGGCGTATTAAAACGGAAATTCTGGCGTGCCTGCTTCACGGCCGTGCCGGAGACGCTGCGCGCCACGCCGGACAGCAGCTCCAGCTTGACGTGGGTATTGGACGGCACCTTGCGGTCGACCGAATAGGCCACGATACGGGCCCGGCTGGCCGGGCGCAGGATCAGCAGGCCATCATCGACGGTTTTCAAATAAACATAACCATCTTTACCGGTGCTGAGCTCCTGGCCTTCCTGCACGGCATCATTGAGCGCCGTCGCTCGGTTGTCGGTATGCACCTCACCGCTGACAAAGATGATGCGGCCCGCCTCGCCAGCGTGGGCCACTGCTCCGCTGACCAGCAAAGCCGCTCCCAGTGCGAGGCGGCGCCAGTGACGGGGCGCATTGTTCGGCGAAAATTGAGACCACATATCCATTACTCCTTTTGGCACATTCTGCATCCGGCGTGAAATTTTTCCTGTGATCGCCATCACAATTTCCCCAAGATGCCTGACTCTAAGCTACACTCTAGCGTGCGCAGCTTGCGTCAGCCATTGCTGTTACTGAATTTCACCATTTGTTACACATTCCCCGCCGCCTGCGCTGCGGCGCCAGCCCTTATACTTGCCGCTCAATAATAAATAAAACATTTACTGACGCCAACGCTATCCGCCCTGAATGAAGTTGCCTTTTTTATCATTTCAACTACCTGCCGCCTCGCTGCGCGGCCTAATCCCGCTGGCCGCCCTGCTGCTGGCCGTGGGTAGCCAATGGCCGCAGAGCGGCCTGGCCTGGGAAGGGGCGAATGAGTGGCTGCGCGACCTGCTGCTGCGGGAACAGGCCTCGGCGGCGCCGGAACAGCGGCTGGCGGTGATCGACATCGATGAATCCAGCCTGGCGTGGTTGGGGCCTTGGCCCTGGCCACGCGAACGCTTGGCGACCATGGTCGAGCAACTGGTGGGCGATTATGGCGCCCGCGCCGTCGCCTTCGACCTGGTATTGCCGGAACCGGCCGATGCTGGCGGCGATACGCGCCTGGCCATGCTGGCCCAGCACGGCCCCCTGGTGCTGCCCCAGGCCTTTGACTATAACGGCAATATCCCGCTGCGGGTCGGCCGGCTGGCCGGAGGCACGCCGGTCCGCCAGCCTGGCGAAGCAGTGGTGGCCAGCGGCTATATCGCCAACCACGCCGGCCTGGCGCGGGCCGCGCACATCGGCAATATCGGCTTTATTCCCGACGCTGACGGCGTGATCCGGCGCCTGCCCATGCAGACCTGGTTCGACGGCCGCAGCTTTCCGACGCTGTCGCTGGCCTTACTCGACTGCTGCGGCGGCCCCGCGCCGACGGCCGTGCGCGGCCCCACCGGCGGCCTGCAGCAAGGCGATGGCCTGCGCCGTCTGCCCTACCGCCTGCAATGGGAAGCCTATACCGTGATCCCGGCGCGCATGGTGCTCGATCTGTCGGCCCCGTCCTATCTGCTGCGCGACAAGCTGGTGCTGATCGGCTCCTCGTCCCTGGGCCTGGCCGACCGGGTCGCCACGCCGCTGTCGGCCTCCACCAGCGGCCTGCTGGTGCACGCGGCGGCCCTGACCGCCGAGCTGGATGCCCGCGTCGGGCTGGCGCCCGCGCCCTGGCCCGGCCGCCCGGTTGCCGTGCTGTTTGGCGCCGCCACCATTGCCCTCAGCGCCTATACGCTGTCGCGCCGCTCGGCCCTGACCAATATCGCTGTGCTGGGCGCGGCCTCGCTGCTGTGGCTGGCGCTGGCCTGGGTCATGGCGCCGCACGATGCCGTGTTCGGCATCAGCGGCCCCCTGCTGGGCAACCTATTCCTGCTGGCCGTGGGCGTGCCGTTTGCCTGGCACCAGTCGCAACGCCAGTCGCGCCGCCTGCTCGACACCCTGCGCCAGTATGTAGCCGACGCCGTGGTCAACGAACTGCTGCGCCACAACCTGGCCGACCCGCTCAAGCCCAGCCATTGCGAAGTGACCACCCTGATTGCCGACATGCAGGGCTACACCAGTCATGTCGCCGCGCTGCCGCTAGAGCAGGCCGCCGAGCTGACGCGCGCGTTCCTCGACTGCCTGACCGGCCCCGTGCTGGCGGCCCACGGCACCCTGGACAAATTTACCGGCGACGGCCTGGTGGCCTTCTGGGGCGCGCCGCTGGCCGTACCCGACCATGCCGACCAGGCCCTGAACGCCGCCGAAGCGATCCAGGCTGGGATGGCCGCCTTTAACGCCACCCGCCAGCGCCAGGGTCTAAAACCGGTGCGGGTGCGGATCGGCATTGAAAGCGGGCGCGCCATGGCAGGCGACTTCGGTTCGGCTGCACGCAGTATCTACACCGCTGTCGGCGACAGCGTGAATGTCGCTTCGCGCCTGGAAACGGCCGCGCGCGACCTTCCCTATGATGTGATTGTGGGCCCCGGCACTGCCGCGCTGTGCCGCCGCCATACGTTGCGCCATATCGGCGAGCTGACGCTGCGCGGCAAGGAGCACCCCACCACCCTGTACACCCTGGCGCCGCCGACGGCGCCCAAAGGAGTTTTGTGAAGAGATACCTGCTTGCCCTGCTGAGCACTTGCCTGCTCGCCGTGATGGCGAGGGCCGAGGAGCCGCCGGTCGAGGAAGACCTGTATATGACGGCCATGCAGTCGATTGCCGACGGCCGCCGCGCGGACGCCAGCCTGATCCTGGACCGCATGATCGCGCGCGGGCCCCAGCACGCCGGCGAGTGGCTGGACCTGGCCATGATCCAGTGCGCCCTGGGCCACGAGGCGGACGCCGAGTCGCTGTTCCAGCGCATCGAGCGCGACTTCGCGCCGCCGCAAGGCATCCGCGACGTCATCGCCCAGCAGCGCGAGCAGGGCTGCTACACCTGGAAAGCGCAAGTGCTGTGGGACCTGAGCGTGGCGCGCGGCTTTGACAGCAACGTCAACCAGGGCGCCAGCATTCCCACCTATACCGACAACAATGGCGTGCCGCTGGAACTGCTGCCCGAGTACAAGCCGCATAGCGACCACTACAGCATCCTGACGGGAGACTACCTGCGCGAATTGACGCCAGAAGGCGACCTGGTCTACGGCCAATTGCACCTGCGCCAGTACGACCACCTGTCCTTCTACAATTCTGCGTCGATCTTTCTTGGTGCCGAACATCCCTGGCAACTGGGGCGCTGGCAGATGCGCAGCTCGGCCCTGCTGGGAGGGCTGACCCTGGGCGGCGTGCTTTACCAGGAGCAATCCCAGTTACAACTGCGCGCCGCTCCGCCATTCAAGCTGCCCAAGGGCTATGACTTCAGCTTCCTTGGCAGCGTCTCGCATACCACCTACAAAACCCTGATCAACTTTGATTCCAACACCTATGAGTTGCGCAATGTGCTGGGCTATCGCGACGAACGCCGCCAAGCGCAAGTGTCTCTGGGTTATCAGCGCGATATTGGCACAGGCGACCGCCCGGGCGGCGACCGCAACGGCTGGTCGGGACGGCTGTACGGCCACGGCGCGCTGCCTGGCGATCTGCAGGGTGAACTGGAACTGACCGGCCAGCACTGGAGCGGCCAGAGCACTTATTCGCCGGGCGTGATCGATGCCATCCGTCATCAGAATACCGTGGTACTGCGCACCGCCCTGATTTACCCGCTGAGACGCGACCAGTCGCTGCAGCTGGAATGGAGGGAAGTGCGCAACCGGGAAAATATTTCAATCTTCCAGTATGACGCTCATCAAATCCAGTTCAGCTGGCGCTGGAATAACCTGTAACCGCTGCAACAAACTGCAACAATAGGCGCGAATCTGGAAAAAATTAAGTATAAGTAACGTTTAACGCAGTGCCATGAACAAGACGACCGAAACCGAATCCGCCCCTCCGCAGGCGCCCGCCACAGGGAGTGAGCCGCAGACGCAGAATGTGCAAGTGCATCTGCGGCGCATTCCCCTGCTCGCCGGTTTGAGCGACGAAGAAATGATCCGTCTGAAGCCGGAGCTGCGCTTCCGCCAGTACAACAAGCGCGATATCGTGCTGCAAAAAGGTGCGGCTGGCGATGGCCTGCTGTTCCTGCTGTCGGGCCAGCTGCAGGTGATCGATGTGACCGAGGACGGCCGGGCCATTGGCCTGCGCATGCTGGCCCCGGGCGACTTTTTCGGCGAGATTGCCGTCATCAACGGTTCCCAGCGCACCGCCTCGGTGGTGGCAATGAGTCCGGTGCTGGTGGCGTTTCTGCCTGCGGCTGCGGCGCTGCACCTGTTTTCGCACTCCCCTTCGGTGGCCAATATGATGCTGCGCCACCTGGCCGCCAAGATCCAGCGCGATTCGGAATTCCGCTCCCTGCTCAGCATTAACAACACGACGCGCCGCATCTACACCTTCCTGGTGCAGATGAAGACTGCACCGGAACAGCCCGGCCAGCCCGAGGTGGTGAAGGACCTGCCTACCCACCAGGACATCGCCAATATGATCAACACCAGCCGCGAGACAGTGACACGGGCTTTGACCGCATTGTCCCAGCAAGGCATCATTCAGAAAGACAGTAAAGGACTGCTGATCATCAACCCGCAGGGCCTGCAGAAGCTGGCCGAGGGCTCCTGAGGCGCGAGGTATAATTGCGCGCTTTTTTCCACGCTGCCGAGGGCGGCGTTCCACTGTTCATCACCATGACCGTACACACCCTTTTCTCCCCGCAGGGAGGCCGACCATGATCGTCATGGGCCGCCTGCGCAATATCGCCAGCTACCGCGGCTTCATCCTCGGCAGCGTACAGCGTGAATTCCAGTCCAAGTACCGTAACTCCATCCTCGGCGCCGCCTGGACCGTGCTCAATCCGCTGGCCATGATCGTGGTCTACACGGTGGTGTTCTCGCAGGTGATGCACAACCGCCTGGCCGGCAGCAGCTCCTCCTTCGGCTACAGCATCTACCTGTGCGCCGGCGTGCTGACCTGGAACCTGTTTGCCGAAATCACCACCAAGGCCCAGAACGTGTTCATCGAGAACGCCGGCCTGATCAAGAAAATCAGTTTCCCGCGCCTGTGCCTGCCCATCATCGTGGTGGCCAATGCGTTGCTGAACTTTGCCATCATCTTCGGCCTGTTCACCGGCTTCCTCATCATCTCCGGCAACTTCCCCGGCTGGGCCTTTGTCGGCCTGCTGCCGCTGCTGCTGCTGGAAGTGCTGCTGGCCATCGGCCTGGGCATGGTGCTGGCCGTGCTGAACGTGTTCTTCCGCGACGTCGGCCAGTTCTTCACCATCGCGCTGCAGTTCTGGTTCTGGTTCACCCCGGTGGTCTATCCGGCCACCGTGCTGCCGGAAGACGTGCGCCCGCTGCTGGCCTGGAACCCGATGGCGCCGGTCATCGCCGGCTTCCAGGACATCCTGGTGCGCCAGTCCGCGCCCCACTGGCTTAGCCTGTTGCCGGCCCTGGCGCTGGCCATCATCCTGTGCCTGCTGGGCATGCAACTGTTCCGCAAGCGCGCGGGAGAAATGGTAGACGAACTGTGAACGGCAGCATCCGCGTTAATAACCTCGGCAAGGCCTACCGCCGCTACCCCAGCCACCGCGCCCGCCTGCTGGAATGGCTGCGCCCCGCGCGCCCGCGCCACGAGACCATCTGGGTCCTGCAGGACATCAACTTCGCCGTGGCGCCGGGCCAGGCGCTGGGCATCATCGGCATTAACGGCGCCGGCAAGAGCACCCTGCTCAAGCTGATCACCGGCACCATCGCGCCCACCACCGGCCATGTCACCATCGAAGGCCGCGTGGCCGCCATGCTGGAACTGGGCATGGGCTTCCATCCCGATTTTACGGGCCGGCAGAACTGCTATATGGCCGGCCAGCTGCTGGGCCTGACTGTCGCCGAGCTGGACCAGCTGATGCCGGAGATCGAAGCCTTTGCCGAGATCGGCGAGTACATCGACCAGCCGGTACGGGTCTACTCCAGCGGCATGCAGATGCGCCTGGCCTTCAGCGTGGCGACCGCGCGCCGTCCCGACGTGCTGATCGTCGACGAGGCGCTGTCGGTGGGCGACGCCTACTTCCAGCACAAGAGCTTTGAGCGCATCCGCAGCTTCCGCGCCGACGGCACCACCCTCTTGATCGTCTCGCACGACAAGGCCGCCATCCAGTCGGTGTGCGACCGCGCCATCCTGCTCGACAAGGGCAAGGTCAGCAAGGAAGGCACGCCGGAAGAAATCATGGACCTGTACAACGCCATGCTGGCCGAGCGCGAAGGCGAGAACGTGCGCCAGGAAGCGCACGACAGCGGCAAGCTGCAGACCATTTCCGGCACCGGCCAGGCCACGGTCGAGCACATCGCCCTGCTGCAGGAAGACGGCAGCCCGGCCGAGGTGCACGGCACCGGCGCGCCCGTCACGCTGGAAATCCGCGTCGCCATCCACGACGACCTGCCCGAGCTGACCCTGGGCTACCGCCTCAAGGACCGCCTGGGCCAGAACATCTTCGGCACCAACACCTTCCACAAGCTCAAGCCGCTGACCGATCTGCGCAAAGGCCAGCGCTTTACCGTGCGCGCCAGCTTCCCGCTCAACCTGGGGCCGGGCAGCTACTCGGTGGCCACCGCACTGCACAGCAGCGACAACCACCTGAGCGCCAACTACGAGTGGCGCGACCTGGCGCTGGTGTTTGAAGTGATGAACCTGAAGCACAGCTATTTCGAAGGCTGCACCTGGCTCGATCCCGAAATAGCCATCGAATCCGGAGAAGCCGCATGCTGACATCCTACGCCCCCTATTTCGAAGACCTGATGCTGTGGCGCGCGCTGCGCCACATTGAACACGGCCGCTACCTGGACGTGGGCGCGGGCGATCCGCGCAACGGCTCGGTGACGCAGCTGTTCTACGCCCAGGGCTGGCACGGCATCAACCTGGAACCGGCCCACAGCCACTGGCAGCGCCTGCGCGTCGAGCGCCCGGCCGACCGCAACCTGGCGCTGGCCGCCGCCGCAGCGGCGGGCCAGGCCGACTTTTACGAAGTGCCGGGCAGCGCCCTCTCGACCCTGGACGCCGCGCACGGCGCACAGCTGCGCGCCGACGGCCACGAGGTGGTGCTGCGCCAGGTGGCGCTACAAACGCTGGACCATGTCTGCGCCGAACAGCTGGGCGGTCCGCTGCATTTCCTGCACATCGGCCTGGCCGATGCCGCCGCCATCGAGGCCGCCCTGTCAGGCTTCGACCTGGCACGCTGGCAGCCCTGGCTGGTGGTGCTGCGCGCGCCGCACGGCGCACCGCTGGCCCAGCTGCAGGCAGCCGGCTACACCCTGGCCTACCAGGACGGCTGGAAGCACTACTACGTGGCGCCGCAACAGGCCGCCCTGGCCGAGGCCCTGCGCCTGGCGCCCAATCCGGACGACGGCTACCAGCTGGCCGAAGGCCATGCGCGCAGCTTCCCGCTGGACGACTGGCGCCAGCGCACCGCCGCCGCCGAAGAAGAAGCGGCCACTTCGCGCCAATGGGCCATGGCCCACGTGGCGGAGTGGAAGCACAAGTACGCCCAGCTGGAACAGCAGCGCGAGCGCAGTGAACAGATCCAGGCCGAGCTGACCCGGGTGCGCGCCATCGCCGACGAGCAGGCCGCCCGCCTGGAGCACGACCGCCAGCACTACCTGGACCAGCGCGCCCAGATGGACCAGCGCCTGGCCGCCGAACTGGCGCGCGTGGCGGACGCGCACGCGCAGGTGGAAGGCGTCTACGCCAGCCTGTCCTGGCGCATCACCCGTCCGCTGCGCGGCATCAAGCTGGTGCTGACGCGCGGCCCGCGCTGGGCCCTGCGCCTGCCGGGCCGTCTGCGCAATGCCGTGATGAGCCGCGTGCGCCGCCTGCTGGGCGCCACCCTGCGCTACGTGAACGCGCGCCCGCGCCTGGCCTTCTTTCTGCGCCGCGCCATTTCACGGGTACCGTTCCTGGTGCCGCTGGCGCGCGCCGTGCATCTGCGCGTGAAGTTCGCCCAGTCCCAGGGCGCCGGCAGTAGCGCCATTCCTTCGGCCAATGCCCATGCACCGGCCGACCTGAGCCAGCTGCCCGAATCGGCCCGTCGCATGTTCGAAGACCTGCGCCGTTCCCTCCCCCATTCCTGATGAGCACGACCACCCATGCGTATCGTAATTGACCTGCAAGCCTGCCAGGGCTCCAGCACCCACCGCGGCATCGGACGCTACTCGATGGCGCTGCTGCAAGCGATGCTGCGCCGCGCCGGCCAGCATGACATCCGCATCGCGCTCAACGGCCGCTTCCCCGACAGCGTGGCCAAGCTGCGCGCCAGCCTGGGCGAGGTGCTGCCGCAAGAGCAGATCCACAGCTACGAGCTGCCGTCCCACATCTGGGAACACCAGACCCAGAACAGCTGGCGCCTGCGCGCCGCCGAGCAAGTGCGCGAGCACTACCTGGCCAGCCTGCGTCCGGACGTGGTGCACATCTCCAGCCTGTTCGAAGGCTTGGGCGAGGATGCCTGCGCCTCGGTGCTGCACAGCCGCGGCCAGTTCGACACCGCCGTCACGCTGTACGACCTGATCCCGCTGGTCCGCAAGGAAACCTACCTGACCGATCCGCACGTGGCCAACTGGTACTACCGCAAGCTGCAAAGCCTGAAGAACGCCGAGCTGCTGCTGGCCATTTCCGGCCACTCGCGCCAGGAAGCCATGGACGCGCTGCAGCTGCCGGGCCACCAGGTGGTCAACATCTCTTCGGCGGTGGACGACATCTTCCGCCCGCGCAACCTGAACGCCGAGCAGGAAGTGGCGCTGCGCGAACGCTATGGCCTGCGCCGCAAGTACATCATGTACACCGGCGGCATCGACTACCGCAAGAACATCGAAGGCCTGATCGAGGCTTACTCCATCCTGCCCGCGCCGCTGCGCGAGCAGTATCAACTGGCGGTGGTGTGCAGCATTCCCGAACATGACCGGGTGCGCCTGCAAAGCCTGGCGGCCGGCTTCAAGATCCCCAAGGGCGACCTGGTGCTGACCGGCTTCGTGCCGGACGACGACCTGGTCTCGCTGTACAACCTGACCGACCTGTTCGTGTTCC
>Ga0213872_10000709_pt1 | contig 25081 bp, 20 predicted proteins | sample VelepicomBERX_R2_FD_160071 | JGI IMG/M metagenome (GOLD analysis project Ga0213872, IMG submission 160071) | Rhizosphere microbial communities from Vellozia epidendroides in rupestrian grasslands, the National Park of Serra do Cipo, Brazil - RX_R2 | ecosystem: Host-associated > Plants > Roots >...
CGATCATTGAAATCTCCTCCCGGGCCTGCAGCGCACGGTTCAATGCGTTTGCAAGGGCCGGTCCGGAAATCTCCGTGGCAAGGAAACCGGTTTCAGCGTCCTTGATCTGTTCGACAACACCTCCGCTAGGCGTCGCGACAACACAGCAACCCGAAGCCATTGCCTCCAGGATGACACATGGAAAGTTCTCTGCGGGAGAAGCGAAAAGAAAGAGATGCGATTCCGCGTACAAATCTGCCATCATCCGTCGATCCGATATGTAACCCACATGCCGTGTTTCGTAGTTTCTGCTCAGTCGAGCGATCGCCCAATCGCTATTCAAACCTGCGAACGTCAATTCAACGTCTCCGGGCTCCAGGAGATCCAACGCTTCACGAAGAATCTCAAATCCCTTGTGCGAATCCTGGAAATTTCGATTGACGATCAAGATCTTCAGGCGACGCGACTTTCGTTGGGCAGGCGCGAATCTGCTGGCATCGACTCCATTCGGAATATGATGCACGTTCCACTTTATTCCGACCCTGCTGGATCGAATTGTCTCGTAGAAGTATCTCGACGGCGCAATAACATTCACCGCGAGGCTGCCGAGCGTGTAGCTCTTGCGCTGCAATTCATCCGCCGTCCGATCGACGTTTCCGATTGGCCAAAGACCTAGCTGCGGACAATGTCCGCATTGGTTCAGATACCCGTTGCATCCCTTTGGATGGTCGCATCCACCGGTGACACCCCAGAGCCCATGAAATGTCCAGACCACTCGCTTCGCCTGTATAAGTCCCGCGAGCGTTTCGACAGTCGCGTAGTCGCCGTGGAAATTGTGAAGATGGACAATGTCAGCCGGATCACTGCGAAGTTTCGCTACGCACCGATCCGTCCATTTGAAAATTGGAAACCACTTTTCGGTTACTTTGTGCAGGCGAGAATGATTTAGCCGGCTCAAAAGATGCGGATACATGACTTCGATGCCGGGGTACAACGTTTCCGGAACCAATAACCGGGTGTTCGGAATGCGCGACCGGAGTTGATGCACAACGGTCTCAGCTCCCCCAAATTGCAGCTGATTGTTGACCAGCAGTATCTGCATGCTACGCGGCGTCCGCGTCCGATCTCTGCGCCAGCCGCCGGCCCAGCCGAATCCCTGGTCTTTCGACAAACCGAAATAATGCCTCGGAAGCAAAAAACGTGAGGATCGGCGTCGTAATCAATAACCCGAGAAGCATCTCTGCGCGAGCTACCGACGGTATGAGGACGAGAATGCACGTTTGAGCCAGCAAGATACAGGAAGGGTGGACGAGATAGGTCGAATACGAAACTTCTCCGAGCCGCCGGATCCAGGCGAGGTTGAGGAAGGCTTTGAGCGTCGAAACTCCGCGAGCTCGATTACCGCTTAAAGTGAGGGCAAAAGCAGCAGTCCAGATTGCTAAGGGAACCGAAAGCGTGAACCAGAGGACGGCAGGGGCTATGAAGAAAAACAGGAGCCACGGTAGATCTGCATGCTTTCCGGCAAGCTCCTGAAAAATCCAGTAACAGCTTCCGCCCACGAGGAACAGCAACAGTTTTTGTGGCAGGAACGATTGCATGGGAAATGACGAGCTCATGATTGGACCGGAATGGAAAAGCATTAAAATTGAGCCGACGGCAAGCGCCAGCCAGCCCAGCGGGCCGAACTTTCTGCAAATCAAAGCAAACAGTGGCGCAAACAGATAGTATTGCCACTCCAGCGAGATGCTCCAAGCCGGTGCTAAAAATGCTGTGGCCGATCCTGGCAAAATGCTGCTCGGGACAGTGCCATGGAGTATCGACAAATGAGCAATCAAATGAGCCCAAAAATGGCGGCTTTCATTCTCCCACGCGGCCAGCGAATTCCGAAGTATGACCGGGTCCGCGGGCCACCCTGCTGCGAGTATCCGGCCGAGCAACGGGCGGAGCAGGATAGCGATCAGCAGCGTGACCGCGAAAACGGGGAACAACCGTAGGAAGCGTCGCCCGATAAAAACCAAATATCTTTCCTGCTTTTCAGCCAGCAACCTTGTGATCACGAACCCGCTTAGGATGATGAACACGTCAACGGGGTATTCCCCCTTGGCGATTACCCTGAGGAAGGGAGGCATGGTTTCGTACCGAAAGCCGGAGGACAGCAGGATGTGAACAAGCACCACCCACCAGCTGAGAAAGCACCGAAGACCATCAAGCTCACCGATCCGGATGACCGGCTTAGTCGAAACGCTGATTGGCTCTGTTTGTCGAACAAGCAAAGATCTTATCTTAACAAATTGTGGGCGAAAGACTCCAGTTCTTTAGCCGGTTCGGCCTGTCGGCCCAAGGCGTTGCACTCGTCCGCCATAGGCTTGGCGACGGCGGAAGCAATGCCCCTCCAGTTGGACGATCCAAGAGGCCGTTGTGTGTGGCCTTACCCCGCGCACCATACGCGAAATTCGGAGCGTTCACTTACTCTGTGGAAAACAAAGCTCTTCGTCCAAACCGCCGCATGAAGTGCCAGAGCCGGCCAGGGGTCAACTGTGCCAGCGACGATCGGTTGTAGATGTTGAACCCCTTGGGACCGAGCGACCAAGAATCGAGGCAGATCGAGAACCAAATCGCTTCAATAACTCTTCGAAAACTCGTCGGATGATAGATTCGGTTGACCGTTGCCAGCTCGAGAAGCCAAGCCTCAGCCTCAGCCAGTTCGTTCGCATCGGCATTCCCCGGCCACGCGGTCAACCGTCTATGGAGTTCGACTCGCGGCCGCACGCCGATGCGCTCGAGCTGGAATTCGTGAATCGCGGCCACCGCCTGATTCATGCGATCGGGAAGTCTCTTGCTGACCCCCTGCGGGTGCTCGCGATAGTCCACCAGAACTTCGTTTAATGGCAAGAAGGAAAGACTAGGTCCCAGCCGTGCCCAAAGATCATAGTCCTCCGCCGGCTCAAATTCAGTGCGGAAAACTTGCCAGCGGGACCGCCGCAGCAGAACCGAAGATTGAACAATACAATTTCGGAAGAGCAATTTCGACGGCACGCCGTCCGGGGAAACCGTCTCGGACGATGCCAGAAAACGGCCACCATTATGCACGACCTCAGCACGGCCATATACGAGATCAAAACGCCGGCCTTTCTCGATCGCTTGAACCTGAACTTCTAAACGATGCGGTTTGGCAAGATCATCAGAATCAAGAAATGCGAGATAGTCTGAATCGCTCATGGCAACCCCACTGTTCCTCGCATTGGCAGCGCCCTGGTTGGTTTCGAGCCGTATCGCCTTCACGCGCTTGTCATACTCGAAACTCTGAAGGATCTCCCAACTCTGGTCGGACGATCCATCATCAACGCCGATTAACTCAAAATCCCGGAAGCTCTGATCGAGCACGCTAGTGACCGACTCCCGCAGAAAAGGAGCGCTATTGTACACCGGCATGATCACAGAGACGCGAGGCACAGGAGACTGTTAAACTGAAGCTAAGACTGTAGAGAAGGAAACAAAATTTCGTTTGGCGTTCACCGTTTGGCGTTCACCGTTTGGCGTTCACCGTTTGGCGTTCACCGTTTGGCGTTCGCCGTTTGGCGTTCACCGTTTGGCGTTCACCGAGCGCTGAACGCCTACCGCGCTTCCAGTCCGATGGTATGGAAGACCCGCTCAAACCGTTTCGCCCAAGTGTGCTCATTGAGACAGCGGTGCCGGCCGGCTTGACGAATTTTGTCCCGAAGCTCGGGGTGTCCAACATAAAACTTAATTTTGTCAAACAGCTCTTCCCGATCCCGATAGCAGACAATCTCAGAATCGATTTCGAAGAATTCGGGAATTTCATCCTGATATTCAGTGATATAGAAGCCACCGCTCATCGGAACTTCGAAATCACGTAACCGAACCTGCGAGATCCTTTTTGTCCCCGCAGTCCAGCAGGCCGCAAAGCCAAGGTTAACTTTTGTGCGACTGAATGTCTGGACCATTTCCTCATCGGTCAGGATTCCTCCAATCAATCGTTTGGGAATCCGAGGCGAACCATCCTTTCGGCCCCACCGCCTCGGATTCAGTGACGGACGTCGTTTGGCGAAATTTTCCCAGCCATAGCCCCAGACCCGGACGTCCCTGCCGCGCTCCGCCAACCAAGCGATCCAATCCGGGCGTTCTCCATAAGCCTGGCCGACAAAACCGGCCTCGTAGCTCTCCGTTTCCGAGTACGGGCGATAAACGTCGGGATTGGCGGCTTCCTGACAATAAATCGGTCTCGCTCCGATCTGCCGGTAATCGGGAAGCCTGAATTTTTCCGGCACCAGACAGTAATCGTAAGCAGGCGCAATCTCGCTCACGAGGTGGAATTGGTAAGATGCGTTGCAGAACCAATTGATGGCCACAATCCCAAGAGAACGGATTTCCCGAATGACGTCGGGTAGCACGCACGCGTTGTAAAAGTAGGTAAACAGAACGTCAATTGGGTGGGCCGAGTGCGCGTCTTGCACTTGAGATAACAGCGCGTCGCTGAGCCGGGGACGGTTTTGCTCGATAAACTCGCTCTGGATAGGATCGGATGGATCCAGTTTCTGGAAGGTCTGATCCAGATCGTATTCGAAGTCGACAATCGTGTGGCCCAGCTTGACGAGAGATTCACGCAGGTTTTTCCGCCAGAGATTCGATCTGAGCTTGCTGTTTGGAGAATTCGCGACTGCGTAAAAGATTCTCATCGCGGTGGAGCATAGCTTCCGACGCAGAGATCGGGAAGAAGAGAGAAGTTCGGGAGTTGCAGGAGTTGAATCGGTAGGGCACCCTAAATAAGCAGCGGAATTTCCGGCCTAGCCGGAGAATTCTGCTGGCTGAGCTGCATCGCTCAGAATTCTCTCAGGATCGTTAGCGATGCAGGCTAACCATGCGCCGTAGCGAATCAGAAATGTTCTTCCCGGATCGAATCAAACCTTTGCCTGGCGATCGCGTGCTGGAAGTTGGTCCGGGAGCGACGCCCCATCCTCGTTCCCAAATCTATCTCGAGAGGCGTTTTGCCCACGAGGAAGCTTTCCGCCAGAGAGGCGGGTTGCCTGCGGTGGAACTGACAAAACCCGTGATTTATTACGATGGGGGAAAATTCCCGTTTCGTGATCGCGAATTTGATTACGTCATCTGCTCCCACGTCCTCGAGCATGTCGAAAACCCGGAAGCGTTTCTCGGAGAATTGTGGAGAGTCGCGACACGCGGTTACCTCGAGTTCCCCACGATCCACTACGACTACCTCTACAACTTCAAAGAGCACCTTAACCTTCTCCTGCACAAGGAAGGTGAAATCCTTTGGATGCCAAAACATCAGACCGCGCTTAACGACTTTGACGGAATTCAAGAATTTCTGCGGGCCACTCTCGAAGCTGGCTACCATGAGTTGGTCCAAGCGATGAAAGACGACTTTTTTCAGGGCTTCGAATGGATTGCCCCAATCCCTGCGCGGAAAGTCGAAACCCTGGTCGAGTTGGTTCCGTCTCACGGCGCATTGATCCACCGATCCGATCGCTACCCGCCGCCATCCGGCCAGGAACTGGCAAAAGAACTCGTCCGACGCATATGCCGGCGAATCAGGTTTTAAAACCTCTGGAACGCCGTTTTGACTGCCAATTCGAAACCAGGGAGGAATCGGCTGCGTAACAGGTCGTTCTGGCGCAAGGTTGCGGCCGGCACGTCGGGGTCGACACGTAGATCGAAGACTAGGATCTCAAGCTTGTCGGGATCAACAATCCAAAGTTCGCCAACGCCCGTGCGCGCGTACACCAAGCGTTTCTGGTCGAGATCAAGCTTGGCCGTCCTCGCTGACAAGATTTCCACGACCAGATCAGGCGAGCCTTCCGCACCCTTCTCCGTCAAAACCTCGCGTCGCTCTCGTGAAAAAAACGCCAAATCTGGTTGGAAAACGTTTAGGTCGGTGAGGACAACGTCAAAAGGAGCATTATAGATTAGGCCCCTGGGTTCCCGCTCGAGGTACTTAAGGATCTCGAATTGAATCGTCCTCGAAATATCCTGGTGGAATCGGTTTGGGGCTGGAGCCATGTAGAGATCTCCGTTGATTAACTGGTAGCGTGGTCCGGTTTCGGGCAGCTGCCAATAATCGAATTTGGTCAGAGGTCTGGGTTTAACGACGGCCATCAGCTCAGCATCCGTCATCCCGCGACAATGGTCAATGGTGCCTGGAGACCCGGAACCTGGAGGGGAGTTGCTTGCAGCTCTTTGCCGGTTTGTCGTCGATCGCGGTTGAGCGTCCGTTCGGCCTTGTCGGCCGAAGGCGTTGCAAGCAACGCCCCTCCAGGTGGGCGATTCCGCAGCGGAATTGTGTCTAACCTGCCGGCAAGCCGATCGAATGTTCGGCCGATGCGATCTTTGTTCTGGCGCGATGTTTCCGGCGCGAAAAGTGGTGATGAAGCCCCATCACGGCGATCAGGCTGAGCGGACCCAGCGTGAAATAGGCAGCGGCAGAGGGTTCGGGCCCGGAAACCTCGACGTCACTTCCGTTGGAAAGAGAAATGGCGCTGTTGGAAATTACCTCTCCGTTGACGGTTGCGGCGTTGAGCGTCACGCTCCCGTGAAGGTCCATCACGATTCCATCGAACACGTCGCCGGTCCCGTTTGTTGAAACGTTGGCGCTTCCGGTAACGTTCAGAATCACGTTTGTATCGGTCACACCGCCACCCACGAGGATTTTCGCACTGCCGAGCGATATGCCTCCGCTACCGCCGGTTCCAGTAACGTTGACCACCCAAGAGGCGCCCGCGGGCCCGCTCAAGGTCAAAGTGATGCCATTTCCGAGACTGATTATCGGCACGTTGATCACATTCCGACCCGCGACGCCGGTTATCGTAACGCTTGAACTCGGATTGTTAAGGTTTGGCGGCGTTTGGGTATTTGCCAGCCCGGCGAGGTTCGAAGAAGCGGTTTGGGCACTGGAGACGGCCGCGCTGATTGTGTTATCACCTGCCGTACTCTGGGTCGTCCCGCCAACGATAGTGGTTCCGCTCACCGAATCGCCGGTGTTGCCGGTATGTTTGTAGTACGTGCCGTTTATAACGGTGGTGGCTGCCGAAGTCAGACTGCCCCCGCTATTGATCCCAAGATTCGCATTGCTGGCCTTTGCACCCGGATTCACCGAGATTCCGGCTGGGCTTGACGAGCTCCCGCCGCTGATGGAGACCTGCCCGGTACCAGTTTCCAGTATGCCCCAATTGTCCGGACCGGCGGTTCCCAGACCAAACGTGTCCGCCAGGGCCGAGCCCCTGCAAAACAAGACGATCAGAACAATTGCTAATCGAAGCGGTCCGTGAAACCCGCAACAGCATCTGATGAAGGAGCCTTGCCGCGCCAGAGGAGATATCGGAAGTGAAATATCATGTGTCACATTTAAGACAGAACGATCAGCTCCGAGACCGGAGACTAGAGGAAAGCTCAAGCCGGTGTCAAGCTGACTTCCAGCTCAAGAGTAACGGCAAGACCCGCTCGAATTTTGATTTCGCGTCGGTGAAATCGGTTCTGCCGGCCAGGACAAATTCAAGGCTTTGCTGTCCCAGGTTGCGCTCATGCGTAAGAACTCTCTGCAGCCGACTCAGTCCGGAGTAATCTTCTAAGGCGCTTCCTGACGAGCGGTGCGTATTCGCCTCTTCCCAGATGGTGTAAAAGACAATGAGCGGCGTGCCATTGCGTTCGAACAGGTAAGATCGAAATGTAATCGGAACAGCGTCCACCATGATCGTCGTCGTTCCCAGTTCCTGTCTTAGAACAGCGCCGAAAGCCGTAAAGCAATTCTCCGGTCGATGAAGACGCGCTGACTGAATCGCAGTCCGGCCGGGGGCCCAGCGGAGGGCGATCAAGGTCCAGTTGCCTCCGTCGCTATCGATCCAATTGGCAATCTGACCTTCACTGCACAGCAGATTATGTCGTGCATCATCGGACATCGGTAGATAACGAAAAGCGCTCCAGTTCTCCGGCCAATGGATCTCCAGATGAACCGAGGCGGGTTCACCGCGCCCGTACCAATACTCTGTCGCTGCGAAAGTCGCGATGGCCCAGACGCAGATCGCGCCCACTTCGGCCGAAGGGAGCGACCAGCGACTTTGAGCTGAAATCCGTTGCTTCTCGCCGTTGCCGGACTCCGGGCTTTTCCCGGCAGACATCCATGATGCGATCAGCCCAAGCAAGGCAAACGCCGTGATCAACACGCCGAGGCCCATCGGATCATGCCAGGCGTTAAGCGTACCCTCCCCCCGCCAGGAAACTATCAACACCAGAGCAAAGGTTCGCGCTACGTTGCAAACGACCGCGATCGCCGATCCTAGAAGTATAAGCAATCCACGCTTGAAAACCGGATATCGCTGAAGTTCGCCCAGGAAAAGCGACGCCATCAAGACGGCTTGAAGCGAGCGGATTCCGCTACAAGCTTCGTCGATTCCGACATAGCCTTGCGTCAACCGGATGAGGTTGCCCTCCGGTAAGGCTGCTATGCCCGCCCAGTTTGCGCATTCGGCAGCGGCCGACGCGACAAATCTCATCAGGTTTTGGGTAATAGCAAATTCGACGCTATGCGGCCACGGAACTGCGATGAGGATAAAGCAGATCGGAAACAAAAAGTGTCGCGCCGTACAGAGTCCGCCGGCACTGGTGACGAGCAGGAATAAGCTGCCCACAGTTAGCATCGCGAGGATCCAGGAAACAACACTCCAATCGGGTGTTGCCTCCCGCACTAGCCAGACTAGAGAGAGCAGGAACAGAGCTGCGACCAGGCAAGCCGTCGTTCCCTTTAGCGCTGGTGCCACTGCGGGACGGCTAGGCCACCGTCTCCAGGCAAGATAAATGCTCAACAGCGGTACTATCCAACCGTAACGGTACTGTGGATCGATCTGCCAATAACAACTCAGGTGCCAGAGCAGCGGAGCCGCGATGGTCCCGACCGCAACAGCTAAATGAAGCAGTGGAGAAAATTGTTTGTTGCCAAACAGAGAGTAGAGTCTGCGGCGATAACCCGACTTTGTCTCCTTGCCGGAATCAACGGTAGTCCTCGCGGAATCTGATTCGACGCGCATTTTCCGGTGGGTTACTTCTGGGTGTTTAAATTAACGGTCAACCTGTCGGCGAGTTCCAGTTCCTGCGGCAGCAGGCGATCCGTTCTTTGCACGAGAGCGAGATAATAACGAGCCTTATCCGTTTGGCCGGTGGCGCTAAGAACCAAAGCGTAGTAGAGCGCTATGTTGGGTTGGTCTAAGTCCTTGCCGGGTAATTTTTCGAGCACCTGCACTCCTTCCAGTGACTTGTTGAATCGATAAAGGGCAAAAGCATAGGTAGACGCGACGTTCGGCTGCAGCGGGGTCTGGCGCCAGCACTCTTCGGCCAACTGCCGGCCTCGCTCGAGGTCAAGGTTCAGCAGGAGCAAGTAATACGCGTAGTTATTCTTGTAGCGGATATCGTCAGGTTCATCCTGATGTTGGTTGCTCGCCACGCGCAGGAGTCCGGCAGCGTTGCGGTCGGCCCGCGAGATCTGCCAAAGCAACCAGAGCGCCTGGGATCGCCACTGGGGCGCCGTGTCGACAACTCGCCAAAGTATGTCGGATGCCTCGCCTTTCCAACCCCAGGACAAAACAAGGACTCCGAGACGAAAGCTGCTCACCTGATCTTGCCGCGCCGCTTCGATGGCTTGGCCCCAGGCCTCGGTAAAGCCGGCCACCTGGCGTTCTCGGAGCGAACGCGCAATGCTCGCAAAACGTAAGAACTCACTGTCTGCCCATTTTTGCCGACCGAGTTCCGACGCCAGCTCGGACCATTTTCCCTGAGCGATAAGCGCATCTGCGTGCGCCATTTGGAGAGAGACAGGTGCGGAAGTCAATTGATAGCGGTCCCGGAGCCACGTAGCCGCATCGTCAGCGCGGCGATGGCCGATAAGCCAATAGGCCAGCGAGACCGCATCGCGCGGCTTTGCTACGGCGCGTTGCTTAAGTCGGTCGAGTATCTCATTTGCTTCGCCGGCCCGGGATCGAGATTCGAGCGCAAGCAGAAGGTCATTGAAGTCCGCATCCGGACGTGCCTCAATCGCGGCTCCGTAGGTCCGCGCTCGGTCGAGATTGTTACGATTCAGCGCATCGCCCAGCAGGACCCGCAGGGCCGCAATTCCGGCCGGCCCGTTTTCGGCGAGCTTCTCCAACTGGATTAGAGCTTCGGCCGCCAAGGAAGGATCTGTCGATTGGAGTCTGACCGAATCAAGGTTGATCTGATAAAGTGGATTGGCCGGTTCCAACCGAACCGCTTCGCTAAAGCTTGCATCCGCCTCTGCAACCTGGCCGAGCGCCACCTCGGTTCTACCCCTCAGATTTTGCCAATCCGCCCTCGCGATGCGCTCTTTCGGAGCGGAGTCAAGCGCCTTTAGCGCCAGACCGGCATTGTCCAGTTTTAAGGCGGTTTGCGCCCAGTTCAAATAGTTCAAGACATTGGCCGGTTCGAGCCGGACTGCGCGAACCCGCCAAGTCAAAGCAGTCGAAGAATCCAGAGCGTCTTGCACATCCGCCATCAAACGACAGACGGCTACGTCGTCTGCACGATCCTGGACCGCGCGCTGCGCGAAGCTCAGCGCGCTGGGAAGGTCAGCTCGCTCCAGGGCCTGGCGAGCATTCCGCAAATACATTTGATGCCGCTCGATTCGGTAAAAGACATATCCAGCCCATGCCAAACCAATCATACACCCGCCGATGAGAAGAAAGATGATGGCCTTGTGTCTGCCAGGTTTTGCCACCTTTGGTTCTTGCATGCGCGTAGCCCAGGCCGCTGAAATCGGGCATCGATCGCTCTTCGCCTTCCGCGTTCTTGTTATGTTATCTATTTCTCGCGGTCGAGCTTGAATTTTGCATCGTTTTCGCCCGGCGGCTGAGCCATCTTTTATGTTGGCACGCAATACAGGACCGATTTCCCGCAAATTGAGCCCTCGTAGACGGCCGATCTGCGACGATTTTTAGTGCGTTTCTCGAGACCTCAGGGCACAACTCACAACGGATAAGGCCATGACCGAATTTGATCTTGAAATCAGACCAGGGTTGACCGAGCGGAATTACTGGCAGGACATCTGGCGTTATCGTGAGCTATTTTATTTTCTCGCGTGGCGCGACGTTCTGGTCCGTTACAAGCAGACTGTCATTGGCGTGGCCTGGGCATTGATTCGCCCCTTCGTTGCAATGGTGGTTTTCACTGTGATTTTAGGCAAGTTGGCAAAGCTCCCTTCAGGCGGTGTCCCTTATCCGATTCTTGTGTTCTGTGGTCTGTTACCCTGGCAACTTTTTTCAAGTTCCTTCGCGGAGTCCAGCAACAGCATCGTCGCCAACAGCAGTCTGATTTCGAAAATCTATTTCCCGCGGCTCATTGTGCCGGCTGCTTCGGTCGTTGTCGGCTTCCTGGATTTTTTAATCTCGTTTATTTTCCTTGGAATCTTGCTGATATGGTATCGGTTTTTGCCGGACTGGAGAGTCCTGGCAATTCCGGTATTCACATTGATCGCAGCAGTCATGTCATTTGGAGTCGGACTGCTGATTGCTGCCCTGACGGTGAAGTACCGTGATTTCCGCTTTATCGTGCCCTTTATCGTGCAGTTCGGTCTCTATATCACTCCGGTTGGATTCAGCAGTCAGATCGTGCCGGAAAATTGGCGATTGCTCTACTCGCTCAATCCGCTGGTCGGCGTCATTGACGGATTTCGATGGGCCACTTTGCGCGGTCTGACCCCACTCAATTGGCCGGGTTTACTTATTTCGCTGGCAGTCGTAGCCGGCATGCTTTTGCTCGGAGTCTGGTATTTTCGAAAAACCGAACGCACTTTTGCGGATGTAATTTAGGGCGCCGAAGCCGCACAAATCTTAGGAGATTCGTGACGCAGGCTCAGGCGGCGGACCTTGGGGTGGCGCCACGCCGGTCACGCGGGAGCCTGACCCTACCAGACTTGGATGTCGCCTCCGGGGAAATGAGCGTCTACGATTCTCCGGTTTATGGCCGACCTTGTTATTCGCGTCGAAAACTTAAGCAAACGCTACATGCTCCGGCATGAGGCACCTGACAGCAGCGGGCTGCGTCATGTGTTGCAGCGAAAAATAGTCGCGCCGCTCCATTGGCTCGCGCGTAATCGGCCAGAGTCTCCCAAACGACCGGAGAGTGAATTGTTTTGGGCCTTGCACGATGTTTCGTTTGATGTGAGGCAAGGCGAGATACTCGGGATCATCGGACGCAACGGCGCGGGCAAATCTACGCTGCTGAAAATTCTGGCTCGGATCACCGAACCGACCGGTGGACGAGTCCGGATCAAAGGCCGTGTAGGAAGCCTGCTGGAAGTAGGAACAGGATTTCATCCGGAGCTTACCGGACGGGAAAACATTTACTTGAATGGAGCCATCCTTGGGATGTCCCGGAAGGAGATAAAGAACAAATTCGACGAGATTGTCGCTTTTGCTGACGTCGAAAAGTTTCTTGATACACCGGTCAAACATTACTCAAGCGGCATGTATGTGCGATTGGCTTTTGCGGTGGGCGCCCATCTCGACCCAGAGATTCTTATCGTCGACGAAGTGCTTGCGGTGGGTGATTTTCAGTTTCAGCAGAAGTGCCTCGGCAAAATGGGGGACGTTGCTGGTCGGGAGGGTAGGACCGTCTTGTTTGTGAGCCACAACATGGGTGCGATTCAGGCGCTCTGCCATCGTGCCATCTGTCTCGAATCCGGCGCGATTGCTGTCGATACCGGAGCGATCCCGGCCGTAAACTTTTACCTCAGAGGGTTTGAACACAGGGCATCGCCAGATTTGCTAACTGTCCGCGAGCGATCCGGAAAAGGCGAAATACGACTGGCCAGAGTCGAGGTCCTCTCGGAAAGCGGAGAACGTTCCGCAATATTGACTACGGGAAAGCGGGCGCGATTTATCTTTCATGTCTCTGCGATCCGGCCGAAAACCGTCGTCAATTTTTTGCTCTATGACATGAGAGGAAATAGCATCCTTATACTTAACAGCGATAATCGCGGGCCGCAGGATTGCGTCAGCAGTGAGCTTCGGGGCTCTTTGATTTGCGATATCGAGAAGTTACCACTCCTGCCGGGGCGTTACCGCGTGCACGTGAACGTCGGGTGTGGCGGCGAGCATCAGGATAGCCTCAATCCGGCAGCGATATTCGATGTCGTGGAAGGATTCTACGATGGGCGTCGAGAAGCGGCCACGTCCTTTGGGATCGTCACGACCTCACACCGCTGGACCATACCGGCCGATTCAAACGGTTCATAACCAAACCTGGACACGATCTATTCAGATGCCGCGTATTGTAAAAAATTTTCTCAAAAAGCATTTATTGCGAGATTTGCCGGCAAAACAGGTTCGCCGCTGGGTAGATCGCGAACTTGGGGCGAATACGGTGTTAGGCGGCCCGTTTCGCAACATGAAGTACAATAACTGGACCCGGTTATCCGGTCTGGCGAAGGCCAGCGCCTACTATCCCAAGTTGCTCGGCACCTATGAAATCGAAATAGTTCCGTTTATTCAACGTATTGCCGAACTGGGTATGCGCCGCATTATCGTGGTAGGCGCGGGAGAAGGGTACTACGCAGTAGGCTTTGCACGTTTGCTTAACGCGCAGGTGGTCGCCTTCGAGGCTCAGGGGACGGAGGCACTTTTGGAGTTGGCTGCGCTCAATGGCGTTTCGAGTCACGTTTCGGCCCGCACAATCTGTGATGCCGCAGGGTTGCGTGCTGAGGTGGACGGAAGATACCGAACATGTGTATTTATGGATATCGAAGGTGGTGAATCGATTCTACTCGATCCGTTGATTGTTCCGGGGCTATCTGCGGCATGGATGATCGTCGAAGTGCACGATTGTTTCATCCCGGGAACAACGCTGTTGCTGAGGCGGCGTTTCGAATTATCGCATCGCATACAAGAGGTCTGGTCCCGACCCAGGTGTCCAGAAGATTTCCCTCTCCAGTATCGGGCCAAATGGTTTGATCCATCGATGTACTATCTAGAGTACATGGGTGAACGCCCGGTAACGACCAGCTGGCTCTATATGGAACCGATCAATCAGGAAAAAGATTGAGGGAATGTGATTTCGCCCAGATCACCGCTGGTTCTTGGCTCCGGGACGGATTATTCGGCGGAGCAAATGCGACCTTTCGTATCGACTCTCCGGGAAACCGGCTTTTCGGGTGAAGTCGCGATCGTCGTCTACGACGACCAGTGCGCAGCGCTGCACGACCTCGTTAAGAGGTTTTCTTTGTCCCTCATACCGATTTCGCGAACTCCGAAATGGCTCCCACGGCTGATCGCAAGGAGGATACAAAGCCGGAAGCGAATGCGTTATCTGCATCACTGGCTGGCCACGGCTCTGCCCGGTCTTTGCCGGCAGCGATCGATTCTGGAGTTATTCAGTCAGACCTTGCATCACTTTTACCATATCAGCTCGGGGCGATATTTTGTGTATTTTCGGTTTTTGAACCGGCGCAAGGAAGAATTCTCTTACATACTTTTGAGTGACGTTCGTGATGTAATTTTTCAAGCCGATCCCTTTCGGTATGCGGCGCGTCCCGGGATCTATTGTTTCCTCGACCCGGCTGTGCGTTTGGGGGATGAGCCCGTGAATACGCGCTGGACGGTGAATTTATTCGGCGACGACTATTATGATACGCGAAAAGGGAGCCGGATATTCTGCTCAGGCACAATCATAGGCGACTATCATTCCATGATCGATCTGCTGCAGCAGATGTGTGCTGTCCTGATTCAGACGCTTCCCCGCGCGGTTGGCCAAATTGGGGATGATCAAGCGGCCTACAATCATCTGTTGTGGGAGAATCGGATTGCAAATGCAATTTATTGCGAGAATTCCGAAAACGCCGTGATGACATTGAAAAATGCGGCCACCGACTCTCTGATGTTTGATGTCAATGGTGCAGTACTCAATCAGGACGGCAGCCCGGCCCCGGTGCTCCACCAGTATGATTTTCATACAACCCTATTGCGAAAAGTGAGATAGCATGCTCGCTCCCTTAAAGAGACTATTGATTCGCTTGCTCGAAAGGAAAGGTTACTGCGTCACTTTTGGAGAGCCGGCTACTTTCACTGGGATTACTTCTTCGTTCAGCAGCCAGATACCGAACTTTTTTTTTATCCAGATTGGCGCCTACGACGGACGTAAAGGCGATCCGATTTACGAATTAGTTCGGCGAAACAGATGGAGGGGCGTTCTGGTGGAGCCGCAGCCGGACATCTTTGAGAGGTTGAAGCAAAACTATGCCGGTTTTTCTGGACTCGCGTTTGAGCAGGCAGCGATCGTGGAAGAGGGAAGTTCTTTGCCTCTCTATCGGGTGAAGGACGAATATGCGCACCTATTCCACGCGGATCACAGAACTTTGTCCTCCTTCAGACCTCTGCAAATTATCAGCCACCTTTCACAACCAGTGGATATCGAATCTGCGCTCCAACAGGTAGATGCACCTCGTCTGACGTTTGCAGCGTTATTGAAAAAGCATGCTGTTACCAAAATCGATCTCCTTCAGGTCGACGCGGAAGGATACGATTTTCAAATTATAAAGAGTATCGATTTTAGGCAAACCGCACCCCAGATCATCCACTTCGAACATGCTAACCTTTCCACCATCGAAAGAGCCGAATGCGTCGACTTCCTGATCGCAAAAGATTACAAGTTGGTGATAGGCGCTTATGACGCGACGGCATTCCAATCAAAATGCATGTACGATTAATGCACCCGGCTCCGGATGAAGATTGCACTCCTGATCGCGGCCCACACTTACCCGGAATTGCTGGTCAGATTGGTCAAGCGACTGGAAGATCCCGCGACCTCGATCTTCATACATATCGACAAACGCGCAGACATCCGTCCTTTTGTCGCACTATTAAGGGATCGAAAAAGTCGCGATGTTCATCTGGTACCTCGCGTCTGCAGTCGCTGGGGAACCTTTGGCCAAGTGAATGCTTCGTTATCGTTGCTGCGGGCGGCACTCGCGACAGACAAGGAAGCGACCATGTTCGTTCTGATAAGTGGGCAGGACTATCCGCTGCTCGCCCCCAAGTTGATGGCGGAATATTTTGCGAAGAGCCCGCATGCCAGTTTCCTGAGGTGGGCGCGGTTGCCCTGGTCCGATTGGCCGGACGCCGGTGGATTTGAGCGGCTGACGCACTTTCATTTTTTTCTCGGAAGGGACCGGGTTGAATACCCGTCTGCATACCTCCCCCTAAAGCGAGGGTTGCGTTTATTCTACTCGTTGTGCCGTTGGTTTTTGCCCCCCGGGCGGACTTTACCCCAAAATATGACATTCTACGGCGGAACGAACTGGTGGAGTCTTTCTCGGGAAGCCGCGGAGTATATCTTTAATTTTCTGCGGAAGAACCCCGACTACGTGAAAATCTTTCGTTACTCAAAATCGAGCGACGAGATCTTTTTTCAGACGATTCTGCTGAACTGGGGCGATGCGCATCTTATCAATAACGATCTTCGCTGTGTGTTCTGGGATGGCCGGCGGGGCAATTATCCCGCTGTTTTAGCTTACGAAGACTTCGACGAGGTTAAAAGCTCCGGAATGGTCTTTGCGCGGAAGGTTCACCCGACCCATTCATTGACGTTGATGGACCGAATCGACGCTGAACTACTAACTCTTCATTAAGCTTTTCCAGCAGCGCTTTTCTGCGACCCGTAATATTCCGGGTACTTGTAGTGATAGTATTCCTGGTGCGCCTGCGAAACATCGTTGCACACGAGTCCGATGACATTCGCTTGGCGATCTCGCAGCAATTCCAGCGCTCTCTTGCTCAATCTGGTGGAAGAATGGGAAAAACGGACCACGAAAATCGAGGCATCCAGCTTCGGAGCGAGCGTCGTCGCGTCGTCCACTGCCATGATCGGCGAGGAGTCGAAGATGATGTATTGGTACAAGCCGTACACGTCACGCACAAACTGGTCCAACCGGGCACCAAGAAAGAGTTCGCCGGGATTCTGTGTCTCCGCTCCACGACTGATCAAGTCCAAGCTCGAAATAGACGTTGGGGAGATACATTTCTCGAGAGAAACCTGGCCCAGAAGAAGGTCACTCAACCCCGGGTCGTTATCTCGACCGAGCCACCGGTGAAGGGTGCCGCGACGCAGATCGGCGTCAACCAGCAGCACGCGCACCTTCGCCAAAGCCATCGTGATCGCCAGATTCAGCGCGATTGTTGATTTGCCCTCATTGGGTGCGGCACTGCTCACAAGAATCGTCTTTGGCCGCTCACCTTCAAACGGCAAGTAAAGCAAAGATGACCGCAGCGCTCGCAACGCTTCGGCAAAAGCGTGTCGCGGATCCATCTCGTGCAACGGCTCGAGTGCTCCACGGTGTTTCTGAGTAGGAATTTGCGCCAGAACGTGCTCTTCAAACCGCGGATGGAGATCAACCAGGGAAGCGATCCGATCATCAATCTGATCCAGGAAAAAGAGGATGCCCAACCCAAGAAAAAGCCCTCCGCAGACCCCAATGATTAGTAAACGTTCCATGCCGGGTTTGATCGGCTGGGCCGGAGAAGCTCTTTCCAGAATCGAGACCAGGTCCTGGTCAACGTTGCGCGTGACATCGACGTCGTGAAGATTGTTAACCAGGCGATCATACAGATTTTTCGTGCGGTCAAAGTCCCCCTTGATTCGATTGTAGTTCGCGAGTCGTCCGCTGAGTGAAAGGGCTTTTGCATCCCATTCTTTGATCACCGAAGTCAGATTATCGATCTGTCGCTTGATCGAGTCTCGCTTGTTGCGGAATCGTTCCAGGCTCTGCTCTCGCAGGCTGGCGATCAGGATCTCCTGCTGAGAAATCCTTTCGGCGAGATCGACCATCCGCGGATGTTTTGGGCGCAGGACCTTGGCAAACTCGTCTCGCTCTGCCTTTAGTACCGCCAACTGCTGCTTGGCCTGGAGATATTGATCTTCCGGTTGCATCCCGTTACCAAACAAGCCTTGCGGCTCAGGATCAGCCGCTCGCGCAGCGAAGTCCCCGGCGTGCGCCGGATTGTTGGCTGCTTTTTCAATAATCTGATCTAGATCCATCGTATCGAAAAGTTGATACTCGGTCTTCAATTCGGCCAGTTGCCGGTTGAGCGTGGCCACATAAGCCCCAGCACTGTTCCCTTCCTGTTCCAGGTACCCGACATTGTTCTCTTTTTGAAAATTCAACAGATCCTGTTCATTGTGCCGCATCTCCTGCTCGACCCGGGAGATCTCTTCGATGATCGCCGTCTGGGTATTCTCCGACTTCGCTGAACGCATCTCCTTCTTCGTGGCAATGTATTCCGCCATGACCGCGTCCAAAAGCTTCCGCGCATAGTCCGGTTCGGATCCCGTTGTCGACAAAACGAAAATGGAAGTTTGCGGCAACTGCGACACAGACAGTGTGACCGAAATAGGTTGAAGCTGCGGTTCCGTCGCGGCGAGATGCTGCATCGCCCGGTTGCGCACCTCCGAGCTTTTCATCAACTCCATCTGGGTCCCAAAGAAATTGGCGAGCTCTTCGCTAAAGACCGCTCCTTCCTGGAGGTTAATCCGGCCGCTCACCATCATTCGCCCGGACGAAACGTACGCGGCCCGTTGTTGAAAAATCAACCAGGCGCCAACCGCAATCCCAAGCGCGGTGGTAAAGAAAGGAATCCACCAAAACCGAACACATACACGCGTGAACCGGAGTGCACGTGCCCGGAACTGGAACCACCAGCTCACCGGATTTTTCGGGCTCTGTGTGAACTCTTCCACGTTGTCGATGGACTATTCGGGAACTGTACGACAACCCGATCCTAGAAGTTTATTAGCCGTTCGGGAACTATAATTGTATCATCCGCTTGGACGACGGGATCCTTGTCAGTCCGGCCCCTTCTTACTACAAGATCGACATCCACGATGGTCGTTTCCGTAGACGCACCCTTTTTTCGAATAAGTTTGACCTTCCGCTTATTGGCAAAATCGGCAAATCCGCCGGCTCTCAAGATCGCCTTGCTCACCGTAAATGTCTCATCTGGAGGAATATCCAACGGACCCTGGGTCCGAACCTGACCGGTAACGTACACTCTCCCAGGAGACTTAAGGCCGGCCACATCCAGGGCGATGATCACGGTAGCCTTATAATAATAGTCTCGCTCCAGTGGGACCTTGATCGCATAGGCCAACTGTTTGCACGTCTTTCCCTTCGCGAGAACTCGTCCGATCAAGGGAACCTCAACCTCACCGGAGTCTGTTACCAACAGAGAAACAGGCAATTCCCTATCCTCGACCACCCGCATGCTTAGCCTGTCGCCTAACCTCAGCGGACGTTGGTCGTCAAGAACGTCCATCGAAGTGGTGTAAGCGGCCGCCGATGAGGAGTCGCGCGGTAAGCGATTTTGCTCATAACGACCGTCTTGCTGCGCAGGGGCACCCAGAGCAGCCAAGAATAATCCTGTCGCCGCAGCCAGCCAATGGAATAACTCAGAACGCATAATTGATCCCAAAGGTCACTCGACTCTGGCGATAACTGTGTCCGGCCAGATCAGAAAGACGATCGATGAAACCATAACCAGCATTGAGCGCGAATCTTTTGCCGAGCGTATAGAAGCAGGATACACCAAATCCGACCCGGTTGATATCCTCCACTTGAACCGTACCGGCCGAATCTAGTCCATGCTCGTAGAACGCGTCGAGGCTTACCGTCGCACGGCTATTGACTCGCCAATTTGCAGAATAATGAACAAAGGCCAACTCAGTAGAATTCGTAGTGAATCCAAGCTGCGCCTCGTATCCAGCCAGGAGGCTCTCCGTCCAGTATTGGTTCAGGCGGTGATCCAGTCGCAAACGGAAGTACGGACTGCTAAGTTGGGAATTATCAACGTTGAGTCCGCCTCCGTTGAAGTGCCCTTTTTGGTAGCCGGCTTCCGCCGAAACGATCAGATACCGCGTGAGCCGAGTGTCAGCGAATACTCCGGCGCTGTAATTAGAACTATCGTTCTGAAAGTTCTCGCTGTAGTTGACTGAGGCGAAGGTGCCGCGCGCACCAACGCTCAGAACGTCACTGAGCTTAAGATCGGCTGATAAAAAGCCTTGTTCCTCAGCCCGATTCAGAAAATCGAACTGCGAGTCGATTGAGTAAAAGTTGTAGTGCGTAAATCCACAAAACAACACCAAACGGTCCAAATCCCAAGTGACCGAAAGGCCAGCAGAGTTCTCGATCCGTTCGAATCTGGCAACCCGGCTCAGATTGATTTCGTCTACCGGGTTCTGCAGAATTGCAAGCTGATCAAAGATCGTAAAACGAAAATCACCAACGTAAATGTCGAAGGCAAGTTCTGACTGCGGCGCGACCACCAAGCTCGACGAATCGAACTGACTGTGGATCAGGTACTTGATGTATCCCACGCCGAGATTCAACCGAAGAGCGTTAACCTCACTGATCTGCCAGAGGACATTTGCGAACAAAGAAGGTCTGATGATCAGATCGCTCTCTCGACCGGTCTCCGCCAGGTTGATGTTATCATTGTACTCGAAGTCCAGGTGCGCCGATAGGTTGACGAGTGCCGGACCTAGTTTGAGGTTGTAGCTGCTGGTATCAATCACCGGTCGACGAGATGCCGCATCGAGTTCTCCAGCCAGGGAGGGACGAATGGAATCCTGGGCGCTGGCGCTTTCCGCCGCTAAAAGGACCGGCAGAATTATGGCTCTTAGCAACCAGTGTTTGTAGGCGAATTGCATCGACGAACGATCATCAGTGAATGAGCTTGCAAGCTGCCTGAACGTTTAATCAAGCTTGGCTGCCGGTTGCAAACGTTTGCTTGACGAAAACGGGAAATCCTGCGTGCAAACACCAATCAAATCAGCCGGCCAGTGCGGGTGATTCCCGTACCGGTGATACTTGTTGTTGTTATGGGAAATATAGAGCGAAGCTACTGACCGAAGGAACTCGCCAGCCCAGATCCGATCCATTAATCTGGCAAGTTCAAAGAGATGAATGTGAGAATTTCCGCTGCCCGCGACATTCTGACCATATGCGCGGTTTCCTTTTTGGTTCCCCTTCAAGCCAAATCTGCAGAGGATGCATCTGAGGTTGCTTCCGACCCTGGTTTCATTCGGATCGAAAACGTCATTACCGCGGAACAGGCGGCGCTCAATGAGGTTGAGGCTGAGGTTCGGCGGGATCGACCAAAGGCGCCGCAGGTGGTCGCCACAGCGTTGAGAACAAAGGTACCGGCCCCAGTTCCATTCTCGTGTGAGATCGTCCGAGCTTCGATCTCTGGATTTGACGGGCAGGCCAACAGGGTAGACGTGGCTCGCCTGATCTTTGCCGCAGTGAAGGCGCGTCCCCAAGAGGTTCTCAGCATGGTGGGCGTTGCGATTGAAAATTTGCCGGCAAGCCTGCACCGGGATATAGTCGGCGCCGCTGTCGCCGCGGTTCCGGACCCATACGCGTGTATCTCCGCAACGAGCTTACATACGCCGCCATGCAGTCACAGACCCGAGCAAGATCCCCAGCAGAACTCGATAATTTACGAATCTGAGAAATCGGGGCCTTGCACGGGTATAACTCTGGCCGAGGCTGTTTTACAGCAGGCCCTTTTAAGTGGCACAATTCAAAGCGAAACGGCGTTGTCGACGACCATCAACGAAGTTTTGCGGAACGTTGGATCATCAGACTCCCTGCGGGCGAGCAACTTCGAATGGGACACATTAATTACTAAAGACACTCCGACGGCCACGCCTCCTCCTACCCCGCCCCCTGTCAGTCCGTAAATGTGGAGGTGGTAGGGGTGAGGCGGGGTACGGCGAGGCTCCGTCCGAGCCGCGTGATACGGGCGTCCCGCCATGCTTAGTAGGCGAACCGTTTCGGTTTGCTCGGTCCCAGAAGAGTGCAAAGCGGGACGCTTCGCCTACTTTGCACGGGCGGGACGCCCATGTCACTGACTAAAGGCGGAGCGCGCTTTGCGTCGTCACGTGCCACGGGTCGGACGGAGCCTCGTACCCCTCACCCGCCTCGCCATTGATTTCACTGCGCCGGAGCCAACTTGCCCTGTCGAGATTTCACCACCTTGGCATAGAGATAGTTTAGCTTCTCCTGCAGGTCCTCCATGTACAGATACAGAGCGGGAGTGACATACAGGGTGATCAGTTGCGAAACGACCAGGCCGCCAACCAAAATCAGGCCCAACGGTTGACGTGAGGCTCCGTCCGCTCCGAATCCGACCGCGATCGGAATCGCCCCCATAAGAGCCGCCAAAGTTGTCATAATGATCGGCCGGAATCGTTCAATGCTAGCCTCGTGCACAGCTTCGACCGGGGTCTTTCCGGCTCTTCGCTGCTCGACCGCGAAGTCGACCATCATAATGCCGTTTTTCTTCACAATCCCGATCAGCATAAACATCCCGATGTAAGAATAGAGGGAGAGTTCAGAATGGAAGAGCAGCAATGTCAGTAACCCTCCGACCGCGGCGACCGGCAACGATGAGAGAACCGTGATCGGGTGGAACCAGCTCTCATACAAGATTCCAAGGATCACGTACATGATGAACACCGCGATAAAAAGTAACACACCTAGCTGTGAGAACGTCTGGCTGAACGTCTGCGCTTCACCTTGGAGCTGACCGCGAATCGTTGGCGGCAGCACCTCGGCTGCGGCTCGCTGGATGAATTGGGTCGCATCCCCAGTCGCTGCTCCCGGTTTCAAATTGAAGTACAAGGTTACCGCCGGGAACTGGTTTATATGATTCACGGACAATCTCCCGACCAAAGCTCGTGGGTCCGTGACCGTCTGATTTGGAATAATGTTCTGCCCGCCAGCGGGTTTGAAATAGAGCCGGTTGATGTCAGCGGGTTCGCTTCGTTGCTTGTCCTCGGCTTCAACGATCACTTTGTACTGATCGATCGGCGTCTTGATTAGGTAGGTGTAGTTCTGGGAATAAGCGTTCTTCAAAAGCTGCTCGACATTCGCATTACTCAATCCGTACGACTGCAGTTGCAGCTGGTTCAGATTCACGCCAAGCATCGGGGTATTCGCAAAGTAGTCCGAAGAAACGGTTGCAAATCCGGGAAACTGCCGGCACTTCGCGATCATCTGTTGAGCGGCCTGATAAACCTGGTTGGCATCGACCCCAGAGATCGAGAAGGCGTACTGTCCCTGATTGTTCTTTGTCGCACCCGTGCTGATTTGCAAAACCGGATCAGGCCGGAGCAGAGGAATGATGCCGGGTATCTGCGAAAGCTGTTGGGCGAGTTGAGCAATGACCTGCGTGATCGGCGGTCGCTGGCTTACATCTTTCAGGAAAGCCAGCGCGAGCATCTGGTTGGAAGGAAATCCCTGTGAGAAGCCGGCAAGAGTGAACGATTCATTCACCGCAGGGTTTTTTCGCAGGATCCCGTCGACCTCCTTTTGCAATGCCTTGATCCGATCGGGCGAGATCCCTTCCTGACACAAGATGACTCCGCGAATGAACCCGCTGTCGCCTGCCGGGATGAAAGTCTTCGGAAGCAGTCCGAAGACCCAGATGGTAAGAGCGAAACACCCAATCCAGGTGAGAGCGGAAATCCAGCGATGGTGCAGAAAGAAATAAAGACTGCGACCGTAGACAGTCGTGATCTTCTTAAACAGTTCCCCGACTGTCCGCTCCATCCACGTCCTGTCTCCGTGGCCTCGCGCGCCGAGAACTCGCGAGCACATCATCGGAGTGAGCGTGATCGAAACGATTCCGGAGGCGAAGATCGCTACGATGATGGTCACAGAAAACTCGCGGAAGATGCGCCCGATAATTCCGGTCACCATCACCAGCGGCAGGAACACCACCGCCAAAGAGACCGTCATGGCTATGATCGTGAAAGTGATTTGCCGGGCGCTGTTAACCGCCGCCTCCATCGGCTTCTGGCCCGTTTCCATCAGACGGACGGTGTTCTCGAGGAAGACAATGGCGTCATCGACGAGGAAGCCAATCGCCAGAGTCAAAGCCATTAGAGTTAAATTGTTTAAGCTGAAATTCAACGCTCCCATCACCAGGAAGGTGATCAGCATGGAAAGCGGAAGAGCCACTACGGGAATCAAGGTGTCAGCCGCGCGGCCAAGAAAGGCAAAGATGACAATAACGACTAATGTAAAAGCGATCAGCAACGTATGTTCGACGTCATCGGCATTGGCGACAATGGTCTTGGAGCGGTCGTATAGCGGGATGAGCTGAACCGACCCTGGAAGCTGCTGTCGAAACCCTGGGAGCAGGTCTTTGACTTTCTGAGCGACCACCACGGCATTCGCCCCAGCTTGGCGGCTGACCGCCAACACCACTTCCGCTGGCGCCTCCCCATAGTCACGCGCCCAGAAATTTCGGCTGATCCGCTCGTCCTCCACCGTTTTTACTACTGTCGCGACATCCTTCAAATAAACCGGCTGTCCATTCGGCCGCGCGATGATGACATTTTCGTATTCCTGTGGACTCGACAGCTGGCCGTTTGGAAAAAGGAGATAGGTGCGAGTTTTTCCGTCCAGCTGTCCGGCGCCCAGGTAAGCCGTGCTCTGGGCAACCGCGTTGGTCACGTCTGTCATAGTCAGGCCAAGGGAGGAGAGTTTGTTCACCTGGACCTTGATCCGAATGGCGGACCTGGCGCCGTAGACCTGGACCTGACTCACACCATTAATAATCGCGATCTGCTGACCCAACTGGGTATTCCCGTAATCATACAGATCCCCTTCCGTCATCGTGTCGCTCACCAACGCGATGTAAAAGATCGGCTGATCGTTCGGATTCGTCTTCTGAAAGGAGGGCGGCTGAGGCAGGTCGGTCGGCAGGAAACCCTGGGCCCGGGAGATCGCGGCTTGGACGTCTGTGGCGGCATCGCCCAGACTTTTATCCAAAGAAAATTGCAGAACCAAAGTCGACTGCCCGGTTTGACTCGTAGATGTCACCAAGTCTAAGCCGGGAATCTGAAGAAATTGCTTCTCAAGCGGCGTCGCACACGTATTGGCCATCGTCTCCGGACTGGCCCCCGGATAGGTCACGTTGACCTGGATCACCGGGTAGTCGACCGCGGGCAGGTCATTCACCGGCAATTGCTGGAAGACCTGAAGCCCGAACGCCGTGACGGTGATCGTCAA
>Ga0213872_10000710_pt1 | contig 25046 bp, 25 predicted proteins | sample VelepicomBERX_R2_FD_160071 | JGI IMG/M metagenome (GOLD analysis project Ga0213872, IMG submission 160071) | Rhizosphere microbial communities from Vellozia epidendroides in rupestrian grasslands, the National Park of Serra do Cipo, Brazil - RX_R2 | ecosystem: Host-associated > Plants > Roots >...
GATGGTGCGTCACGAAGCAAAGGCTCGACTGAACCCTCTGGGGCGAGGTGGAGCTGCTGCATGCTGCGCATGTCCAACGGGTGAGAGTCCCGTCCCGGTAGGCGTCGGTGCACCGGGTAGCAGACCCCAGGTTGTGGAGGGAGACCTCTCAGCCCGAGCGGGGTGTCAAGAGCCCGTGAGGCGGCGCGAGCCGCGCAACGGGGAGCAAGCACGCGGGCCGCAACATGAAGTGAAGCCTGCAGCCTCGACAGATTTACAAACCGCAGGCCGAGCCGCTCATTTCACGGCGAAGGCAACATCACTGGCGCAGGAACCGAAGCGCGCCAGGGACTGCGGCGGGGTATGGGGCGCAGCACGTGTGCAAGGACATGCACGGAACGTGAGAGGCCCGTCTGCACGGCCCGAGTCGGGGCAAGCGTGCTCGTATAAGCCCAAGGCGAAGTCGAGGCGTGTGCAGCGGGAGTCCGAGGGGATCGTAGTACTGGACGGTGGCGTGCAAGCGCCGTCGACGAAGGCCGTGCGGCATAACGCGGCCGGAGGGAAGGGTCCCTGCGGTGGTCATGCTGATGGAGCGGGTAAGCGCGAGGGAATGGCCGGCGAGACCGGACCTAACGACCCCGTCGACCTAGTGTCGAGCGACAAAGTGCGACAACTGCAAAGGCAGCTCTGGGCCGCAGCCAAGCGGGCGCCGGGAAGGCGCTTCCATGCGTTGTACGACCAGATGTGCAGGGATGACGTCCTGCACGAGGCGTGGAAGCGCGTGCGCCGCAACAAGGGCGCAGCGGGCGCTGATCGGGTGACGATCGGCGAAGTCGAGCAGTACGGGATCCGGCGCTTCTTGCAAGAGCTGGGCGAGGTGCTGCGCGCAGGCGAATACGGGGCGCAGGTTGTGCGGCGCACCTGGATACCCAAGGCAGACGGAAGAAAGAGGCCACTGGGCATCCCAACGGTGCGAGACCGGGTGGTGCAGATGGCGGCCAAGCTGGTGTTGGAACCCATCTTCGAGGCGGACTTCAAACCGTGCTCGTATGGGTTCCGGCCCGGGCGCAGTGCAACGATGGCGCTGGAAGAGCTCAGGAAACTGGGTGCCAAAGGCGTGGATCACGTGCTGGATGCCGACATCGAGAACTACTTCGGCAACATCGAACACGACAAGCTGCTGGTGCTGGTAGGCCAGCGGGTGAGTGATCGACGGATGCTCAAGCTGGTGAGGCAGTGGTTGCAGGCGGGCGTGATGGAGGCTGGCGTAGTGAGCCACCCGGTGGCGGGAACGCCGCAGGGCGGCGTGATCTCACCGCTGCTGTCCAACGTTTATCTGCACGTGCTGGACCGGGAATGGGAGCGTCACTGCGCCCACCTCGGGACGCTGGTGAGGTACGCGGATGACTTCGTGGCGATGTGCCGTACGGCACAGGACTGCGAAGCGGCGCAACGCCGAATTGAGTACGTGTTGGGCCGATTGGGGCTGACATTGCACCCACAGAAGACGCGACGCGTCGTGCTGACGCAAGGTCGGGAGGGCTTCGACTTCCTGGGCTGCCATCTGCACCAGCGCATGAGCGGACGGCTGTGGCAGCAAAAGAGCCTTAAGCGGTACTACCTGCAACGCTGGCCGAGCCGCAAGGCGATGAACCGTGTGCGAGAGCGCGTGCGGGAGTTAACCCCTCGTAGCCGATGTCATCGGGACATGCGAAGCGTGATTGCCACGCTGAACCCGGTCCTTCGGGGCTGGGGGCAGTACTTCCGAACCGGCAACGCGGCGGACCACTTCGGCGACGTGGATGACTACGTCGTAACGCGACTACGCAAGTTGCGTGTCGCGCGGGCGGGGCGCCACTTGCGTGCGGGCCAAACCCTACGCTGGGATCGCGACTACTTCGAAAGCCTTGGACTGCATCGCCTGCGCGGGACGATCCGTTACCCGGGCAATCCTCCCGTCAACGGGAGCACTGCGTAATGCTGCGAGCCGACGGACCACTGGTAAGCCGTGTGCGGGAAATTCGCACGCACGGTTTGAATGGGGGTGTTGGCTCTGTTTTAGACCTACTGGCCTTCGAAAGGGCCAACATCTACCAATGATCGAGCTGCGCAGTCTTCGCCAATTTGTGGCCGTGGCCGAGGAGCTGCATTTCGGCCGGGCGGCCGAGCGCCTGCACATGACCCAGCCGCCGCTGACCCAGGCGATCCGCAAGCTGGAGGCGGAGCTCGGTGCGCTGCTGTTTGAGCGCAGCAGCCGGCGTGTGGTGTTGAGCGCCGCGGGCCAGGCCTTGCTGCCGCAGGCGCGCAAGCTGCTGGCCGATGCGCAAGGTCTGCCGACCCTGGCCCGCGCAGCGGCGGCCGGCCAGCGGGGCAGCCTGCGGCTGGGCTTCGTGTCAACGGTCGGATACGGCGAGCTGCCGCGCTGGCTCAAGCGATTTCGCGACGCGAATGCCGAGATCGAGCTGCACCTGGCCGAGGCCACCCTGGACGTGCAGCAGCGCGCCTTTGCCGCCGGGGAGTTGGACGCCGGCTTCATCATTCACGCGCCGCGCAGCCTGCCGGCGGGATTTGATGCGCTGACGGTCACGCGCGAGCCCATGGTGCTCGCGCTGAGTGCGGACAGCCCGCTGGCGGCCCGGCCCCGGCTGCGCGCCGCCGAGGTGCTGGCCCAGCCCCTGGTGATCTTCCCGCGCGACATCGCCCCCTCGCTCTACGACGCCGTGCTCACCTTCTACCGAGCCAAGGGCGGAGCACCGCACATCGCGCAGGAGGCCATCCAGATGCAGACCATCGTCAACCTCGTCTCGGCGGGCATGGGCGCGGCCTGGGTGCCGGCCAGCGTGATGAGCTTGCAGCGGCCCGGTGTGGTCTATCGGAAGGTCGGCGATGCGCCCGTCAGCGAAACGAGCCTGATCTGGCGTGCTGGCTCCGCACCGGCTGTGCAGCGCTTCGTCGAGCACGTGCGGGCCCAGCTCGGCGCAAAAGGGCGCAGGCTCCTAGCTATGATGCCGGCCTCCGTTCCGAGGCCTTGCTGACCCGTGCTCGTCCACCCTCAATTCGACCCTGTCGCCTTCCATATCGGCCCCCTGGCCGTGCACTGGTATGGCCTGACCTATCTCGCGGCCTTCGCGCTCTTCGTCTTCCTGTCCGGGCGCCGACTGCGCCAGCCGCAATGGGCGGCCAGTGGCTGGAAGCGCAGCGACATCGACGACCTGCTGTTCTATGGCGTGCTCGGCGTGGTGCTGGGCGGTCGGCTAGGCTACGTGGTGTTCTACAGGCCGGATTTTTACGCCAGCCATCTGCTGGATGTCTTCAAGGTCTGGGAGGGCGGCATGGCCTTCCACGGCGGGCTGCTGGGCGTGATTGCGGCCATGGCCTTGTACGGACGCTTCAAGGGGAGGCCCTTTCTCGAAGTCACCGACCTGATCGCGCCCTGCGTGCCCACGGGCCTGGGCATGGGCCGTATCGGCAATTTCATCAACGGAGAGCTGTGGGGACGCGAGGCCTCGCCCGATCTGCCCTGGGCGATGTTGTTCCCGCAGGCACCGGATCATGGAACCATGCCGCGCCATCCTTCGCCGATCTACCAGTTCATCGGTGAAGGCGTGCTGCTCTTCGCCTTCCTGTGGCTCTACTCGCGCTACCCGCGCAAGACCGGCCAGGTGTCGGGCATGTTCCTGATCGGCTATGGCTTCGTGCGGTTCACGACCGAGTTCTTCCGCCAGCCCGACGACTTCCTGCCGCTGGACAGCCGTTGGCTGCACCTGAGCCAGGGCCAGTGGTTGTCGCTGCCAATGATCTTGGTCGGCGTAGCGATCTGGGCGTGGGCCTCGAAGCGAAAGGCGGTCTGACATGCGTCAAGTCTTCTTCGACACCGAAACCACCGGCCTTTCTGCTGAGGGCGGCGACCGCATCCTTGAACTCGGCTGCGTGGAGATGGTCAACCGCCAGCTGACGGGCAACTACCTGCACCGCTACATCAATCCCGAGCGCGCCAGCCACGAGGACGCTCTGCGGGTGCATGGCATCACCGAGGCCTTCTTGGCAGACAAGCCCAAGTTTGCCGAGATCGTCGATGAGTTCGTTGCGTTCGTGTCGGGCGCCGAGCTTGTGATCCACAACGCGGCCTTTGACATCGGCTTCGTCAATGCCGAGATGAAGCGCCTGGGCCGTCCGCCGATCAACGACGTCGTCAACGGCGTGCGCGACACCTTGTTGATGGCCCGTGAGATGTTCCCTGGCAAGGCCAACTCGCTCGACGCCCTGTGCCGACGCCTTGACGTCGACAACTCCAAGCGCGAGTTGCACGGCGCCCACATCGACGCGGAGCTGCTGGCCAAGGTCTACATCAACATGACCCGCGGCCAAGATGCCCTGTTGATGGATGAAGGCGCCGAGAGCGGTACCCGGGCCGGGGAGGCGCAGGTGCTGAAGCAGGACCTGAGCGCGTTCGCGCTGCCCGTCATCGAAGCCAGCGAGGAGGAGCTTGCCGCTCACGCCAAGGTGCTGGCCGAGCTGGACAAGGCCAGCGGCGGCAAAAGAATCTGGCCCAGCGAGGAATCCATGGCATAATCGCAGGCTTTCCCGGATAGGGATGAGGCTTGGGCGGTTAGCTCAGCGGTAGAGCACTGCCTTCACACGGCAGGGGTCGCAGGTTCGAACCCTGCACCGCCCACCAAGCACTCATGTTTTCCCGGTCCGAGACACCCGAGATATCGGGCGGTTAGCTCAGGGGTAGAGCACGTCCTTCACACGGACGGGGTCGGGGGTTCGAAACCCTCACCGCCCACCAGGTCCCACCTGGAAAATTTGATCTCGTGAAGCGCACGCTTGCGGCGATTTTTCAAGCCGGTCACGGCAGTGATCTTTGGAGAATCGAGTGCGTAAAGGTATCGATCTTTCTGCTGCGCTAGCAGCCGCTGAGCATCACGAAGCTCAGGAACTCATCTTCTTCGAACTGGTCCGCGCCTGGGGCACTGTTGTCCTGGACGGCTCGGACTTGCGCCTGCGCGGGTGGGTAGCAGCCCGTGGCGACCAGTCGGCCTGGGCCAGCGAGAACATTGACCTGTAGACCCGTGCGAAGTCCTTGGTGGAGCGGGGGTGCAAGTCCTCTGCCGCGAACTGGGATCTGTCCGCCCTGAGCTCGGCCTGTCGCTGGGCCAAGGAGCGACGTCTCAGCTCCCATGGATTCCGTTCGCCGACGCCGGGTACGCCACGCATAGTGGTGGCCATCAAGCGCGCCAGGAGTAGGCGAGGGCGATCAGCTCACGCAAATTGCAGTGATCAGCGCGGCGCGCGGGTCGCGCGCACGGTAGAGGTAGCTGCCGAGGACCGCCTGCGGACTTTTTTCTTTGGCCACAATGGCTCCATGGATCGTGTGGATGCCGTGGTAATCGGGGCAGGTGTGGTGGGCTTGGCCATCGCACGCGCGCTGGCGCGCAGCGGCCAGGAGACTCTTGTGCTGGAGCGCGAGTCGGCCATCGGCACGGGCGTGAGTTCGCGCAACAGCGAGGTCGTTCATGCGGGCCTCTATTACCCGCCAGGGTCGCTGAAGGCCATGCTTTGCGTGCGTGGCCGTCAACTGCTGTATGCGCATTGCGAATCGCATGGCGTGGCGTGTCACCGGGTGGGCAAGCTGGTGGTGGCCACCGAACCGACACAGGTGGCGGCGCTGCAGGCGCTGGCCGAGCGGGCGGCTGCCAACGGAGTGAGCGACCTGCGCCCGCTCAGCAGCACCGAGGCCGCGCGTCTGGAACCGGCCTTGGTCTGCGAGGCGGCGCTGCTGTCGCCCTCGACGGGCATCGTCGATACGCATGCATTGATGCTGTCGCTGCAGGGCGATCTCGAGCGCGCAGGCGGCCAGGTGGCGCTGAATTCGGGCGTTAGCGGTTTGAAGCGAGAGGGAGGGAAGTGGGTGCTCGAATGCGCCGGACTGCAACTGGGGGCCGGCCTGGTCGTGAACGCGGCAGGCCTTTGGGCTCCGTGGCTTGCCGCGCGCACTGAAGGCTTGAGCGGGGCGCCGCAAGCGCACTGGTGTAAGGGCAGCTATTTTTCGCTGGCAGGGCGTTCACCGTTTTCGCACCTGGTCTATCCGATGCCACAGGACGGCGGCCTCGGCGTGCATCTGACGCTGGACCTGGGCGGCCGGGCGCGGTTCGGACCGGATAGCGAGTGGCTCGACAAGGTCCGCGATGCCGCACAGCTCGACTACGCCGTGGAGCCAGCCAGGGCGGATCGCTTCTACGCGGAGATACGTCGCTACTGGCCCGCCTTGCCCGATGGGGCGCTGCAGCCAGCGTATTCCGGCGTTCGACCGAAGATCGCCGGCCCTGGCGAGACCGCGGATTTCCGCATCGACGGTCCGGCCGTGCATGGTTTGCCGGGCCTCGTGAACCTCTTCGGCATCGAGTCACCGGGGCTGACGAGCAGCCTGGCCATCGCTGAGGAAGTGCTGCTCAGGCTCTGACCCAAACCCCGTCGCGCAACGTTTCATGCGGCCGAAAATTGGCCTTGTAGGCCATCTTGCCGCTCTGCGCGATCCAGTAGCCGAGATAGAGGTGGGGCAGGCCCAGCCGCCGAGCCTGGGCGATCTGCCAGAGCACGTTGTAGGTGCCGTAGCTCGCGCCCTCATCGGGTTCGTAGAAGGTGTAGACCGCCGAGACGCCGTCGGAGAGCAGGTCCACGATGGAGGCCATCTTGAGCTTGCCATCGGCGTCGCGGAAATCCACGAGCCGCGAATTGATGCGACTTTGCAGCAGGAACTGGGTGTACTGGTCCACGCTGTCGTGGTCCATGCCGCCGCCGGCATGGCGACCGTTCTGGTAACGCAGGTAGAGCTCGTAGTGCTCGTCCGAGTAACCGAGGGGCATGACCCTCGTCTGCAGATTCTGATGCTGGCGTTGGGCCCGGCGCTGGCTGCGGCTGGGCTCGAACAGGGCTACGGGCACCCGCAAGGGCACGCAGGCGCGGCAGTTGTCGCAGTAGGGGCGGTAGGTGAACAGGCCCGAGCGCCGGAAGCCGGCGACGACCAGGTCGGAATAGGTGTCGGTGTGGATCAAGTGGCTGGGCGTAGCCACCTGCGAGCGCGCCAGGCGGTCCGGCAGGTAGCTGCAGGGGTAGGCCGCAGTTGCGTAGAACTGCAGTTGCGCCAGAGGAAGGTCCTTGGGATGCGTCACGGCCGTCGCTGCTCAGGAAGGCTCAATGATACGGGGCGAGCCCGTCAACGCAGCACTTCAAGCCAGGCCCAGTCCGCGGGCTCGAAGCGCCAGTCGGTCGGCGCGGCCAGGTGGCAGGCTTGGGCGAGATGGGCCTCGAAGATCTGGCGCGGGACTTCGTGGGCGCCCAGGGAGGCGAGGTGGCGGGTGTTCTGCTGGCAGTCGATCCAGGTGATCCCGTGCTTTCTGCACAGGCACACGAGCGCGGCCAGCGCGATCTTGGAGCCATCGGTTCGGCGCATGAACATGGATTCGCCGAAGAACATGCGACCGATATTGACCCCGTACAGCCCGCCGACCAGTTCGCCGGCCACCCAGGTCTCGACGCTGTGTACCGCGGATTCGAGCTCCGCCCAGCGCAGGTAGGCCGCCTGCATCTCAGGCAGGATCCAGGTGCCGTTCTGACCCTCGCGGGGGGCGCTGGCGCAGGCCCGCATGACGGCGGCGCGGTCGCTGTCCACTCGGATTTCGTGCTCGGCCGCGAGCGCGAAGCGGCGCAGCGTCTTGCGCAGGGAATGGCTGGGCTTGAAGTCTCTCGTCTGCAGCACCATGCGTGGATCCGGCGACCACCACAGCGGCGGCTGGCCCTCGCCGTACCAGGGAAAGATGCCGTGGGTGTAGGCCTCGCGCAGACGCTGGGGCTGCAAGTCGCCGCCCGCGGCCAGCAAGCCCGGCGCCTCCGTATCCGGGCCGAGGGCGCGCCCCGTGCCGGGAAAGGCGAAAGAGTCCTCAGCCAGCCATTCGATCATGCGGTCATGGTAGCGTGCAGGCATGAAGACGATTCTTTACGGCATTCCCAACTGCGACACGGTCAAGAAGGCGCGTGCCTGGCTGAGCGAGCATGGCGTGGAGCACGAGTTCCACGATTTCAAGAAGAGCGGTGTGCCTGCCGAGCACCTCACTGCCTGGACGCGCAGTGTCGGCTGGGAAAGGCTGCTCAACAGAGCCGGCACGACCTGGCGCAAGCTCGATGCGGCCACCCAGGCCGCCGCCGCCGATGCGGCAGGCGCCAGCGCTCTGATGCTGACTCAGGCCAGCGTGATCAAACGGCCGGTGGTGGAATGGGCCGACGGGCGCATCACCGTCGGCTTCAAGCCCGAACTCTTCGAGGAGCACGCCTGATGTTCACCGGCATTGTTCAGGGCGTTGCCCGCGTCGACCGCGTCGAAGACCTGCCGGGTCTGCGTCGTTTCACGCTGGAGTTCCCGGCGGGCTTCGCAGCCGGCCTGCAAATCGGCGCCAGCGTGTCCTGCGATGGGGTTTGCCTGACGGTCACCGATTTGCATGACGATACGCGAGCGTACTTCGATGTCATGCGGCAGACGCTGCAGCTCACCACACTGGGCAGCTTCCAGAAGGGCGACCGCATCAACGTGGAACGGGCTGCCAAGGACGGGGCCGAGATCGGCGGGCATCCGCTGTCGGGCCATATCGATTTCAGGGCACATCTTGCTTCCGTGCGAGAGCCCGAGAACAACCGTGTCCTGCGCATTGCCGTGCCTCCCCAATGGATGCGCTACATCTTCGCCAAGGGCTACATCGCGATCAATGGCGCCAGCCTCACCGTGTCGGATGCCGACAAGAACGAGAACTGGTTTGAGGTCTGGCTGATTCCCGAGACCCTGCGCATGACCACCTTCGCGGCCAAAGCGGCCGGGGATGAACTCAATATCGAGATCGAACGCCAGACCCAGGTCATCGTGGACACGGTGCGTGCTGCGGTGGACGAGCGGCTGGGACCCCTGATGCCGGCCATCGACAAGCTCCTCGCCGGGCAGTGACACTGTTCTCGCCAGATTGCAAATCGTCGCCCCTTTCCACTTGATTTGGCAGTAATGTCACGAGCAGGTCTGATGCGGACGATGTCCGCGGGGAGCGAATGTGCAGGTGGCACAGGACGAGCAGGCCTTGCAGCGTGTTCAGCGCCTGCAGGCCTGCGTGGCCTCGCGGCTGGGGCTGAGGGTCGAGGAGTGGCGTCTGCCGCAGTTGGCGCAGATGCTGGATCGGCGCGCCCACTTCGGCGATCTCGATGATTGGCTGGCCTCGCTGGAGCGAGCGTCGGGGCGGGACAAGCTGCATGCGCTGGCCGACGATCTGGCCGTCGGCGAGGGCTATTTCTTTCGCAGTGCCGAGCAGCTTCAGTTGCTCCCGGGCTTGGTCGAGGCCCGCGGCGGCCGGGCCTTGCGCGCACTGTGCATTGGCTGCGGCGGCGGTGAAGAGGCCTACTCGCTGGCGATCGGATTGGCGGACATCAGCCCAGACAGCCTCATCGAAGCCATCGACATCAGCCCGCTCCGATTGCAGCAAGCTACCGCGGGCTGCTATGGGGACTGGAGCATGCGCAGCACGCCGGGCTCGCAGCGGCGGCGCTGGTTCAAGCGCGACACCGCCTTCCATCTGATTGCGCCCGAGTTGCGCCATCGAGTGCGCTTCGAGCAGCGCAATCTCTGCGAGGCAGACCCGGCCTTCTGGGGCGCATCACGTTACGACCTGGTGCTGTGCCGCAACCTGCTCATGTATTTGGAGCCGCCGGCCGTGGAACGGGCTTTGCAGCACATCGCTCAAGTGTTGGCTGCGGGGGGCTATCTGTTTCTGGGGCGCGGTGAAGGCTTGCGCGGCTGGACCGATGTGTTCACGCCGCGAGAGACTGCGCATGCCAGCTACTTTGAGCGCAGCGAGGTCGGGGTCGCTACGCCGACGCGCCTGCAGGCCGGTCGACTCCGACCCGGCCCCAGCCCCCTGTGGCTGCGCACCGGTCGTGACACGGTGTTCGAGCTCTGGCGCCAGGGACGGCTGGGTCAGGCCCTGCATCTGGCGGACTCGCTCCTGATCCAGGACAGAAGCGACAGCGAATTGCTTCTCGCCCAGGTCATGCTGCTGCTGCGAGCCGGCCGCATTCAGGAGGCGCAGCGCGTGGGCACGCGCTTGCTGGATCAGGCGACCACGCCGGCGATGGGCGCGGCCGCGCGATTTGCCAAGGCACGCGGCCACGAGTTGCGCGGCGAGCACGAACGCGCTGAAGAAAACTATGTGCAAGCCATCAAGCTCGACGCTGGCTTCGCGCTTGCGCATCTGCGCCTGGCTCAACTGCTTCAGGCGCAGGGCGCGCCGGACCGGGCCGCCGAGCAGCAGCACCTGGCGTCAGGCTTGGTGCAATTCGAGGATGAGCGGCGCTTGCTGATGCTGGGAGAAGGGCAGGGCCGTGCGGATCTTGCGGCCCTGTGCGTGGAGGCAGTCCCTGCCTGAGCGGACCCCGCTCAGGTCGTGGCGGTGTGGATCATCCGCTGCAATCCGAGTTGATCCGGGATCTGGATCTGGATCTGGCGCTGATTGCCCATCATCAGCCTTCGTCCTGGAACTTGGAAAAGGTGCGGCCCACGGTTGCCAGCTTCAGTCCGAGGTAGCTGCCGTTCTCCTCGCGCGTGATACACAGCACGAGGCCGGAGGCGGAAACGCCTCGGGCCTGGTGGCTCTGCGTCAGGTTGAGCAGGTTGAGCAGGTTGAGCAGGAAGGCGGCCAAGCGTTCCTCGGCGCGCACGGAAGCCCAGCAGAATCACGCCATGGTCGCCACGCCCCCGCGGCTCATGATTCTGTGGACCTGGCGCTGCAGGTCGGCTGGGGCCTCCGACCCCATGACTCAGGTCAGTCGAGGAAACGGGTGGCAATCTGCATCCCGTCACTGAACGTGTTTCCAAGTTATCCGTTCGCGGGTTCTCCAGGGGCTTGGGCTGCGCACGCGGCATGTGGCTTACACTTCGGGATTCCCCGGTATTTACCACCCTGCTCAGTAGCGGAGACGACGACTCATGTACCAGCACATCAAGGTGCCCGAAGGCGGGCAGAAGATCACCGTCAACAAGGACTTTTCGCTCAACGTCCCGAACAATCCGATCATTCCCTACATCGAGGGTGACGGAACCGGTTTCGACATCACGCCCGTGATGATCAAGGTGGTGGACGCTGCAGTGGCCAAGGCCTACGGCGGCGCCAAGAAAATCCACTGGATGGAGATCTACGCCGGCGAAAAGTCGACCAAGGTGTACGGCCCGGACGTGTGGCTGCCCGAAGAGACCCTTCAGGTCCTGCGCGACTACGTGGTCTCGATCAAGGGCCCGCTGACCACGCCCGTGGGCGGTGGCATCCGCTCGCTCAATGTGGCGCTGCGCCAGGAACTGGACCTCTACGTCTGCCTGCGCCCCGTGCAGTACTTCGACGGCGTGCCCAGCCCGGTCAAGGAGCCGCACAAGGTGGACATGGTGATCTTCCGCGAGAACTCGGAAGACATCTATGCTGGCATCGAGTACGAAGCCGAGAGCGACAAGGCCAAGAAGCTCATCTCCTTCCTGCAGAACGAGTTCGGTGTCAAGAAGATCCGCTTCCCCGCGACTTCGGGCATCGGCATCAAGCCGGTGTCTCGCGAAGGCACGGAACGCTTGGTCCGCAAGGCCATCCAGTACGCGATCGACAACGACAAGCCCAGCGTCACGATCGTGCACAAGGGCAACATCATGAAGTTCACCGAGGGTGGCTTCCGTGACTGGGCGTATGCCTTGGCCCAGAAGGAATTCGGCGCCGAGCTGATCGACGGCGGCCCGTGGTGCAAGTTCAAGAATCCCAAGACGGGCAAGGAAATCACCGTCAAGGATTCGATCGCCGACGCTTTCCTGCAGCAGATCATCCTGCGCCCGGCCGAGTACTCGGTCATCGCCACGCTGAACCTGAACGGCGATTACATCTCCGACGCCCTGGCTGCACAGGTCGGTGGTATCGGCATCGCTCCGGGCGCCAATCTGTCGGACTCCGTCGCCATGTTCGAAGCCACGCACGGTACGGCTCCGAAGTACGCGGGCAAGGATTATGTGAACCCCGGTTCCGAGATCCTTTCTGCCGAAATGATGCTGCGCCACATGGGCTGGACGGAAGCTGCCGATGTGATCATCAAGTCCATGGAGAAGTCCATCCTGAGCAAGAAGGTCACCTATGACTTCGCGCGCCTCATGGACGGTGCGACGCAGGTGTCTTGCTCCGCCTTTGGCCAGGTCATGATCGATCACATGTGAGCGGCTGGCGCTCCTTGAAAAACGAAAAGGCCCCGCAAGGGGCCTTTTTCATGGCGTGAGGCTTCTTCAGGCGGCTGGGTGACCCGCGTTCGAAATTCCCTCGAGTTGCACGATGTTTTGTGCCAGCTGGCCTTTTGGGCCTTGCACCAGATCGAAAGTCACTTGGCTCCCCTGCTTGAGGGTGCGGAAGCCTTCCATCTGAATCGCCGAAAAATGGGCGAACACGTCTTCGCCGCCCGCCTCCGGTTCAATAAAGCCAAATCCCTTGGCATCGTTGAACCACTTCACCGTACCGTTTGCCATAACACCTCCATCCCTCATGGCGACTACACAACTATGAATTGTTGAGATTTGTCAAATGGAAGTCAAATTAGGGGGTCCCCGGAACGGGTCTTCCCGGATTTCTTGATTTATGTCCCGATTTGGGCTGGTTCGGAGACTGTGGATTTTGTCCGGCACAAGGGCTTGCAATCGCTTGCGCAGGCTCCAGGTGGGGTGATGCATTCAGGCGCTCTCAAGGGGCGCTCAGTAGAATTGGCACATGCCCGATACCCCTTCCCAGCCGCCCATTCCTCCCGGACAGCCTCCGGGCCAGGAAGAGGGTGGCGGCGCGACCACGGTCGAGCGCCAGACTCAGAAAACCGAACCGCCGCGCCTGTATCAGGTGTTGATGCTGAACGACGACTTCACGCCCATGGAGTTCGTGGTGATGGTTCTGCAGGAATATTTCCGGCATGACCTCGACACGGCAACTCAAATCATGCTCAAAATCCACCATGAGGGGCGTGGAGTCTGCGGAGTCTTCACAAAAGACGTCGCAGCAACCAAGGTGGAACTGGTTTCGGCCGCTGCCCGGCGAGCCGGACACCCCCTGCAGTGCATTATGGAGGCCGCATGATTGCGCAAGAGCTTGAAGTCAGCCTGCACATGGCGTTTGTAGAAGCGCGCCAGCAGCGCCACGAGTTCATCACCGTGGAACACTTGCTGATGGCCTTGCTGGACAACCCCTCGGCCGCCGAGGTGCTGCGTGCCTGCTCAGCGAACCTGGACGATCTGCGCAAGTCGCTCGCCCAGTTCATCCGGGATAACACGCCCACCGTTGGCGGCACCGACGAGGTGGATACCCAGCCGACGCTCGGTTTCCAGCGCGTGATCCAGCGCGCCATCATGCACGTGCAGAGCACGGGCAACGGCAAGAAGGAGGTGACCGGCGCCAACGTGCTGGTGGCCATCTTCGGCGAGAAGGACTCACACGCCGTCTACTACCTGCACCAGCAGGGCGTGACTCGGCTGGACGTCGTCAACTACATCGCTCACGGCATCAAGAAGAGCGAACCGCCCGAGCCTCCCAAGGGCCAGGATGGGGCGCCCGGCAACGAGACCGAGCGCGAGGAAGCGGACACCGGTCAAGGCAAGGGTTCACCGCTGGAGCAGTTCACGCAGAACCTGAACCAGCTGGCCAAGGATGGCAAGATCGATCCGCTGATCGGCCGTGAGCTCGAAGTCGAGCGCGTGGTTCAGGTGCTGTGCCGTCGCCGCAAGAACAACCCGCTGCTGGTCGGCGAAGCCGGCGTGGGCAAGACAGCGATCGCCGAAGGCCTGGCCTGGCGCATCACCGAGGGCGACGTGCCCGAGGTGCTGGCCGATTCGGTCGTGTACTCGCTGGACATGGGCGCTCTGCTGGCCGGCACCAAGTACCGCGGTGACTTCGAGCAGCGCCTCAAGGCCGTGCTCAAGCAGCTCAAGGATCAGCCCCACGCCATCCTCTTCATCGACGAGATCCACACCCTGATCGGTGCGGGCGCGGCCTCGGGCGGCACGCTGGACGCGAGCAACTTGCTCAAGCCGGCTCTGTCCAGCGGCCAGATGAAGTGCATCGGCGCGACGACCTTCACCGAGTACCGCGGCATCTTCGAGAAGGATGCGGCGCTGTCTCGCCGCTTCCAGAAGATCGATGTGGCCGAACCCTCGGTCGAACAGACCATTGAGATCCTCAAGGGCTTGAAGTCGCGCTTCGAGGAGCATCACAGCGTGAAGTACGCGCTCGGTGCCCTGCAGGCCGCTGCGGAGCTTTCGGCCAAGTACATCAATGACCGTCATCTGCCCGACAAGGCCATCGACGTGATCGATGAGGCGGGCGCCGCCCAGCGCGTGCTGCCCAAGAACAAGCAGAAAAAGACGATCACGCGCAACGAGGTCGAGGACATCGTCGCCAAGATCGCGCGCATCCCGCCGGCGTCGGTGTCCAGCGACGACCGCAGCAAGCTCAAGAGCCTCGACCGGGACCTCAAGAGCGTGGTCTTCGGCCAGGATCCGGCGATCGACGCGCTCGCCGCGGCCATCAAGATGGCTCGCTCGGGCCTGGGCAAGCCGGACAAGCCGATCGGCTCCTTCTTGTTCAGCGGCCCCACGGGCGTGGGCAAGACTGAAGTCGCCAAGCAGCTGGCCTACATCCTGGGCATCGAGCTCATTCGCTTCGACATGTCGGAGTACATGGAGCGCCACGCCGTCAGCCGCCTGATCGGCGCGCCGCCGGGCTATGTGGGCTTCGACCAGGGGGGCCTGCTGACCGAGGCCGTGACCAAGAAGCCGCATGCGGTGCTCCTGCTCGACGAGATCGAAAAGGCGCATCCGGACGTATTCAATGTCTTGCTTCAGGTCATGGACCACGGCTCGCTGACCGACAACAATGGACGCAAGGCCGACTTCCGCAACATCATCATCGTCATGACGACGAATGCAGGTGCGGAGACGATGAACAAGGCCACCATCGGCTTCACGACCCAGCGCCAGCAGGGCGACGAGATGGCTGACATCAAGCGGCTGTTCACGCCCGAGTTCCGCAATCGGCTGGACGCCATCGTGTCCTTCCGTGCGCTGGACGAGGAGATCATCCTGCGCGTGGTCGACAAGTTCCTGCTCCAGCTCGAAAGCCAGCTGGCCGAGAAGAAGGTCGAGGTCACGTTCACGGACAACTTGCGCAAGCACCTGGCCAAGAAGGGCTTCGATCCGCTGATGGGCGCTCGCCCCATGCAGCGCCTGATCCAGGACACCATCCGTCGCGCCCTGGCCGACGAGTTGCTGTTCGGGGATCTGGTCGACGGCGGCCGACTGACGGTGGACGTGGACGAGGCCGGCGAGGTCAAGCTCGACATTCAGCCGGCCAAGCGCGACAAGCCCAAGGCAGAGCCTGCAACGGCTGACTAAGCCGGGTCGTAGTAGGACGAGAGCAGCCGGTACAAAGCCGGCTGTTCCTTTTGGAGCGCCTCGGGCGCGACGAAGAAGGCTTCGCTGGCGACAGCGAAGAACTCCTCGAGGCTTTCGGCACCGTAGGCATCGATGCAACTGGCTGCACCGCGATCCACGCGGCGGCAATAGCGCTGCCATACGGGCTCGATCACATCGATCCATTGCTGGCGCGCTGCGCTGCTGGGCAGCAGCGGCACTCCGTCGGCCACGCCATCGCGCATATCCAGCACATGGGCGAATTCATGGATCACGACGTTGAAGACGACGCCCGATTCAGCTCCACCTTCCTGCACGGCTGACCAGGCAAGCATCAAGGGCCCGCCATCCATGGCTTCGCCGGCCAATTCCTGCACATACTCGTGGACGATGCCATCCTCGTCCACGAACTCGCGCTCAGCCTGCACCTCACCGGCGTGCATGACGATGCCCACGAAGCCGTCGTAGCAGGAGAGACCAAGCTTGAGGATGGGCAAGCAGGCCTGGGCGGCCACGGCCAACGCGACCTCGTCGCTGACTTCGAATCCGCGAACGCCGTGGAATTCCTTGCTCGCCAGAAAGAGTGAAGACAGACGGCGCAATTCGCTCAGCTGCGTCTCATCGCGTCTGGCCAGGAAAGGATAGCTCTCCAGCGTCCTTTGCCACAGCGCGTCGGGAATCGCATGGCGCTCCAGGGCTTGCGCCTCCCGGCGCTTGCGCAGCCAGCCGAACATCTAGGCGAGCGGAATGCGCCGCAGTCCCGCTTGGCGCAGTCGGAGGACCTCAGCCCGCGGCGGCTCGCCCTCGCAATCCCAGTCGCTGAGCACATGGCGCGCGAGGCCGGGCGCCAGATCGTGCCGGCCCGGCCGGTGGGTGTGGCCGTTGATCATGACCTGGCTGCGGCTCGCTTCGAGCCATTCGATGCACGCCTTCGCATCGAGATCGGCCCACAGCTCTTCCGAAGCCTGCTTCATCCGGCTGGCCGCCCGCATCTGCTGGCCAATGGCGCGGCGCTCGGAAAGTGGCTTGGTCATGAGGCCGGCCTGCCACGCAGGATGACGCACCTGGGCGCGAAAGGCCTGGTACTTGCTGTCTTCCAGGCACAGCGCATCGCCGTGCGTCAGCAGCCAGCGCTGACCGAAGGCCGTGAGCACGGTGGGATCCGCGAGGCCCTGCATGCCGCAGTCGGCCAGCATGTCTGGGCCGACGAGGAAGTCGCGGTTGCCCGCCATGAAGAAGAGCTTCAGGCGCTCGCTGGCCTGGCGCAGCATGGCCACACACTGCGCCTCGAAGGGGTCGAAGCGCGCGTCGTCGCCAACCCAGACCTCGAAGATGTCGCCGAGCAGCACCACCGCTTCGGCAGCAGTTTCCTCAAGGTGGGCGGCCAATGCCGCCAAGGTCTTGGGCGTATCCGGCGAAAGATGCAGGTCCGAGATGAAATCGATGCGCCGCCATTGGGGCGGCGCGACGAGTTCGCCGAACTCAGGCAAGCTCAACGGCCTTCTCGATGATGACGGCTTCCAGCGGCACGTCGTCATGGAAGCCCGATCGGCCGGTCTTGACCTTCTCGATCTTGTCCACGACGTCCTTGCCTTCGACGACGCGGCCGAAGACGGCGTAGCCCCAGCCGGAAGGGCTCTCGCTCTTGAAATTGAGGAAGCCGTTGTCGGTGCTGTTGATGAAGAACTGAGCGGTGGCCGAGTGCGGCGCATTGGTGCGTGCCATGGCGACCGTGTAATGGTCGTTCTTCAGCCCGTTGTTGGCCTCATTTTGGATCGGAGCATCGGTGTCCTTCTGGCGCATGCCGACTTCCATGCCGCCGCCCTGGACCATGAAGCCCTTGATCACGCGGTGGAAGATCGTGCCGTCGTAGTGGCCCTTGCGGACATAGGCGAGGAAGTTCTCGGTCGAGGCCGGCGCCTTCTCATCGTCGAGTTCGAGCTTGATCAGGCCATGGTTGGTATGCAGTTCGACGAACTTGCTCATTGCTGTTTCTCCACAGTGGCTTTGTTGATGATGACGGGGGTCGTCGGCAGGTTTTCGAAGGCGCCGTTGGCGACGGTGGGGATGTCGCGAATCTTGTCGATGACGTCCATGCCTTCGATGACCTGGCCGAAGACGGCGTAGCCCAGACCATCCCGCGCGTTGGCGGCGTCCAGGAAGGGGTTGTCCACCACGTTGACGAAGAACTGCGCCGTGGCCGAGTTCGGGTCGCCCGTGCGCGCCATCGCGATCGCGCCGCGCACATTGAGCAGGCCGTTGTTCGACTCGAGAGGAATCGGCGCCTTCGTCGGCTTTTGCTTCAAATCTCGCCCGTAGCCACCGCCCTGGACCATGAAGGTCGGGATCACGCGATGGAAGACGGTGCCGCTATAAAAACCGGCCTTCACGTATTGCAGGAAGTTGGCCACCGTCTTCGGTGCTTTCTCGGCGTCCAGTTTGACCCGGAAGTCGCCCTCAGAGGTCGAGAACTTGACGACCTGGGCTTGGCTGGCCGCGCCGACCAGCAGTGCAGCGAGCAGCAAAGAGATCTTTTTCATCAGGGAGCGGGGTTGGGGGAGGGGATGAGAACCAGCGCCTGTGTTGCCTTCAGTTTTTGCGCGAGGGCAGCGCTCGGCGCGGGCAGGGCGGCTTGTGAGCGTTCATAGGCGCGCAGGGCCAGGCGGAGCAGCAGATCGCCCAGGTTTTCCTGGGCCTGTGCGTGGTCGGGCTGCAGTCGAAGGGCCTGCTCCAGGTCGGCGCGCGCCTGGTCGAGCTGGCCTTTGCCGGCATGCAGGACGGCCAGATTGTTGTACGGATCGGCCAGGTCTGGGAAATCTTGGGTGAGCGCGGTGAATATCTGCTCTGCGACATCGGTCTGGTGCAACTCCATCCGATAGACGCCCAGGGCGAACCGCAGCTTGAGATCGTCGGGCGAGCGTTTCAGCTCGGCCTCGACCGTGGCCACGGCTTCCTGGCGGTGCCCGGCGAGCCACTGGCCCTGGGCCTGATCCAGCGGCACAGTCACAGCTTGCGCCAGAGCGCTGAAAAGCATCGCGACGGTGAGGAGAAGAGGGCGGTACATCATGGTGGAAAGCCTGTGTCGCGCCGAATCCGCGCGACCTTGGCGGCAGGGGCCTGCCGCTATACTGGCCCGCATTCTAAGGTCGGCCACAAAGCCCCCTTCTCTGCAGTTCTCTCTCTGCTGTTTCGCGTGCGCATCACGCGGCGGCTCTGCCTCTCCGACATGTCCCTGCGCATCTACAACTCGCTGGCCCGCGCGGTTCAGCCCTTCGCTCCCATCGACCCAGGCCATGTGCGCATGTACGTGTGCGGCATCACGGTCTACGACCTCTGCCACATGGGGCATCTGCGCATGAACATGGCCTTCGACGTGATCTACCGCTGGCTGCGTGCCGCGGGCTTCGAAGTCAACTACACGCGCAACATCACAGACATCGACGACAAGATCATCAAACGCGCGGTCGAGCGCGGCATCACCATTCGCCAGCTGACCGACGAGATGTCGGCGGCCATGCATGCTGACTTCGCCGCGGTGGGGCTGCTCAAGCCGACGCACGAGCCTCGTGCTACGGACTACGTGCCGCAGATGCTCGACATCATCGGCAAGCTCGAAGCCAAGGGGCTCGCCTACCGGGCCAGTAGCGGCGACGTGAACTACGCCGTGCGCAGGTTCCCAGGCTACGGCAAGCTCTCGGGCAAGAGCCTGGACGACTTGCGCGCCGGCGAGCGAGTGGCAGTGGACGACGGCAAGCTCGATCCGCTGGACTTCGTGCTTTGGAAGTCCTCCAAGACTGAGGAGCCGGCCGAGGCCAAGTGGCCCAGTCCTTGGGGGGAAGGCCGCCCGGGCTGGCATATCGAATGCTCGGCCATGAGTTGCGCCCTGCTTGGTGAGAGCTTCGACATCCACGGCGGTGGCGCCGACCTGCAGTTCCCGCACCACGAGAACGAAATCGCCCAGAGCGAGGGCGCGGGCTTTGGCTTCGCGCGCTACTGGCTGCACAACGGCTTCCTGAATGTTGACGGCGAGAAGATGTCCAAGAGCCTGGGCAATTTCTTCACCATCCGCGACGTGCTGCAGAAGTTCGACGGCGAGACGCTGCGCTTTTTCATGCTGCGTACGCACTACCGTCGGCCCTTCAATTTCAGCGACGCCCACCTCGAAGACGCTCGCACGGCCTTGACCCGCCTGTACACCGCGCTGGATGCCGTGGCGCCCGCCGAGGTGATGCTCGACTGGAGTCAGCCCCAGGCCGCCGCCTTCAAGGCCGCCATGGACGAAGACTTCGGTACGCCCGGCGCGCTGGCGGTACTTTTTGATCTGGCCAACGAAGTCAACCGCGACCGCTCGCCAGACAAGGCCGGCCTGCTCAAGGTACTGGCCGGCGTGCTGGGCTTACTCCAGCAAGAGCCCCGCGCCTATCTGCAGGCGGGCTCCGGCCTGGATGCCGCCGCGATCGAGGCGCAGATCGCCGCACGCGCCGCCGCCAAGGCCGCCAAGGATTTCGCCGGCGCCGACCGCATCCGCGCAGAACTGTTGGCCCAGGGCATTGTCCTCAAAGACTCCGCCGCAGGCACGACCTGGACGAAGGCCTGACGTGGCGCGCGCAAACGAAGCGGGCGCTTCGCCCGATGGCTTCACGCCGGATTACTGGGACGAGGCCTGCCGTCACCTGATCAAACGCGACCGGGTGATGAAGAAGCTCATCCCGCAGTTCGCTGAGGCCCGGCTGCAGAACAAGGGCGACGCTTTCACGACCCTGGCCCGCGCCATCGTCGGTCAGCAGATTTCCGTCAAGGCGGCGCAGGCTGTTTGGCTGCGCTTCGTCGGCCAGCTCAGCGAACCGAACGACAAGGTCCTGCCTGCCGCGGTGCTGACCCAGACCGTCGAGGTCCTGCGCAGCGCCGGGCTCTCCGTGCGCAAGGTCGAATATCTCCAGGATCTGGCGCGGCATTTCGAGGCCGGCAACGTCCATCCCAAGCAGTGGGCCAGCATGGACGACGAGGCGATCATCGAGGAACTCGTCGCCATCCGCGGCATCGGCCGTTGGACCGCGGAAATGTTCCTGATCTTCCACTTGATGCGCCCGAACGTGCTTCCGCTGGATGATATTGGCCTGATCAAGGGAATTAGCGACAATTACTTCTCCGGAGAGCCGGTTTCGCGTGCAGAAGCGCGTGAAGTGGGGGACGCGTGGGCCCCCTACCGCTCGGTGGCCACATGGTACATTTGGCGCAGCCTCGATCCCCTACCGGTGGATTACTGAGCTCTTCCTGAGCACCCATCCAGATGAGCAAAAAACATTTTCTCGAATTCGAGCAGCCGATCGCTGAGCTCGAAACCAAGATCGAAGAGCTGCGCTACGTGCAGAGCGAGTCTGCCGTCGACATCACTGAAGAGATCGACCGGCTCTCCAAGAAGAGTCAGCAGCTGACCAAAGAGGTCTACGCCAACGTGGCGCCTTGGCAGGTCTACCAGATTGCCCGCCACCCGCAGCGCCCGCAGACCCTGGACTACTGCGCCGAGGTCTTCACGGAGTTCCAGGAACTGCACGGCGACCGTCACTTTGCCGATGATGCTGCCATCGTCGGCGGCCTCGCCCGCTTCAACGGCCAGCCCTGCGTTGTCGTCGGCCATCAGCGCGGCGCAGACGCCAAGGAGCGCACGCTGCGCAACTTCGGCATGCCCCGCCCGGAAGGCTATCGCAAGGCCTTGCGCCTGATGAAGCTGGCCGAGAAGTTCGGCCTGCCTGTCTTCACCTTCATCGACACGATGGGTGCCTATCCTGGCATCGGTGCCGAGGAGCGTGGCCAGTCGGAGGCGATCGGCCGCAACATCTTCGAGATGGCGCAACTGGAAGTGCCCATCATCGCCACCGTCATCGGCGAAGGCGGCTCGGGCGGCGCCCTGGCCATCGGCGTTGCCGACCAGGTGCTGATGCTGCAGTTCTCGGCCTATTCCGTCATTTCTCCCGAAGGCTGCGCTTCCATCCTTTGGAAGAGCAGCGAACGTGCAGCCGATGCTGCCGACGCCCTGGGCATCACCGCCCATCGCCTCAAGGCCATGGGCCTGGTGGACAAGATCGTCAGCGAACCGGTGGGTGGTGCCCATCGCGATGGCAAGCAGATGGCGTCCAACCTCAAGCGCGCTCTCGGCGAGGCGCTGCGCCAGGTCAGCGACCTGAAGCCCGCCGCCCTGCTGGAGCGCCGTTACGAGCGCCTGCAGGCCTATGGCCGATTCGGCGACACCAAGTCCCGCTGACAAAAGGCTTGCCGTCGCCTTCAGCGGCGGTCGGGACTCCACTGCGCTGCTGCACGCCGCGGCGAAGTCTGCCGATGGCGCGCAGGTCTTCGCGCTCCATGTGCATCACGGCTTGTCGCCGCAGGCGGACGTGTGGCTGGCCCATTGCGAGCGCTTCGCCGCGGACCTTGGCGTTCGCTTTCTTTGTCGTCGCCTGAGCGGCCGGCCTGCTGCAGGCGAGAGCATCGAGGCCTGGGCCCGATCCGGGCGGCATGCAGCTCTGCAGGACATGTGCGGCGAGGCGGGCACCGATCTGCTGCTGCTCGCTCATCATCGGCGGGACCAGGCCGAAACCTTCCTGCTCCAGGCCTTGCGCGGCTCCGGCGTGGCTGGCCTGGCCGCCATGCCGGCGGCCCAATGGCGCGATGGCATTTGCTGGGCTCGTCCGTGGCTCGATCAGCCGCGCGAATCCATTGAGGCCTATGTGCTTGCGCATGGCCTGGTCTTCATCGACGACGCCAGCAATGCCGACACCCGTTTCGAGCGCAACAGGCTCAGGCTCGAGGTCTGGCCGAAGCTGGCGGCGTCAGAGGCCGCCCTGGCGCGGTCAGCGCGCTGGGCGCAGCAAGCGCTCGATCTGCAGCGAGAGATGGCCGAAATCGATCTCCCGGTGCTCCTGCGTGGCGCCGCGCTCGACATGAACGCGCTGCGCCAACTCTCGCCCGCTCGCGCCAGCAATGCACTGCGTGCCTGGCTTGCTGAGCAGGCGGGCGTGCCGGCCCCGGCGAGCCTGGTGCTGCGTCTCCTGGCCGAGGCTGAAATGCATGGCCAATGGCCCTTGGCCGACGGCGAACTCCGGCTCTACCGCGGCCTGCTGCGATGGAATGCCGCGCCCGAGGTGCATTGCGGTCCTTCGCAATCGGTGAACCTGGCCTCCGCTGGCATCCATGAACAAGCCGATTGGGGCGGGCGATGGCGCGTCGAGAGGACGCATGGAAACGGACTGAGCGCGGCGATCCTGGCGCGGCTGCAACTGCGCAAGCGAAGTGGCGGAGAGCAGTTTCAGCGTGCCCCGAAAAGCGCTCTTCGCTCTCTGAAAAAGGCTTGGCAGGAGACCGGTGTGCCGGCCTGGGAAAGGTCGGGGCCGCTGCTCTTTCACGGTCAGCAACTCGTCTTCGTCCCGGGCCTGGGAATCGATGCCCGGGCGCTGGCAGCGTCCGATGAAACCCGCTTCTCGCTGTGCTGGGAGGCGAAGGCTTGACCGAGCCTTTGCGGTGCTGTCGACCCTAGAATCAAAAGCTCGACCTGGATTTGCACCCCCCACCATGGCCTTGATTGTTCACAAATACGGCGGAACCTCCATGGGTTCCACCGATCGCATTCGCAACGTTGCCAAGCGCGTCGCCAAATGGGCGCGCGCCGGCCACCAGATGGTCGTCGTGCCCTCGGCCATGAGCGGCGAGACCAACCGCCTACTGGGCCTGGCCAAGGAGCTCTCACCGGCTTCCGTCACGCCCGAGACCATGCGTGAGCTGGACATGATTGCCTCCACCGGCGAGCAGGTTTCGGTCGGCCTGCTGGCCATCGCCTTGCAGGCCGAAGGCATGGATGCCGTCAGCTACACCGGCTGGCAAGTGCCCGTGTCCACGAATTCCGCGTATACCAAGGCCCGCATCGAGAGTATCGATGACGCCCGCGTGCGCGCCGACCTGGCCGCCGGCAAGGTCGTCGTCATCACCGGCTTCCAGGGCGTGGACGAGGACATGAACATCACCACGCTGGGTCGTGGCGGTTCCGACACCTCGGCCGTGGCCATCGCCGCCGCCATGAAGGCCGACGAATGTCTGATCTACACCGATGTGGACGGCGTCTACACCACCGATCCCCGCATCGTGCCCGAGGCGCGCCGCCTGCACACCATCAGCTTTGAAGAGATGCTGGAGATGGCCTCGCTGGGCTCGAAGATCCTGCAGATCCGCTCGGTGGAATTCGCCGGCAAGTACCGCGTGCCGCTGCGTGTGCTCTCGAGCTTTACGCCCTGGGACATCGACCTTGAGGAAGAGGCCAAGTCCGGCACCCTGATCAGTTTTGAAGAGGACGAGAACATGGAACAAGCCGTCGTTTCCGGCATTGCCTTCAACCGCGACGAAGCCAAGGTGACCCTGCTCGGCGTGCCCGACAAGCCCGGCATCGCCTTTCAGATTCTGGGCCCTGTGGCCGATGCCAACATCGACATCGACGTCATCATCCAAAACGTCTCCCAGGACGGCAAGACCGACTTCTCCTTTACCGTCCACCGCAACGACTACGCCCGCACCATGGAGCTGCTCGAAAAGCAGATCGGCCCTTCGGTGCAGGCCGCCAAGGTCATGGGCGACCCGCGCATCTGCAAGGTCTCCATCGTGGGCATCGGCATGAAGTCGCATGTGGGCGTGGCCTCCAAGATGTTCCGCTCGCTCAGCGAAGAGGGCATCAACATCCAGATGATCTCCACGAGCGAGATCAAGACCTCGGTCGTGATCGACGAGAAGTACATGGAACTGGCCGTGCGCGCTCTCCACAAAGCGTTCGAGCTGGACCAGGAAGTCGCATAAATTTCCAGGGTGCCTGGATTCTTGTTGTAGAATTCAAGGCTGTGCTGGAGTCGTGACCGAGTGGCCGAAGGTGCTCCCCTGCTAAGGGAGTATGTGGGCAAAACCTGCATCGAGAGTTCGAATCTCTCCGACTCCGCCAAATACAACCCCAAGTGATTGATTCACTTGGGGTTTTCTTTTTTCAGCGATCGCGTCCCATCTATCGGCCCATCAATACAAAAATGCACTGCGGGCGCCGATCAATGCAAAGGTTGGCAGTGCTGCATGCACTCGCCAGTACCCGCAATGGTGGCACGTTGTTGTCGGCGGTTGTCGCTGCCCAAGTCAGCCGGGACTCATTTGGGACGCCAGGCAGCGCGAAGGCGGGGGCCCTAACGTTCCCCGGAAAAAAAGAAAATCGCGGGTCACCGTTGAAACTTGCTCACAGCGAGGTGGGCAGCGACACTTGATCGCCATGCGCGAACCCCCAAGCCTGACAGATGTCGAGCAATCCCAGCCGCCCGAGAGGAAGCCGGCCGGGCGTCCGTCTTATGGATGGCCTTTTCACTTGCTGGAGCGCGGTTACGCTGCGACGTTCAATCGCGCATGCAGTTCGGTTCGGCGGGCGATGTACCGGTACAAGGCCACGCCAGAAGGCGAGGGCAGCCGGATCGACGAGCTGCTGCCGCATCGCTGGTCGCCGCCGCCGGGCTGAGCTTGCCAACAGTGCCGCCCCCTGCTGGTACGCTGCGGC
>Ga0213872_10000711_pt1 | contig 25035 bp, 19 predicted proteins | sample VelepicomBERX_R2_FD_160071 | JGI IMG/M metagenome (GOLD analysis project Ga0213872, IMG submission 160071) | Rhizosphere microbial communities from Vellozia epidendroides in rupestrian grasslands, the National Park of Serra do Cipo, Brazil - RX_R2 | ecosystem: Host-associated > Plants > Roots >...
GGTGAACGCTGTCATGGCATAGGCGCCAATGCGGCAGAATTGGTGCACGGTCGTGAATCCGCCCATCACGACCCAGTCGTCCAGCACCACGTGCCCGGCCAGCGTCGCATTGTTGGACATGGTGATATGGTTGCCCAATTGGCAGTCGTGCGCGATGTGCACGTAGGCCATGATCCAATTGTCGTTGCCGATTCGGGTCACGCCGCCGTCTTGCACGGTGCCGAGATTGACCGTGACGAATTCACGGAAGGTATTGCGGTCGCCGATTTCCAGCGTGGTCGGCTCGCCCGCATATTTCTTGTCTTGCGGCACAGCACCGATCGAACCGAACTGAAATATCGTGTTATCGCTACCGATGGTTGTGTGTCCCTGCACGACCGCATGCGGGCCGATCCTGGTGCGGGCGCCGATGCGCACGTCGGGACCGATGATCGAATAGGCGCCGACCTCGACCGTGGAATCGAGCTGGGCTTTTGGATCAACGATGGCCGTTGGATGAATTGTCATTGCTGTCACGCGGGCTGGCTGGCGTCGGCGGCGCTGCGCATGGTACACATCAGGTCGGCTTCGACCGCAGTCTGGCCGTCGACCGTGGCGACCGCCTTATATTTCCAGATACCGCGCGCCACGCGCACGATCTCGACGTCCATCTTGATCTGGTCGCCCGGTTCGACCGGCCGCTTGAAACGCGCGCCGTCGATGCCGATGAAATAAACAATGCTGTTTTCGTCGGGTTTCTGTCCCATAGTCAGGAAGGACAGCAAAGCTGCCGTCTGCGCCAGAGCTTCGATCATCATGACGCCCGGCATCACCGGCTTGTGCGGAAAATGCCCATTGAAGAATTCCTCATTCACGGTCACGTTCTTGATGGCGGTGATGCGCTTGTTGGCTTCCCAATCCAGCACACGATCGACCAGCAGCAGCGGATAGCGGTGCGGCAGGTATTCTTTGATTTGGCTAATGTCGAGGGTCTTCATGTCGTTTTGCTTTCAGTAAGCGATTTGATGGTCTTTTCAAGCTCGCGGATTTTCTCACGCATAGCACTTAAATTGCGGACGATGGCGGCCGATTTCTCCCAATCGGCATTCTTGGCCAGCGGGTAGAAGCCGGTGTATTGCCCAGGTTCGTGGATCGAGCGCGATACCAGGCTGCCCGAAGAAACGTGTACGCGGTCGGCAATGGTCAAATGCCCCAGGATCATGGCAGCGCCGCCGAAGGTGCAGTATTTGCCTATCTTCGCGCTGCCGGCCACGCCTACGCAGCCGGCCATGGCAGTATGCGCACCGATATGGACGTTGTGCGCGATCTGGATTTGATTGTCGAGTTTGACGCCGTCTTCGATCACGGTATCGCTCAAGGCTCCGCGGTCGACCGTCGTATTGGCGCCAATGTCGACATCATTGCCAATCATGACGCGGCCGGTCTGGGGAATCCGGACATAAGTCCCAGCTTCGTTGGCAAAGCCGAAACCGTCGGTGCCGATGACCACCCCCGAATGCAGGATGCCGCGTTCGCCGATCTCGCAGCGCGCATGAAAGGTGACGCGCGCGTAAAAACGCGTGTAAGCGCCAATCCGGGCATCGCGGCCGACGTAGCCGCCGGCGCCGATCACCACGTGCTCGCCTATCTTTGCACCGGGCTCGATCACCACATGCGGCCCGATGCTCGCCGTTGCCGCCACTTCAGCGTCGGAATCGACCACAGCCGTCGGATGCACGCCCGGCGCGGCCGGTATGCTGCTTTGCGCCTCGAACAGCTGGGCGACCCGGGCGAAGTAGGCGTAGGGATTGGGGGCCACGATGCGCGTGCCACCGTATTCGGCGCCGATCAAGGCATCGTCGGCAGCGGACAGAATCAGGGCGGCTGCCTTGGTCTGCGCCGCCTGCGACCTGAACTTTGGATTGGTAAGAAACGTGATGTGCGCCGGACCGGCGACATCGAGAGGGGCGATACCGACTATTTCGATATCCCCACTCCCTTGCAATTGGCCACCGAAGCGTTCGACCAATTCTTTCAGCCGAGTGCTCATAGCGGCTTTCTGAAATTACTGTTTGTTGAGGACTTTCAGGACTTTGTCGGTAATATCGACGCGCGGGCTGTGATAAAGCATACCCGTGTCCTGCAATACGATGTCGAATTTTTCCGCTTCGGCAATCTGCGCGACGACTTTATTGACGCGCTCGAGAATGGCTGCCAATTCCTCGTTCTTGCGCTGATTCTCGTCTTCTTCGAGTTCACGCTTCCTGCGCTGGAATTCCTTGTACTGGTCGGCAAATTCATGCTGGCGCTTGGCGCGGTCGGCGTCGGACAGGATAGGGCCGTCCTTTTCCAGCTTATCCTGCATGGCCTTCAAGTGCATTTCCATGTCCTGCAGGTCGTGCAGACGCTTGGAGAATTCCTGTTCCAGTCTGCTCGACGCGGTCTTGTAAGGTAGTGCTTCAGAAACGATGCGCTGGCTGCTGATGATGCCAATCCTGGTTTCCTCAGCCTGCACTGCTACAGACGTCAACAGCGCCGCACCTGCCAAAATCAGGATCTTCAACAACTTGGATGAGTTTGTTAAATACTTCAAGATCATTCTCCGCGTTTCAAAATACCACTATTAGAACATTAATTATCAGTTATTCCGTCAGAAGCCTGTACCCATCTGGAATTGGAAGCGTTCCTTCTGGTCAGTCGGCTGCGCATTGAGCGGTTCGCCATAGCTCAGCTTGAGCGGACCGACCGGCGAAATCCAGCTGATGCCAATACCGGCAGAATAGCGCAACTCGCTGAAATCGACCTTTGCGCGGTCAGCAAATACGTTGCCGCCGTCAAGGAAAGTGAACCAGCGCAAACCGGCATCTTTGCTTGCGCCGGGGAACGGGAACTGCAGTTCCGCATTCATGATCACGCGCGATGCGCCACCCAACGGGTCGCCGTTGACGTCAAGCGGCCCCAGGGTGCCGGTTAAATATCCGCGCACCGAACCGATACCGCCTGCATAGAAATTCTTGAATACCGGATACGGCTTGTCGCCCAGACCGCGACCGTAATCGAACTCGCCGTTCAGGGCCAAGGTCACCCAACTCGCGAGTGGGCGGAAGTATTGGCTTTGGTAAATAGCCCGATAATAGCGCAGAGTGCCGAATGCCGCCAGTTCGAGGTTGGCGCGCTGCATCTGCCCCACGGTCGGCGTAATGGCGCTGTCACGGCTATCACGCGCCCACGAAACCGTAAGCGGGAAACTGGTGGTTCTGGCCTCGTCGCCGCTACCGAATTGCTGAACGTATTCCTGGTAGAGCAATGGTGAGTCGTTGTAGCCGGGATCGTTCTTGTAAGTCTCTACATCGGTATGTTCGACGCCGATACCAAAGAACACGCGGTCGAACTCCGTAAACGGCACGCCGAAATTGACGGTCGAGCCGGTCGTGCGGACGTTGAAGTCGCCGGTATTGGTCAACGGTGGACGCGTGGTACGCATGTACAGCTGAACCGTGCGGCTGATGCCTTCGTCGGTTACGTAGGGATCCGTATGGGAAAGCACGATCGTGCGGTTGAGCGCACTGGTGTTGACCTGGACGCCGATGGTATCGCCACTGCCGAAGGCATTGGCCTGGCTGATGCCGCCGTTCAGGGTCAAGTGTTCATATTGAGAATAACCGGCGCCCAAGGTGATGTTGCCGGTCGGCTTCTCGGTGACGGCCAAATTGACGTCGATCTGGTCGGTGCTACCCACCACCTCCGGCGTCTCCACCGTCACTTCCTTGAAATAATCGAGACGCTCGACGCGGTCGCGCGAACGTTTGATCTTGTCGTTGTCGTACCAGGAAGCTTCATACTGGCGGAACTCGCGGCGGATCACTTCGTCGCGCGTACGCGTGTTGCCGCTGATATTGATGTGGCGCACGTAGACGCGCTTGCCCGGATCGACCAGCATGGTGAACGCAACCAGCTTTTTCTCGTGGTCGATTTCGGGGTTCGCGTTGACGTTCGCAAACGCGTAGCCGAAATTGCCCATGCGGTCGGAAATGCGCTTGATGCTGTCGGTCAGCTTCTTGCCGGAATAGACCTCGCCCTTCTTCAGCAGCATCAGATTCTGCAGTTCCGCCTCGCGCCCCAGCATCTCGCCATCCATCTTGATGTCGGAGACGGTGTACTTGTCTCCTTCCGTGATGTTGATGGTGATGTAGATATCCTTCTTGTCCGTCGTGATCGACACTTGCGTCGATTCGATCTGCATTTCCAGATAGCCGCGATCGAGGTAGAACGACTTCAAGGTCTCGAGGTCGCCGGAAAGCTTTTGCTTGGAATACTGATCGGACTTGGTGTACCAGGTGAACCAGCCCGGCGTGGTGAGCTTGATGTTTTTCAGCAGATCGGAATCCGAAAAGGCCTTGTTGCCGACAAACTTGATCTGTTTGATGTGCGCAGCATCTCCTTCATCGACAGCAAAGGTGACATTGACGCGATTGCGCTCAATCGGCGTGACGGTGGTGGTGACCTGCACCCCATACAAGCCGTGTGAGAGGTACTGGCGCTTCAATTCCTGCTCGGCGCGCTCGACCAGCGACTTGTCGAAAATATGGGTTTCGCCGACGCCGATTTCTTTCAGCCCCTTGATCAGCGCGTCTTTTTCAAATTCTTTGAGGCCGGTGAAAGCCACGCTGGCGATTGTGGGACGCTCTTCCACGGCCACCACCAGCACATTGCCTTCCACTTCGACGCGGACATCCTTGAACAGGCCGGTCGCATACAGCGCCTTGATCGCCGCCACACCCTTTTCATCGGTATAGGTTTCGCCGACCTTCACCGGCAGGTAGCTGAAGACCGTGCCGGCTTCGGTACGCTGGATGCCTTCTACGCGAATATCCTTGACTTCAAACGGCTCGACGGCCAACGCATGGTTTGAACACAGAGCGAATACGGCTGCTGCAATCACACGACGGGGAAAAACTGGCAGGGAAAAACGCTCTGAATGAAATTTCATGTATTTGTTCTATTTAATAATCCTGCCGGCCGACGGCGCCGACAGGCTCAGCAAAAGGTCAAGACATGTGGCGCGCAATGTCGTTGAACACGGCAACAATCATCAACGTCATCAAGATAGCCAAGCCGGCACGCTGCGCAATCTCGTTGAAGCGCTCCGAAACCGGACGCCCAGTCAAAACTTCCAGCGAATAATACAGCAAAAGCCCCCCATCTAACACCGGAATGGGGAGCAGATTCATGACGCCGAGAATGATGCTAATGAAGGCGATGAAGCTGACGTAACTGACCGCGCCTACGCGTGCCGACTGCCCCGCGTAATCGGCGATGGTGATCGGTCCGGAAATGTTTTTCCAGGACACCTCGCCGGTTATCATTTTACCAATCATTTTCACTTGCAGCACAGAGGTTTCCCACGTGCGCTGCACAGCCTTTTCCAAAGCATGCACCGGCGATTCGTCGGCCAGAATCATTTCCGGTGCGACCGGCAATTCCACCTTGATCAAGCCGACCGCATGGCCGTTCTCGCCCATGGCGTCCGGCGTCACCTTAAGCAAAACGTTTTGTCCCGCGCGCATTACTTCCAGCTGCAACGTGCGCCCCGGCGCAGCGCGTACCATGTCGCGAAATTCCGTCTGATCGGCAATCGGTTTGCCGTCTACCGCCATCACCAGGTCACCTGCGCGCAGGCCGCCGCGCATGGCCGGCCCGTCGGGTGCGACTTTACCGACCACCGCCTTGGGGCGTGCGAGTTCAAGACCGAGCCGGCCCATGAAGTCGCCTTCCAGGTCCTTGGTCGACAAGCTGGACAAAGGCAAATCGACCACCATGTGTCCCCGTGCAGCCGAGCGATCGGCATCCAGGCGAACCGAGCCATGTTCAACCGCCGCCTGCAGCAGTTTCCAGCGCAAATCCGACCAGATGCGAATCGGCTGGCCATCGACTGCGGTAACCAGCTCTCCGCCGCGCAAACCCGCTTGATAGGCAATGGTCTGCTGCGCCACAGTGCGCAAACGCGGGATGGGTTCGGGGACGCCGTGCAGATAAAGCCCGAAAAACAAGGCGATCGCCAGAAGGAAGTTAGCCACCGGCCCTGCCGCGACGATGGCAATGCGGCGCCACACCATCTGCCGTGTGAATTCACGCGCCAGGTCGGCTGCGGACAGGTTTTGCAGATCCTGCTCGCGCGCGTCGAGCATCTTCACGTAACCGCCCAATGGCAGGACCGAAAGCGCCCACTCGGTCTGGTCGGGGCCGATGCGACGCGAATAGATGATCTTGCCCATGCCAACCGAAAAACGCAGCACCTTGACGCCGCACCAGCGGGCCACCGTATAGTGGCCCAACTCGTGCACGATAATCAGCACACCGAAGGCAACAATGATTGCAACGGCAGACTGGAGGATGGCAAGCATGTGAGGCAGCAATGCTGTAAAAATCAGGCGGCGATCAGAGCACGTGCCGCCGCGCGCGCCGCGCAGTCTTGCTCGAGCACGGCATCGATATCGGACATCGTGCCATGTGGCAATTTATTGATAACTTCGGCAATCAAACGGTCAATCATGCGGAATCCTATCTGTCCATCCAGAAACGCTTGGACAGCCACTTCGTTGGCTGCGTTCAATATTGCCGGAGCAGAACCGCCCGCCCGTAAAGCCTCATAGGCCAGATTCAGGCAAGGAAAGCGGTTGAAGTCCGGCTTTTCGAATTGCAATTGCCCAATTTTCGGCAGATCGACGGCGCCGACACCGGACTCGATCCGTGCCGGATAGGCCAAGGCATGCGCGATCGGCGTACGCATGTCCGGGTTGCCCAATTGCGCCAGCACCGAGCCGTCGACATAGGACACCATGGAATGAATCACGCTCTGCGGATGGATGACGACTTCGATCTGATCGGCCGAGGCGCCAAACAGCCAATGTGCCTCGATCACCTCCAGTCCCTTGTTCATCATGGTCGCGGAATCGACCGAAATCTTGCGGCCCATGACCCAATTCGGATGCGCCACGGCTTCGGCCGGCGTCACGACGTCAAGCGTTTCGACCGCGCGCTTGAGGAAGGGGCCGCCGGAAGCCGTCAACAGAATCCTGGCAACGCCATGCTCCTGCGGCTGGCGCCGGAAACCCAGCGGCAGGCATTGGAAAATCGCATTGTGTTCGCTGTCGATCGGCATCAGCACAGCATTGCTGGCTTCAACCGCATCCATGAATAGCTGGCCGGACATGACCAACGCTTCCTTGTTCGCCAAAAGCACTTTTCTGCCGGCGCGAGCCGCCGCAAGGGTGGGCGCCAGACCGGCTGCGCCGACAATGGCAGCCATGACGGTATCGGCAGCACTGGCTGCGGCGCACAGTGCTCCCACACCATACTCCACCTCGGTGCGCAAGCCCTGCTCGCCCAGCAGACGCTTCAATTCCTGTGCAGCCTGCGCCGAGCCGACCACCGCCAGGCGCGGCCGGAATTGTGCGCACTGGAGTGCCAATTGCTCTACCTTGGTGTGCGCAGTCAGCGCATAGACCGTGTATCGATCGGGGTGACGGGCGATGACGTCTAGCGTCGACACGCCGATCGAACCGGTCGAACCCAAAATCGTGATGTTCTGCATGGTGATTACAGCCAGTAATTCATCAGCACCGCAAGCGGCAGCACTGGAATCAGTGCATCGATGCGGTCCAGCACGCCGCCGTGGCCTGGCAGCAGGTTGCTGCTGTCCTTCATGCCGATGCGACGCTTCAATTGCGACTCGAACAGATCGCCTACCACGCTGGCGGCAACGATCAGCGTCAGCGCCGGGATGAAACCGCCCCACCCCCAGACCGCCTGCAGCCGCGCGGTAAAAGTATCGCGCAAAGCCGGCATGGCCGTCGTTCCTGCCGCCAGCAGCAGCACCGCCCCCCAGCCGCCGATCACGCCCTCCCAGGACTTTCCCGGTGAAATCGAGGGCGCCAGTTTGCGCTTGCCGAACGCGCGCCCGGTGAAATAGGCGCCGATGTCGGCTACCCAGACGATCGCCATCACGGAGAACAAGTAAAGCGCCGAATGCTGGAACAAGACCACGATGGCGACGAAGCAGGCCAATACGCCGATGCCGTAAAAGAAATTGAGTACACGATTGCGAACCGTACCCAGCGGCGGCAGGCCGACTGCCAGTGAGGGTGTCAACCGCAGCAGCCAGATTGCGGTTCCCGCCCCCAACAACAGCACCGGTTGAAAAGCGGTCGCCCGTTGGCCACCCACGAAAGAAATGACCAAAAAGGCGACTGTCCACAGGGCCGCGCCGAAAATCGGCGGCTTGACCCCGAACAGGCGCATGCTCTCCCAGGTCGCGGCAGCGAGAAACGCCGCAGCGGTGAAAGAAAACAAGCTATAGGAATTCAGATACAGCACCAGTGAGAGCACCGCCAACAGGGTCAGCGCGGTGATGACGCGAATCTTGAGCATTAAGACGCTTTCTTTTGCTCGACGAGTTGCTCGCTCGTGCGCCCGAAGCGCCGTTCACGCTGCTGGTAGGACGCGATCGCCTTATCCAGCGCATCACCATCGAAATCGGGCCAATAGGTGTCGGTGAAATACATTTCCGCATAGGCCAGCTGCCATAGCATGAAGTTGGAGACGCGCTGCTCGCCACCGGTGCGGATGAAAAGGTCGGGTTCGGGCGCAAAGGCCAGGGCCAGATGCGGCGCCAGATCGTCCTCGGTCGGAGCAGTCAGGCCCGGGTTGGCCGCCAGCATTTTTTGGGTGGCTTGGAGGATGTCCCAGCGGCCGCCATAGTTGGCGCAGATGGTCAGCGTCAGGCGCGTATTGTTTTCCGTCTTGCGCTGCGCCTGCGCAATCATCTCCTGCAGCTTGGAGTCGAATGCGCTCAAGTCGCCGACCACCTTGAGGCGAATGTCGTTGGCGTGCATCTTGGCGACTTCCCGCTCGAGTGCCGTCATGAACAGACGCATCAGCAGCGAGACTTCGTCCGGCGGGCGGCGCCAGTTCTCCGAACTGAAAGCAAACAGGGTCAGGAACTCGATGCCCCGCGTGACGCAGGCTTCCACCATCCCGCGCACGGCCTCCACGCCTTTGACGTGGCCGGCCACACGCGGCAGGAAACGCCGGGTCGCCCAGCGGCCGTTGCCGTCCATGATCATGGCAACGTGGCGCGGCATCCGATAGATTTCCGGAACCGCTTGGGTCGAACTGTTAGACGTCATAGGGTTTTCCAAATACGCAAAGCGCTTATACGGTCAGCACTTCTTTCTCTTTTTCGGCAACCAGCTTGTCGACTTCCTGCACGAACTTGTCTGTCAGCTTTTGCACATCGTCCTGGGCGCGGCGCTCGTCGTCCTCCGAGCATACCTTGTCTTTGACCAGTTTCTTCAATGCTTCGTTGGCGTCGCGGCGGATATTGCGGATAGCGATCTTCGCATCTTCGGCTTCGCTCTTGACCAGCTTGACCATTTCCTTGCGCCGCTCTTCGGTCAACGGCGGCGTCGGCACGCGCACCATGTCGCCGTGCGTCGACGGGTTCAGGCCGAGGTCGGATTCGCGGATCGCTTTTTCGATCGTGGCAATCATTTTCTTTTCCCACGGCTGAACACCGATGGTGCGGGCGTCGATCAGCGTCAGGTTCGCCACTTGCGACAAAGCGGTCGGACTTCCATAGTAGTCGACCATCACGTGGTCGAGAATCCCGACGTGGGCACGGCCGGTGCGCACCTTGGCCAGATCGGACTTCAAAGTCTCGATCGACTTCTGCATTCTTTGATCGGCGCTCTTTTTCACATCCACTACTGACATGCTACTCTCCATTAAACATGAACGAGTGTGCCCTCATCCTCGCCCATGACCACGCTCTTGAGCGCGCCCTGCTTGATGATGGAGAACACCTTGATAGGCAATTTTTGATCTCGGCATAGCGCGAAAGCAGTCGCATCCATCACCTGCAGACGCTTGGCGATGGCTTCATCGAAGGAAATCGACGAATAGCGCGTCGCATCGGGGTCTTTTTTCGGATCGGCGCTATAGACGCCGTCGACCTTGGTTGCTTTCAGCACGATTTCGGCGCCGATTTCCGAGCCGCGCAAGGCAGCGGCAGTATCGGTTGTAAAGAAAGGGTTGCCGGTACCGGCGGCGAAAATCACGATCTTGCCTTCTTCCAGGTATTGCAAGGCTTTCGGGCGCACATAAGGCTCCACTACCTGCTCGATGCTGATCGCCGACATGACGCGCGCGGTGATGCCCGCCTGGCGCATGGCATCTGCCAGGGCCAGCGAATTCATGACGGTGGCCAGCATACCCATGTAGTCAGCCGTTGCACGATCCATGCCTTGGGCCCCGGGCGCCACACCGCGGAAAATGTTACCGCCGCCGATCACAATGGCCACTTCCACGCCCAACTTCGCCACCTCGGAAACGTCGGCCACCATGCGTTCGATGGTCGCGCGATTGATCCCGTAAGGATCATCGCCCATCAACGCTTCGCCGGAAAGTTTGAGGAGGACGCGCTTGTAGGCGGGTTTGGTCATAAATGGGGCTCCTGTATGGTCCGGCGTTGATAAATCTGTTGAATCTTAACCCGAATGTTGCTTTTTTTTCGAGTTGCAGATTTGAAACCTGCATTTTTCCTCAAATGTTTGCCAGGCAATGCCTTTTCTGGATGCCAGGTAAACGCTCAAGTCAAAAAAACGGGCCTTTCGGCCCGCTTTTTTTAAGCTGTTTAAGCTTGCTTTGCTGCAGCCACTTGCGCCGCCACTTCGGCTGCGAAGTCGTCTTGTTTCTTCTCGATGCCTTCGCCGACCACGTACATGGTGAAACCCTTCACCGAGGTATTGGTTGCCTTCAGCATTTGTTCCACGGTCTGCTTGTCGTTCTTGACGAAAGTCTGGTTCAGCAGGGAGACTTCCTTCAGGTACTTCTGCACCGAACCTTCGACCATCTTGGCGACGATGTCGGCCGGCTTGCCCGATTCGGCAGCCTTTTGCGAAGCGACCGAGCGCTCTTTTTCGATCAAATCGGCCGGAACCTGGTCGGACGACAAAGCCACCGGCTTCATCGCGGCGATGTGCATGGCGACGTCCTTGCCGACTTGCTCGTCGGCGCCTTCAAATTCCACCACGACGCCGATACGCGTGCCGTGCAGATAGGAGACCAGCTTGCCAGCCGACTGGAAGCGCTGGAAGCGGCGGATCGACATGTTTTCACCGATCTTGCCGATCAGGGCGGCGCGCACGGCTTCCACGGTCTGGCCGTGCAGCGGCAGCGCCGACAAAGCTGCCACGTCGGCAGGATTGTGATCGGCGACCAGCCTGGCGCAGTCCTTGGCCAAAGCGACGAAGTCGTCGTTCTTGGTCACGAAGTCGGTTTCGCAGTTGACTTCGATCAGGGCGCCAACGCCACCTGCGATGTAGGCAGCGACCACGCCTTCAGCCGTCACGCGCGACGAGGCCTTGGAAGCCTTGGTGCCGAGCTTGACGCGCAGGAGTTCTTCAGCCTTGACCATATCGCCGGCGGCTTCGGTCAATGCCTTCTTGCATTCCATCATCGGCGCGTCAGTCTTCGCGCGCAGTTCGCCAACCATTGCTGCAGTAATTGCCGACATTTCCTTCTCCTAATTCAGCGGATGCGCTCAGCGAGGCATCCAATACACAATTCGCTTGCTTAAAAAAATGGGGCCAACCATGTCGCCCCATATGTATTACGTAGCTGGCGGAAGCAGTTTCCCGCATCCGCCGCTAGCGTCGCGCAGCGATTAAGCCTGTTCGCTGACCTCAACGAACTCATCTGCGCCGCCCTTGATCGTTTCGACCAGGTCGTTGGTTGCATTGGCGCGGCCTTCGAGGATCGCGTCGGCAACACCGCGGGCGTACAGCATGATCGCCTTGGAGGAGTCGTCGTTACCCGGAATGACGTAAGTCACGCCTTCGGGCGAGTGGTTGGTATCGACCACGCCGATGACCGGGATGCCCAGCTTGGCGGCTTCGGTGATGGCGCCCTTGTGGTAGCCGACGTCGACCACGAAAATCGCGTCAGGCACGCCGCCCATTTCCTTGATGCCGCCGATGGACTTTTGCAGCTTGACCATCTCGCGTTGGAACATCAGGGCTTCTTTCTTGCTCAGCTTCTCGACCGAACCGTCTTCCATCGCGGCTTCCATGTCTTTCAGGCGCTTGATCGAAGTCTTGATAGTCTTGAAGTTGGTCAGCATGCCGCCCAGCCAGCGCTGGTCGACGTAAGGCATGCCGGCGCGTTGCGCTTCAGCAGCGATGATGTCGCGCGATTGGCGCTTGGTGCCGACCATCAGGATGGTGCCGCGGTTGGAAGCGAGTTGGCGGATGTACTTCATCGCCTCCTGGTACATGCCCAGGGTCTTTTCCAGGTTGACGATATGAATCTTGTTGCGATGACCGAAAATGAAGGGGGCCATCTTGGGGTTCCAGAAGCGGGTTTGGTGACCGAAGTGGACACCGGCTTCCAGCATTTCACGCATGGTGACGGACATACTATTTCTCCAGGGTTGGGTCTGGAATTCGTTCAGTGACTCACGGTTTCAGCACCTAGAGCACCCTTGTTGAGCGAATTCGCGATTTAAAAATAAAAGCAGCCAGAACATCAATTCAAGCTAGCCAGCGATTATAGCCTATAAATGGCGCAGTCATCAATCTGTACCTGCGTCTGGGCTCTGATCAACCAATCACAATATTTCTCTTTAGACAAAAATCAAGGATTGTTTATGGGAATAATGCCAATATTAGCAATTATTACTTTCTCAAATTATTGTTTTTTCAATGCCTCACCGGTTGCAGCGCTGCCTATCTATCGGGTGACAGGATAGGGAGCGGAGATAGCGCGGGCGAACGGACGCAGTATCTACGGAGAAGGAAATCACAAACGGCATTAAACCAGACTACGAAAGACGCGTCCGCTTCCTAGCGTGTTACCCGGTAGGTAGGCGAGATTGCATGCGATCGCTCTTCAAGTTTGTCTTGGCACCGTTCGCTCGTCCCCACACGGGGGATGGGCTTCCGGGGAGGACGCGTCTTTCTGAGCCAGTCTCATCACCTCAGTGGATTACCAACGCTCTAATCTCTGTAAACACTGCATAGGAGCGCCCGCGCTACCTCCTCCCTTCGTTGCCAGGAATGTCCGCTTGCAAGCGGACATCGTTACGCAGGCGTGGGGCAGTGCCCCACGAATTCCCTGCTCACCCCCCCATATGCGAATCCCGCCGCATGCTCGTAGGAGCGTACATCCCTTGTGTCGTCTATAATCCAGTATCTATTTCCCATCTGACATCCAGTCCCGTTTCATATGTCCATATCGATCAAGACCGCAGACGACATCGCCGGCATGCGCATCGCCGGCAAGCTGGCCGCGGAAGTGCTGGATTTCATCACCCCTCACGTCAAGGCCGGCATCACCACTGGCGAACTCGACCGCTTGTGTCATGAATACATGACCAACGTGCAGGACACGATCCCTGCGCCTCTCAACTACTGCCCGCCCGGCTACACGCCCTACCCCAAGGCCATCTGCACCTCGATCAACGACGTGGTCTGCCATGGCATCCCCGGCGACAAGGTGCTCAAGAACGGCGACGTGGTCAACCTCGACATCACCGTCATCAAGGACGGCTACCACGGCGACACCAGCCGCATGTTCTACGTCGGCGAACCGTCCATCCTGGCGCGCCGCCTGACCGACATCACCTACGAATGCATGTGGCTGGGCATTGCCAAGATCAAGCCCGGCGCCCATTTGGGCGACATCGGCGCCGTAATCCAGCAGCATGCCGAACAGGCTGGTTACAGTGTGGTGCGCGAATTCTGCGGCCACGGTATCGGCAAAATTTTCCATGAAGAGCCGCAGGTTTTGCACTACGGCCGGCCCGGCACGCTGGCCAGGCTGGAAGCCGGCATGATCTTCACGGTAGAACCGATGATTAACGCCGGCCGCCGCGAAATCCGCGAAATGGGCGACGGCTGGACCATCAAGACCAAGGACCGCAGCCTCTCGGCCCAATGGGAACATACCGTGCTCGTCACCGAAACCGGCTACGAAGTCCTGACCGTCTCGCCCGGCATGCCGCCCCCGCCGGCCATCATCCAAAAGGCTGCAGCGCCGCAGACCGTAGGCGCCTGAGCAGGAGCCTGATTCAGTGCATGCACGAGTAAAAGAATTGGCCGGCCTGGCGCCGGCCGTCAAGGAACATTTAAAGGCCGAACGTCAGCGCATCATCGACGTTTTCCAGGCCGACCACCGCCCGGAAAAATTGCTGACGCATTTGCGGCAATGCGTCGATGCTGCCCTGACCGACGTCTGGAAGGCATTCGAGATGCCGAAAGGCGCAGCGCTGGTTGCCGTCGGCGGCTATGGACGCGGCGAATTATTCCCCTACTCCGACGTCGACGTCCTGATCCTGTTGCCCTCGGCAGCCGACGCGGCACTCCAGGAAAAACTGGAAGGCCTCGTAGGCCTGTTCTGGGACATCGGCCTGGAAATCGGCCACAGCATCCGCACCATCGACGAATGCCTGACCGAATCAGCGGCCGACATCACTGTCCAGACCAGCCTGCTGGAAGCGCGATTGGTCACCGGCAACCGCGAACTATTCTATTTCCTGCGCGACCGCTACCGCGCCGCGATGAATCCGCAGGCGTTTTTCCAGGCCAAGACACTGGAAATGCGTCAACGTCACGCGAAGTACGAAGATACGCCGTATAGCCTGGAGCCGAATTGCAAGGAAAGCCCTGGTGGCTTGCGCGATTTGCAAGTCATCCTGTGGGTTGCGCAGGCAGCCGGACTGGGCGACTCGTGGCGCAAGCTGGCCGAACGCGGCATGTTGACGCCGGACGAGGCGCGTCAGCTGACCCGCATGGAGCGCGCATTCAAGGATATCCGCATACGCCTGCACATCCACACCCGGCGCCGCGAAGACCGCCTGGTGTTCGACGTGCAGACGCCGGTGGCTGAGACCTTCGGCTTCAAGACCACCGACACGCGCCGCGCCAGCGAATACCTGATGCAACGCTATTACTGGGCGGCCAAGGCGGTTACACAGCTGAATACCGTACTGCTGCAAAACATCGGCGCCCAGCTATTCCCGGTGCCAGCCACACCTCGGAAGCTCAACGAACACTTCAACGAAGTCAACGGCTATATCGATATCGTCGCCGACGACACCTTCGAGACCACGCCGTCGACCATCCTGGAAATGTTCCTGTCGGTGGCGCAGCACCCCGAACTGAAAGGCGCCACGGCGCGTACTCTGCGTGCGCTATGGCATGCACGCGGCAAGATCGATGCGAAGTTCCGCAAGGACCCGCGCAACCGCGCTTTGTTCCTCCAGATCCTGCAGGCGCCGCAAGGCATCATGCATGCACTGCGTGGTATGAACCAGCATAGCGTGCTGGGCCGTTACCTTCCCAACTTCCGCCGCATAACCGGGCAAATGCAGCACGATTTGTTCCACGTTTATACGGTCGACCAGCATATCCTGATGGTGGTGCGCAATGTGCGTCGCTTCACCATGAGCGAGCATGCGCACGAGTACCCGTATTGCAGCCAGCTGATCGCGAATTTCGGGCAACCCTGGCTGCTCTATATCGCCGCGCTGTTCCACGACATCGCCAAGGGGCGCGGCGGCGACCATTCGCAGCTGGGCAAGGCCGATGCGCGCAAATTCTGCAGGGATCATGGCCTATCCAAAGAGGACACCAGCTTGGTGGTATTCCTGGTCGAACATCATTTGACCATGTCGCAGATTGCGCAAAAGCAAGACTTATCGAACACCAACGTAATCCGCAATTTTGCCAAGCTGGTGGGCGACGAGCGTCACTTGACGGCGCTGTATCTCCTGACCGTGGCCGACATCCGCGGCACCAGCCCCAAGGTATGGAACGCCTGGAAAGGCAAGCTGCTGGAAGATCTGTACCGCATGACCTTGCGCGTATTGGGTGGAGGAGCGCACACGGCCGACAGCGAACTGGTCAACCGCAAGGAAGAAGCGCTGAAGATGTTGCGCCTGTACAGCCTTGGCAACGACGCCCACGAACGTTTGTGGAAGGAGCTGGACGTCGCCTATTTCCTGCGCCATGACGCGCCCGACATCGCCTGGCAGACGCGTGCACTGTACGACAAGGTCGACAGCGAACTCCCGATCGTCAAATGCCGGTTGGCGACAATAGGCGAAGGCTTGCAAGTCGCGGTGTACGTCAAGGATCAACCTGATCTGTTCGCCCGTATCTGCGGGTATTTCGATCGCCACAATTTCAGCATCCTCGACGCCAAGATTCACACCACGCGCCACGGCTACGCGCTCGATACCTTCCTGGTCACGGAAGCGTCGTTTGCGAAAAACTATCGCGACATCATGAGCCTGGTCGAGCATGAATTGGCCGAATTGCTGAAGAACCAGGACGCGCTACCTGCTCCCACCAAGGGCCGGCTTTCGCGCCTGTCGCGCACTTTCCCTATCGCGCCGACTGTCGATTTGCGTCCGGACGAGCGCGGCCAGTACTACCTGCTGTCGGTATCGGCCAACGACCGCACGGGCCTGCTCTACTCGATCGCCCACGTGCTGGCGCATTACAAGGTGAACCTGCACACCGCCAAGATCATGACCCTGGGCGAACGCGTGGAAGACGTCTTCCTGGTCGATGGCCCGGTACTTAATAATGCGCGCAACCAGATCCAGTTCGAAACCGACCTGCTCGATGCGCTCAAGATTTGATTTAATTTGATATGAGTGAACCACTGCGCTTATCCAAGCGCATGTCCGAACTGGGCCTGTGCTCGCGCCGCGAAGCCGATGAATGGATCGCGCGCGGCTGGGTCCGCGTCGACGGCCAAATCGTTTCCGAACTCGGCAGCAAGGTATTGCCGCATCAGAAAATCACGGTGGAACGCCAAGCCAGCGCAGAACAGGCGCGCCGCGTTACCATCCTGCTCAACAAGCCGGTCGGTTATGTGAGCGGTCAGGCCGAAGATGGATATCAGCCCGCCGTGGTGCTGATCAAACCCGAAAACCGCTGGAAAGAGGATCGCGCCGCACAGCAATTCCAGCCGGGCCAATTACGCAGTCTGGTGCCGGCGGGCAGGCTCGACATCGATTCGGTCGGGCTGCTGGTATTGACCCAGGACGGGCGCATCGCCAAACAATTGATCGGCGAAGATACGTCTGTCGAAAAAGAATATCTGGTGCGCGTGCAATACACCAGGTCGGGGCGACTGCCGGACAGTGAACTGAAGCGGCTCAATTTCGGTCTGTCGCTCGACGGCAAGGCCTTGCTGCCCGCCAAGGTGCGCTGGCAAAACGAAGATCAACTCAGTTTCATATTGCGCGAAGGAAAAAAACGCCAGATTCGCCGCATGTGCGAAGCCGTCGGCTTGAAAGTGCTGGGCCTCAAGCGGGTGCGTATCGGACGAGTCAAACTCGGCAATCTGCCTGAAGGGCAATGGCGTTACATTGGCGCCGACGAGCGTTTTTGATTGCCTGCTTCCTTTCAAACATCCAGCTTGTTGACGATCATCAACATTGGAACTGGCCACCAAAGCCTGCCTGTAGTTGCCGGGTTCTAATTCTTAAACTGGGGAAACTTTGCCCCGCTAATCGATTTATTGCGCCGGCATCCGGTGCAATAATATGGCTGCATTCAAGCTTCGTCCTTTACCGTAGGACTGACTTATTGCAGCCATGGCATCCGACAAAACCAACCAGCAAAATCCCGCCGAGATCGCACGCGAAGCCTTCCGTCGCCTCGCCGCGCGCCGTATCGCACCAACCCCCGATGGCTACCGCAAGATCTACAACGAGATTGCCGGCACAGTCGATCAACCGGGGCCGGAAAACATACTCGACGGTTTTGCCCACTATGTATCAGAGCTGCCGGGAGAAACCGGTTACTTCGGCCAACGCCTGAAAAAGGCGGTTGCCGAACGTGATTGGGAAGAATACGGTAAGCAGCTCACTGCCTTGATCGAAAAGGTGTTGGCGGCAGCCGCCGCCAACAACGTTGCGGCCAAGGCTGCGCCGGCCCCCGCTTCCGTCCCCGCCCAGGCCCCCGCTCCTTCGCTTGCAAACTATGCGGCCGGCGGTGACGATCAGCAAATCCAGCTGACGCTGTTGCGTGACATGCTCACGCGCACGCTGACCTTCTCGCTGGCTTCGCTCCTGCAGAGTGCGCCGGTGCTGGCCGAAGAAGCCGAAGCACTGGGGGCGCTGATCAAGGAAGCCAAGAGCGGCCCCTTGCTCAATGACGCGGCAGCGCGTCTCAAGCAGCTGAGCTTCAAGATCGAGATGCGCAGCGGCGACATGGCCGAAGAGCACGAGCTGCTGTTGCAGTTGTTCCGGCTGCTGCTGGAAAACGTGACCGAGCTGCTGGAAAACGATTCCTGGCTGAGCGGCCAGGTCGCCGGGGTGCAGGCAATACTGACCGGCCCGATCAGCCACGCCGCCCTGAAGGATGCCACCCGCAGCCTCAAGGAAGTCATCTACAAGCAAGGCATGCTCAAGCACAGCCTGAACGAGGCCAAGGCGACCATCAAGAACATGATGATCACCTTCATCGATCAATTGGCGGTAGTGGCGAGCAGCACCGGCGATTATCACGAGAAGATCGACAAATATTCGCAGAAGATCAGCCAGGCGAAAGACATCACCGAACTCAACAAGGTGCTTGAAGACGTGATGCGCGACACGCGCTCGGCGCAGACCGAGGCCCTGCGCTCGCGCGACACCATGCTCAGCACGCGCCGGCAGGTGCAGGATGCGGAAGCCCGCATTCACGAACTGGAATCCAAGCTGGAAGAAATGAGCGAACTGGTGCGCGAAGACCAGTTGACCGGCAGCCTGAACCGGCGCGGCCTGGACGATGTTTTCGAGCGTGAGTTTGCACGCACGGAGCGCAACAAGAAACCGCTTTGCATCGCCATGCTCGACCTCGATGATTTCAAGCGGCTCAACGATACCCACGGCCACAGCGCCGGCGACGAAGTGCTGGTCCACCTGGTGCGGGTAATCAAGGATACGCTGCGCACGATGGACGTCATAGGCCGTTTCGGCGGCGAGGAATTCGTGATCGTCCTTCCCGACACGTCGATGGAAGACGCCATGCAAACCGTCACGCGGCTGCAGCGTGAACTGACCAAGCGCATCTTCATGCACAATGACGAACGCCTGCTGATCACCTTCAGCGCCGGCGTCGCCTTGCGCGCCGAGAGCGAAGACCAGTCTTCGCTGATCAAGCGCGCCGATGAAGCCTTGTACAAAGCCAAGCGGGCCGGAAAGAACCGTGTGGTGGCGGCGGACTGAGGTCCGGCGCCGTCGCCTCGATCTCCGTCCAAGAGCCGATAAGACAGCCGATCCGGCGACCATAGAGTATTCTAGTGCCTGTTAGCAACAGGTATCACGGAATCGACAAATGAACAAAGACCGCCAGGAAGCCTCGCCGACCACGCTGGACCCATCCGATTGGGATGCCATGCGTACGCAAGGCCACCGCATGCTCGACGATATGTTTGACTATCTCGAGAATATTCGCGAACGGCCAGTCTGGCAGCCGATCCCGGCCGAGGTGCATGCGCAATTTCGCCAACCGGCGCCGCAGGCGCCGAACGATTTGGCAAAACTGCACCAAACCTTCCTCGAGCGCATCCTGCCCTACGCAGCCGGCAACAGCCATCCCGGTTTCATGGGCTGGGTCAATGGCGGCGGCAATCCCGTTGGCATGCTGGCGGAAATGCTGGCCGCCGGCTTGAACGCCAACCTGGGCGGCCGTAACCAGATTCCAGTAGAAGTCGAGCGCCAGGTGCTGCATTGGGTGCGCGGCTTCTTCCGCTATCCCGATCATGCCAGCGGACTGTTCGTCACCGGCACCTCGATGGCCAACCTGATTGCACTATGGGTGGCAAGCCGCAAGGCCCTGGGGATGCAAGTGCGCAGCCAGGGCTTGTCGGCGGCCAGCCGGCAACTGGCAGCCTACACTTCGGCCGGCGCACATGGCTGCGTGGCCCAGGCGATGGACTTGGCCGGTCTCGGCACCGCCGCATTGCGCATCATTCCCCTCAACGCACAATTCGAAATGGACTTGGCAGCACTCGAACGCGCCATCGCGGAAGACCGCGCCGCGGGCCTGCACCCTTTCTTCATTGCGGCAACCGCCGGATCGGTGGACGTCGGCGCAGTGGATCCGCTGAATGCCCTGGCTGACATCGCCCAACGTGAAAAAATCTGGCTGCACGTCGATGGCGCCTTTGGCGCATTGGCCATCCTGTCGCCCGAGCTTGCGCCACGCCTGGCCGGCATCGAACGTACCGACTCGATCGCCTTCGATTTCCACAAATGGGGCCAGGTGCCCTACGACGCCGGCTTCATCCTGGTGCGCGACGGCGAAGCCCATCACGATACGTTTGCCTCGCCCGTTTCCTACCTGCGCCGTGAAACGCGCGGCCTTGCGGGCGGTTCACCCTGGCCGTGCGATTTCGGTCCGGACCTGTCGCGCGGCTTCCGCGCACTCAAGACCTGGTTCACCATTCAGGCCTATGGTACGGAAAAACTCGGCCAGGTCATGGCAGGCACCTGCGCCTTGGCCCAATATCTCAAGCAACGCATCGAGGCCGAGCCGGCACTGGAACTGCTTGCCCCTGTGTCACTGAACATCGTTTGTTTCCGTTTCCGTTGCGAGGCGCCTGAATCCAATCGCATCAATGCCGAAATCGCGGTTGCCTTGCAGGAATCCGGCATTGCCGCTCCCTCCACCACTATTTTGTCCGGCAGATTGGCCATCCGCGCGGCGATCGTCAATCACCGCACCCAGCGCGGAGATATTGATGCGTTGATCGATGCCACTCTCTCGCTCGGTGCCAAGCTTGCCAAGTCCGGCACCGAATCTGGCACCTCCACCGGCACCACTACCGCATAAAAGGCCGCCTGTTGACGCTTCCAAACGCTTCCATCGCTACCAGCCAGCAAGTGCTGCCACCGAACGGCTCGCTGATGGGCCTCGCCGCCTTGATGCGCCAGGCATTTGCCGGCGTCGATCTGCGCCCCTTGGGCACCCAACTGGTGCAGCGCGCCAACCAATATCCGGGGGACGCCAATACGCTGATGGACTTGAGCTGGGTGCTGCAATTGACCGGCAACCGCGAACTGGGGCTGAACACCCAGGCGCTGGCACTCAAACTGCAGCAGTACTACCGTCTGCCGACCGCAAGCAGCGAACCGAACATCCGCCTGCTGGCGATCGTCAGCGGCGGCGATTTAATGGCCAATACGCCGCTGGAATTCCTGGTCGAGCAATCCGATGTGGCGCTCGACCTGCTGTACGTCGACACCGACCTGCCTTTGCCGGCCACGCTGCAGGAACACGATCTGGTCTTCGTAGCCGTGGGCGAGTCCGACCACAATCGCCCTTTGCTTGAGCACATCGCGCAACGGGCGCAATCCTGGGAAAAGCCCCTGCTCAATGCTCCCCTGCATATCGCCGAACTGACGCGCGACGGTGTCGCCGCCGCCCTTGGCGGTGTATCCGGCGTCAGCATCCCTGCTTCAGCGCGTGTTTCTCGCGCGCTTTTGCAGCAAGTCGCTGAAGGCGCGGCCGACATTTCAACGCCGTTACCCCAAGGTGCATTCCCGGTGATCATCCGGCCGGTCGGTTCGCATGCGGGACACGGCCTGGAAAAACTGGATGACCGTGCAGCGCTCGCTGCCTATCTGCTGAGCAATCCCGAACCGGATTTTTATGTTGCCCGTTTTATCGACTATCGCAGCGCGGACGGGCAGTTCCGTAAATACCGTGTCATCTTGATAGCCGGCCGACCGTATATTTGTCACATGGCAATCTCAAGTCACTGGATGATTCATTACTTGAATGCGGGCATGGCCGAGAGCGCCGAAAAACGCGCGGAAGAAGCGCAATTCATGGCCAACTTCGATAGCGGATTCGCGCGGCGCCACGCCCAGGCATTCGAAGCCGTCGCTGAGCTTTTGAAGCTGGATTACGTCGGACTCGATTGCGGAGAGACACCGGACGGCAAGTTGCTGATTTTCGAAGCGGACAGCGACATGGTCGTTCATGCCCTGGATCCGGTGGATTTATTTCCCTATAAACCGGCAGTCATGCGCAAGCTATTTTCTGGATTCCGCGAAATGTTGGAACATGCGCTTACCCGTGCCCGCGGCATGAAATTTGCGTATCACAAACACAATTAAGGCCATTTTGTAAAAAATGGCGACATGTCGTTTAGACATTCAGATATCCGAAATTTTGCCGTCAATAAAAAAGAAGCTTCCAATCTGCAATAATTACTCCAATTTAACATTGATATATATTTCATGTTGACTTGCTGGTTTACGGCAGATCGTCGAAGTCGAGTCGTTTGGCAAAGAAAGGTTTTGAGCAATGACTATCATCGAGTCTGAATCGAATGCCTTGCCCTCCCGTCCGGCAACGTTGGACGACAGGAAGGCGTCGGCTCCGACCTTGGCCCCGACCTGGCAGTTGTTGACAGAAGGTGGCGATGCCCGCATCGTGCTCGATGCGGTCAGCGGCTTGAACAAGTACGGTTGCTCGACCTATCCCGATCCTGGCCTGGTGGCCCTGGGTTCATCTACTGCCTCCATTATTTCTCCCGAAGGCTTTGCCGCGGCCGATCAGCTGCGCACCAGATTGCAGAATGCTCGCTCTACAGAGTCCGATGCAGTTCTTTATGCAAATGAAATGAACCGCATCCGCCGCGAACTGCTGCGGCAATGCGGCGTTTCTGAAGGGGCCGGCGTCGATATCGTATTTGCCGCCTCCGGTACGGACATACACTTGATTGCCGCCCAAGCCTTGGGCACCGGCGAATCGCAATCGCCGCTGGTCATCATGGTCGATCCGAATGAAACCGGCAGCGGCGTAGCCGCTGCCCTGGCCGGCCGCCATTTCAGTTCCTGCTCCGCCTTGGGAGAAACGGTTTCCTCCGGCGCAGTGATTCGCGACGCGGCGGCGATAGAAGTGGTCAACGTCCCCTTGCGCAACGCCGACGGCGTAGCGCGCCCCGCGGAAGACATCGACGCCGACTTTGAAAAACTGGCATCCCAGGCTGCAACCGAGGGGCGCCATGTTCTGCTCATCCTGATCGACGGCTCCAAGACCGGCACGATTGCGCCGACTACCGCTTGCGCATTGAAGCTTCAGCAACAGTTTGCCGGACGAATCGACGTACTGGTGGATGCCTGTCAGTTCCGCATCGCGCCGAGCACGATGCGCGCTTATTTCCAGCGAGACTTCATGGTCGCCGTAACCGGGTCGAAATTTGTGACCGGGCCAACCTTTTCCGGGGCACTTTTCATTCCGCCGGTTTGTGCGCGGCGCCTGCGTCGTCATCCGATTCCCGCAGCTTTACGTGCCTACTCCTCGCGCGCAGACTGGCCACAGGACTGGGAGACCGCCTCGGCGCTGGAACCGATTGCCAATTTTGGCGTTCTATTGCGCTGGGAAGCCGCATTGAGGGAACTGCAAGCCTTCCGCGCCGTTCCCGAATCGCAAGTCACAGCGTTCATCACGGCCTTTGGCAACGCTGTCCAAAAGAAGCTGCAAGATTTGGAACTGCTCGAGCCCCTTCCGTTGCCGTCGCTCGACCGTTTGCCGCTCACCAGCGCAAGCAGTTGGGATCACATCCCCACCATTCACCCATTTCTGTTGCATCGGCCGGATGGCGTCAATGGCAAGACCGTCTTGAATCGCGAGCAGACGCAGCGCGTATATCAGTTGCTGCATACCGACTTGACGACCCATCCCGATTTTGGCGTCGGAAAATTCGACAATCGCCTGGCCGGATTGCGTTGTCAACTGGGCCAGCCGGTCAATTGCGGAGAACGAGATGGTGTTGCCGTCAGCGTATTGCGCATTTGCGCAAGCATGCGACAGGTCGTTCAAGCCACCGCGAATGACGGTCGCGCCGCGGCGGCCATCATAGAAAAAGCAGTGCTCGCCCTGGAAAAGGCAGCATTGTTGGCAAAAGTAACAACATAATCCCCCTGCCAAGCGTCGTAATATCGATAACAGATTGTCCACGTTATCGAAAAACATAGGCGCGTAATTCATATCTGCAATTCGGCTCAGACATTTTTTTCATGGCAGCACGATTTAGGTTGATTGTATTGCGCACGAGCAATACAATTATCCGCAGCTATTCGCAGGCCACTTGATCCGTCGCACATGCCGCGGGCATCCCCAAGCAAACTTGTTGGTCACAGGCTATTTTTTTTGCGCGCCCCTAAATTTTTCCATTCTTTTGCCGAAAAGGAAGAGGAGAAAGGCTGCAAAGAAAAATAATCTTCGCGAGACGTAAAGCTGGTGATCTTTAGGTGAAGCGGGTAATGAGCAATAAAGCAAGCTTTTTCGACAGCTACTGCCATACAACTGAGAATAATGAGGTTTTGAAATGAATGGACAGGTCTGCCCGTTTGTAGCTGGCTCGATTCCGCCCCATGGGGCTCAGATCGAAGATTCATGCCGGGAAACATCCCATTTCATGCGGCTTAGCGCAATGGCCGGTATTTGCTGCTCGCAATACCGGCTTATTGTTTTTACCAGTTGATTACACAGAATTTCCGGCGCTACCGTCGCAACGTGCGGTTTTCCAATATTCAGTTTCGTTAAAATTAGGGTGGTAACATGGCTTCGATCCTTCAGAATTACAACTCCGCAGAAATCGCCGCATTGACTTCCAGTCAGATCGCGGAGCTTACCACCGCCGATTTCGCCTCGATTACGACCGCACAGATACCTGGCATAACTCCTACAATAATCGGCTACACCTCGTTTACCTCGGCGGACTTCGCCGCACTGGCGACCGCTGCCATCCAGAACCTGAGTTCCGATCAGGTAGTGGCGCTGACCACGGCCGATGTGGCCGCCATGACTACCGCACAAGTCAACGCACTCACTACTGCGCTGGCAGTCAATCTGTCGACCGCCGACGTGGCCGGCATGAAGTCGTCGCAAGTCGCCGCCTTGACCACGGCCGCGGTGCACAACCTGACCACCGACCAGGTCAACGCGCTGACCAGCGCCGGCGTCGCCGCCATGTCCACGG
>Ga0213872_10000712_pt1 | contig 25019 bp, 26 predicted proteins | sample VelepicomBERX_R2_FD_160071 | JGI IMG/M metagenome (GOLD analysis project Ga0213872, IMG submission 160071) | Rhizosphere microbial communities from Vellozia epidendroides in rupestrian grasslands, the National Park of Serra do Cipo, Brazil - RX_R2 | ecosystem: Host-associated > Plants > Roots >...
GCCCGTACTCGGAATAGCTTTCCAGGTAGGCGGTCTGGATTTCCTTGCCGATGAATTCGACGTAGCGCTGCGCCAGGTATTCCTTGATATAGGAAAAATACTTCTGTTCGGTTTCGGGCGCGAACTGTTCGCGCTCGACCTGCTGCTCGAGCACGTACAGCAAATGCACCGGGTTGGCGGCGATCTCGGTGGTGTCGAAGTTGAACACCTTCGACAGGATCTTGAAGGCGAAGCGGGTCGACAAGCCGTTCATGCCTTCGTCGACACCGGCGTAGTCGGTATATTCCTGGCGCGACTTGGCCTTGGGATCGGTATCCTTGAGATTCTCGCCGTCGTAGACCAGCATCTTGCTGTAGATGCTGGAATTCTCCGGTTCCTTCAGGCGCGACAGGATGGCGAACTGCGCCATCATCTTCAAAGTGCCCGGCGCGCACGGCGCCTGCGACAGCGAAGAGGTGCGCACCAGCTTTTCATAGATCTTGATTTCGTCGGTGACGCGCAGGCAGTACGGCACCTTGACGATATAGATGCGGTCGAGGAAGGCTTCGTTGTTGCGGTTGTTTTTGAAGGCTTTCCACTCCGACTCGTTCGAGTGCGCCAGCACGACGCCATCGAAGGGGATGGCGCCGAAGCCTTCGGTGCCCTTGAAATTGCCTTCCTGGGTCGCCGTCAGCAGCGGGTGCAGCACCTTGATCGGCGCCTTGAACATTTCCACGAATTCCATCAAGCCCTGGTTGGACAGGCACAGGCCGCCGGAATAACTGTAGGCGTCCGGATCGTCTTGCGCGTAATCTTCGAGCTTGCGGATGTCGACCTTGCCGACCAGCGAAGAGATGTCCTGGTTGTTTTCATCGCCCGGTTCGGTCTTGGAGATGGCGATCTGCTTGAGCACCGAGGGGTAGCGTTTGACCACGCGGAAGCGGTTGATGTCGCCGTTGAATTCGTGCAGGCGCTTGACCGCCCAGGGACTCGGGATGGCGCGCAGGTAGCGGCGCGGAATGCCGAAGTCTTCTTCCAGGATGGCGCCGTCTTCTTCTTCGCTGAACAGACCTAGTGGCGATTCGTTGACCGGCGAACCCTTGATGCAATAGAAGGGCACCTTTTCCATCAGGGACTTGAGCTTTTCCGCAATCGACGATTTGCCGCCGCCGACCGGACCCAACAGATAGAGGATTTGTTTGCGTTCTTCCAGGCCTTGCGCGGCGTGGCGGAAATAAGACACGACTTGCTCGATCACCTCTTCCATGCCGTAGAACTCACGGAAGGCAGGGTAGATCTTGATGACTTTGTTGGCAAAGATGCGCGACTGGCGGGGATCGTTGCGCGTGTCGATCAATTCCGGGTCGCCGATTGCGGCCAGCATGCGTTCGGCTGCGGCGGCATAAGTGAGCGCCTCGCGTTTGCACAGGTCCAGATATTCCTGCAGCGAGTACTCTTCCTCCCTGGTCCGTTCGTACCGTGATGCGTAGTTATCAAAGATGTTCATGTGAATGTCCTTTGAAATTACACGCGATGTCAATGCAACCGGTCGTCCTGTCCCCTAGCCTCTATCCCTTGTCTGTCTTCGTTATTGGTTTGTGTGCGTCCCGCGTTTTAATCATACGCGCATTTTTTAATGCCGCGCAGTAATTTTAGTGTAGATCAATTTCGAAAAATTGCATCTGGTCGATACCCATAATACACGCGCCTTCACAGTCTTGTTTTCAATATCGGCGCACGTGTTTATATCTGTAACGTAGCTTGGATGACATCTTTAGCGCAAGGCTGCGTACAACATGCGTCGAAACGGTGCGGGGTCACAATTTGTGACAACGACTTTTTCCGTCCCATGCCACGCGCTGCAGCGCATCAAGGCTTGCGCGACATCGTCGGCCAAAGCGGCGCTGGCGCGCACGCCGGGTTCCAGGTGCAAGGCTTTGACTTCGAAGATCCCGTCGCTGCGATGGGCCTTGGCGTCGAGCCGGCCGACCAGGGCGCCGCGCCGTAAAATCGGTAACACGAAGTAGCCATAGCGGCGCTTGTGTGCGGGCGTGTAACATTCGAGCCGGTAATCGAAGTCGAATAATTCCAATGCACGGCGCCGGTCCCACACCAAGGGATCGAAAGGTGACAATAGCGTGGTGACACTGGCTTGCAATTCGCCGGCGGCGGCTTGCGCCAGTTCGGCGTGCAGCGGGTGGATATACACCGGTGTTGTCCAACCGTCCACACGCGCGCGCAACAACGCTCCTTGTTCGACCAGCGATTCCGGATTCGGTTGCGGGCCGCCGCGTCCGCGGCCGTTGCGGAAGTAATCGTTGATCCAGCTTGCCTTGGCAAGGCCGAGCGCATACACGGCTTTCAGCAGCAGCTTGCGTTGCGTCGCGGCAAGGTCGGGCAACTGCTTGTCATCCCAATCGGGCAACACTCGCGGCAGCACGCGCTCGGCCAGGTCATAGACCCGCTGGAAATTTTGGCGGCGGGCGATCATCAGTTCACCGGCGGTAAACAAGACTTCGAGCGAGCGCTTTTCCGGTTTCCAGCCCCACCAGCCGCCACTCTTGCCGTCCTTGCGTTCGAAATCTGCCGAGCGCACCGGGCCGTTGTGGCGGATATGGGTGCGCAGGGCCTCGATGGCCTCGCGATGCTCATTCATCCACGCGACCGAATATTTCCATCCCATGGCGGCGGGATCGAGCATGCGATGGCGGTACAGGCCGTAGTCTTCGATCGGCAGAAAGCAGGCTTCATGCGCCCAATATTCGAACAAGGCGCCCTCGGCCAGCAATTCTTCCAGCCAGGCTTGCCGGTAATCGCCCAGCCGGCTCCACAGCACCAGGTAGGGACTGCGGGCGACCACGTGGATGGTGTCGATCTGCAGTGCGCCCATCGCGCGGATGGCGTTCAAGACATCGGTCTTGTCGGCTTTTTGCGGGCGTGTCTGCAACAGGCCTTGCGCGGCAAGCTGCAGGGCGCGGGCGTCGGAGAGAGAAAGCGTCAGTTCGGACATAGAGATGATGGCAAAGACATGGCCGCTCATTATGTCAGTTCGTCGCCTGCCATGTCTCTTGCAATAAAATGGCGGATGTACAAAGTGAAGCAATGTGGCTTGGCAGCCGGATTGTTCAGCTGCTGCTCATTGATAAATATGGAAGACAAGATGCAAGAGATCGAAGGTCACGCATGACCATCGCCGAGACAAACGCGGCGCAGGATGGGCCGGTGAAACCGCGCACCGTGGCGATCATCGGTGGCGGTCCGGCCGGATTGATGGCGGCGGAGACCCTGGCGGCGCGCGGCGTACGCGTCGACGTGTACGATGCCATGCCATCGGTCGGCCGCAAATTCCTGTTGGCCGGCAAGGGAGGCATGAATTTGACGCACTCGGAGCCCGCGGAGTGGTTTCGTACGCGCTATGGCGCACGGCAGCCAGAGCTGGAACCCATGCTCGACGCTTTCGGCCCGAACGAATTGCGCGCTTGGGCCGATGGACTTGGCGTCGCCACCTTTGTCGGCAGTTCCGGCCGCGTCTTCCCCACCGACATGAAGGCCGCGCCGCTGTTGCGCGCCTGGCTGCACCGCTTGCGTGAAAGCGGCGTGAGCTTCCACATGCGTCATCGCTGGCAAGGCTGGGACAAGCGGGGCGGTCTGCATTTCCTGACACCTGACGGCGCGCAAACGGCGTATGCCGATGCCACGGTGCTGGCCCTGGGCGGCGGCAGTTGGGCGCGTCTGGGCTCGGATGGCGCATGGGTGCCGCTGCTGGAAATTCTCGGCGTCGAGGTGGCGCCGCTGCAACCGGCCAATTGCGGCTTCAATGTCGCCTGGACCGATCATTTCCGCCTGCGTTTTGCCGGCCACCCGCTCAAGTCGGTGGCCTTGAGTTTTACCGACGTCAAGGGTATCGCTTACCGGCGCCAGGGCGAATTGATGGTGACCAATAGCGGCATCGAAGGCAGCCTGGTGTATGAATCGTCGGGACTGTTGCGCGACAAACTTGCGGCGCAGGGGCAGGTGCGCATCAAGCTCGACCTGGCGCCCGATTGGCCGGCGCAGCGCGTTCTGGCCGAAGTGGCGCGGCCGCGCGGTTCGCGCTCGCTGTCCACGCATTTGCAAAGCCGCGTCAATATCGGCGGCATCAAGGCCGGCCTGTTGCGCGAGGCACTGACGGCCCAGGAAATGAACGACCCGGCCAGGCTGGCGGAAACCATCAAGGCGCTGCCCTTGACGCTGTTGGCGCCGCGCCCCTTGAACGAGGCGATCAGCAGCGCGGGCGGCGTGATGTTCGAGGCGCTTGACCACAACCTGATGCTGCGCGCGCGGCCCGGTGTATTTTGTGCCGGCGAAATGCTCGATTGGGAAGCGCCGACCGGAGGCTATCTGCTGACGGCCTGCTTCGCCAGTGGCGTGGCGGCCGGCAAGGGCGTGCTCGATTGGCTGGGCTTGGCCGAGCCTGCGAACGAAGACAGTGCCGACGCGGAGCAAGCATCGGAGCCGACTACTACAGAGAGAACGCAATCATGACTGAACAGGAATTGCGCCAGCAATGCCACACCTTCATCTCGGGACACCGGCCGCATAACGCGGCCGAGGATTTTGCCGCGATGGCGCGCTGGTGTAATCAGCACGAGGGGCACCAAGTCCTGCACGATATTTATGGTTCGGGAGAGCTGATCCAATCGTTTGAAAAGAAGGTCGCCGACCTGCTCGGCTTCGAGTCGGCGCTGTTCGTGGTCAGCGGCACCATGGCGCAGGCGATTGCGCTGCGCCTGGCTTGCGCCCAAGCTGATCGGGGAAGACGGCTGGTGGCGCTGCATCCGACCGCGCATATCTTGCGCCACGAAAGCAGCAACTACCAGCTGCTCGATCACTTCCAGGTCTTGCAAGTCGGCAGCCCGCACCGGCCGTGGTCGGTCGACGATCTGCAAGCCATATCCGATCCGTTAGCCGCCGTGCTGCAGGAATTGCCGATGCGCGAAATCGGCGGGCAATTGCCGGCTTGGGAGGAGCTGGAAAAGATCAAGGCGCACTGTCGCGCGCGCGGTGCGCATTTGCACATGGATGGCGCGCGCCTGTGGGAAAGCGCGGCCTGGTATGGACGCAGCCATGCCGAGATTGCGGCCGGCTTCGATTCGGTCTACGTGTCTTTGTACAAAGGGCTGGGCGGCATGGGCGGCGCAGTCTTGCTCGGTAGCGCGGCCTTCATCGCGCAAGCGAAGGATTGGGCCAAACGTCTGGGCGGCAACGTGATCCAGCGTTCACCCTATGTGGTGGCCGCCGCCATGCAGTTCGATGAGCGCCTGGCGGCCATGCCGCATTACTTTCAGCGCACCGTGTGGCTCTATGATGTATTGCGCGAGTTTCCTGCGTTGACGGTTAACCCGGCCAAGCCGCAGGCGAATATGTTGCACCTCTACCTGCCGGTGGCGCGCGAAGGTGCGCTGGCGCTGCGTAACGAGCTGGCGGAAAAACATGGGGTCTGGCTGTTCAACGGCGCCAACCATGCTCCCTTGCCCGAGCAGAGTTATGTCGAGTGGTATGTGGGCGACAATTTGCTGGACATGCCGGACCAAAAGGTGCGCGAAGTGTTGGGGTTATTTACAGCTGGATTGATATCCCCTCGCCCGCTTGCGGGAGAGGGGTAGGGGAGAGGGTAGTTGTCAAGGCAGCCGGCCTTACAAGCTCCCTCCCTCTCCCCCTCCCCTCTCCCGTGAACGGGCGAGGGGCGATTAGCCGGCGGCTATTTGAACTTTGGGGAGCTGATCAGGGCTCACGCGCCAGCGCCAGGAATTCGGTGCGCAATGCCAGGTTGGGTTGCAATTCACCGAGCATGGACGAAGTGACGGTTTCTTCCCCCGGCGTACGGATGCCGCGGCTTTCCATGCACATATGGCGGCAGCGGATTACCACGCCCACCGCTTTCGGTTCCAGGTGGGTCATGAGCGCTTCGGCGACCTGGCTGGTCAGGCGTTCCTGCACTTGCAGGCGTTTGGCGAAGCAGTCGACCAGGCGCGTCAGCTTGGACAAGCCGACGATCTTGCCGTTCGGGACATAGCCGACCGTGGCCGTGCCGAAAAACGGCGCCAGGTGGTGTTCGCAATGGCTGTACACGGGAATGCCGCGCACCACGATCAATTCGTTGTATTGCTCGGCGCCGTCTTCGAAAGCCTTGAGCAATTCCGCCGGGTCTTGATGGTAGCCGGAAGTCCAATGTTTCCAGGCTTTGGCGATGCGCGCAGGCGTTTCCACCAGGCCGGGGCGGTCGGGGTTTTCGCCGAAGCTCGCCAGCAGGCGGCGCCAGTCTTTTTCGGTGAAAGATGCGTCGGACATATCTATATGGTGTTCCTAATCTTGAGGGCTGAATGCTACCGTAGTTCGGGAACTTTTGCGTTCCCGCCTCTGCGGACGCATGCGCGGAGGCTTTCTTGTCCGATTTGCATCATTTGGCCTTTTCCTTGCCCGCCCCCTCTTTGCCGCCCTCTTCCTCTTCTTCCGGCTCTTCGTGGATGGCCAGCGTGTGGGCGGCGCTCGCGGATCCGGCGCCCGGTTCGCCGCGCGAGCTCTTGAGCTTGATCTGCAGGCGCAGCTCGTTGGCCGAATCGGCATTGCGGATGGCTTCTTCGTAGCTGATGTGGCGCTTGTCGTACAGGGTGAACAAGGCCTGGTCGAAAGTGCACATGCCGAGTTCGCGCGACTTGGCCATGATTTCCTTGATCCCGTGGAACTGGCCCTTGAAGATCATTTCCGAAATGGTCGGCGTGTTGAGCAGGATCTCGATGGCGGCCTTGCGCCCCTGTCCGTCCTCCGTTTTCACCAGGCGCTGCGAAATGATGGAACGCAGGTTGGACGACAGGTCCATCAGCAATTGATTGCGCCTTTCCTCGGGGAAGAAATTGATGATGCGGTCTATGGTCTGGTTCGAATTGTTCGCGTGCAGCGTGCCCAGGCACAGGTGGCCGGTTTCGGCAAAGGCGATCGCATGCTCCATGGTTTCGCTGTCGCGGATTTCGCCGATCAGGATCACGTCGGGCGCCTGGCGCAGCGTGTTTTTCAGTGCGTGGTGCCAGGAATGGGTGTCGACGCCGACTTCGCGGTGCGTGATCAGGCAGCCCTTGTTCTTGTGCACGTATTCGACCGGGTCTTCCACCGTGATGATGTGGCCGTGCGAATTGCTGTTGCGGTAATCGATCATGGCCGCCAGCGTGGTCGATTTGCCGGAGCCGGTGCCGCCCACCACCAGCACCAGGCCGCGCTTGGTCATGATGACCTCTTTCAGCACTTCGGGCAGGTCGAGCTTTTCGAAGTTCGGGATTTCCGAGGCGATGGTGCGAATCACCATGCCGACTTGCTGCAACTGGACGAACACGTTGACGCGGAAGCGGCACACTTCAGGCAGCGCAAAGGCGAAATTGCACTCCATCTCGGCGTCGAATTCCTGGCGCTGTTTGTCGTTCATCAGGCTGTAGGCGAGCTTGCGCGTGATATCGCCGTTGAGCTTTTGCTGGCTCAGCGCCTTCATGCCGCCGTGCGCCTTCATGCTGGGCGGGAAGTCGGCGGAAATGAATAAATCCGAGCCGCCGGCCTGATGCATCACCTTGAGCAGTTGATGCATGTAGGCGCGTGCTTCTTCTGGGCCGAAGGTGGTCGACATAAATTGCCTTTCAAAATGAAGCCGGCTGCCGCATGACGGCGGGAAGCCATTATGTTGCTTTTGAACTTTACGGCGCAAGTTTTTTATCCGATGCCAGGTTGGCGAGCGGCTGGGGCGGAACCGCGGCCGGCTGCGAGACCGGTGTCGCGCAAACAGTCTGAATGCGTCGATTGCGCAACAAAATGCGCATCTGACCTGCGCTTGGGGCGAGGAAACGGGTAAAGTTGTCGAAAATCCCAAACACGGACCAACACCATGCGATTTCCAACCAAACTAGTCTTGATCGGCGCCTTGTTCGCCATGGCCGATTGCTCTTATACGCACAGGCTGTTTGGAAACGACCAGGCCCTGCGATCGCAAGCGGAAACGACCGGTAAGGCCGGCGGCGTCGGTGACGCGGCTGCACCTGCGGTCAATCCCGAGATCAGGCTCGGCACCTCGTCCGGGACCGTCGAAAAGATGGCCAAACAGCAAGGATGCGAGACCAGGCTGGGGGCTGCCCTGGTCGGAGAAAGCGGCCCGGTGGAGCACTACCGGGTGAGCTGCGACAACGGCAGTGTGTTTATGGCGCGTTGTGAATTGCGCCAATGTGTTGCGGCTAGCCAGTAATAGACCCGCCCAACGCAGGCCGTGCCTGCGCAAAACTTAGGTGATTGATAGTCTCGTACGATACCCTCGTGCGGCGCTTCGCTTGTGACCGACGAGATTCAACGCATCAGCTTGATGAATTCCAGCCTCGGCGCAGGCGAGGCTGTACCAAGGTGTCGTCCGGCACTTACCCTTCCCCGTGAATCTCGATAAGTCAACTATCAAAGTTAACAGGTTGACGTAAGACCTGGCGATCGCTAGCATTGTCCGCAAGAAATATTTCCTTGCGGTCAAACAATATGCGTCAATACAAATACCGCAAATTCCTCAGGCAGGGCATCGCCCTGTGCGCGTCGATGTTGATGGCTGCATGCGCCGTCGAGCAGGTGCCCGTGAAGCTCGCCAGCCGTATGGGCGATGTTCCAGCGCAGCCGGTACATCTGGTCAAACAGATCAATCTTCAGCTAGACACCGGATATACCCGGACCTTGAAGTCTGACAGCATGTGGCTGAACGCCGGCAGCGTGGAACAAGGAGAGGTCTATCGACCTTACAAGGATGTATTCACGGTGGAGGGAGCGCATATACACGAAGCCTATCTAGTCGTCTCGGACCACAAGCTCGTCGGCTTCTATCTCCCGGCAGAACAGGCATTTTCTCCACTGCGTCCCGGTGTTCCCATCGCATTTCAACAATAGGAGTCGTAAATGAAGTCAATCGGAAAAGCAATTATCGGAATCGTGATTGGCGTCGCACTGACCGGCTGCGCGGCTAGCGGGCCGAAATACAAGGAAATGGAAAAGTCTGTCCCCAGCTTGCAGGCAAACCAGGGGCGCGTGTTCTTTTTGCGAGAAGATACCTTTGTTGGCGGCGGACTTCGGCCCGACATCAAATTTGACGACGCCGTGGTCGGTGTTTCCAAGCCTGGTGGTTTCTTTTATATCGATGCGGCGCCCGGCCCGCACAAAGTATCAACGGCAACCGAAATGGAAAACAAGCTGACGTTCGTGCTGGATGCGGGAGAAACCAAGTACGTAAAGACCAGCGTCAGCATGGGGATACTCGTTGGGCATGTCGTTCCGGAATTGATTAGCGTCAACGACGCGGAGAAGGTGTTGCCGGATCTTAGCTACATAGGCACCCAAGGCGAGAGCGGCCACGCGAAGTGACAGGCAGCCGTTCAAGTTGTTCAAGGATCAGCATTTCCAAAAAGGCCATCGGTACGCCGTCGCCAAGTTGAGCTTGATCCGGGCTGTCTATTGAAAAGAATTTGCGGATGGAGGTTCCCGGCGGCCGCAAATATCGGACTAGATGTCGGCAATGCCATGACAGGCAAGTGCCGATCCGCCGGGCATGTTTATTTTCAAATAGGGTTTTTACGATGTTCAACAATAAGAAAATTGCTGTAGCTGTATTGATGGCGACCGGTATCCTGGCAAGCGCCGGCGCTTCCGCTCAATCCTATGTCGGCGCTTCGGTCGGACAATCGAAATGGGCAGTCGACTGCAGCGGCGCCACCAGCTGCTCGGATACCGATACCGCGTACAAGGTGTTTGGCGGTTACAACTTCAGCCAGAATCTGGCGGTAGAAGCCACCTATTCCTCCCTGGGCACCATCAATGCGACGGTAGGTACGATTTCTGCCGATATCAAGGCAAGCAGCTTTGACGTTGCTGCAATGTTCAAGGCTCCGGTCAGCAAAGACTGGGTCTTGTTCGCCAAACTTGGTGTTGGAGCGGTCAAAGGTGAAGTCGACGCTTCCATGGGAAGCGTCAGCGGCTCGACTACCAAGAATGCAACGCAGGCAGTGGCCGGCGTCGGCGCCATCTACAACGTCGGCCAGGACTTCGGCATTCGTGCCGATATCGACACCCGCAAGGTCGACCTGGTTGGCAGCAGCGGCAACGTCACCAACGTCTCGATCGGCGCCCAGGTTTCGTTCTGATCTGCGCCAGGCGTTTGACCCGGCCGTTGTGAAAACACCCGTCCGACAAAAATCGGGCGGGTGTTTTTTTTAGGTAGAAGCCTAGTTGCCGATGCGCTTGCTGACAGCGTTCTCCTGCTGGTTCAGCGTCTTTTGTTCCTGCTTGGTGATGTGGCCGCCGTTTTGCTTGGCCATATCGCGTTCTTCCTGGCGGATCTCCTTGTCGGCCGTGTGCAGGCGCTTTGCTTTTGCCTTGCTCATGTCGCCTTCTTTCACTTCTTCCTTGATGCGCGCATTCTGGTTTTCCAGGCGCTGGTTCACTTCGGCGCGGCGCGGATGATCCTTGTCCCAGGTGGATGCGGCCGGAGCGGAGGCCGTTTGAGCCATGGCGCTGGCGGCACAGAAAGCGGCGGCAAGGACGATAGCGAGCAACTTAGTGGCCTGATTCGTGGCTTGATTCATTTTCGACATGGTGATCTCCTTGTTAGTGAGGTGAATTGCGTCTGCTACGACCCTATAACGCCAGCCGATTTTGCGGCGACGACAATACGAAGTGTTTTGTTTGTAACAATGTGTATGTGTTGAAAAATTTCCAACAAGCATGATTTCAAGCTGCAAGCCCTAGCCTTAAGTGCTATAGTGAAGTCAGTTCATCTGCGTTCGTTTGCGGATAAGTTGTTGTTTTGTAAAATCTTATGTCGATTTCATCTGTCAACCTGCCGTCCGCATATCAATACACGCCCCCGGTGGCGAGTGTTGGCACGCCCGCGTCGCCGGTTGTGCAGAACAATGATCCGGGCCTGGCGCAGCAAGTCGGAGCCTTGTCGACGACGGCAGGTGTGGTGGCGACCCTGGGCTCGGCACCGGCAAGCACGCAGACTTATGATGCCGCCGGTTTGTACAATTCGATTGCGCAAGCCGGCACCAGTACGGCACCTGCCCTGACCGCGCCGGCGGCCGCTAACGCAGCCAGTGCGCCGTCGGTGGCGCAGCAGTCGCTGAATTCCGCCATCGTTTCCAGCTTGCCGAATTCCGCGGTCAATTCCGGTTTCTATACCGGCACCGGCACCTTGCAGAGCGCTGAGCCTACAGGCGCCAACCTGACCTCGAACTGGGCCAGTGCCTTGCAGGCCAATCCCAATCTGGCACACACGGTCGCTGCCGATTCTTACGCGCAAGGCATCATCGGCACGCTGTCGGTGACGGTCTGAACGCAGCTCTCCAAAATAAAAAAGGCCGCAATGCGGCCTTTTTTATTGCAGTTCCCCGGTCAGTGCGTGCGCTTCAATTGCGTGCATGGCTGATATGAAAGCCTTCCACGCCGGCAAAGCCGGCTAACTCGGCCGATAACGCGGAAATCGACGCCTCGTTGCGTTTACCCAGCGCCAGCGCCACGAAGCGCCATTCGGCCTGGCCGTCCTGGTACTCGATGGCAATGCTGTTGCTGATGATTTCATAGCCGCGCTCCATGGCTAAGCGGCGCAACACCTGTTCCTCGGGCGTGAAGGTCTTGCTGAATTTGAGCACGACGGCCACGCATTGGCGCAGCGGCAGCTTGCCTTCGAGCTGGGTCAGCAAGGTCATGCAAAAGATGGACAGCAGAGCCAGGAAGATGGCAGCCAGGTAAAAGCCTATGCCGATCAGGACGCCGATGGCGGCCGCGGTCCAGATCGAGGCGGCAGTGGCGAAGCCGCGTGTGGCATGGCCTTCGTGCATGATGACGCCGGCGCCAAGAAAGCCGATGCCGGTGACGATGCCCTGTACCACGCGCGTAGGATCGGGGTTGGCGGGCAGACCAGCGTGGCCGCCGTACCAGTAACTTGAATAGCCTACGATCACAGTCAAGGCAGTCGACGCCATGCACACCAGGCCATACGTGCGCATACCGGCTGCCCGGCCATGGTAGGAGCGTTCGTACCCGACCAGGGCGCCGAGAACCAAGGCACCCAGCAGGTTCAGCAGCACCGTCAGGTTGACGGCCATTTCCAGCCCGGTCCAATACACAGACATGGAGAGGGGTGAGAGTGGATTCATGGTTTTTTCAAAATAAAGGAAATGTCTTCAGGCGATTGTAGAGATTTTGGCTATCCGCGGAAATAGCGTAGTGCACATTGCGCCGTGCAAGAGTCCATCAGGACGTATCGTTTGCGGTGGCAACTGTCTTTTCCAGCAAGGTGCGGAAGGCTTGGAAGATTTTCTGCGCATGCGCGCGCTTATAGGGAAAGGTGGTGACCGATTCCATGGCGTGCACGACGGCCGCGCTGTCGATTTCGAACACCAGCAGCTTGCCATCGGCTGACTCGGCGCAATCGATGACCAGGTATTCGAGCCCCGCCAAGCGGTCGATCGCGTGCAAGGCTTCGGCGTGGCGCCGGGCGAAGCCGCTCTCGAAGCCTTCCATGAAAGACGCTTCTTCGCTGCGCTTTTCGGCGCTGACATCCATTTGCGCATTGGCGTAGTGAATCATCCAGTGTTCGGAAATCGCCATATGGCCGGCAAACGCCTTGCCATCCACCAAGGCGATGCGGTACTTGCGGTAGAGCCCGTCGCCGCTGCGGTAGTCGACGAAGCGCGACAGGTAGAACGTGTTTTCGGTCTTTCCTTGCAAATAGGCCAGCAGGCTTTCCGCGCTGTCGACTTTTTCCAGGCCGTGGCCCGCATGCGAATCGAGCGGCCGTACGATCAGCGGAAACGCGCCGTCGGCCAGTACCGATGCCAGCGGCAGTGTGCCTGCGCAGACCTGTTCCAGCGCTTCCCTGTTCACACGGGCCGACAAGGGCATGTCGATACCGGGCACGCCTTGCAGCATCCAGGCGACACCGTCGCGCGACAGCCGGGCGATGCGTTCCGGTCGGTTGAGCATGGGGTGCTGCCAATGTGCCGCATGCAGCGCAAGCTGCCGCAATAGCGCCTCGCTGTGCGTGGATTCCGCGATGGCGACGAAGACGACGTCGTGTTCGGGCAGATCGAGCGGCAAGGGCTGCGCCGGATCGAGATAGAGCAATTGCAGTTGAACGTCGCTGTTCTGCACCAGGAATTCGATGGGGGTGTTGGCCGCCAGATCGCCGTGATGCATCAGGGCCAGCAGGCGGATTTTGGCTGAGCTGCGCGCCGGCAGCGTATACAAGCGGCGCACCTTCAATGCGCGCGCTTGCGTGGCCAGACCGATGTCGTGCTTGAACCACAAATGTGAAATGATGGACAAGTCCATCAGCGCGTTGGCGTCGTTCGGGTTGCGCTGCAGGCGCTCCATCAAATGATTGGCGAGTTCGGTCAACGGTTCGCCGGAACAGACCTTGCTCATCATGGCGGCGAGGCCCATCAAGGGTTCTTCGGCGGGTTGATCCGGTGTGCTCGTAGGGTGGGTCAAAGTGAATCTCGGAAACGCGAATGTGATGAATTTTGTGAAGAATCTAGCGACACAATAACAAATTTGTGCTCACCACACAAAACCGGAGAAACGATTTCCCACCAATAATGGCCGCACGTATTCCCCGCCTATTTATGGGCGGTATGGGTGGAGGAGAGGGGGAAGCGAGGGCGCGCATGCGCTTGCACCGCAGAGCGTATGATGTAGCAAAAATTCGCAAAGACCCATCATGCTTAAAACGCCAGATCAATTCACGCCCTTGATTAAAGCTGTCGATCACCTCGTCCCGGTCACGCTGGTCTTCCGGGGCGACGAACTGCTGGTGCACGAAAGCGACCTTTCTCCTGCGGATGAGAGCACGTGCGCAGTAATAGGATTTCGCGCACCTGACCTTCATTCGGTAGGAATTTGGAATGAGAAATACTTCCGCACCACCTGGATCGAGCGCGATACCGCCGCCCCGCCCGGCCATCAATTCAAGAAGCTGCGCGCCCTGTTCGGTGCACTCGATGAGCAATTGCTGGCGATTGCCGGACGCGCATATCAGATCGCCGAATGGGCGCGCACGCATCGCTATTGCGGCGCGTGCGCCAGTGTCATGGCAAAGGCGGATGGCGAGCGCTGCATGCGCTGCCCATCTTGCGGCATGACCGCCTATCCGCGCATCTCGCCGGCCATGATGGTGCTGATCCGCAAAGGCGACGCCATGCTGTTGGCGCGCAACGTCGCTTCACCGACCGGACGCTTCAGCGCTCTGGCCGGCTTTCTGGAGGCGGGAGAATCTATCGAAGAGGCCGTGCATCGCGAAGTGATGGAAGAAGTCGGGCTGCAAGTTCACAAGCTGCGTTACTTCGGCAGCCAATCCTGGTCCTTCCCGCATTCATTGATGATTGCATTTACCGCCGAATATTTGGCCGGTGAAATCAGCGTCGACCCCAGCGAAATCGCGGAGGCAGCCTGGTATGGGCCGAGCGATGCGCTGCCGGAATATGCGTCGGAAATCTCGATCGCCGGTGCGCTGATCAACGCGCATTTGGCGACGGTTCGGCACAGCTCTTCTTTCTAGAACTCATTTCACAAATAGGGACCCGTGCAAACGCGCTATTTGGGATGCAGCGCTAGGCGTGGCGCGCCGCACAGGGTGGTCCCCTGTGCAAGCGGCGGATGGCCGCCCCGCGCAACACCGCGCGGCGCCCAAATAGCACGTTCCCTCCGGGTTTTCACTAGAATGCGCGCTGGCTGTGTTGCGCTCCTTGCGCGTAGCACCACTACGCGACGCGTCGCACGCCTTGCCAGCACGTATTCTAGTGAAAATGCATCGGGTTCCTATTTGTGAAATGAGTTCTAGTTGTCTCGACAATTAAAGAAGTAATAAGTTACAAATTTTTTCAAATGCAAGGAAGCTGCCGCAAGCGGCGCCAGCGTGAGTTCTATATAATCGGCGGCTTTGATCAACAAGCAGGCTGATATATGAAGAACACTTTGAAAATCGTCGCTTCACTGGCATTGATCGCAGGTTTGGCTGCATGCGGCGGTGGCGGCGCCAGTGCAGGCAGTGCGGCCAGTACGGGTTCGAACTCGGGATCGTCGTCGGTTACTGCGCTGCAGACTATCGATACAGTGGTCGGCACCGGCGCAACGGCCCAGGCCGGCAACACGGTCACGGTCAACTACACGGGCTGGCTCTACAATTCCAGCGCCGCAAACTACGAGGGTACGGAATTCGACAGCTCGGCTGCGCACGGCAGCACGTTCACGTTCTTGCTCGGCGCCGGCCAGGTTATTCCCGGTTGGGACCAGGGCGTGGTCGGCATGAAGGTGGGAGGCACACGTACGCTCATCATTCCGGCTTCGCTGGCCTATGGCGCGACCGGCAGCGGCCCGATTCCGCCGAACGCGGCGCTGGTGTTTTCGGTTCAGTTGGTGAGCGTGCAGTAAGGCGTGTCGCGGGGCGTGCAGCAAGCGCCCGCAACGAAGTACAGGGCGGCACGCTTGACGTGCCGTCTGCTTTTCAAACGGCCGCTTATGCGCCCGTTTTGGGACCGGCGTTGAACCAATCCGAATGCCCCGAGTCGAGTCCGCCGGCGCCGCGCCGGTCGACTTGATCGCGCCGGTCTATCAAGACCAGGCCTTCTTCCGTCATATAGGGCGGCTCGCTGAATGCCGCGTTGCGGCGATCGCTCGCGCTCCGGTTCAGCATGAACTGGTTCGCTAATGCATTTTGTGCCATTGCACCTCACCTCCTAGCCTTGAACGCCCGCCGGCGTCGGCATGTACGGCTTCCTGTCCATGGAAGCTCTATTCATTTCATTTTAGAGCATAATCGTGCTCGCGATAGAAGAATCACAGTAGCAGAATCACAGCGCCTTTCTGACCAGCAATAACCCTGCAGAATCGCCTTTTCCGGGAGATTTGGGGAGAATCGATCATGACCACACTGAATATCGAAAACGTCAACGTCACGTCCTTCGACGCCATGCCCTCGCCGGCCGATCTGCACGCGCGCCTGCCACTGACCGACCGCGCCGCCACGGCCGTGATGAAGGGGCGCGAAGCCTTGCGCAATATCCTTGACCGCAAGGATCCGCGCATGTTCGTGGTGGTCGGGCCGTGTTCCATCCATGACCCGGAGGCCGGCATCGATTACGCCAAACGGCTCAAGAAGCTGCAGGAGGAAGTCGGCGATGCGCTGTTGTTGGTGATGCGCGTGTATTTCGAAAAACCGCGCACCACGACGGGTTGGAAGGGCTATATCAACGATCCTTACATGGACGATTCGTTTCGTGTCGACGAAGGCATGGTCAAGGCACGCAAATTTCTGCTCGACGTCTGCGAACTGGGCCTGGCGGCCGGCACCGAGGCGCTCGACCCGATTTCGCCGCAATTCCTCGGCGACCTGATCGCCTGGACCGCGATTGGTGCGCGCACCACCGAGTCGCAGACGCACCGCGAGATGTCGTCAGGATTGTCGACGCCGGTCGGTTTCAAAAATGGCACCGAGGGTGACATCGGCATTGCCATCAACGCCATCCTGTCAGCTTCGCATCCGCACTCCTTCCTCGGCTTGAACGACCAGGGGCGCGTGGCCATCGTGCGTACGCGCGGCAACCGCTATGGCCACGTGGTGTTGCGCGGCGGCGCCGGCCGCCCCAATTACGATACGGTGTCGGTCGCCATGACTGAGCAGGCGCTGGTCAAGGCCAAGCTGCCGGCCAACATCGTGGTCGATTGCTCACACGCGAACAGCTACAAGAATCCGGCGCTGCAGCCGCTGGTGATGACGGATGTCATCAACCAGGTGCGCCTGGGCAACCGTTCGTTGGTGGGCGCCATGATCGAGTCGAACATCGTCGCCGGCCGCCAGGATATTCCGGCCGACCTGACCCAACTCAAGTACGGCTGTTCGGTAACCGATGCCTGCGTCGATTGGGAAACCACGGAAACCATGTTGCGCGAGGCGGCCCAGGCCTTGCGGCCCATCCTGGCGCAGCGCCTGCAATCAGAGTAAGCAATCAGAGTAAGCAATAAGCGCAGTGCATTTCGCTTCCTGGTCCGCTTCCTGTACCGAATTCCTGCCGGCCTGGGCGTGCCGGCATCAGGATGCATTCTTCTATCTGCTGCCGTCCGTTCTGCTGGCGCTGCTGATCCGGGCGCTGGCCGCCATGCATCCGCTGTTTTTCTTTTTCCGCCTGGCCGGCACCATCTGTCATGAACTTGCGCATTGGATTGGCGGTTTGCTGACCGGGGCGCAGCCTGCCTCGTTTTCCGTCATCCCTCAGCGCGCCGGCAACGGCTGGCAGCTCGGCGCGGTCAGGCTGGCCAATGTGCGCTGGTATAACGCTGCGCCGGCGGCGCTGGCGCCTTTCCTCATCATCGTGATCCCCTTGGCGGTCGCGTGGTGGCGCACGCGCGGTGTGTGGCATTTCGAAAGTTTCGACCTTGCGCTGGCTTTTTTATTGGCGCCGCAATTCCTGTCGTTCTGGCCGTCTTGGGCCGATTGGAAAATCGCGGCGCGTTCCTGGCCTTATTTATTGCTTGCGGCTGGCGCGTGGTGGGTGATCAAATGGTGGCATTAAGAAAACAGCGAAAGATATACGTCACCGCATGAGCCGCATCTCCTCTACCACGACCCTGATCATCATCGACATGCAGAAGGGCATGGCTATGCCCGCGGCTGGCCCTCGCAACAATCCTCAAGCCGAAGCCAACATCGCCAAACTGCTGACGGCTTGGCGCGCGGGCGGCGCCCCCATCGTACATGTGCGCCATATGTCGCGCACACCGGGCTCGCCGTTCTGGCCGGGCCAGGCTGGAGCCGAGTTTCAGGAAGCCTTGCAGCCGCTGGCCGGCGAGCACGTGGTCGAAAAGAATGTGCCCGATGCGTTCACGCATACGGGACTGGAACGCTGGCTGCACGTGCGCGGCATTACTGATCTCGTGATCGCCGGCGTCAGCACCAATAATTCGGTCGAGGCGACGGCGCGCAGTGCCGGCAACCTGGGTTTTCGCACCACCGTTGTGGCGGACGCCTGTTTTGCGTTCGACAAGGTCGATTATGCGGGGACGCCGCGCACGGCGGCAGAGGTGCATGCGATGTCGCTGGCGAATCTTGATGGCGAATATGCGCGCGTTGTAACGATCGAAGAGGTGCTTGATAAGTTGTGACTCTCTTCGTCGCTCCCGCGTAGGGTGTAGCAGGGGATTCGCGCAGCATGTTGTGCGCCTGCGAAACGGCACTCCCTTGCAAGGGAGTGTGCGCGCTGCAAGCGGGAGCCCAGGTAGCTTTTGTTTTTGCGCATATTAACTTCAACCTGGGTCCCCGCCTACGCGGGGACGACGGGGGAGATAGTGCCGTAATGTATTGGCACTTCCCGCATTCGATCAGTTGTAGGACGAAATACCGGCTTATTGCATCGACCACCCGTGGCTGACGATGATGGACTGCCCGGTCAGCGCATTGGTCGGGAAAGCCGCCAGGAATACCGCGGTTTGCGCCACGTCCTGCGTGGTGGTGAATTCGCCGTCCACCGTATCTTTCAGCATCACTTTCTTGATTACATCTTCCTCACTGATGCCGAATTCCTTGGCTTGCTCGGGAATCTGCTTGTCGACAAGCGGCGTGCGCACGAAGCCGGGGCAGATGACGTTGGAGCGGATCTGGTTCTTGGCGCCTTCCTTGGCTACCACTTTCGCCAAGCCGAGCAAGCCGTGCTTGGCGGCCACGTAGGGCGCCTTGAAGGGTGAAGCTTCGTGCGAGTGCACCGAGCCCATGTAGATGACGGAGCCGCCCTTGCCGCCCGCGATCATGGCGCGCATGCAGGCGCGCGTGGTGAGGAAGGCGCCGTCCATGTGGATGGCCAGCATTTTCTTCCAATTGTCGAGCGTGAGGTCGACCACGGGGCTGATGATCTGGATGCCGGCATTGCTGATCAGGATGTCCATGCCGCCGAAGGCCTTGACCGCATCGGCCACGCCTTTTTCCACTTGCGCTTCATTGGTGACATCCATGGCCACGCCCATGGCAGTGCCGCCGGCCTTGATGATGTCGTTGGCGGTGGCGCTGGCGGCTTCCAGCGCGAGGTCGGCGATCACGACCTTCGCACCCTGGCGCGCGTATTCGAAGGCGATTTCCTTGCCTATGCCGCTGGCCGAACCGGTGATCAGGGCAACTTTGTCTTTCAGTAACATGATGGTCTCCGTGGTTGAAGTCGAAAATGGCGGTAGTGTGAACTGGCGCTATTCCTGCGGCAGCTCGTGGATGATCAGCCCCGCATGCGGCGGCAGGGGTTGCAGCCAAGCCTTGTGCCGCAAGGCGCGCCCGCAGTCGTGCATGCCGGCTTGCCAGCGCGCCTGTATGGTTTCGCGGCTGAAGTCTATGTCCTTGAAATATTGATCGGTGGGCGCGGCTTTCAGGATCAAATGCACCACGTTGATGGTGTGGTCGCAACCCATTTCAATCAGCGGGCGCAGTTCCTGGTCCTTGCGCGCCGCAGGCGGCAAGCGATCGCTCAGGGCGCGGATCGCGCGTTGCAGGTTTTGCTGTCTTTCGTGCGCGGCCAATTGTTCGGCCGAGCGGCTCGCGTACTGGATGCTCTTGGTGCGCGTCAGCACTTCGGCCATGTTTTGCGGGCGCGCTTCGGTCGGGTCCCACAGGTCGACCATGAAGCACAAGGCGTCGCGCTTGACCTCGTCTTCGAGAAATATCTCGAGCGGCGAGTTCGAATACACGCCGCCGTCCCAGTAGGCGTGGCCCTCGATTTCTATGGGCGGAAACCCGGGCGGAAGCGCGCCGCTGGCCATGATGTGTTCCGGACCTATCCAATCTTCGGTGCTGTCGAACACCTTGCTCTGGCCGTCGTCGATGTCGACGGCGCAGACGCTGATGCGCATGGGGCCGTTGTTGAGGTAGTCGAAATCGATGAATTTTTCCAGCGTGGCGCGCAAGGGGGCAGTGTCGTAAAAGCCGGCTTCGTGCAGCGGCAACCTGGCCTGGATATCCCAGGCGGCATAGCGCGGCTTGAAAAAGCCTTCGACGCCGTTCATCAAGACGTCGACGGTTTCCACGTTGGCTGACTGGTTCAGCCAGGACTGCAAGGGCGAGAGCGGCGAGAGTGGAGAAAACCCGGCCCACAGGCCTGGCAGCGACGCTGTGGCCGGCACCAGGCTTTGCCAAAAGGCTTGCAAGCTTTCCAGGCAGGTATCGGGCGGATTGCCGGCGATTAAGGCGCTATTGATGGCGCCGATCGAGGTGCCTATCACCCAGTCTATGGTCGTGTGGTGTTTGAGCAGGGTCTCATACACGCCGGCCTGGTAAGCGCCGAGCGCCCCGCCGCCTTGCAGGATGAGTACCGACTGTTGCGCCGACTTCGCCATGCTGGTTTCCGAATTTCAACAGGTTGGATATATTGCGAAGCAACATGGTATGCGAAATCGACGATCTTTACCGGCGGGTCTGCCCGTTGCCGTATTCTCCGCAGCGCATTGCGGCGCCGGGTGCGCGCTTCAAGACGGTGCTTACCAGATGTATTGCCAGAGGCCCGGCAGACGCGGATGCTCGGCCGCGTCGGCAACAGTGCGTGACAATGCCGCCCGTTCTAGCGCGCCGCGCTCGCCGTAAAACGGCTGGTCGGCCAGCGGCAGGCCAAGCTCGTGCGCGCTGTCGACCAGGATGTGCAAATACTCTTGCATGTGGCGCGCGGTATAGGGATTGGTGTCGTGAAAGGTCACGACCACGGGAATGCAGCCGTCCACCACCGGCAGTTCGCCTAGTGCAATGCGCTCGCGCACAGCGGCCAACTGGTGGCGCAGCGCCCAGCGCCGGCGCGGGCTGGCAATGAAACCCCAGGTCTTGCCGTCATTGGCGCTGAGATCGGTCAAGAGCGGATGCAAGCCGTGCAGGCGGTAGGCGACGAAGGTACGCGCGTCGTAATTCCAGTAAGGCGGCCGCACCAGTGCCGGCGCGCTGCCGCTGATGGCGCGAATATCGGCAACGCCGTCGGCCAGCGACTGCTCAAACATTTGCGGATCGAGGAAGCGGTGATTTTCGTGGCCGCTGGTACCGGTGTGAAAAGCCAGCAGGTGTCCGTCGGCGAATTCGCGCTGCATCAATTGGCGGCCTGTATCCGAGCCGCCGCGGCCTTCGGCGCGCGTCTCGAGAAAAAATATGGCCTTGATGCCCGGTTGCAGCGGATTGTGCTCGAGGTCGTCGAGGATGGAGGCGGTCGAACCGCCTGGCGCCGGGCCGTCGTCGAAACTGAGCAGGAAGCGGATCGGAAGGAGGGCCTTCAGCTGGTTCGAATTTGACGCGATGCGCGAGTCCGGGGTGGCGCAACCAGATAGGCTAGTTGCCACTAAAAATGTTGCAAAAAAGCTCACGACGATCAAAAGCAGGCGCTGAAACATGTATTTCGAAAAACAAATGAGAAGAGCCGAGATTATGCCGTCATGCAAGTCACAGCGCGCAATTCATGTCGCTCAGATAGGGCAATGACCGCTCCCGACATAGACGGCAAGTACAAAATTCATCACAATACCGCCGGTGACTCCTCTCATAAAAGAATTGCATGGCTGAACAAATCAACGAAGCGGAACTGGCGCAACTGATCGTGCAGGTGTTGAATCTCGAAATCCAACCCGAAGAAATCGGCCCGGCGCAGTCGCTGGTCGAGGACCTTGGCCTCGATTCCCTCGATATTCTCGAAATCGCCCTGACCGTGTCGAGGAAATACGGCGTCAAGCTGCGTTCCGACGACGAAAACAACAAGCAGATTTTTGCTTCCCTGGCTTCCGTGACGCAACACATCAATCAGCAGCGCAACCTGCAACTCAACCAATAGCGGCTATGCCGACCAAGCAGACCACCAGGCTCGTGACCGGCGCGCTGGTCTTGTGCTACCCGCTGCTCGTGCACTGGGTGCTGCCGCATTGGCCGGCCGCACCCGCTTTTGTGCTGCTCTTGCCGCCGACCTTGTTGAACTTGCTGCTCGCAGCCTTGTTCGGCGCCACGTTGCGTGCCGGCCGCGAGCCCATGATCGGCATGTTTGCCCGCCTTGAGCAAGCGGGGCTGAGCGGGCAGGCCGATGCCGTGCTGCCTGCCGAGCTGGCATCCTATACGCGTAAGCTGACCTGGCTCTGGTGCGCGCTATTCCTGGTCATGGCGACGATTTCCGCGTGGCTCGCATGTGCCGGGCCGCTTTCCTGGTGGGCCTGGTTCACCGGTGTATTGAGCTATGTCTTGATGGGTTTGCTGTTCCTCGGCGAATACCTGTTTCGCCGCCGGCGCTATGCGCACTATCGCCATGCCGCGCCCTGGCAATTGATCTGGACCCTGGTCAAGGCCGGCCCGATCTGGCTGCGGAGGCAGTCGTGAGTATCTCGCTGCCCTTGCTGCGCCACTATGCGCCCGGTACGCCGCTGGCCTGGGTCGAGCGCGCCGTCAGCCCGCAACAATTCCTGGCGCAGGCGCGCGGGTTGGCCACGAACTTGGCGACCAGCGTTTCCGCTGATGGCCACATCATCAACCTGTGCGAAGACCGTTACCGCTTCCTGCTGGCCTTTGCCGCCGCATTGATTGCCGGCCGCACGACTCTGACCCCCGCCAGTCGCGCGCCGGAAGCGCTGGCACGTCTGCAGCGCGAGTTCGCCGGCAGCCATGTGCTGGGCGACCAGGACTTGGATGCTTGGCTGGCCCCAGCCTCAACCCCAGCCTCTGCCGAAGAAGACACTTCGATTCCGCAAATACCGGCCGAGCGTGAAGCGATCGTGCTGTTCACTTCGGGCAGCAGCGGGCAGCCGACCGCGCATCGCAAGACCTGGGGCATGCTGGTGCAGGGCGCCGACCAGTTGCAGCACGCCTTCGGCATAGCGCCGGGCGCCTGCGTGCTTGGCACGGTGCCGCCGCAACACATGTTCGGCCTGGAAAGCACTATCGTCTTTCCGCTGCAATGGGGCTGCACCATCAATCACCAGCGTCCGTTGCTGCCGGCCGACATGCGGCATGCATTGTCCGCCGTGGCGGCGCCAACCTGGTTGATGACGACGCCGCTGCATTTGCGTGCTTGCGTTGCCGATGGTCAGAGTTTGAGCGGTGTCGCCGGAGCAATCTCCGCCACCATGCCGCTCGATCAAGATGCGGCGCTGGCCGCCGAAAAGATTCTTGCCGCGCCGCTCTACGAAATCTACGGTTGCACCGAGGCCGGCATTACGGCGACGCGCCGACCGGCGCAGCAACTGGCATGGCAATTGTGTTCCGACTTCAGCCTGCGTACGGAAGGCGAGACCTGCCGGCTCGAAGGCGCGCGCGTGGTGGAGCCGCTGACGCTGGGCGACCGGATCGAGATGCTGGATGCGCAAAGATTTCGTTTGCTGGGCCGTGCCGACGATATGTTGAAGATTGCCGGCAAACGTACGTCGCTGGCGGCACTCAATGCGGAATTGCTTGGCATAGACGGCGTGCAGGACGGCTGCTTTTATCGCCCTGAGGGCGGCGAAGAGCAGCGCTTGACGGCCTTCGTGGTGGCGCCCGGCGCGAGTGGCGCGAGCATATCGGCAGCCCTGCGCGAGCGCATCGACGCCGTGTTTCTGCCGCGCCCCTTGCGCATGGTGGCGCAATTGCCGCGCGATGCCAACGGCAAGCTGCCGCGCGCGGCCTTGCAGCGTTTGCTGGATGCTGAAGCGTCAAATCAGGAAATCAGGCGCATCGCAGCCGACCATCCGGCACTGGCCGGGCATTTTCCGGGCAACCCTATCGTGCCCGGTGTCTTGCTGTTGAGTGAAGTGATTGCCTTGGCACAGCGGGCGGGGAACATCGCAGGCGTCAAGCAAGTCAAATTCCATGCGCCCTTGCGTCCCGGCCAGGCTTACAGGATCGAACTGGGCGAACTGGGCGAACCGAGTCAAGCGGCGGCGGGCGGACTCAAATTCGCGATCCACTTCGCCGATGGCGTCTTGATTGCCAACGGGACATTGCAATGCCGGCCCTGAAGCAAAATTCGCAAGGCTCGCAAGATCGGCAAGCCTGGCTCGCGCAGCGCGAGCGCGGCAGTCCGCTGGCGATGCAGGCCTTGGCCTGGGTTACGCTCAAGTTCGGCCGGCCTTTCGGACGCCTGTTCCTGCCGCCCATCTGCCTGTATTTCATCGTGTTTTCCGTCGCGGGCCGACGCAGCTCGCGCGATTACCTGCGCCGTGTGCTGGGCCGCGCGCCAGGCTGGCGCGATGTGCTGCGCCACTACCATGCGTTCGCCAGCACCGTGCACGACCGGCTCTACCTGCTCAGTGGGCAGTATCGCTATTTCGACGTACGGGTACAGGGCTTTGCCGAAGCCGAGGCCCTGATGCGCGGGCGCGGCTGCATCCTGCTCGGCTCGCACCTCGGCAGCTTCGAGGTCTTGCGCACGCTGGGCATGTACACCCAAGACCTGACCATCAACGTGCTGATGCATGAAGACAATGCCAACAAGATCAATGGCGTCTTGCACAGCTTGAACCCCGACATCAAACCGCGCGTCATTCCCATGGGACAACCCGACACCTTGCTCAAGGTACAGGAGTGCCTGGAGCGCGGGGAAATCGTCGGCATGCTTGGCGACCGTACTTTCAGCAGCGACAAGCAGGTACATTGCCAATTTCTCGGCGGCGAGGTCGCGCTGCCGCAAGGGCCGCTGGCTGTGGCAGCCCTGCTCGGCGTGCCGGTGGTCTTGTTTTTCGGCCTGTATCGCGGCGGCCGCCGCTACGACCTGCATTTCGAAGTCTTTGAGACCGAAACCGCGGTGCCGCGCGCGGAGCGCAGCGCACGCATCGCGCAGTGGGTGCAGCGCTACGCCGACCGCCTTGCGCATTACTGCCGCCTGGCTCCTTACAACTGGTTTAATTTCTATCCCTACTGGAATGAATAAGGCAACGCTGAACAACACTTGGATTGCCGCCGTTGCGATTGCAATTTTATCGGTGCCGCCCTTGGCTCGGCCTGCCGAAACTTGGGACTTGCAGCAGCTGATGGCGGCGCTGGC
>Ga0213872_10000713_pt1 | contig 24995 bp, 19 predicted proteins | sample VelepicomBERX_R2_FD_160071 | JGI IMG/M metagenome (GOLD analysis project Ga0213872, IMG submission 160071) | Rhizosphere microbial communities from Vellozia epidendroides in rupestrian grasslands, the National Park of Serra do Cipo, Brazil - RX_R2 | ecosystem: Host-associated > Plants > Roots >...
GGCTCCGTTATGCCGGGCGGTGACAGTCGGAAAAGGTGACGATCCGAGACTGAGCATCGGAGGGAGCACCACGCAGAAACTCGCCGCAATGGCGATGGTCGGCGATTCGCGGGCCGTGGCCATTAGGGCGACATCTTGGAAATATTCACAACGCGGACGCCGGTCCGTGCAGTTGCCACAGCCATCGTCCGCTGACAGCATACGGCGCGAATTCACACTGGCCGCCAGGAACAGCCTGTCACCGACGGCAGCCTTTTGGCAGGTCGGCGTTGAAGAGGATAGGGGCCAGAGGATCCGACTAACCCAGAAAATCAGATGCTGTCTTCGCTGCCCGCCAACACGTATTTGCGAACGATGCTTCGCGAGGGTGTACGGTCAATCGTTCGCTTGAACGTCTTCCACAATTCATGACTTTTCCAGGGAGAAATCTGTGATTCGGCGTTTTCTAATTCTTTGTCTATCAATTGCAGTTGCTGGCTGCGCCACATACGCGCCGTCAGTGCCGGCGGGCTATACCGGCCCCCGTGCCCAACTCGACGACTCCGCGCAGACGCAGAGCGGCTCAAGGGCTGACTTCTTCGTTGTTGAGCAACTTGATGGCGCCGGTGTCGACAACAGCTTGAACGAGACAGTCCGGCGGAACCAGGGTCGTGGCATGAGCATGACGCCTTACTTCATTAGCAGGCCTCTGATTGCAGAGAAGCCAATCAAAGTTTCGATCAGGGGGCGTACTCACTACGCAGCCCCTATTCAAGAGCTGACCGGCACGGTCTATCAGGTCAAGGGAATTGTCGAATTCACGCCAAAGGCGAATGGTCGTTATGCAGTCGTCGGTGAGCTCAGCGAAAGCAAGTCTGCGGTGTGGATTGAAGATGCGGAGACACACCAGATGGTTGGTCAGAAGGTGGAGGTCGTTGGGTCTGCAAGGCTCGGGCTCTTTGAGAAGTGACGCGAGAGCCAACCCGCCATTCCAATCGCCTGGAGCTCAGGCAAGAGGAGTCTGCACGTCATTGATTGAAGCGTTCGCAACGCCGTTGCCGTTCATGGTTGACGGCCTGTCTTGGGCGGCTCAAGAACTGCTCTTGAGTCCGCGCTGCGGCAATCGCACCGAATTGCCTACAACTGACCCGGAGGCCAGAATGCAAAAAGCCACCGCTTGGGTGGCTTTTCTATCTAAGTGCTTGGAGCGCTTGGACTTGTTCTGGTGGCGCTTCAGGGATTCGAACCCCGGACCTGCGGATTATGATTCCGTCGCTCTAACCGGCTGAGCTAAAGCGCCTGTGAAGCCCACTATTCTAGCGGCGTTTTCGGGGACAATGCAAGACTTCGCAAAAAATTTTAGGCCGGCTTGCGAATCGCCCTGAGAAGCCCCGGGATCGTCCTGGGAGCGTGCTCGGGCTGACGCCAGAACCGGCCGGAGCTTGTTCGATGTTCCAGTACCTCAAGAAGAAGCTCGGCTTCGGCGCAGATGAATCGGTGCCCGAGGCGCAGACTCAGGCGACCGCGCAGACACCGACTGCGACGCCGGATCCGATCACGGTCGCGACGCCCACCGCCGTGGAGCCCACCCGCAAGAGCTGGATGGACAAACTGCGCAACGGCCTGCGCAAGACCGGCTCCAGCATTGCCCAGGTCTTCACCGGTACGCAGATCGACGACGCGTTGTATGAGGAGCTCGAGGCGGCGCTGCTGATGGCCGATGCCGGCGTCAGGGCCACTGAGTTCCTGCTCGAGGATCTCAAACGCCGCGTGAAGGAGGCGAGGGCGACCGAGCCGCAAGCCGTGCGCGGTCTACTCATCGAGGCGCTTTCTGACTTGCTCGCTCCCTTGGAGAAACCCTTGGCGGTGGGCAATGCCACGCCGACCGTGATGATGGTCGTGGGCGTCAACGGTGCCGGCAAGACGACCAGCATCGGCAAGCTCACGCGCCATCTAGCGGAGAACGAGCAGAAAGTGCTGCTGGCGGCGGCCGACACCTTCCGCGCCGCGGCGCGCGAACAGTTGGGTGCGTGGGCCGACCGCACGAGCGTGGAAATCGTGGCCCAGGAGGGCGGCGACCCTTCCGCCGTGACCTTCGACGCCGTGACGGCGGGGCGCGCGCGAGGCTGCGATGTCGTGATCGCCGACACGGCTGGCCGCCTGCCCACGCAGCTCCACCTGATGGAGGAGCTCAAGAAGATCAAGCGCGTGATCGGCAAGGCGCAGGTGGGGGCGCCGCACGAGGTGCTGCTGGTGGTGGACGGCAACACGGGGCAGAACGCGCTCTCTCAGGTCAAGGCCTTCGACGACGCGCTGGGCCTCACGGGGCTCATCGTGACCAAGCTCGACGGCACGGCCAAGGGGGGCGTGCTCGCGGCCATCGCGCGGGAGCGCGCCGTGCCGGTCTACTTCATTGGTGTGGGTGAGAAACTGGAGGACCTACAGACCTTCAGCGCCCGCGAGTTCGCGCAGGCGCTGCTGGAATAACAGTTACTTGAAGCCGGGCGGCATCATCCCGCCCATGCCCTTGAGGCCGCCGAGTTTCTTCATCATCTTCATCATCCCGCCGCCGCTGAACTTCTTCATCATCGTGCGCATCTGGTCGTACTGATTCAAGAGGCGGTTGACTTCCTGGACTTGCACGCCGGCACCCGCCGCGATGCGGCGCTTGCGGCTGGCCTTGGTCTTGCCGTCGAGCAGCAGGCTCGGCTGGGCGCGTTCTTTGGCGGTCATGGATTTCATGATGCCCTGCATGCGGCGCATGTCGCGCTCGGCGCGGTCCATGTCGGCTGCGCCGGCCTTGGCGGTCATTTGGGTGGGCAGCTTGTCCATCAGGCTGGAGAGGCCGCCCATCTTGTTCATCTGGTCCAGCTGGGCCATGAAGTCGTCGAGCGTGAAGCTGTCGCCGGCCTTGATCTTCTCGGCCAGCTTTTGTGCAGACGCCATGTCCACGCTCTTGGTCACTTCCTCGACGAGTGCGACGATGTCGCCCATGCCGAGCACGCGACCCGCGTGGCGCTCAGCGTCGAAGACCTCGAGGCCGTCGATCTTCTCGGAGACACCGGCGAACTTGATCGGCGCGCCAGTGATCTGGCGCACCGAGAGCGCCGCGCCGCCGCGCGAGTCGCCGTCGAGTTTGGTCAGCACGACGCCGGTCAGGGGCAGGGCTTCCTTGAAGGCCTTGGCGGTGTTGACCGCGTCCTGGCCCTGCATGGCGTCGACGACGAAGAGCGTCTCGACCGGATTCAGCGTCGCGTGCAGGTCGCGGATCTCGGCCATCAGGACTTCGTCGATGGCTAGCCGGCCGGCCGTGTCGACGAGCAACACGTCGAAGTAGTGGCGCTTGGCGTGGTCGATCGCGGCGAGCGCGATGTCGTGCGGCTTCTGGTCGGGTGCAGAGGGGAACCACTCGGCCCCGGCCTGGGCGGTGACGGTCTTGAGCTGCTCGATGGCGGCCGGGCGATAGACGTCGGCGCTGACGGTCAGCACCTTCTTCTTGCGCTTCTCGATCAGGTGCTTGGCCAGCTTGGCCGTGGTGGTCGTCTTGCCGGCGCCCTGCAGGCCGGCCATCAGGATGACGGCGGGCGGCTGGGCGGCCAGGTTGATGTCGGCCACCCCTTCGCCCATGGTGGCGGCGAGCTCCTTTTGCACGACCGAGACCAGCATCTGGCCCGGGTTGAGCGAGCCGACGACCTCTGTGCCGAGCGCCTTCTCCTTGACGCGAGCAATGAAGTCGCGCACGACGGGCAGGGCCACGTCGGCCTCGAGCAGGGCCATGCGCACTTCGCGCAGCATGTCCTGGACGTTGCTCTCGGTGATGCGGGCCTGGCCGCGCATCGTCTTGACGAGGCGACTCAGGCGGTCGGTCAGATTGGAAGCCATGTGGAAAGCGGTAGAGCGCGGCCTAAGAGCCAAATGGCTCGGCGCGAAAAGTACACTGTGGATCATGATTTTATCGCCCGACTTCACCTCGACCGCCGGTAGCGTCCTGCTGGTGGCCAGCGCCGTGGCGGGGTTGGCCTACCTCCTGGTTGCGCTGACCGCGCAAGTGGGCAATCGTTCACGGGTCTTGCTGCTCGTGGGCTGGCTGGCGCACTTGGTGGCACTTTTCGTGGACATTGCCGGCGTGGGCCTCGATCACCCAGGCACTCGCTTCGGCTTCGCGCCGGCGCTCTCGGCCACGCTGTGGCTGGTGACTTCCGTTTATCTGGTGGAGAGCCGCTTTCTCCCGCTCGGGGGCGCGCAGCGCGTGCTCGCCGGACTGGGCGTCGCGGTGGTGTTGCTGGCGGCGGCCTTCCAGGGGGTGGCGCATCCGAGTGCCTCGCCGTGGGCGCCCCTGCATTGGCTGCTGGGTCTGGCGTCCTATGGGCTCTTCGGCGCGGCCGTGCTGCATGCGGCGTTGCTCCATCGAGCGGAGCGGGTCATGCGGCTGAAGACGCTGGGTGACGACAACGCCGGCATGCCGCTGCTACGCCTGGAGCGACTGACCTTCCAGTTCCTCACCGCGGGCGTATGCGTGCTGACCCTGGCCATCGCCCTGGGCTGGTCCATCACGACGCAATGGCACTGGGACCACAAGAACCTGCTCACTGTCTTGAGCTGGATCGTGTTCTGCGGCCTGCTGCTCGGGCGCTGGGTCTTTGGCTGGCGAGGCCGGCTGGCCACGCGCTGGCTCTATCTGGGCGCTGTTCTCCTCCTGCTGGCTTACGCCGGCTCACGCTTCGTGCTCGAAGTGATTCTTCATCGTTCCTTCCCGGCATGACGAGATTCCTGCTCCTGATCGTTCTCATCGCCGTGGTCTTCTACAAGCTCACGGGCCGGCGCAATGCGCGGCCGGCAGAGCGCGAGTCCGCGCCCAAGGCGCCGCAGGAGATGGTGCGTTGCGCGCGCTGCGGCATGCACCTGCCGGCGGACGAAAGCTTCCCCGGTCGCGGCGGCGCGTTCTGCAGTGCCGCACACCGGGCCGAGTTCGAGAACGGCCAGGCATGAGCGGGGTCGCCGCGTGAGTAGCGCCAACTCTTGGTTCGGACCGAGGCTGCACAGCGAGTCGCAGACACCGCTGAGCGAGTTGATCGACAGCGGAACCGCGGCCACCGATCCGGTCATCGACGAGTTGCACGGCGATGGCTTCGCCCGGCTGTATACCGCTTTCCTGGGCGCACGCGCAGCGGTGGGCTTGGTGCTGGTCACGGCAATCGTCGTGGCCGGCGCGCTGGGCTCGACGAGCAGCGGAAATTGGACGACCCTGATCTGCGTGACCTACGCACTGCAGGCCTTGGCCATGTGGCTGCTGCCCCCGCTGCAGCGCGGTGCTACGCCCGCCGCGTTCGCGCGGCCCCAGGGCTGGCATTGGCTCGCGAGCATCGGTGTGGACCTGGCTGTGTTCGGCATGCTGCATGCGTACGAGGGCACGGCCGGTATCAGCTACAGCGCGCTGTTCGTGCTGCCGGTGCTGATGGCCGGCGCGATGACGCCGCGCTTGCTGGCCTTGGCGACGGCCGCGATCGCGGCCCTCGTGGTACTGGGTGTGGCCGGCTGGGCTGTCGTGCACGGGGCGGAAGCCGGTTTGCGCATGACCCAGGCCGGGATGGTGGGCAGCGGTTTCTTTGTGGTGACCTTGCTGTCCAGCGAGCTGGCTTTGCGTCTGGCCCGCGAGGAGCGCGCGGCGCGCGGCAGCCTGGAGCTAGCGCGGCAGCAGGCGCAGCTGAACCGGCTTGTGATCGATGAGATGCAGGAGGGCGTGCTCGTGGTGGACCGCGGCGGCCGGGTGCGCGCCGCCAACCCGGCGGCGCGCGTGCTGCTCTCGGATCCGGGGCAGCCCATGCGCATGGTGCGCGCGGCGCCGTTCCCCCTGAGCGGCACGCCGGCCTGGGCCGGATTGGTGGCGGCGGTGGAGCAGGCGTTTGCCCAGGCGAACTGGCCCGAAGTCGGCCGCGATGTGCTGCTGCAGTTCGAGAGCGGCCTGCAGTGCAGCCTGAGGCTTCGCGTGCGCTTCACGCGCCGACGCCAGGGCGATGACAGTGAAGACCTCTGCGTGCTCTTCGTCGAGGACAACCGTCAGGTGCAGGCGCGCAGCCAGCAAGAGCGGATGGCCGCCATGGGCCGCATGTCGGCTGGCATCGCGCACGAGATCCGCAATCCGCTCACCGCCATCGCCCAAGCCAATGCGCTGATGGCCGAGGACGCGCATGATCCGCAGATGCAGCAGCTCACGCGAATGGTGGCCTCCAATGTGCTGCGGCTCAAGCGCATCGTTGACGACGTGATGGAAGTGGCGCCTGGCACCACGCCCGAAGCCGTGCCGCTGGACGGCACGCAGCTCGTGGCCGAGGCCTGCGCTGAATGGGCACGCACCAATGGGCTGCTGCAAGACCCAGCCTTGAGCCCCCTGCTGTGCGAGCTGCCTCAGTCGTCCCTGGTGCTGAGCTTCGAGCCCGAGCACCTTCGCCGAGTGCTGATCAATCTGCTCGACAACGCGCTGCGCCACTCCGAGCCCGGGGTGGGCAGCGTGAGGGTGCGCTTGGCTGCGGAGGACGAGGAATGGGCGGTACTTGGCGTGTTCAGCGCGGGTGGGCCGATGCCGGCCGAGGTCGAGCGCCATCTGTTTGAGCCCTTCTTCTCCACCCGGTCCCGCGGCACGGGCCTGGGCTTGTACATTTGCCGGGAGCTGTGCGAGCGCTATGGCGCACGCATCGGCTACGAGCGCCGCACCGAGGCCGGTCGCTCCGGCAACGAATTCGTGGTGCGCTTGCGCCGCACGGAGGTTTCGAATTGAGCCAAGCGCAGCGCCACAGCCTATTGATCGTCGACGACGAGCCCGACCTGCGCACGCTCTACGAGCTGACTCTGCTGCGCGAGGGTTATGAGCTAGAGACTTCGGGCCATGTGGCCGACGCGATCGGGCGGCTGCAGACGCGCCGCTACAGCGCCGTCATCACCGATATGCGGCTGCCCGACGGTAGCGGTCTGGACATCTTGGCCTGGCTGGAGGCCCAGGGGCGCAAGGAAAAGACGCTCGTCATCACCGCCTTCGGTTCGGCCGAGAACGCGGTCGAAGCGCTCAAGGCCGGTGCCTACGACTACCTGACCAAGCCGGTGGACCTGCGTCAGTTCCGCCTGGTCGTGGCGTCGGCGCTGGGCTTGCTGCCTCAGGGCACGCTACCGCCGCCCAAGGCCGCCGCGGCGCTGGCGCCCGGGCCCGTGTCGCCCCCCTCTTCCCCATCGGCGCCGGCACCGCGCGCCTCGGCGCCTGTGACGGTGGCGGCTCCAGCCGTTGCGCCGCCACCGGCCGCGCTGGCGCGGCTGGCCGGCCAGTCTGCGGCCATGCAGCAGGTGCGCGAACTGATCGAGAAAGTAGCGCGCTCGATGGCGCCCGTGCTGTTGCAGGGCGAGTCGGGCACCGGCAAGGAGCTCGTGGCCCGCGCCGTGCACGACAGCAGCGCGCGCGCGCGACAGCGTTTCGTCGCGGTGAACTGCGGCGCGATTCCCGAGCAATTGCTGGAGGCGGAGTTCTTCGGCTATCGCAAAGGCGCGTTCACCGGTGCCAACGAAGACCGCGAGGGCTTCTTCCAGGCGGCCGATGGCGGCACGTTATTCCTCGACGAGATCGGCGACCTGCCGCTGGCCATGCAAAGCAAGTTGCTGCGCTCCATCCAGGAGCGCTCGGTGCGGCCTGTGGGCGCTGTGGCCGAGGCGCCAGTCAACGTACGCATCCTCAGTGCCACGCACAAGGATCTTGGCGCCGAGGTGCTGGCCGGGCGCTTCCGTCAGGACTTGTTCTACCGCCTCAACGTGATCCAGATCCGCGTGCCGCCGCTGCGTGAGCGCATCGAGGACGTGCCACTGATCAGCGAGCGTGTGCTCGAGCGCATTGCCGAGGACGCCGGTGTCTCGCCCGCGCCGCGGCTCACGCCGGCCGCACAGGCGCTGCTGGCGCGCTACGCCTTCCCCGGCAATGTGCGTGAGCTGGAGAACCTGTTGCACCGGGCCCTGGCGCTGTCTGGCAGCGAATCGATCGATGCGGGCGATCTGGGCTTGCCCGAAGAACTGCTCGATGACTCGCAGTTCGGAGCCCTCGACAGTGCCGCGGAGCCTGCGCCAGCTCAGCCGCCCGTGGTCGTCGGCGATCTGCCCAGCGACCTGGCCGCGTATCTCGACGAAGTCGAGCGCCAGATCCTCCTTCGTGCGCTGGAGCAACACCGCTTCAACCGCACGGCCGCAGCGGCGAGCATGGGCCTGTCGCTGCGGCAGATCCGCTATCGCATGGCACGGCTGAACATCACGGCCGGTGACAGCGGCGTGTCCGAGTCCTAGGGGTCTTCACTAGGCGGACTCGGAGATGTAAGCGGATGCAGCGCTCAGGCCGATCCTCTTGACACTTTGCAAAGCCACGAACGGCGCGGCCTGGCGAGGAATTTGAGCTGCTAATGCCCGATTCATGCGGGTTCTGAGGCGCCGATGCCGATGCCATCGCGGTCATCGACGCGCAGCTCTCGGCGCGCTGCGACGGCTAGCCAATCCTGCGCATCAGGTCAAGGGAATTAGTCCTTGGCCGTGACGCTATCGGTAGTGCTTGAAGAGGGTGTCGCCCCCAGATATAGTGTTTTCATGCTATTCTGCGGACCTCGCGACAAGCCCATGCAAATGCATGTTGCGGCCCTGTTTTCACCGGTTCTTTTCCGTGTGAATGCCAGCGCCAAGGCGGTCGCCGCTTTCGCAGTTTCGGCAGAAACTCAGGAAGCCATCGAAACCGCTGGAACCCGTGCGCGGCGCCTACGCCCGGGGTCCAGAAAACCCAAGAAACACTGAAACCTTCACCGCGCTCATTTGAAGCGCGCCGGGGTTTCTTTTTCCGAATCACGAGCAGGAGAGGAAGTTCACGATGCAAACGCAAGTCGTCTCGGGTACCAAGCAGGACGCGATTCACACCGGCGCCAATGTGCAAGAGCAGTCCTTGCAGGGCGCCTACGCCGCCTACCAGATCATTCGCCGCAATGGCGCGGTGGTGGCCTTCGAGCCCAGCAAGATTGCCGTGGCCCTGATGAAGGCATTCCTGGCCGTGCACGGCACGGGCGGCGCGGCTTCTGCCAGCGTGCGCGAAACGGTCGACGGCTTGACGGAGAACGTCGTGCGCGCGCTGCTGCGCTCGCGCCCGAGCGGCGGCGCCGTTCATATTGAAGACATCCAGGACCAGGTCGAATTGGGCCTGATGCGTGGCGGCCACCACGAAGTGGCGCGTGCATACGTGCTGTATCGCGAGCGGCGTGCCCAGGAGCGCGCCGCCAAGGGCGAAACGCAAGCCGCCGTGACGGCCAGCCTGCACGTGATCGACAAGGGTCAGCGCGTGCCCCTGGACGTGGCCGCTCTGCAGGCCCTGATCTCCTCGAGCTGCGCCAATCTCGGCGCTGACGTGAAGCCCGAGCCCATCTATGCCGAGACCCAGCGCAACCTGTACGACGGCGTTCCCATCGACGAGGTCTACAAGGCCGCCATCCTGGCTGCCCGCACCCTGATCGAGAAGGATCCGGGCTACACGCGCGCCACCGCCCGCTTGCTGATGCACACGGTTCGCCGCGAGATCCTGGGCGAGGACGTGACGCACGAGCAGATGCAGACCCGCTACGCCGAGTACTTCCCCGGCTTCATCAAGAAGGGCATCCAGGCCGAACTGCTGGATGAGAAGCTGGCCCAGTACGACCTGGCCCGCCTCGGTGCCGCGCTCAAGCCTGAGCGCGACATGCAGTTCGACTACCTTGGTCTGCAGACGCTATTCGATCGCTATTTCCTGCACATCCACGATGTCCGCATCGAGATGCCGCAGGCCTTCTTCATGCGCGTGGCCATGGGCCTGGCGCTGAACGAGATTGACCGCGAAGCTCGTGCCATCGAGTTCTACGAGGTGCTCTCCAGCTTCGACTTCATGTCGAGCACGCCCACGCTGTTCAACTCCGGCACGCGCCGCTCGCAGCTGTCCTCCTGCTACCTGACCACGGTGTCGGACGACCTGGATGGCATCTACGAGGCGTTGAAGGAAAACGCGCTGCTGTCCAAGTTTGCCGGCGGCCTGGGCAATGACTGGACTCCGGTGCGCGCGCTGGGCTCGCACATCAAGGGCACGAACGGCAAGTCGCAGGGCGTGGTTCCCTTCCTGAAGGTCGTCAACGACACGGCTGTGGCCGTGAACCAGGGCGGCAAGCGCAAGGGTGCCGTCTGCGCGTATCTGGAAAGCTGGCACCTCGACATCGAGGAGTTCCTGGAGTTGCGCAAGAACACCGGCGACGACCGCCGCCGCACGCATGACATGAACACGGCCAACTGGATCCCTGACCTCTTCATGCGCCGCGTGATCGAGGGTGGCGACTGGACCCTGTTCTCGCCCTCGTCCTGCACGGACCTCCACGACCTCTTCGGCGCTGCCTTCGAGACCGCCTACGTGGCCTACGAGGCCAAGGCCGATCGCGGCGAGATCAAGCCCTTCAAGCGCATGCCGGCCAAGGACCTGTGGCGCAAGATGCTCTCGATGCTGTTCGAGACCGGCCACCCCTGGATCACCTTCAAGGACGCCTGCAATGTGCGCTCGCCCCAGCAGCACGTGGGTGTGGTGCACTCGTCCAACCTGTGCACCGAGATCACGCTGAACACCAACGACAGCGAGATCGCCGTGTGCAACCTCGGCTCGGTGAACCTGGTCCAGCACATCAAGGACGGCGGCATCGACCATGCCAAGCTGAAGAAGACCGTGGCCACGGCGATGCGCATGCTCGACAACGTCATCGACATCAACTACTACGCCGTCAAGAAGGCGCGCGATTCCAACCTGCGCCACCGCCCGGTGGGTCTGGGCCTGATGGGCTTCCAGGATGCGCTGTACGCACTGCGCACACCCTACGCCTCGCAGGAGGCGGTGGAATTCGCCGACCGCTCGATGGAAGCGATCTGCTACTACGCCTACGAGGCCTCGACCGAGCTCGCCGCCGAGCGCGGCCGCTACAGCAGCTATCGCGGCTCGCTGTGGGACCGCGGCATCTTGCCGATCGACTCGCTCGATCTGCTGGCACAGGAGCGCGGCGGCTATGTCGAAGTGGACCGCTCCAGCACCATGGACTGGGCGGCGCTGCGCGCCAAGATCGCCACGCACGGCATGCGCAACAGCAACTGCGTGGCCATCGCCCCGACGGCCACGATCTCCAACATCATCGGCGTGGACGCCTCCATCGAACCTTGCTTCGGCAACCTGTCGGTGAAGTCCAACCTGTCCGGCGAGTTCACCGTGATCAACGAATCGCTGGTACGCGACCTGAAGAAACTGGGTCTGTGGGACGACGTGATGGTCATGGACCTCAAGCACTTCGACGGCTCGCTGCGCCGCATCGACCGCGTGCCCGACGAGCTCAAGGCTCTGTACGCCACCGCCTTCGAGATCGACACGCAATGGCTGATCGAGGCCGGCGCGCGCCGCCAGAAGTGGATCGACCAGGCGCAGTCGCTCAATCTGTACATGGCCGGCGCTTCTGGCAAGAAGCTGGACGAGACCTACAAGCTCGCCTGGCAGCGTGGCCTCAAGACGACCTACTACCTGCGCACGATCAGCGCCACCAGCGCCGAAAAGAGCACGGTCACGCGCTCGGGTCAGCTCAATGCGGTGGCAGCGGACGCGGGCGCATCGATGATTTCAGCGCCCGTGGCTGCGGCTCCGGCGGTAGAAGAGTTGCCTGCAACCGACATGAAGTTTTGCTCGATCGACAACCCCGACTGCGAGGCCTGTCAGTAAGAAATGAAGGCATTGCGGAAACGGTCAAACGCCTGCGATGCCTTTATCCATCGGCCCAAACGCCGATGCATGGATTTTTCGAAAGGCCGAATCCATGCATCGAAGCTTGAGAACACCAGGACGTTTTTCAGCGCGAATGCGATGCGACACCGCAACGTGCAAGTGTTCGCAATGTCAAGAAGTCCTTGGTGTTTGAACACAACACTCCGATAATTCGATTCATAGGAAGTCCACCATGTTGGATTGGGAAGAAGAACTGAAACCTGCCGCATACCCTCAAGGGTCCACCGCGATGCCCGCGCCGATGATGGCGACGGCAATGCCCGCGACTCCGGCTCAAGCTGCAACGCCCGCAGCGGTTTCAGCGTCCCCCGCCGTCAACGCCGAGCAGCGCCGTGTCAAGGCGGCTGACAAGCGCATCATCAACGGCCAGACCGACGTCAACCAGCTCGTCCCGTTCAAGTACAAGTGGGCCTGGGAGAAGTACCTCGCCACTTGCGCCAACCACTGGATGCCGCAGGAAGTGAACATGAGCCGCGACATCGCGCTCTGGAAGGACCCGAACGGCCTGAGCGAAGACGAGCGCCGCATCATCAAGCGCAACCTCGGCTTCTTCGTCACCGCTGACTCGCTGGCCGCCAACAACATCGTGCTGGGTACCTATCGCCACATCACGGCGCCCGAAGCTCGCCAGTTTCTACTGCGCCAGGCTTTCGAGGAGGCCATCCACACGCACGCCTACCAGTACATCGTCGAATCGCTGGGCCTGGACGAGAGTGAGATCTTCAACGCCTATAACGAGGTGAAGTCGATCCGTGACAAGGACGAGTTCCTGATCCCCTTCATCGAGGCGATCATGAGCCCGGACTTCAAGACCGGCACGCTGGAGAACGATCAGACCCTGCTCAAGAGCCTGATCGTCTTCGCCTGCCTGATGGAAGGCCTGTTCTTCTACGTCGGCTTCACCCAGATCCTGGCCATGGGCCGCCAGAACAAGATGACGGGCGCTGCCGAGCAGTACCAGTACATCCTGCGCGACGAGTCCATGCACTGCAATTTCGGCATCGACCTGATCAACCAGATCAAGCTCGAGAACCCTCAGCTCTGGACGGCGTCCTTCAAGGCCGAGATCAAGGCCCTGTTCCAGAAGGCGGTGGAGCTCGAGTACCGCTATGCCGAGGACACCATGCCGCGTGGCGTGCTGGGCCTCAATGCTTCCATGTTCAAGGGCTATCTGCGCTTCATTGCCAACCGCCGTGCGGTGCAGATCGGCCTCGAGGAGCTCTTCCCGAACGAGGAAAACCCGTTCCCGTGGATGAGCGAAATGATCGACCTGAAGAAGGAACGGAATTTCTTTGAAACCCGCGTCATCGAGTACCAAAGCGGTGGCGCACTGAGCTGGGATTGATGCAACCGCCAAGCGGTTGCCATTCCAGCAAGCGTGAGAGATCAAGGCGAGCCGCGACCTGAGCCAATAGAGCAAGGGCGCGAGCGAGCAGTACCGGATTCATCGACCCGAGGCACTCTCCTTGTAGTGACCACGAGCGATGGATGACTGCCGGCAAAGAGCGAGCGGCCATGAGGCCAGCGTTTCCGCCGGTGGTGTTTTCTACTTGATCAAGGAGAACTGAAATGGCAACTGCAATTAAGAAGGCTGCTCCGAAGAAGGCTGCAGCGAAGAAGGCCCCGGCCAAGAAGGCCGCCGCGAAGAAGGCTCCGGCCAAGAAGGTCGCAGCGAAGAAGGCACCGCCCGTGAAGAAGGCGGCCGCCAAGAAGGCTCCGGCCAAGAAGGCCGCAGCGAAGAAGGCAGCGCCCAAGAAGGCTGCAGCGAAGAAGGCGGCGCCCAAGAAGGCCGCAGCGAAGAAGGCAGCGCCCAAGAAGGCCGCCGCCAAGAAGCCGGTAGCCAAGAAGGCTGCAGCACCGAAGAAGGCCGCCGCCAAGAAGCCGGTAGCCAAGAAGGCGGCTGCTCCGAAGAAGGCGGCTGCGCCGAAGAAGGCGGCCGCCAAGCCCGCCGCCAAGAAGCCGGCAGCCAAGAAGGCCGCTGCTCCAAAGAAGGCTGCCGCCAAGCCTGCCGCTGCTGCCAAGCCTGCCGCTGCTGCCTCTGCCGCTGCACCTGCACCGGCTGCCAAGACGGCGCTGAGCCCGCAAGCGGCCTGGCCTTTCCCGACCGGCAACAAGCCCTGAGCCTTCGAGCTCTGAATGAGAACCCGGCTTCGGCCGGGTTTTTTTGTGAGTGCGCCCGGCAGGGCGCACCTACTCGGAGGTGAAAGTCCTCTACCAGCCCGGCAAGGGGAATGGCTAGCCAAAGGCAAGGGTTCCGCGGGTGACTGCGGGTCTGAACACCTGCATGCGTCTGGAATACAGCCAGTGATTGAATCCTGGCACCCGACGGTGGAGGGGCAGCTTGTCTAGGCTCAGTTGCAGGCGCCATCAATACGCATACAGCCGTGGGATGCGATATTCCTTCAGCCCTAGACGCCACAGTCTTTGAATCGGTACTCGCCGGCGGACGGAACGTAGTCTGCTGCGCGCACAGGGAAGCGCGCGAGGCCGTCGGCTGCCATCGCCTTGCGAACGCATTTGCCTTGGTCCGCGGTGACGACGATGTTCCGAACATCGCACACTGGCGCCGCGCCTGAACCCTCGGTGCTCAGGCAGATGCGTTCCTGGAACGCTTCCTTCTCGGAAATCTCGCGGTTCACAGTGACGCGAATGCCGCGGATCTGCTCTTGCTTGAACTCCCAGTTGTTCCCGCCCTGGATGTCGAGTGGCCTGAAGCCGAACTCGGAGGTCTCCTGCGCGCTGACGACGCCGAAACCGGTGAAAAGTGCAAAAGCAACTGCCATCTCGAGGGTTGACAGCCCGACCAACATTCTCGATCTCATAGCGCCTCCCATTTTTGTCAGAGTACTTTGTACGCTAACAGCCCGTTACCCATGGGATGCACCTCGATTTCCCCAGGCGAGAAGTCGACGAGCTATTCGCCCGCGTTCCTTGGCACGGCTCAGCGGGCCATAGTTCCTCGCCATCGTCGACCCACACCTTGAGGCCCGCTGGCATAGGGCGCGTTACCACGATGGCAAGAATGAGGCCTGTCCACTGGCCCCTGGCAGATTTCGCGTGCTCGCGCGCGAGGGCCTTGTCGTCAGGTGAAGGTTGTGGCAACGGCTCGGGATGCGTATGCCAGAGGCCGACACAGTGCAATCCGAGCTGGAACCTCACAGCACGCTCAGCGGCACCGCGGGCCGGGTCAACCTTGACCCTCGCCCAGGCGGCCCAGGCGGCCTAGGTGGCCCTGGTTGGCGTCACGACTGTGGCCAGCTCGACGTTGGATGCAGTCTGCGTGTAAAGCCCTTGAGCTTCGGCAATAAGCCGCAGATCGCACTAATCCACGCCAGGGCGATCCGTGCGGCATGCACATCGGGCACGGCAAGATGGCGCGTCCCATTCAGCCGCGACCCAAACGCCGTGAGTCCAGACGTATCGACACTGAGTCACTTCTTCCTGTTTCGCGACGGCACGCCCACGGCCCTCCTGATTGGCGGTTACGAGCCCTGGATGGTGGCGTTGTCTGTGCTGGTCGCCTCGGCGACTTCGGCACTGGCGCTGCAACTGGCGGGCATGGCCGCCACGCTGGCAGGGCGCTTGCGCCAACTGACCTTGCTCAGCGGCTCGCTGGCCATGGGCGGTGGGATCTGGTCCATGCATTTCATCGGCATGCTGGCCTTCAGCCTGTGCACTCAGGTGGAGTACAACGCAACGATCACACTGGCCTCGATGGTGCCATCCGTGCTGGCATCGTGGGTCGCGTTGTCCCTGCTCTCGCGTGGCAAGCTGGGGCGCTCCTTGTGGGTGCTGGGCGGTGTGCTCGTCGGGGCCGGGATCGGCGCCATGCATTACGCCGGCATGGCGGCGATGGAACTCAGCCCGCTGCTGCGCTACGACCCATTGTGGTTCGGGGCGTCCATCGTTGTGGCGGTGCTGCTTGCGATGCTGGCCTTGTGGGTCCGCTTTGGCCTGCAAGATCGCGTCCCGCCCTTGGTGGCCGTGCTGCTTGGCGGCCTGGTCATGGGCTGCGCGATCGCTGGCATGCACTACACGGCCATGGGCGCGGCCCGCTTCATCGGTGTGGGCGATGAACTGTGCGTAAATCGCGTGGACCATCGCTACCTAGCCCTGGCCATCACCGTGGTCACACTGACGATCAGCCTGCTGACGGCCGGTGCCAATGGCCTCCTTCGTTACCGCGCCTTGAACCGCCAGTTGGGCCTTGAGAAGGAGCGCATCCAGAGCATGCTGGACACGGCGGTGGACGGCATCGTCACTCTCGATGGCCGAGGCCTGATCCAATCCATCAACGGAGCCGCCGAGCGGCTCTTCGGCTGGCAGGCCGCAGAACTGCTGGGCAAGCATGTGAGCCAGCTGATGCCCGATCCGGGCGCGGAGGGCCGCGAGGCGCAGCTCCAGCGCTATGTGCGCACCGGCAAGCACGGTGCCGACAGTGCCGGCCGCGATGTGACGGCCCTGCACCGCGACGGTCACGAGATCCCGATCCGCCTGGCGGTGGGCCGGATCGAACATCTCGGGGAATTGCACTTCATCGCCTTCATCACCGACATCGCCGAGCGCCAGCGCATGGAGCAGGCCTTGCGCGACAGCGAGGAGCAATACCGCAGCCTGATCGCCAACAGCCCGGGCGTGACCTTCCGCTGCTGCGGAGAGGACGCGAACTGGAACATGGTGCTGGTCAGCGATGCGATGCTGACCCTCTCGGGCTGGCCGGCCCAGGACTTCCTGGGCGGCAGGGTCCATTACGGCGAACTCGTGCATCCGGATGATCGCGAGCGGGTCAGCGCTGCGATCCACGCCGCAGTGGCCGCCGGCGAGCCGTATGCGATCGAGTACCGCCTGAGCTGCCGCGATGGCAGCGAACGATGGGTGTCCGAGACCGGTCGCGGCGTGCGCCACACCTCGCACGATCACGGCTGGATCGACGGCGTCATCGTCGACATCAGCGAGGCCAAGCGACTGCAGCAGCAATTGCACCATGCCAAGGAGAGTGCCGAGGCGGCCGTGGCCGCCAAGAGCAACTTCCTGGCCAATATGAGCCACGAGATCCGCACGCCGATGAACGCCATCCTCGGCTTCACCGAGCTGCTGCTCGACACCACGCTCACCGAGCTGCAGCGCAAGCACCTGACCACGGTCCGCGGCTCGGCGCGCTCGCTGCTGGGCCTGCTCAACGACATCCTCGACACCGCCAAGCTCGAGAAGGGCGCCGTGGAGCTCGAGCAGCTGGACTTCTCCATGCGTGCCGTATGCGAGCAGACGCTCAACTCCCTGCGACTGGCCGCGCAGCGCAAGGGCTTGGTCCTGCAGCTCGACTACCCCGAGGAGGAGCCGCGTTTCTTCAAGGGCGATCCTTTGCGGGTGCAGCAGGTGCTGGTGAACGTGGTCGGCAACGCGATCAAATTCACCGAGAGGGGCGCCGTGACCTTGAAGATGCGCATGGAGGGTGGCCAGATCCACGTGGCCGTGATCGACACGGGCATCGGAATCGCAGCCGATCGCCTGGAGCGCATCTTCGACGCATTCGCGCAGGCCGACGCCTCGACCACACGCCGTTTCGGCGGCACGGGCCTGGGCACGACGATCTCGCGCCAGCTTGTCGAGCGCATGGGCGGCCGCATTACGGTGGAAAGTGAGCTCGGGCAGGGCAGTTGCTTCCACATCTGGCTGCCTTTGCCCTTCGGAGTCCCCGTGGCCGTGGCGGAGGAGGGCGCAGGCATTGTGCTGCCGCCGCTGCGCCTGTTGGTCGCCGACGACGTGGCGCAAAACGGCGAGCTGCTGCTGCTGCTCCTGGGGCGGGACGGCCATCATGTGCGCCTGGCCAGCAACGGCCTCGAAGCCTTGCAGGCCTTCACGGATCAGGATTTCGATTGCGTGCTGATGGACGTGCATATGCCCGAACTCGATGGCCACGCGGCGACCCGCCGTATCCGCCAGTTCGAGCTCAGCCACAGCCGTCCACGCACGCCAGTCGTCGCCCTGACGGCCAGCGTGCTCGAGGAGGACCGGCAGGCCGCGCTGGCCTCTGGCATGGACGGCTTTGCCACCAAGCCCGTGGAGGTCGACCTGCTGCGCGCCGAGATCGCCCGAGTGCTCGGCATGGCGCCGGCTGCCGCGCCCGCGCCGGTGGGGGGGGGCGATTCGGGCGATTCCGATGCACTCGACTTCGAACAGGGCATCCGCCTGTGGGGGAACGCGAGCGCATGGCGCCGCGCGCTGCACCGCTTTGCTGAGGAACAGGCCCAGGGCGGGCCGCGTTTGCTTGCCTTGCTGCGCAGCGGCGAATGGCTGGAAGCGCGCGCGCTGACGCACCGCTGGCGCGGCGTGGCGGGCAGCCTGGCAATGCCGCTCCTGCTGGAAGCCACGAAGCCGCTCGAAGAGCATTTGCGGCAGGGGCGCCATCCCGAGGCCTTGTCGGCTGGCGAGGACGTTGCCGCCGCGCTTGCCGCAGTGCTCGAGGAGATCAACGAACTCTCGCGAGCCAGTGCCACGGCACCGGAGCCGCTGACGCCACTCTCAGCACCCGCACCCGGCGGTGTTGACCGGCTGCCGGGTCTTCTCGCGCGCCTGGAAAAGGCTTTGGAGCACGGCGAGCTCGATGATGCCGCCATGGCCGAGCTTGTCGGCCTGCTCGGCTCGGCGCGATGCGACACGCTGGTCCAAGCTCTGGATCAATTCGATTTCGAGGCTGCGCTGCGGGCCTTGCAGAGCCTGCGATGAGCCGAGCCGACACTCGCCCCAAACTGCTGCTTGTCGACGATGAGCCGGCCAACCTGCAGGTGCTGCGGCAGGTGCTGCAGGACGACTACCGCTTGCTCTTCGCGCGCGACGGCCACAAGGCCCTGGAGCTGGCGCGCGCCGAAGCTCCCCAGCTGATCCTCCTCGACGTGATGATGCCGGGCCTCTCGGGGCTTGATGTGTGCCGCACGCTCAAGGCGCAAGACGCCACGGCCGGCATCCCGGTGATCTTTGTCACGGCCCTGGTCGAAGTGGCCGACGAGACCCAGGGCTTCGAGGCCGGTGCGGTGGACTACATCAGCAAGCCCATCAGCCCTGCCATCGTGCGTGCGCGGGTGCGCAATCACCTGCAACTTGTCCGCGTGGAGACGCTTCGCCAGACCCGGCTGCAAATAGTGCTGTGCCTGGGCCGGGCCGCGGAATACAAGGACAACGAGACCGGCTGGCATGTGCTGCGCATGAGCCATTACTCGCGCATCCTCGCGCTGGCCTACGGCTTCTCGGAGGCCGAGGCCGAGGACCTGCTCCACGCCGCGCCCATGCACGACGTGGGCAAGATCGGCATTCCCGATGCCGTGCTGCAAAAGCCCGGGCCGCTGGACGACCGCGAATGGGAGGTCATGAAACGCCATCCGCTGATCGGTGCCGAGATCCTGGGGACCCACCACAGCGGGCTGCTCTCCATGGCCCAGCGCATCGCGCTGGCGCATCACGAGAAATGGGACGGCAGCGGCTATCCGCAGGGCCTGGCGGGCGAGGACATTCCCGTCGAGGCACGCATCATCGCTATCGCGGACGTGTTTGATGCGCTCACGAGCGTGCGGCCCTACAAGGTGGCATGGTCGGTCGAGCAAGCAGTGGAACATTTGCGGGCCCAGTCGGGCAAGCATTTCGATCCCCGGCTCGTGGAGCTCTTCATCGAAGAGCTGCCCGCCATGCTTGAGGTGCGGAACCGCTTCCTAGAGGCCGGCTGAGCTCAAGGATAGAAGAGCACGACGCCGTAGCCGCTCACGCGCTGGTCGCCGGTATCGAGTAGCAGCTGCAGATTGAGGTCGGCGCCACCGGCGATGCTCGTGCCGACGGCGGCTCCCTTGTCGGTGCGGAACTCCTGAGGCGACAGCGTGCGGCGCGACAGCAGCGTGCCCTGGCTGTCTGTCAGGCTCAGCTCGATCCAGGGCAAGGCCACGGCAACGTTGCCCTTGTTCAGCAGCGAGACGCTGAGCTGGTACTGGTTGCCCGTACCCGCCTGGACAAGGCCGGTGTTCTCAACGCTGAGCACTTCGATGTGGCGCCAAGGCTGGATCTCGCAACCGGCCACTTCGCATAGGGCGCCGAGCACCGATCTGGAGGCTGGGTACTGGGCGGCCAGCGCGTCGCGCGAGTACAGCGCGAACTGGGTGCCGAGCACCAGGAGCAGCAAGACGGACGCCGCAGCCAGCGCGAATCGCACGCCGGGCCGTCGCCAGCGTTCCTGAGCCTGGGCCTGGCGGACGAAGGAGGGGATGGGCGCGCTGTCGGCGACCTTTTCCGCAACGCGGCTCGCGCTCTTGGTTTCGGCCTTGAGCTTGGTCTTCTTCTTGGGCGTGAGGCTGGGTGACAGCACCACGTCCGGCCCCAGGTCCGCCGGCACCGTGAGCGACGCGGGGGCCGTGACTTCCACGGGCGGTGGCGGGACCGTGGCCTCCTCGACCCAACGCGGTTCATCGCGCAGCTCGGCGTTCGAAGTGTCGGCTTGAAGCGGCATCGTCGGTTCGTCGACGGCATGAGCGTGCCGCTCCTCGGGTAGCTCGAAGTGCTCGACGCTCTGTTCCTCCTGCACGTGCGCCGCTTCCACGCGGTGCTCGTGTTCGTCCTGCCGAACGGGCGCATGCTGGGGTACCGCGGGCGCCGCGGGCCAGGGCGGGGGAGACTCGCGCTCGATGTCGAAGAGCTGCTGGCGCGCGTCGAAGACCTCGGCGCAACGGCCGCAGCGCACCCAGCCCTCGGAGACCCGGAGCTGGTCCTGCACCACGCGAAAGATGGTGCCGCAGGCGGTGCAGCGGGTAGCGAGACTCATGGCCGGCATCATAGATGCGGCCGGCGTTCTTCAGCTCGCGCGCCGGGCCGTCATGAGGATCCAGCCGTCCTCGCTGTCGCTCACATCCAACTGGACCCAGGGCGCGTAGGCAGCCTTGAGCTCATCGGCCTGACGCTCGAGGATGCCGGCCAGCACGAGGCTGGCGCCCGGCGCCATGTGCGCACACAGCAGCGGCGCCAGCAGCTTTAGCGGCGAGGCAAGAATGTTGGCCAGCACCAGCGGGTATTCGCCCTGGGCCAGATCGGGCAGGCCTGCGTTGAGGCGGACCTTGTTCTCCGCGGCGTTGGCGTTCGAGGAGGTGACCGCTGCGGGGTCGATGTCCACCGCGTCGATGTTCGTCGCGCCATGCAGCGCCGCGCCGATGGCCAGGATGCCCGAGCCGCAGCCGTAGTCGAGCACGCGGTCCCAGCGGCCCTGGTCCCCAGGGCCGTCGCCATGCGACGACGCTGCGTTTTGGGCGATCCAACGCAGGCACATGCGCGTGGTCGGATGCGTGCCCGTGCCGAAGGCCAGTCCCGGATCCAGCCGCATGATCGTCTTCGCCTGCGGCGGCGCTTCGTGCCAGGAGGGCACGATCCAGAAGCTTTCGGTGATTTCCACCGGCTTGAACTGCGATTGCGTGAGCCGCACCCAGTCCTGCTCCTCGATGGCCTGAATGCTTTGCACGTGCACGTGCTGAGCCCAGTCCTGGGCCAGCAGAAGGGTCACGCACTCTGTGGCCTCGGCCTCGGTCGGAAACAGGGCCTTGACGCTGGAACGCTGCCAACCCACCTTGGGTGCTGGCATGCCGGGCTCGCCGAAGAGGGCGTGCTCGGCATCCGTGTCGGCATCGGCGTCTTCCACCGAGACCGCGAGCGCGTCGATCTCCATCAGCGCATCGCTGACGATCTCGACGTCGTCCTCACGGCAGACGAGGACCAGCTCGTACAAGTAGCTCAACGCTTGTGCTCCTGCATCCAGCTTTCCAGGTAATGGATGCTGGTGCCGCCTTCGATGAACTTCGCATCCGCCATCAGCTCGCGGTGCAGCGGGATGTTGGTCTGGATGCCCTCGATCACCGTCTCGCTCAGCGCAATGCGCATGCGGGCCAGGGCCTGTTCGCGGGTGTCGCCGTGGACGATGATCTTGCCGATCATGGAGTCGTAGTGCGGAGGCACGAAGTAGTTCGTGTAGGCATGCGAGTCCACGCGCACGCCGGGGCCGCCGGGTGCGTGCCAAGTCGTGATGCGGCCAGGCGAGGGCGTGAACTTGACTGGGTCCTCGGCATTGATGCGGCACTCGATCGAGTGGCCGCGCATCGTGATCTGCCGCTGGGTGAAGGGCAGCTTCTCACCGGAGGCGATCAGGATCTGCATCTGCACGATGTCGATGCCCGTCACCATCTCCGTCACCGGGTGCTCCACCTGCACGCGCGTGTTCATCTCGATGAAGTAGAACTCACCGTTCTCGTACAGAAACTCGAAGGTGCCGGCGCCGCGGTAGCCCATCTTCTTGCAGGCGGCGGCGCAGCGGTCGCCCACCTTCTCGATCACGCGGCGCGGGATGCCCGGGGCCGGCGCCTCCTCGATGATCTTTTGGTGGCGGCGCTGCATGGAGCAGTCGCGCTCGCCGAGCCAGACGGCGTTCTTGTGGCCGTCGGCCAGCACCTGGATTTCCACGTGGCGCGGGTTCTCCAGGAACTTCTCCATGTAGACCTGCGGATTGCCGAAGGCCGCGCCGGCCTCGGCCTTGGTCATCTGCACCGCGTTGACCAGGGCCGCCTCGGTGTGGACCACGCGCATGCCGCGCCCGCCGCCGCCGCCGGCCGCCTTGATGATGACCGGGTAGCCGACCGTGCGGGCGATCTTGATGATCTCCTTGGGGTCTTCGGGCAGGGCGCCTTCAGAGCCGGGCACGCAGGGCACGCCAGACTTGATCATGGCTTGCTTGGCCGAGACCTTGTCGCCCATCAGCCGGATGTTGTCCGCGGTCGGGCCGATGAAGGTGAAGCCGCTGTTCTCCACGCGCTCGGCGAAGTCGGCGTTCTCGGACAGGAAGCCGTAGCCCGGGTGGATGGCCTCGGCATCGGTCACCTCGGCGGTGGCGATGATGGCCGGCATCGACAGGTAGCTCTGGCTCGAGGGCGCCGGGCCGATGCACACGGCCTCGTCGGCCAGCCGCACGTACTTGGCATCGCGATCGGCCTCGGAATAGACGACGACCGAGCGCACACCCAGCTCGCGACACGCTCGCTGGATACGCAATGCAATCTCGCCTCGATTGGCGATCAGGATCTTCTTGAACATCTCCTGCCGCCTTACTCGATGATGAACAAGGGCTGGCCGAACTCAACCGCTTGGCCGTTCTCGACCAGGATTTTGGTGATCGTGCCCGATTTGTCGGCGTCGATCTCGTTCATGATCTTCATCGCCTCGATGATGCAGATGGCGTCGCCTTCCTTGATGGCCTGGCCCACTTCGGCAAAGGGCTTGGCGTTCGGGCCGGAGGCGCGGTAGAAAGTGCCGACCATCGGCGACTTGACCACGTGGCCCGTCTCGACGGCCGGCGCGGCGGCCACCGGGGCTGCGGCCGCGGCCACGGGCATCGCCGAGGGCGTGGCCTGCATCACGGGCTGCATGACCTGGGGAGCGACCATGGGCAGGCCGACGACCGAACCATCGGACTTGACGATGCGAACCTTGCCGTCGGCCTCGGTGATTTCGAGTTCCGAGATGTTCGACTCGGACACGAGGTCGATCAGGGTCTTGAGCTTGCGCAGATCCATGGTCTGTTTCCTATATTGATATTTGAGAGTGAACTTGCCGCGCCAGCGGGCGCGCAGGCATTTCAGCCTGCGCGCAGCGTCTCGATCACATGCGTGAGCGCCAGGGCGTAGCCCCGGGCCCCGAGCCCGCAGATCACGCCCTCGGCCAGATCCGAGAAGTAGCTGTGATGACGGAAGGACTCGCGCTTGTGGACGTTGGACAGGTGGACTTCGACGAAGGGCAGAGCCACACCCGCGAGGGCGTCGCGGATGGCCACGCTGGTGTGCGTGAAGGCGGCCGGATTGATGATGATGTAGCGGCAGCCCTGGCCCTTTGCGGCCTGGATGCGGTCGACCAGCGCTCCTTCGTGATTGCTCTGGAAGGATTCGAGAGCAAAACCGGCATCAGACGCAATCTTGGCAAGATCAGCATCGATCTGCGCCAAAGTAGTCGCGCCGTAGACCTCGGGCTCCCGGGTTCCCAGGAGGTTGAGGTTGGGGCCGTGGATCACCAGAATCTGCATCGAGAACGCACCCTATCCGGGCACGGAAAAGCGGAAAGGGCGAACTTTACGCTTTTTAGAGGCTGATCAACGAAAGTGTTGGAAAAACTGTCGGATGACTAGCATTTGCCTCAGGTGCGGGCGATCTGCCTCAGCTCGGGCAGCTCGGTGGGCCCCAGTTTGCGCCAGAACACCTCGCCGCGGGCGTCGAAAGCGACCGAGAAAGGCAGGCCACCCTGGAGGTTGCCGAGCATGCGCGCGAGCTCGAAGCCGGTCAACCCGGCAAGACCCAGGGGTAGGTGCAGCGGCAGCCGGGTCAGGAAGGCCTGCACGTTCTCGGCCGAATCCAGGGCCAGGGCCAGCACCTGCCAGGCGGGCGTTTCTTTGGCGAAGCGCTCGATGTCGGGCAGCTCCTTGACGCAGGGCGTGCACCAGCTTGCCCAGAAATTGAGCAGCAAGGGCTTGCCGCGCAGGATGGCAGCGGGCAACTCGCTGCCGTCCAGGTGCACGAACTTGGCGGCCCAGAACTTTTCGGCCTCCGGCGAAAGGGCTCGGCCCGAGCGCAGGGCCAGGCCTGCGCCGACCGCGGCGGCAGCCAGGCCTGCGCCGATCAGAAGGGGGCGACGTTTCATGCTTCGGACTCCAGGAGCTTCTTCAGGGCGGTCAGGTCGCCGCGCTCACTGCGGCCGCGCGCGTCGGGCTTGAGCGCGCCGCGCAGGTCGTCGAAGTCAAGCACGGTCATGGCGATGGTCACCGTTTCATTGAGCGGCCGGCAAGGCGCGGCCAGCAGCAGGACGTCGTGGTCGCCGTGGCTGCCCACCTCATAGTCCACATTCCAGTTGATCAGCTCGATCTCGGCGGCCTTGCTGTCGTCGCAGAACAGTTGGAGGTGGACATTGTTCAGCCGGGTGGCCGTGCCGCGCCAGACGGCGCCGGTCAAATGGGGGCGGAATTCGGCCAACCGTTCCATCCAGGTGGCGGCCAGCTCGCGCAGGGCACGCAGCTCTGCTGGCTGGGTGCCAGCGCAGAACAGGGCCAGGTACTCCCGCAGCTCGTCCTCGATCTCGTCATTGGAGGGCAGCCTGCTGCGCGGCGGCAAGCCCAGGGTTTTGGGGC
>Ga0213872_10000714_pt1 | contig 24970 bp, 20 predicted proteins | sample VelepicomBERX_R2_FD_160071 | JGI IMG/M metagenome (GOLD analysis project Ga0213872, IMG submission 160071) | Rhizosphere microbial communities from Vellozia epidendroides in rupestrian grasslands, the National Park of Serra do Cipo, Brazil - RX_R2 | ecosystem: Host-associated > Plants > Roots >...
GCGGGCAGCCGGCAAGCTGTTTAAGGCAGCCTGCAAGTCCTTACGGCTGACTTCGAGCGCAGCAACACTGCTTGCCTGCATACGGTCGAAGCGGTTCGTGTATTCCAGCAATGCCACGTCGCCACGTTGTCTGACGTCGGCAAGGATGCCGGACACGGCTTGTTCGACCGCAGCGTCGGTATCGGCTTCGAAAGCTAACAGGGCCAGCAACTGCGCGCGGAAATCGGCCGCGGAAGAATCGAATTTGCGTATGGATATCGTCATAACTGAAACTCAGGCCGGTCGGCTGGCGCGTTCAAAGGCATCGATGATGGGTTGCAAGCGCTCACGCTTCAGCTTCAGCGCGGCCTGATTGATCACCAGGCGCGAGGAAATATCCATGATGTGCTCGACCTCGACCAGGTTGTTGGCGCGCAGCGTGCTGCCCGAGCTGACCAGATCGACGATGGCGTCGGACAAACCGACCAGCGGCGCCAGCTCCATGGAACCATACAGCTTGATCAAATCGACGTGCACGCCCTTGGCGGCGAAATGCTCGCGCGCGGTCTGCCAGTACTTGGTCGCCACGCGCAGGCGCGCACCCTGGCGCACCGCATTGCGATAATCAAAACCGGCCGGCGCCGCGACCGCCATGCGGCATTTGGCGATGTTCAAGTCGATAGGCTGGTATAGGCCTTCACCGCCGTGTTCGTGCAAGACGTCCTTGCCGGCCACACCGAAGTCGGCCGCGCCATGCTGCACATAAGTCGGCACGTCGGAGGCGCGCACAATAATCACGCGCAGCAAGGGATCGTTGGTGCCGAGGATCAGCTTGCGCGAGGTTTCCGGGTCTTCCGACACGGTAATGCCGGCCGCTTGCAGCAGCGGCAGCGTCTCTTCGAAAATGCGCCCCTTCGACAGCGCGAGGGTCAGTTGTTGGCCAGTCGTACCCATCATATTCACTTGACGCGTTGAATGTTGGCGCCGACACCGGCGAGTTTCACTTCCATGCGATCGTAACCGCGGTCGAGGTGATAGATGCGGTCGATCAGGGTTTCGCCGCGCGCCGCCAGACCGGCGATCACCAGCGATGCCGAGGCACGCAGGTCGGTCGCCATTACCGGTGCGCCGACCAGGTGGTCGACGCCCTGCACAATGGCCGTATGGCCATCGATCTCGATGGATGCGCCGAGCCGGTTGAGTTCCTGCACGTGCATGAAGCGGTTCTCGAAAATCGTCTCGGTCACGCGGCTGCCGCCTTCAGCCAGGCAGTTGAGCGCCATGAACTGCGCCTGCATGTCGGTCGGGAAGCCCGGGTATTCGGTGGTGCGGAAACTGACGGCTCTCGGCCGCGCCGCCATCTGGATGCGGATCCAGTCGTCACCCGAGGTCAGTATGGCGCCGGCTTCGCGCAGCTTGTCGAGCGCGACGTCGAGGATGTCGGTGCGCGTCGCATGCAAGGTGACGTCGCCACCGGCCGCTGCCACTGCGCACAGAAAGGTGCCGGTCTCGATACGGTCGGCAATCACGGCATGCTGCGCGCCATGCAGGCGTTCGACACCCTGCACCACCAGGCGGTCAGTGCCTATGCCTTCGATCTTCGCGCCCATCTTGACCAGCAGGTTGGCCAGATCGGTCACTTCCGGCTCGCGCGCCGCGTTTTCCAGCACGGTCTCGCCTTCGGCCAGCGTCGCCGCCATCAACAGGTTTTCGGTGCCGGTCACGGTGATCATGTCGGTGACCACGCGCGTACCCTTGAGCTTCTTGGCGCGGGCATGGATATAACCGGCTTCGATGGTGATGTCGGCGCCCATTGCCTGCAAACCCTTGATGTGCTGGTCGACCGGCCGGCTGCCGATGGCGCACCCGCCAGGCAGCGAGACCTTGGCTTCGCCGAAGCGCGCCACCAGCGGGCCCAGCACCAGGATGGACGCGCGCATGGTCTTGACCATGTCGTAGGGTGCTTCCAGCGACGTGATCTTGTCGCCGCGCAGTTCGACGTGGGTGTCGCCCTGCTCGGCGTGCAGGCCCATCTGGCGCAGCAGCTTGAGCATGGTGGCGACGTCGTGCAGATGCGGCACGTTGTCCAGCGTCAGTGCGTCGGCGGTCAGCAGGCCCGCGCACAGTATGGGCAGGGCCGCGTTCTTCGCACCGGATATGGTGATGTCGCCCGCCAGGCGTGCGCCGCCTTGAATCAGTAATTTATCCATCTTCAGTTCTTGAATTCTTCGGGAGTGAGCGTCTTCATCGACAACGCGTGGATTTCCTCGCGCATGCGGTCGCCGAGCGCCGCGTAAACAAGTTGGTGCCGCTGGATCAGGCGCTTGCCGGCAAACGCGTTCGAGACGATCACGGCGTTGAAATGCTGGCCGTCACCTTCGACTTCAAGGTGGGTGCAATCTATGCCCGCTGCGATCGAGCTTTTAATGGAGTCGGGAGTGGGGTACACAGTAAACCTTTTCTATGCGCGTCCAAATTAGTGACGCATCTTGTAACCGCTGCGCAGCATTTGCATGGCGAGCGCGGCCAACACGACGAAGAAGACCAGCACCACGGCAAAGCTGTTGAGCGGGTCGACGTCTGACTGGCCGAAGAAGCCGTAACGGAAACCGTCGATCATGTAGAAGAACGGGTTGAAGTGCGACACTGCTTTCCAGAACGGCGGCAGCGAATGGATGGAATAAAACACGCCGGACAGGAAAGTGGCCGGCATGATCAGGAAGTTCTGGAACGAGGCCAGCTGGTCGAATTTTTCTGCCCAGATGCCGGCGATCAGACCCATGGTGCCGAGGATGGCGGCGCCGAGCAGCGAGAAAATCACGATCCACCACGGTGCGGTAAACGACAGGTGGGCAAACCAGGCGGTAATGACGAACACGCCGCCGCCGACCGCCAGCCCGCGCACGACGGCCGCCACCACGTAGGCGCCGAACATTTCCCAATGCGACAGCGGCGGCAGCAAAATGAATACCAGGTTGCCGGTGATCTTGGACTGGATCAGCGAAGACGAGGAATTGGCAAAGGCGTTTTGCAGGACGCTCATCATCACCAGGCCCGGGATCAGGAAAGCCGTATAACTGACGCCCGGATAGACTTGCACGCGATCTTCCAGCACGTGGCCGAAGATCAGCAAATACAGCATCGCGGTCATGATGGGCGCCGTGATGGTCTGCATCGCCACTTTCCAGAAGCGCAGCACCTCTTTGTACAGCAGGGTTTGGAATCCGATCATTTTTCACCTTCCATGATCTGGATGAACACGTCTTCCAGATCGGCTTGCTGCAACTGCATGTCGCCGATCTCGGCGCCGGCTTCGCGCAAGGCGCGCAAGATGGGCTCCACTTCGGGATAGCTGTTGACGCGCAGCGTGTATTTGCCACCACTCGTGCCGCCATTGCCGTTGACTTGCAACTCCTCTGGATGGGTCACCAGCGGCTTCAAGCCCTCCGGCAGCGCGCCGGCGCCCAGCTTGACCACCAGCTGCGAACCCGAGATGCGGCGGATCAGCGCCGCGGTCGAATCGAGCGCCACCACCTTGCCGCTCTTGAGCATGGCGATACGGTTGCACAACGCTTCCGCTTCTTCCAGGTAATGCGTGGTCAGCACCACGGTATGGCCTTCGCGATTGAGGCGGGCGATGAATTTCCACAACGTCTGGCGCAGTTCAACGTCAACGCCGGCGGTCGGCTCGTCGAGCACGATCACGGGCGGCTTGTGCACCAGCGCCTGCGCCACCAGCACGCGGCGCTTCATGCCGCCAGACAGCGCACGCATATTGGTGTCGGCCTTGTTGGTCAGATCGAGGTTATGCATCACCTCGTCGATCCAGGCGTCGTTGTTCTTGATGCCGAAATAGCCGGATTGCATGCGCAGCGTTTCGCGCACCGTGAAAAAGGGATCGAACACCAGCTCCTGCGGCACCACGCCGAGGTTCATGCGCGCCTTGCGGTAGTCGCTGACCACGTCGTGGCCATGCACGGTCACGGTGCCGGCATCGGCGCGGTTGAGTCCGGCAATGATGGAAATCAGCGTGGTCTTGCCGGCGCCATTCGGGCCGAGCAAACCGAAAAACTCGCCCTCCTCGATGGAAAGCGAGACGCCGTCAAGCGCGCGCAGCGACTTGTAGCGCTTTTCGATATTGGTTATCTGGATAGCAGCCATGAGGCTCGAGGACTTTCGAAATTAACATCGCGAGAAGCAGCACGCTTCACCGCGAGGCGAAAGCCTTTGATTATATGGGATTTTCGCACCCCGAGTAGGCGGGCGCAGAGGTATTTCGGCCGGGCCGGAATCGCTTCGGATTCAAGACCAGCCGGGAACCTGATCAGGCGGCTTGCAGCAGTTCGGCGACGCCGTACAACTCGGCCAGGCTGCGCAGGTTAGCCGGTAGATTTACAAATTGCAGCGGCTTTTTGCCGGCCTGGGCAGCACGGCGCCAGGCAAGCAAGGTGGCGACGCCGGCCGAATCGACTTTTGTCAGTTGTGCCAGATCGATCTCGTTCTGACCCTGCGCGATGGCCTGCAAGCCCTGCGCGAGCAGGGATTCGGCGTTTTCGACCGTCAGCGTCTGGGTGGGCTGAAACATGAGCGTCAGGGTTTACTTGGCGCTCTTGGCAGCCGCGTCGGCCAGCTTCTTGTTCTTGTCACCCAAGGTCTTGATCAAGCCGTCGACGCCGCCCTTGGAAATTTCCGCGGCGAAGTTGCCCTTGTAAGTCTCGACCAGCCAGGCGCCGAGCACGTTCAAGTCGTAGATCTTCCAGCCGCCGTCGATCTTTTCCAGGCGGTAGTTGAGCTGGATGGGCTCGCCGCGCGGCTGCAGCACTTGCGAACGCACTTCGACGCCGTCAGTGGCGCCGGCATCCATGCGCAAGGGTTGGAACTGCAGTTTCTGATCCTTGATGGACGAGATCGCGCCCGAATAGGTAAACACCAGCAAGTCGCGGAATTGCTCGGTCAATTGCTTTTGCTGGTCGGGCGTCGTATTGCGCCAGGCCGGGCCGGCCGCCAACTGCGTCATGCGCTGAAAATCGACATAAGGCAGGATCTTGGCATTGACCAGATCCAGCACTTTTTTCTGGTTGCCGTGCTGGATATCCTTGTCGGACTTCGCCGTGTCGAGCACGTCCTGGCTGATGCGCTTGACCAGCACGTCAGGCGCCTCGTCGGCGGCGAAGGCATTCAAAGAGGCGGCCAGGCCGAAAGCAAGCACCGCAGTCATTAATTTTTTGAAAATATTCATGATTATTAATCTTCGGAATGAATGATTTATCCAGGTAAACCGTTTAGGGCACAATTTGGATGACTAAGTTCGCGCCGGACGACGTATTTTTCAAGTGAGCGTGCGCTCACTTTCCATCTTTTGCTTCTGTGGCCTTGCTGTACAAGAATTGGCTGATCAAGTCTTCGAGCACCACGGCCGACTGCGTCATGGTGATCTTGTCGCCCGCCGCCAGATTGCGCGTATCGCCACCCGGCGTCATGCCGATGTACTGCTCGCCCAGCAAGCCCGAGGTCAAAATCTTGACCGACGAATCCTTGGGGAACTGGTAACGGCTATCCAGGTTCAGGGTCACCACGGCCTGAAAAGTCTTGTCATCGAACGTGATTGCGCCGACGCGCCCCACCACAACACCTGCGCTTTTCACTGGCGCCTGTGGCTTGAGCCCGCCGATGTTGTCGAACTTGGCTTGCACCGGGTAGACCGGTCCGAAGGAAATCGAGCTCAGGTTGCCGGCTTTCATCGCCAGAAAAAACAGCGCCAGGGCACCCAGCAGCACGAAGATGCCGACCCACAAATCCAGTGATTTCTTTTCCATGATTCTTTTCCCGATCCAATTAAATCGCGTACTTAATTGAACATCAATGCCGTCAGCAGGAAATCCAGCCACAACACCGTCAACGACGCGATCACCACCGTGCGCGTAGTCGCGCGCGCGACGCCTTCCGGCGTCGGCTGCGCTTCATAACCCTGATACAGCGCGATAAAAGTTACGGCGAAGCCGAACACGATACTCTTGACAACGCCGTTGGCAACGTCTTTCCAGATATCGACGCCGCCCTGCATCTGCGACCAGAACGCGCCTTCGTCCACGCCTATCATGCGCACACCGACGATATAGCCGCCAATCACACCCACGGCGCTGAAAATCGCCGCCAGGATAGGCATGGCAATCACGCCTGCCCAGAAACGCGGCGCGATCACGCGCTGCAGCGGGTTGACCGCCATCATCTCCATGGCCGACAGCTGTTCGCCCGCTTTCATCAAGCCGATCTCCGCCGTCAGCGAAGTGCCGGCGCGCCCGGCAAACAGCAGCGCAGTCACCACCGGCCCCAGCTCGCGCGTCAGCGACAGGGCCACCAGCAAGCCCAACGCCTGCTCCGAGCCGTATTTGTTCAACGTGTAATAGCCTTGCAAGCCAAGAACGAAGCCGACGAACAAGCCCGATACGGCAATGATGACCAGCGAATAATTACCGATGAAGTGAATTTGATCCGTGATCAGGCGCAGGCGGCGCCACAGGCCGCCCGACACGCGCAACATGGCGCCGAACATGCGCGCCGCGTAGCCCAGGCTGCCTATCCATTCGCGCACGCCGCGCCCGAGCGCTTCGACGGAATTGCGTACGGCCATCATTGCGCAGCCTCCACGCCGAGATCCTCGGCCAGCGAGCGGCCGGGGTAGTGGAAGGGAACGGGGCCATCCGTTTCGGCATTGACGAATTGCTTCACGTAAGGATCGTCCGATTTCATCATCTCGGCCGGCGTACCGTGCGCGACGATTTTGCCGCGCGAGAGGAAATATACGTAATCGGCAATCGAGAATGATTCGTGCACGTCGTGCGACACCAGAATGGAAGTCGAACCGAGCGCGTCGTTGAGCTTGCGGATCAGGTTGGCGGTCACGCCCATGGAAATCGGGTCGAGGCCGGCGAACGGCTCGTCGTACATGATCAATTGCGGGTCGAGCGCGATGGTGCGCGCCAAGGCGACCCGGCGCGCCATTCCGCCGGATATCTCCGATGGCTTCAGGCTCGCAGCATTGCGCAAGCCCACGGCGTTCAGCTTCATCAAGACCAGGTCGCGAATCAGGCTTTCCGGCAGCTTGGTGTGTTCTCGCAGCGGAAAAGCCACGTTGTCATACACGCTCAGGTCCGTGAACAGCGCGCCGTGCTGGAACAGCATGCCCATGCGGCGGCGCACGCGGTACAGGTTTTTCGTGTCCAGCGTATCGATCAGCTCGCCATCGACGCTGACGTGACCTGCCTGCGGATGCAGCTGCCCGCCGATCAGGCGCAGGATCGTGGTTTTGCCGGAACCGGAACCGCCCATGACCGCAATCACTTTACCGCGCGGGAAATCCATGCGCAGATCCGACAGGATCGCTCGCTCTCCATAGGAAAACTGCAAATTGCGAATTTCGACGAGATTGGACACAGGCGCCATCACTTTTGACAATCCCGTGATTGTAGTGCACTTCAGAAATTCGTTCAGGGGCTAACGATTTTTTGTTGTAATCAAGTGTTGCCAACCGCTTGCGACTGCTCGCGAACAGCCTGCAAACCGACTAGCGGCTTTTTGCATATTCGGATCGAAGTCCATAGAGGAACTTAGGAACTTATTCCCCGGTGCCGAGTCCGATCAGTTCCATCCACCGGTCCGCATACAACAAAACTCGACAAGCGCATGGAATTCGACGAGAGGAAACGCCCATCCACACCCATCCTGCTCATCCTGCTATTGGCACATGCGGGCCTGATCTATCTCGGCATCCTGTCGAACCGTTCGCGACGGGTCGAACCGGACCAACCGCAAACCACGCTGCTGTTTTTGCCGCAACTTCCCGTTGCACGGCCCAAAGTGACGCCGCCGCCGACGGTCGTCCCGCGTGTGCAAAAGCCTCCGATCACCGTCACCCTGGAACCGCCTGCGCCGCAAGTAGAACAGCAGGCTTCCGGCAAACCATCCGAGAAACCCCCCGTCAGCGTAGCGCCCGGATTTGCACAGCAATCCTTGCAGGAAGCATTGAAACTGGATCGCGAAGCCGAAAAATCGGAAAAGCCGTCCAACGGCCGCCCAGCCGATTCCCTGCAATCGAAATTCGACCGCGCGTTTGCCGGGGCGAGCAAGGCACCGCGCGACGGGTCGGGCGAAGACATCACGCTACACGACGGTCGGAAAATGCGCCGAATTCACTCGATATTCGGCGACTATTGTCTTGAGATATGCGAAGGGCCGAACGGCCAGCGGCAGGAGTTGATCGGTCCCTGCCCGATAATATTCTGATGCAATCAGCTCAGGAGATACTAATATCATCCGTCGCTCCCGCGTAGGCGGGAGCCCAGGTTGCTTTTGCTTTTTGCATATATTAACTTCAACCTGGGCCCCCGCCTACGCGAGGGCGACGGGGAAGAGGACGTCGCAATTTGTAGGCCTCTCCCGCATTCGAATAATCGTGGCAGCCCTACCGAGCAAATACCTGCTTAACGCGGCAAAACGGAACTCCCCATCAGGAACTCATCAACCGCGCGCGCGCACTGGCGTCCTTCGCGTATCGCCCACACCACCAGCGATTGCCCGCGGCGCATGTCGCCGGCTGCAAATACCTTGGCAACCGAAGTCTGGTAGCAGCCTTCACCGTCAGTCGTCGCCTTGGCGTTGCCGCGCGCATCCTTGTCGACGCCGAAGGCTTCCAGCACTTGCGCCACCGGCGAGACGAAACCCATGGCCAGCAGCACCAGGTCGGCCTTCATCTCGAATTCGGAGTCCGGCACTTCCTGCATCTTGCCGTCTTTCCATTCGACGCGCGCGGCGATCAGCTTCTCAACCTTGCCGCCCTTGCCTTCCAGGCGCTTCGTCGCTACGGCCCAGTCGCGCTCGCAACCTTCTTCGTGCGAAGAGGACGTGCGTAGCTTGGTCGGCCAGTAGGGCCAGACCAAGGGTTTGTTTTCCTGTTCGGGCGGCTGCGGCAGCAATTCGAATTGCGTGACCGATGCGGCGCCGTGGCGGTTCGAAGTGCCGACGCAGTCGGAACCCGTGTCGCCGCCGCCGATCACCACCACGTGCTTGCCCGCGGCGCTGAGCTGATCCTTGACCTTGTCGCCGGCCACCACCTTGTTTTGCTGCGGCAGAAAATCCATGGCGAAATGCACGCCCTTGAGTTCACGGCCCGGCACCGGCAAGTCGCGCGGCGATTCGGCGCCGCCGCTCAGCACAACAGCGTCGAATTCCTTGTCGAGCTGCTCCGGCGTCACAGTCTTTTTTGCCCAATTGTTGACGTTGGCCGGAAAGTCCTTGCCGACCAGCACGCCGGTCTTGAACTGCACGCCTTCAGCTTCCATCTGCTTGATGCGGCGATCGATGTGCGATTTCTCCATCTTGAAATCAGGGATGCCGTAGCGCAGCAGGCCGCCGATGCGATCGGCCTTCTCGAACACGGTAACGTCGTGGCCGGCACGCGCCAATTGCTGCGCGGCCGCCAGACCGGCCGGGCCGGAGCCGACTACGGCCACCTTCTTGCCGGTCTTCTTCGCGGCAGGCTGCGGCTCCACCCAGCCGTTTTCCCAGCCTTTTTCGATGATGAAGTGTTCGATCGACTTGATGCCGACCGGATCGTCGTTGATGCCGAGCGTGCAAGCGGTCTCGCACGGCGCCGGACAGACCTTGCCCGTGAATTCCGGGAAGTTGTTGGTCGAGTGCAGCACGGCCAGCGCTTCCTGGTAATTGCCGCGAAAGACGAGGTCGTTCCAGTCGGGAATGATGTTATTGACCGGGCAGCCGTTGTTACAGAACGGGATGCCGCAGTCCATGCAGCGCGCGCCCTGCACCTTGGCCTGGTCGTCGTTCAGATGGACGACGAATTCCTTGTAATGCTTCTTGCGCGCCTGCGGCTGTTCGCTTGCTTCCTTCAAGCGCTGGTATTCCATGAAGCCGGTGACTTTACCCATTTTCTCTTGACCTTCCTGATTCGCTTCCTGATTCGTCCATACACCGCGGCATATCGTCGACGCCGCGGGTTCCAGGTTTAATATAGTTACGCCGCGATCTTTTCCTTGGCCTGCGCTGCATCTTTCGCAGCAGCCATTTCGCCCAGCGCCCGCTTGTATTCAGACGGGAACACCTTGACGAACTTGCTGCGGCCGACCGCCCAAGCGTCGAGCAGGTTGCGCGCGCGCGTGCTGCCGGTGTGCTTGAAGTGGCGCTCGATCAGCGTTTTCAGGATGACTTCATCACTCAGCGCGTCCGCCCCCGGCGCCAAGCGATGGCGCAAGTCGTGGTCACCCTTGGCGTCTTGCTCCTGCGTAGACAGCACCGGCTCCAGCGCCACCATCGCCATGTTGCACTTGGCTGCGAAGTCGCCGTCCGGGTCATACACGTAGGCAATGCCGCCCGACATGCCGGCCGCAAAGTTGCGGCCCGTCGCGCCCAGCACCACCACGGTGCCACCGGTCATGTATTCACAACCGTGATCGCCCGTGCCTTCCACCACGGCGGTAGCGCCGGAGTTGCGCACGGCGAAACGTTCGCCGGCAACGCCGTTGATGAAGGCTTCACCGGCAATCGCGCCGTACAGTACGGTATTGCCGACGATGATGTTGTCGACCGCCCAGCCGCGGAACTCGGTGTTGGGGCGCACGATAATGCGGCCGCCCGACAAGCCCTTGCCGACGTAGTCGTTGCCTTCGCCGACCAGGTCGAGCGTCACGCCCTTGGCCAGGAAAGCGCCGACCGATTGCCCGGCCGTGCCTTGCAGCTGAATGTGGATGGTGTCGTCCGGCAGCCCTTCGTTGCCGTACTTGCGCGCCACTTCGCCGGACAGCATGGTGCCGACCGTGCGGTTGAGATTCTTGATTGGCGAGATAAAGGACACTTTCTCGCCCTTTTCCAAGGCCCATTGCGCCTGCGCGATCAGGCGATGGTCGAGCGCCTTTTCCAGGCCGTGATCTTGTTCCTCGACCTGGAAGCGCGGCACCGACTCCGGCACTTCCGGCTGATGGAAGATGCGGCCGAAATCGAGACCCTTGGCCTTCCAGTGCGCCACCGCTTTCGATTTGTCGAGCAGGTCAGTGCGGCCGATCAGTTCGTTGAACGAACGAATACCGAGCTGAGCCATGATCTGGCGTGCTTCTTCAGCGACGAAGAAGAAGAAATTGACCACATGCTCGGGCTTGCCCGTGAATTTCTTGCGCAGCACCGGATCCTGCGTGGCAACGCCGACCGGGCAGGTGTTCAGATGGCACTTGCGCATCATGATGCAGCCTTCGGCCACCAGCGGCGCAGTGGCGAAGCCGACTTCGTCGGCGCCCAGCAATGCGGCGATCACGACGTCGCGGCCGGTCTTGATCTGGCCATCGGTCTGCACGCGGATACGGCTGCGCAACTGGTTCAGCACCAGGGTCTGCTGCGTTTCCGCCAGACCCAGTTCCCAGGGCGTGCCGGCATGCTTGACCGAAGACAGCGGCGAAGCACCGGTGCCGCCGTCATGCCCGGCGATCACCACGTGATCGGCCTTGGCCTTGGCGACACCGGCCGCGATCGTGCCGACGCCGACTTCCGAAACCAGCTTGACCGAAATCGAGGCCTTGGAATTGGCATTCTTCAGATCATGGATCAGTTGCGCCAGATCTTCGATCGAGTAAATGTCATGGTGCGGCGGCGGCGAAATCAGGCCGACGCCTGGCACCGAGCAGCGCAGCTTGGCGATGTATTCCGATACCTTATGGCCAGGCAGCTGGCCGCCTTCGCCCGGCTTGGCGCCTTGCGCCATCTTGATCTGGATCTGGTCGGCCGAGACCAGGTATTCCGTGGTCACGCCGAAACGACCAGAAGCCACCTGCTTGATCTTGGAACGCAGCGAGTCGCCGTCTTCCAGCGGCAGGTCGACTTCGATCTGGTCCTTGCCGATGATGGACGCCAGCGAATCGCCCTTCTTGATTGGAATGCCGCGCAATTCGTTGCGGTAGCGGTTTTCATCCTCGCCGCCTTCACCGGTGTTCGACTTGCCGCCGATGCGGTTCATGGCGACGGCCAGCGTGGCATGCGCTTCGGTCGAGATCGAGCCCAGCGACATGGCGCCGGTGGCGAAGCGCTTGACGATTTCCTTGGCAGGCTCGACTTCGTCGAGCGGAATCGCTTTGCTCGGATCGAACTTGAATTCGAACAGGCCGCGCAATGTCATGTGGCGCTTGGACTGGTCGTTGATGATCTGCGCGTATTCTTTATAGGTATTGAAGCTGTTGGAACGCGCCGAGTGCTGCAGCTTGGCCACGGCGTCGGGCGTCCACATGTGGTCTTCGCCGCGGATACGGAAGGCATATTCGCCGCCGGCGTCGAGCGCATCCGCCAGCACCGGATCGTGACTGAAGGCCAGGCGGTGTAGACGCAAAGCCTCTTCCGCCACTTCGAAAACGCCTATACCTTCGACGTTCGAGGCCGTACCCTTGAAGTATTTTTCCACCATGGCGCTGTTGAGGCCGATCGCCTCGAAAATCTGCGCGCCGCAGTAGGACATATAGGTCGAGATGCCCATCTTGGACATCACCTTCATCAAGCCCTTGCCCACCGCTTTCTGGAAATTGTGGATAACTTTTTCCGGCGTCAGGTCAGCCGGCAATTCACTGCCCATGTTGGACAGGGTTTCCATTGCCAGGTAGGGATGAATCGCTTCCGCGCCATAGCCTGCCAGCAAGGCGAAGTGATGCACTTCCCGTGCCGAGCCGGTTTCCACCACCAGGCCGGTCGAAGTACGCAGGCCCTTGCTCACCAGGTGCAAGTGAATGGCCGAGGTCGCCAACAAGGCCGGAATCGCAACCTGACCGGCATCGATCTGACGGTCGGAGATGATCAGGATATTGTGGCCGGAGTTCACGGCATCGACCGCTTGCGCGCACAGCGAAGCCAAGCGCGCTTCAATGCCTTCCTTGCCCCAGACCACCGGGTAGCAGATGTTCAATTCATGCGACTTGAACTTGCTGCCGGTGTGGGCGCCGATATTGCGCAGCTTGGCGATGTCGGCGAAGTCCAGCACAGGCTGCGACACTTCCAGACGCATCGGCGGGTTGATGTTGTTGGTGTCGAGCAGGTTCGGCTTCGGACCGATGAAAGACACCAGCGACATCACCATCGCTTCGCGGATGGGGTCGATTGGCGGGTTCGTCACCTGTGCGAACAACTGCTTGAAATAGTGATACAGCGTCTTGTTCTTGTTGGACATGACTGCCAGCGGCGAATCGTTGCCCATGGAGCCAACCGCTTCCTCGCCCGACTTCGCCATCGGCGCCAGGATGAACTTGACGTCTTCCTGCGTGTAACCGAATGCCTGCTGGCGATCCAGCAAAGGCGTCGTGGCCGCTGCTTCTGCCGGCTCGGCGGCCAGGCTGCCCAGCTTGATGCGCACCGAGGCGATCCACTGCTTGTAGGGCTTGGCGTTGGCGTAGGTGTCCTTCAATTCCTTGTCGTCGATGATGCGTCCGGCCTCAAGGTCGATCAGGAACATCTTGCCCGGCTGCAGACGCCATTTCTTGATGATCTTCGATTCCGGAATCGGCAGCACGCCGGTTTCTGACGCCATCACCACCAAGTCGTCGTCGGTGACAATGTAGCGCGCCGGACGCAAGCCGTTGCGGTCCAGCGTACCGCCGATATGGCGGCCATCGGTAAAAGCCATCGCGGCAGGACCGTCCCACGGCTCCATCATGGCCGCGTGGTATTCGTAGAAGGCCTTGCGGTTGGCGTCCATCAGCGTATGGCTTTCCCAGGCTTCCGGGATCATCATCATCATCGCCTGCGCCAGCGGATAGCCCGCCATCAGCAGCAGTTCGAGCGCATTGTCGAAGCAAGCCGTATCGGATTGGCCTTCGTAAATCAGCGGGAACAGCTTCTTCAAGTCGTCACCGAGCACGGCCGACTTCATCACGCCTTCGCGCGCGCGCATCCAGTTAAAGTTGCCCTTGACCGTATTGATCTCGCCGTTATGGGCGATCAGGCGGTAGGGGTGGGCCAGCGGCCAGGCCGGGAAAGTATTTGTGGAGAAACGCTGGTGCACCAAGGCCAGCGCCGAGGTACAGCGCGCATCTTGCAAGTCCTTGTAATACACGCCGACCTGGTCGGCCAGCAGCAGGCCCTTGTATACCACGGTACGCGCCGACATCGACGGCACGAAGAATTCCTTGCCGTGCAACAGGTTCAATGCCTGGATCGCGTGACCGGAAGATTTGCGGATCACATACAGCTTGCGCTCAAGCGCGTCGGTCACCATGATGTCCTGGCCGCGGCCGACGAAGACCTGGCGGATCACCGGTTCCTTGCCGCGCACGGTCGGCGACATCGGCATATCGACATCGACCGGCACATCACGCCAGCCGAGCAGCACCTGGCCTTCGGCCGAGATGGCGCGCTCGATTTCCTGTTCGCAGGCCAGGCGCGAAGCGTTTTCTTTCGGCAGGAAAATCATGCCGACGCCGTATTCGCCAGGTGGCGGCAGGCTCACGCCCTGCTTGGCCATTTCCTCGCGGTAGTACTGGTCGGGAATCTGGATGAGAATGCCGGCGCCGTCGCCCATCAGCTTGTCGGCGCCGACGGCACCCCGATGGTCGAGGTTTTTCAGGATCAACAAGCCCTGTTCGACGATCGCGTGGCTTTTCTGGCCCTTGATGTGGGCGATAAAACCTACGCCACAGGCGTCATGTTCATTGTTCGGATCGTACAACCCTTGCGCGTGCATGGCATTCTCCACAGCTATTTTTTGAAGTCGAAAATGGAGAATAGTGCAGCGCAATAGATTGCGCAATCTAAATAAAAGGGGTCGGAGTCAAATAAAAATCCGTGGAATCCCTCATTTTATTTAATTAGGGACACAGTGAAATCACTCCAAACGGAGCGCGAATCAAGAAACCTCGGCCGCTTTTTTCCTGGCTGGCCGGCCGCGCTTTCCGGGCCGGACTTGCCGGTTCACCTGCTTTTCCAACGCCGCCTTGAACGCCTCCGTGCCTAAGGCCCAGCCCTTGTAGGCACTATCGCCCAATTCCTTCAGTTCTTCTGGCGCCAGCAATTGCTCAGACAACCGTTTATAGCCCGCCTCCCTTTCAAATGGCGTATTGCCCAGGGACCAATAGAGAGGATGGTCCGTTACCAGCGGATCTTGCCGGGCGCCCACGTGATGGGCATAGCTCGACCAAGCATAGCTGGCGGCATCGGTCACCAAGCCGGCGCGCAGCGCGTGAGATTCCAGGTAACGGCTGCAAGTAATAAAGTAGGCGGCCGCATCGATGACGGTGGCGCGGAAGCGCCCCTGCCACAAGGTGCCGACCCGATGGCATTTGCGATTGAAATAAGGGACATAGTGACGCCCCACCCATTGCATCATGCGCGCCAGCCCTTCCGCGTCGTCCGGCGTGGCCAGTAAATGCACGCCATCCGGCAGCAAGGCATAGGCATGTATTGCCACTTTGTACAGCCTGGAAGCCTCACGCAACCAAGTCAGGAAGGCCGAATAGTCGGCCGGCTCGCGGAAAACCGCTTGGCGGTCGACGCCGAATTGCACAATATGATGGGGCTGTTTGGGGACGACGAGTCGGGGCAGGCGGGCCATAGCGGTCAAATTTCAGGGGCAAGCCAACATTATAATTTACTCCGACCCCAATTAATTCAACGAATCACAACTGATGTGAAAACCAACACGTCTCCGCACGAGAGGGCCGGCGCTGCCGTGTGAAATGTTGCTTCTTGGTCAAACCGCATTTGCGCGGAAACCTTGCATACCGCATACTCGCGTGTCGGTCAGATGACCGACGATGGAACCAAAGATAAAAAACGCGCAGACAGCCGGAACGAGCGATGCGCAAGATCAGAGAGGAGACATACATGATTCAAGCGAAGCAAACCATGTTGGTCCGCAGCCTTGCATTGGCTTTCGCAGGCAGCGCGACTTTTGTGGCGTTGCCGGCCTTTGCGGCGGATGACGATGTTCAAACCATTCAGGTTACCGCGCAATCGCGTCAGCAAATGGCCAAGGACGTACCGATCACGATGCAAGTCGTGACCATCAAGGATATCGAAGCCGTCGGCGCCAACGACATGGCCGACCTCAACGGCTACATCCCCGGCTTCAGCGCCGACGACAGCCGCCCGACCGAACCGACCTTCACCATCCGCGGCGTGGAAGGCGGCGGCGACTTCGGCATCGGCACGGATTCGCCGGTCGGCATCTACGAAGACGGCATTTACACCGGCAAGACCGGCGGCGCGCTGATGAACTTCATCGACGTTTCGCGCGTGGAAGTGATCAAGGGACCGCAAGGCACACTGTTCGGCCGCAACAGCGCGGCCGGCGCCATCTCCGTCACCACCAACGAACCGACCCAGGACATCGACCTGCTGGCGCACTGGCGCGTGGGTTCGTTCGGTACCGACCGCGTCGACGCCATGGTCAACCTGCCGATCTCGGACACCTCAGCCACGCGTTTCGTCTTCGTGCGCAACTACAGTGACGGCTGGGTTACCAACCAGACCGACGGCGTAAAAATGGGCGGCAAGGACGACTGGGCGGCGCGCCTTTCATTCAAGCAGACCTTCGGCGCCGTGAAGCTCAACCTCGCATGGGAACACGAAGAGCTCGACCAGAACGGCGAGCCGACCTTTGGCGTGATCACCAATCCGGCCCTGCCGCGTGCGGCCGGCGCCAGCGTCTTCACGCCCATGGGCACGCTGTCTTCGTCCTACATTGCGAACTTCAGCAATCCGCTCAACCGCTCGCTCGACGACGACACCGACGGCCTGGAAAAGCGCATCTTCGACGGCGTCACCATGCGCATCGAGGCGCCGCTGGCCAACAACATCACGTTCAACTCGACCACCGGCTTCCGCAAGTTCAGCACGGTCGACGCCACCGACAACGGCGGCACTGACTTCGCCGATGCCAAGCTCGACACGCTCGACGCCAAGAAATCGCGCAGCTGGCAGCAGGAATTCAAGCTGTCCGGCAAGAACGACCAGCTCGACTGGATTTCCGGCCTGAGCTTCTACCGCAACGATGAAACCCAGGTGACCGGCGCCGAAACCAATACCGCCACCATCGACACCCTGAACCTGCTGGGCGGCGGCTCGCCCGCCAACACCTTCGGCGCCTTGTTCGGCGCCATGGGCGCCGGCGGCATCCCGGGCGTCAGCGCCAGCACGGCCATGCCGTGGGCAGAATACGTGTATCCGGAAACGCTGACGCAATCGTGGTCGCTGTACGGCGATACCATCTGGCACCTCGACAGCGCCACCAATCTCACGGCCGGTTTGCGCTATTCGGACGATAAGAAGACCATGACCTGGTACACGCCGGGCCGTCAGTCGTCGCAGCTCAACACCTTCCTCAGCGAATTCGGCGGCCTGGTGCCGGCCAGCCTGGGCGGCCCGTTCACGCCGGCGTCCTTCCCGTCCAACATCCTGTTCTTCGGCGCCTCGCAGTATTCGTCCACGCCTGTCAGCAGCAGCAAGGACTGGACCAATTTGAGCCCGCGCCTGGTGCTCGACCACAAAGTCGACAAGAACACCATGGTGTACGCGTCGGTGTCGCAAGGCTACCAGGCCGGCGGCTTCAACGTATTCTCGCCGCCGGTGCCGAACTCGCCGGTAGCAACCCTGCGCGATGCCGACTTCGCACCGGAAAAGATGACGAACTACGAGACCGGCGCCAAGATGACCTTCCCGGAATTGAAGGCGTCTTTGAATGCCTCGCTGTTCGCCTATCGCTTCAACAATCTGCAGAACATCACGCTGTCGGGCACGCCGGGAACCATTCCGACGTATAACATCACCACCAGCGACCAGAAGGCTACCGGCCTCGACTTGGACGGCCGCATCAAACCGATGAAGAACGTCACTCTGTTCGGCTCCCTGGAATATATCGATCAGACCTACACCAAGTACCAGCAGATTGGCGCCACCGGCGTGGTGGCCGACCTGTCCGGTCAACCGGTAGGCACGCCGCTGCTGACGGCCATGGCCGGCGCCAACGTCGTCTGGGATACGATGGGCGGCCACGGCACTTGGACCTTCCAAGGCACGCATACAAGCGCGCAACGTTACTGTGGCGGCAATACCTCGGTACTGCCGCAATGCCTGTCTCTGCCGAACATCGAAACCGGTGCGGCGACCACGAAGTTCGACAGCCGCCTGGGTTGGGAGAACGAAGACCGCCGCTACGGCGTAGCGCTGATCGTCAACAACGTATTCAACCAACGTTACGTGGCATACGTCGGCGGCCAGCTGAGCGTGATCGGCATGCCGTATTCCACCATCACGCCGCCGCGCTTCGTCGGCCTCGAGTTCAAGGCCAGCATGTAAGCTGTTGCAGCGCTATCGAACCGGGTTGTCCGCCATGCGGCAGCCCGGTTTTTTTTACGTCCCGCTCCATAGGTTGCGCGTCAGCGAAACGATCAATGGCAGCACGCCGCAAAGTCAATCATCTGAACGAATCATATTGCGTTGTCGACACGTACGGTCAACGTAATGCTGCTGCGCAGATTGACTGGATAATTTATTAAGTTTATAAAGTTCCTTTACCACGACATGATTCTCGTCGCACTCTCGCGGCGATTTCCCGCAAGCCTCGTATGAATCCCATCCTGTTCGCCATCCCGGTCTTCATGCTGACCATTTTGCTGGAAGCATGGATCGCACGTAGGCGCGGCATCGCCACCTACGACATCCCCGACGCGCTCACCAGCCTGCACCACGGCATCCTGAGCCAGGTCAGCGGCTTGTTTCTCAAGATCGCCACGCTCGGCATCTACGTCGCCATCTACGAAAGCTATCGCGCCACCGAGCTGCCGGCCAACAGCGTATGGGTATGGTTGATTGCCCTGCTGGCTTACGATTTCTTTTATTACTGGACGCACCGCCTCGGTCATGAAGTGAACGTGCTGTGGGCCGCGCACGTGGTGCACCACTCCTCGGAGTACTACAACCTCTCGACGGCGCTGCGCCAGACATCGAGCGGCTGGCTGCTCGGCTGGCTGTTCTACCTGCCCATGGCCGTGGTCGGCGTGCCGCCGGTGGTGTTCATCGGCGTCGGCCTGATCGACCTGTTGTACCAATATTGGGTGCATACCGAATTGATCGACCGGATGGGCTGGTTCGACCGCGTCTTCGTCAGCCCGTCCAATCACCGCGTGCACCACGGCCAGAACGACTACTGCATAGACCGCAACTACGGCGGCATCCTGATCCTGTGGGACCGCCTGTTCGGCACCTTCGTCGACGAACGCAAAGATGAAAAAATCATCTACGGCATCCGCAAGCCGCTGCACAGCTACAACCCGTTGTGGGGCAACCTGCACCACTACGCCGACATGTGGCGGCTTTCCCGTGCTGCGCCGAACTGGCGCGCCAAGCTCGGCGTGTGGCTGATGCCGCCCGGCGGTTGGCATGACGAAGGCGTCGAACATTTTGACACGTCGACCTTCGTGCGCTACACCACGCATACGCCGCCGGCCATGCGCTGGTATGCGGTACTGCAATACGCCATCACCGTTCCCTTCATCGTGCACCTGCTCGCGGTCGCGCCTAACCTGGACTATGCCGCACTGAGCCTGTATTCGGCCGGCATCTTCCTCACCACGCTGTCGGTCGGCGCCGTGCTCACTGGCGGCAGCATCGGCCGCTATGGCGAACTGGTGCGCGTATTGGCGCTAGCCGCCGCATTCTTCTTCGCGCCCGACTGGTTCGGCTTCGTCGCTCCGATGGGTTTGAAGATCGCCGTACTGGCGCTGCTGCTGGTCAGCGCCGCGTGGCTGTCCATGACCCATCATGCCGCAGCACAAGGTGCTGCGGCATGATGGGCGATATCCTGTCGGAAGCCCTGCTGGCCGCCGTTACCCTGGGTCTTGCCGCGCGCGACATCAAGACGCGCCCCGCCATTGGCATCGGCCTGGGCTTGATCGGCCTTGCCGCCATACTCGGCGCATTGAATTATTACGGCATGACGGCAGCCACCGGCCCGCACCGTTTCGTGAGTCTGCTGGCGGCCTGTGCCGGCTTCCCGCTGCTCGTATGCGGGGTGCACTGGCCGCAAGACGCTATCGCCAGGCGCCCGGCCGCCGCCGCGCGCTTTGGCCTGGTCATCGGCGCCGTCGGCGTGGTGCTGGTCGTCATGCTGAACTTTGCGCAGTGGAGCCACATCGTTCCGGCCGTTTCGGCCCTGCTGATTGCCGTTGCGGCGCTGCATAGCCGCAAACCGCTGACCATCGCCGGCAGCCTGTTGCTGCTCGTCTGCTTCATACTCAGCCTCGCCGCCGTCACAGTCGCGCCGTTCGACGCCGACCAGCAATTCCATGTCCTGATGGCACTTTCCCTGGGCTTGCTCGCATGGCGTCAAAACTGAAGATCATCGGCGGCGCAACGCTGGCCTTGTTGGTTGGCGGCGCCGCCTACCTGCACGTCGCTCCGCCGGAAATGTTCCGCGTCGGCTCCAACTACAGCGCCAAGATCGTCTGCTCCAACGTCTTCATCGCCAACCGCGACGCGCAAGCCGTCTTGAACGATGACGTGCAGGCACCGGGGAATCCCCTGCTCAGACTGATGAAAGTCAGCGTCGACCGCGAACGCAAACTCGTGCATGCAGACTTGCTCGGTTTCACCGGCAAAGGATTGGCGGTCTACCGCCCCGGCACCGGCTGCGCCACCGTGCCTGACGGCGACGTCGCCGCCGCATCCAAGCCGCAATTCGAAGCCGCACCAATGCCGGCCCCCGATAGCAAGCAAGCCTGGCCCGCCGGCTCGCAAGCCGAAACCGACAATGCCGTGCAGGCGCTGCTCGCCGACGACCAGCTCACCGGCCCCGGCATGCGTGCCGTGGTCGTCATCCACAAAGGCAAGCTGATTGCCCAGCGCTATGGCGCAGGTTTCGACGAAAACACACCGCTGCTGGGCTGGTCCATGACCAAATCGGTCACCGCTGCGCTGGTCGGCATGGCCGTCGGCGACGGCAAACTCAAGCTCGACCAGGCCAACTTGTGGCCGACCGCAAGCCCAGCCGACGGCCGCGAAAAAATCACGGTAGCCGACCTGCTCGCCATGTCCAGCGGCCTGCGCTTCAATGAAGACTACGGCATGGTATCCGACGTCACGCGCATGCTCTACCTCGAACCCGACATGGCAGCGTTCACCCACTCGCAACCGCTGGACCACCCTGTCGGCACCTTCTGGAGTTATTCCAGCGGCACCACGGTACTGCTGTCGCGCATCTGGCAACAGGCAGTAGGCAATGACGCCCTCACCTACCCGCAGCGCCGCCTGTTCGGCCCGCTGGGCATGCACAGCGCCACCATCGAAGCCGACGCGCGCGGCAACCTGGTTGGCTCCAGCTATATGTACGCCACCGCGCAAGACTGGGCACGTTTCGGCCAATTCCTGCTGCAAGACGGCGTATGGAACGGCCAGCGCCTGCTGCCGGAAGGTTACGTCGCCATGATGCGCGCGCCTGCGCCGGCTTCGAAAGGCCAATACACCAAGGGCCAGCTATGGCAATGGGGACCGGATAGCAGGACGCCGAACGGCAAGAATCCCGATGTGGCATTCGGCTTGCCGGAAGATACGGTGTGGATGGAAGGGCATGACGGGCAAACGGTGGCAATCGTGCCGTCGAAGGATTTGGTGTTGGTGCGGCTGGGGTTGACGCCTTATGATCGGTATTATCAGCCGCAGGGGCTAGTGAAAGAAATCATCAAAGCGACAGATTAAGATTTGCTGATTCAAAATATTTGAATCAACTCTTTCCACAAAAGTCACCGTGATTTCTCGATACTGACGCAAAATGCCGGGGGCCGCAAATATGTCGTAGCTTGAAGACATCATGTCTGCACTTAAGTGATTGATCCTCCCTCTTTTACCAGCGATATTTCGCTGTTAGCCGGTTGATCTACCGGGGCGAGGAAACCTAATCGTAAGCTTCCTTGAATCGCCGGACGGGCCCGCATCCCCGTGACGGCTCAAAAAATATAGTGTTCAAGACTGAAATTTTTTGGAAGACTTCAGGCTCCGCTGGTACAGAATCGACAAAATTCGTTCTTCCCAGCGGCAAAACGAAGAATAATGCCCCCAATATTTCCCTGGATCGCTACCCTCGCCGGTTATGACGTAAATTAATGCGCGGTTGTTGGCAGCGTCGAAAGCCAACGTGGCCAGTAGCCCGTACGCGTCCCCCGGATGGCCCGCGCCAGTGAACCCATGCGTGGGGTCTCCCATGCGGTCCCCATACTTGGCTTTGCCTCCGCGGTCGGTGTACAGTTGCACCCCCAGCCCCCAAGCGAACATCGATTGGTCGTAAGTATCTCCATTCGGGGCCGGCACATTGCCGTTAAATTGCCACTGGGCAGTCAGCATCTGCTCAACAGTGGCCGGTTGCAAGATGGTGACGCCATCCAGACTGCCTTTGTGATTGAACAGCCGCGCAATCCGCGCCAAGCCGCGCAAATTGGTTCGCAAGCCCCCCTGAGGTTTGAATACTCCCGCATTTACCCCTAAGCGATAATCGGCAATGCCCGCGATTTGCTTGGGCGCTTCGCCGGTACGATCTGGCCCCTGCGGCACCCACGGCCCCTGCGATTGCCAATGGACACCGCTGTCTGGGCTCTTACGGTATAGAGTCGTCAAGTTTTCGAAGTCGGCCGATGACAAATCTTCTGCCGGATAGAATCCACCGGGCACGCCCAATGGCTGCAACACGTGGCCGCGTATGTAGCGGTCGAAGCGTTCACCGCTTGCTTTCTCGATCAGGGTGGCTACAACGACCAAATTCACATTGGCATATTTGAAGAAATGAGCCCTGGGGTCCTGATCGGCTGCATCTGCCCAGTAACTGACCGCTCTGCCGTCCACTATGGCAGGCCGATACAATGCTTCGTTTAAGGGCTCGTTCACCTCGAACGATACGGCGTCGCTCGGGTCGCGTAGCGATGAGGTATGCGACAACAGGTCGCGCAATGTAATAGGCTGATCAGGAAAGGAGGGATTGCGTAGCTTGTATCCGAGATAATCGCCGATATCGGCATCAAGATTGAGCTTGCCGCCCTCCACCAATTGCATGACACCTATAGCGGTTACCAGCTTAGAAATCGACGCCACCCGCATCAAACTTTCGGCGTTCAATGGCTTTTTGAGCACGTCGCTACGAAAACCAAAATAGCCTTCGTAGACGACTTGATCGTGATCGATAGCCAGCGCAGCCAAGCCAGCCAGCTTATGACCCGGCGTGTTTACGGTGCTTCGAAGCGCGGCATCGATGCTCTTCGACGCAGCAGTGCTTGCGTTTGCGCATGCGGTTAGGGCCAAAATCAAACAGCTGAATAGTGCTCGAAGGTGAGTTAAACGCGTCATGGGAAGCTCCTGAGACAATTCTTGCTGAAATAGTTGGCAGGCCACGCCGGATTTTGCAGCCTAAAGACTAATGCCGGCAAATTCCAATGACTCCTTCTTTGCAAACGATAACTTCAGGTTAACTCCATGGAATTAGCCGGGGAGCATTTGCCTTAAAACAGGGCCGGCTGGAACGGTAAGCACCGTCACTGTGCCGGAAACCATGGCAAAGAGAGAGTTACGGCTGTTTCGTACACCGGAAACGGACTCGCAAACCTAAGCCTGTTTTCCATCCCTCTACTCCGCAATCCCCTGATAATAGTTGAGCATCTCACCCCGCCAAAACAAGCGGGCAAATAAAAAACCCGTGTGCCAGAGAAGCACACGGGTTTTTATCAAAAGTACCGACAATGTAGGGTCTGTAGAGTAGGCCTCTGGTTTGAAGTGATCTCCCCAGCGGCCTCTCGTCAAACCGTGCTTGCAGTTTTCCCGCACACGGCTTTCCGACTGTCTTCTTCCTGTAGCGTTACAACGGCACAGGGCGGGCATACCGACTCCCTTCATCTCCGGTCACCGACAGGCTGTACAACTTAAACAGCCCGTGATAATCGTAGAACCAGGACGGCGGGTGGTCCCTCCACCCCTTAGACCGCTTCTTGTGCTTCTTCCGTAACATGATACAGAGTGTCCATGTCGTGTAGTTTGCGATACTCAAGAAGTGCTTCCTCGAGTTGCCTGTCTTGAAGTAATTCCCCCAGCCACGCAGGATCGGGTTGACCCGTTCCTTGATGAGTGTGGGCAGATCCCAGTGCTGCCCTGTTCGGACAACCTCTCGAATCTTCTTCTTGACGGATTTCATCGCCTTGGGGGCTGGGTAGTAGAAAGTCTTCAACTCTCCCGTCACCTTCGACGGTTGAGCTGCGAACCTATGTCCGAGGAAGTCAAACGGCTCTTCCCTGGCATTTACTATCCGAGTCTTCTTGCTGTTCAGCGTCAAACCAAGTCGGTCGAGGACTTTCTTGGCTTGTTCCAGATAAAACTCTGGACGCTTACTGCACAGGATGACGAAGTCATCGGCGTACCGAACGATGTGAGCATCGTGCGGCCGTTTGCCGAAAGCCTTCTTCTCCCAAGTCGAGTCCAACCAATGCAGGTAGAGATTAGCCAGTAGTGGTGAAATTACCCCACCCTGTGGCGTGCCGGTCGTTTCCGTCCGGATTTTCATCTCTTCCATCGCACCAGCCTTGAGCCACATCTCGATCAGTTTTACAACTGAACGATCCATGACCCTGGTCTGGACTGACACCCTACACCACACTCTCCCAGCATAGCTGTGTGGCTGACATTTACGAGGCTTGTTCAGGTTCACTTTCGTTACGGGCTGCATACTTGCGCGCACCCACAGTCTGGGTCGGGGGCAACGTTTGTCCGGCGTTGCTTCCATGTTTCAGTCGCCATCCACATGTACGCCATAGCTACGCAATCAAACCAACCAATTATTGCGGCAGGACTCGCACCTGCTAGAGACTGAGCAGCTTATCGAACCGCTCAGAACGGAATATCGTCATCCATATCCGAGAAGTTCGCCGCTGGCCTAGGCGCAGGACGCGGCGCCGGAGCACTGGCCTGGCGTGCCGGAGCACCACCGCCG
>Ga0213872_10000715_pt1 | contig 24941 bp, 25 predicted proteins | sample VelepicomBERX_R2_FD_160071 | JGI IMG/M metagenome (GOLD analysis project Ga0213872, IMG submission 160071) | Rhizosphere microbial communities from Vellozia epidendroides in rupestrian grasslands, the National Park of Serra do Cipo, Brazil - RX_R2 | ecosystem: Host-associated > Plants > Roots >...
TGGATCGGCCTGGCCCGCTTCACTGCCCAGGGTTCCGACTGGCTGCGCGAGGAAATCGCCGCCATCGAAGCCGAGGGGCTGTTGGAGACGGCGGACCTGCCTCTGCTGTTTACCCGTCTGGCGGCCAGGCATCCGGTGGGGGTGCATTTCATCACTTCCCACTGGCTGGACGTCGACACCCTGACCGATGTGGCGGCTGCGCGAAACTTCACCTGATGATTCAAGCAAGCGACTTCATCGCCGCGGCGAAGAAGGACGGATTCGACTTCTTCTCCGGCGTGCCCTGCAGCTTCCTGACGCCGCTGATCAACGGCGTGCTGAACGACAGGAGCCTGCGTTATGTGGGTGCTGCCAGCGAAGGCGAGGCGGTGGCGATCGCCGCCGGCGCCTGGCTGGCCGGCCGCAAGACGGTGGTCATGTGCCAGAATTCGGGGCTGGGCAACGCGGTCAATCCTTTGACCTCGCTGAACGCCCCGTTCCGCATTCCGACCTTGTTCGTCACCACCTGGCGCGGCCAGCCCGGCATCCCGGACGAGCCGCAGCACGAGGTGATGGGCGTCATCACGCCTGAGCTTCTCAGCCTGATGGGCCTCGACCACGCTTTGTTCCCCGACACGCTGGAGACCCTGGCGCCGTCGCTGGCCCAGGCTTCGGCGCGCATGGCCGAGATCTCGCTGCCCTATGCGATGATCATGCAGAAGGACAGCGTCGCCGAGACCAGCCTCGACCCGCAGACGCCGCTGGCGCGCCCCAATGGCCGCCGGCTCGATCTGCCGGGTGATGGAGAACCGCCGGCGCGCGCCGCGGTACTGGAGAAATTTCTCTCCATCGTCGATCCCAATGCCGCGGTGGTGGCCACCACCGGCAAATGCGGGCGCGAGCTGTTCACCCTGGATGACCGCCGCCAGCACATCTATCAGGTCGGGTCGATGGGCGGGGCCAGTGCCATGGCGCTCGGCGTCGCGCTCAACACCAAGAAGCCGGTCGTCGTGCTCGACGGCGACGGCGCCTTCCTGATGAAGATGGGCAACCTCGCTACCATCGGCGCCTATCGCCCGGCCAATCTGATCCATGTCGTGCTCGACAATGGCGTGCATGATTCGACCGGCGGCCAGGCCACCGTCTCGCCCGGCATCGACGTCGCCGGTGTGGCGCTGGCCTGCGGCTATCCGTTCGCGGCGTCCTGCTCCAGCGTCGAGGGCTTCGCCCAGGCCTATGCCGAGGCGCAAAAGGCCGGCGGCCCGGCAATGATCCATGTGCGGATGTCGGCCGGATCGATGGCCAAGCTGGGCCGTCCGACGGTCAAGCCGCCGGAAGTGGCGCTGCGCTTCAAGGCGTTCCTGGCGGAAGGGGCGGCGTGATGAAGTTCGCCGGCCTCATCGCCACGCTGATCGGATTGGCCATTCTGGTCTATCTGGTGCTGGCCAATGGCGGCGCCGCCATCGAGACGGCGATCGCGTCGGCCGGCTTCGGCATCCTGTGGGTGATCGCGGCGCATTTCCCCCAGTCGCTGGCTTCCTCGCTGGGCTGGCGGGTGCTGGTGAAGTCGGATCGGGTACCCGGGGCGCCGGCCTTTTTCGGCCTGCGCCTGATCCGCGAATCGATCAACGGCCTGCTGCCGGTCGGCCAGGTCGGCGGCGAATTCGTCAATGTCCGCCTGCTGGGCCAGCGCGGCGTGCCGCTGTCCAGCGCCGGCGCTTCGGTGGCGGTCGACAAGACCCTCGAAATCGTCAGCCAGATCCTGTTCACCCTGCTGGGCATGGCGTTGCTGATGCTCGATCCGGCGCAGGCCGACATGATCCATTGGATCGGCGGTGCCCTGGCGGGCGCCGTCGTGGTGATCGGCGCCTTCATCGCCGCCCAGCGTTTCGGGCTGTTCAAGCTGCTGGAACAGGGCCTGTTGAAGCTGGCCCGCAAGCAGCAATGGAAAGGCGCCGAAGGGCTGGTCGGCCTGCATGAAGAGATCGTCGGTCTCTATAAATCGCCCCGGCGGCTGGTGTGGGGCACGATCCTGCACCTTGTCTCGTGGATGCTGGGTGCGGTCGAGATCTGGGCCGCCCTGCATGTGGTCGGCATCGATGTCGATGCGCGCGGCGCCCTGATCGTCGAAAGCCTGGGCCAGGCCTTCAAATCGATCGGCTTCGCCATTCCCGGCGCGCTCGGCGTGCAGGAGGGCGGCCTGATCCTGGCTTGCAGCCTGATCGGGGTGAACGCCCAGGGCGCTATCGAGTTGTCGCTGTTGAAGCGAATTCGCGAAATCAGCATCGGCGTGCCCGGGCTGATCGCTTGGCAATGGATCGAGGGGAAGCGCTTGTTCGCGCCCCGCATGAAGGAGACCGCGTCATGACGACCGGCGGGACGAGTCTCGGAGGATCTTGGACTCATAAAATGGCGCGCCCCCTGGTGCGCCCGTTGATCGGTACTGGGATTACGCCCAATCATCTGACCACCCTGCGCCTGATCGTCGGCCTGGCCTCGGCGGCGGCGCTGATTCCCGGCACAGCCGACTGGAATTTGTGGGCTGGCTGGCTGTGGCTGGTCTCGGCCTTCCTCGACCGCGCCGACGGAGAGCTGGCGCGGCTCGGCAACATGTCGACGCCGGGCGGCCATGTCTGGGACACCTTCGTCGACATCACCGTCAATTCGGTGTTCTTCGTCGCGATCGGTTTCGGCCAGCGCCATTCGGTGCTGGGAGCGGCGGCGATTCCGCTCGGCTTCGTCGCCGGCCTCTCGCTGTTCCTGTGCTCCTACTGGGCGATGTCGCTGGAAAAGCGCATCAATCACGCCAAGAAGGCCTATTCGGGCAAATGGGGCTTCGATTTCGACGACATGCTCTATCTGATGGCGCCGCTCTGCTGGCTGGACTGGCTTATGCCGGTGCTGGTGGGCGCGGTGATCGGCACCGTCTCGATGGCTGTCCTGACCGGCTGGCGCCTGCGCAAGCTGATCGTGCAGCAGAGGAACCAACCGGCATGAAATCCATTCTGCTCACCCCCGGCCCGCTGACCACCCGCGAGGAGACGCGCCGCGCCATGCTGCGCGACTGGGGTTCGCGCGACGCTGATTTCATCGCGTTGACCGCCGAAGTGCGCCGCCGCCTGCTGGCGGTCGCCAATGCCGCCGACAGCCATGTCGCCGTGCCGTTGCAGGGCAGCGGCACCTTCATCGTCGAAGCGGCGATCGGCACCTTGGTGGGACCGAACGACAAGCTGCTGGTGCTGGTCAACGGCGCCTATGGCGAGCGCATCGTCAAGATCGCCCAACGCATCGGCCGCGCCGTCGAGGCGCTGACCTGGGAAGAGACCGAGCCGGTCGATCCCGGCCGCGTCGCCCGCGCGCTGGACGCCGATGCCGCCGTCACCCATGTCGCGGTGATCCATTGCGAGACCACCACCGGCCTGTTGAACCCGCTGGCCGACATCGCCGACGTGGTGGCCAAGGCCGGGCGCAAGCTGCTGGTCGATGCGATGAGCAGCTTCGGCGCCCTGCCGCTCGATCTGTCGACCTTGCTCGCCACGGCGGTGATGGCGTCGTCCAATAAATGCCTGGAAGGCACGCCTGGCCTCGGCTTCGCGCTGATCGAGAAGCAGGCGCTGATCGCCGCCCAAGGCAACAGCCCGTCCCTGAGCTTCGACCTGGTCGAGCAATGGCGCGGTTTCGAGGGCAACGGCCAATGGCGCTTCACCCCGCCGGTGCAGGTGCTGGCGGCGCTGGGCGAAGCCCTGCGCCGGCTGGAGGAAGAGGGCGGCCCCTCGGCCCGCCTGGCCCGTTACCGCGAGAATTGCGACATCCTGGTGGACGGCATGGCCCGCCTCGGCTTCCCGCTGCTGCTGGAACGGGATCTGCAGGCGCCGATCATCGCCACCTTCCGCCATCCCGACCGCCCGTTCGCGTTCGAGCGCTTTTACGAAGCGCTGGCGGCGCGCGGATTCGTCATCTATCCGGGCAAGTTGAGCAAGGCCGAGAGCTTCCGCATCGGCTGCATCGGCGCGGTGGACGCGTCGGATTTCCGCCGCCTGCTGGCGGCCATCGAAGACATCATGGAGACCAGAAGTGCAGCCTGACCAGATTTCGGTGATCCTGCTGGCGGCCGGCGTCGGCCGCCGCCTGCAGGGATTGGCGGAAGGACCCAAGGTACTTCTGCGCTTCGGCGAGCAGACCCTGCTCGAACGCCATCTCGAAGCCCTGCATGCCAACGGCATCGAGGACATCACGCTGACCGTCGGCTACGAGGCCGACATGATCCGCGCCGAGCTGGAGCGCCTGGGCCAGACCAATCGGGTCCGCCTGGTCGAAAACCCGGATTTCCGCCAGGGCAGCCTGGTGTCGCTGCATGTCCAGGCCGAGACCATGCGAAGGGGCCGCTCGGTGGTGCTGATGGATGGCGACGTGCTCTATCCGCACGAGATGATCACCCGCCTGATCGAAGCGCCGCAGGAGAACGTCCTGCTGCTCGATCGCAATCTGGAGCCGGGCGACGAGCCGGTGAAGATCTGCCTCAAGGACGGCAAGATCGTCGATTTCCGCAAGAAGCCGGTGCATGAGCATGACTGGCACGGCGAATCGGTCGGTTTCTTCCGTTTCTCGCCCGCCATGGCGGCGATCCTCGCCGACGTCTGCGCCGAGTATGTCCGTACGGGCCGCACCGACCAGGAATATGAGGAGGCGATCCGCGACCGCATCCTGATCGAGCCCGAGCGTTTTGCCGCCACCGACATTTCCGACATTCCCTGGACCGAGATCGATTTCTCCGAGGATGTGGCGCGCGCCAAGAACATCATCCTGCCCAAGCTGGAGGCGGTAGCATGAACGTTTCCGTGACCTCCGCCGCCCGCCTGCGCGGGCCGCTTTCCGCCGAACAGATCGCCGCTTTCGACCAGACCGGCTGGACCCTCGCCGAAGGATTGTTCTCGGCTGACGAGGTCAAGGCCATCTCGGATTGGACCGACGAGCTGGAGGCCCGTACCGAAGTGGTGGGCGGCCATTGGGTCTATCGCCAGCCGAGCCTGTTCGATCCTGCCAAGAAGGTGATCCAGCGCATCGAGAATTTCGTGCCGACCCACGCCGAGTACGAGGCGCTCGCCAACCGCTCGCGCCTGTCCGACGCGATGGCCCAGCTGCTGGGCGAGCCGGCCCGCCTGTTCAAGGAAAAGATCAATTTCAAGGAGCCGGGCGGCGAGGGCTTCAAGCTGCACCAGGACCAGCAGGCGGGATGGGGCCGCTATGCGCCCCTATTCGTCACGGCGATGGTCTGCATCGATCCCTCGACGCTGGAGAATGGCTGCCTGGAACTGGCCGCCGATTTGCCGCGCTCGACCACCTTGATCGGCGAGGAATGGCGCCCGCTCGACGAGCAGGAAACCGGTTTGACCATGGTCAAATTGCCGATGAAGCCGGGCGATGCCGTCTTTTTTGACAGTTTTGCTCCCCATTCGTCGCAGGATAATCTATCTTCCAGCAGACGCAGGGCGCTGTTCTTCACGTATAACGGCGCTTCCCACGGCGATGTGCGCCAGAATTACCATGACGATAAGAGGGCAGCGTGCCCTCCCGACGTCGAACGTGCACCAGGGGCGGAATATCAGTTCCGGGTTTGATTTGAAGAGGATCTTCGCTGGTCTTTGCCTGCTCTATGGCATGCTGACCGCGGCGGCCTCGGCGGCCGCGCAACCCGCCGATTCTATGTTGGGCCTGATTATCGGCGAACAATGGTCCGAGCTGGACATGATCGCCAATGAGCGGCTGGCTGCCGATCCGCTGGATGGCATCGGGCTGCACGCGCTTGCCCGCAAATCGGTCGATGGCGACGTCGGCAGCGCCGAGCAGCGCGCTGCCTTGCTGCCGAGGATCGAGGCCTGCCTGGCCGCCCGCCCGACCGATACCCTGTGCAAGCTGGCCTATGGCCAGGTGCTGGGCGCCCAGCTGAAATCGCTCAGCATGTTCGACGCGCTCGGCTCGGTCGCTAAGGTGCCGGAATCCTTCGAGGCGGCGGTGGCCGCCGATCCGGCCGATTTCGACGCCCGCGAATCGACCGTCACCTTCTATATCCGGGCGCCGAGCATCGTCGGCGGCAGCATGCGCCGCGCCTATCGCCATGTCGACCAATACGCCAAGATCGCTCCCGATTATGCCGGCCTGCTTTATGTGCTGATCGCGATCGAGGAGAAGGACCTGCCGAAGGCCAAGGCGCTGTTGGCCAAGCTGCCCGAAAGCTCGTCCGACCGCGTGCTGTCGCAGATGATCGCCAAGCGCTGGCTGGCGCTCGGCCTCGCTTATCTCGATGCCGGCGACTATGACTCGGCTCACGCCGCCTTCGTCCACGGCATCGCGCATGGGGCGCCCAGCATCGCCGGCCAGTCCCATTGGGGATTGGGCCGCATCGCCCAGTCCCAAGGCCGCCCGGAAGAGGCGATCGACGAATATCGCGCCTTCCTGGCCTTCGATCCCAACGCCTCCGGCAAGCCCGCCGAGGAAGCCCGCGCCAGCCTCCGCCAGCTCGGAACTAACTAAGCAATCTGATAACAGGCCAGTTCGACGGAAGCGCCCTGCCGCACATCGGCGATGCGCAGCCTAAAGCCGTGCAATTTGGCGATGGCGGCGACCAGGCTGAGCCCAAGCCCGCTGCCGCGCGCATTCGGGCTCTTGTCCGAGCGGTAATAGCGCTGGGTGACCTTGCTGCGCTCGGTGGCGGGAATGCCGAAGCCGCTATCGGTCACCCGCAACAGCGGGCCTTCCGCCTCATGGGCGATTTCGATGCGCACCTGTCCGCCGGTCGGGGTGTATTTGATGGCGTTGTCGACCAGATTGGCCAGCGCCTCGATCATCATGTCGCGGTCGGCCCGCACCAGGGCGGGCGAATTGCCGCCGACGGTGAAATCGATCCGTTTTTCCGCCGCCAGGGGCTCATAGAGTTCGTGCACTTCGCGGGCGATTTCGCCGAGGTCGGTCTCGCCGACGCATTGGAAGCGCCGGCTGCTTTCGATCTCGGCGATTCTCAGCAGCGAGGTGATGGTGGCATGGGTGCGGCCGAGATCGGTCAGCGACTTGGCGACGATGCCGCGCAGGGCTTCGGGGTCGCGTTCGGTCAAGGCGCGCTCGAGCCGCGCCTGCATGACCGACAAAGGCGTGCGCAGATCGTGGGCGATATTGTCGCCGACGCTGCGGATCTCCTCGACCAGATTGACGATTTCGTCGAGCATCTCGTTGATGCGCAGGGTCAGGCTGTCGATATCGTCGCCGGCGCCGCTGACCGGCAGGCGTTCGTGCAGATCGCCGGCCATGACCCGGCCGATGGTGCGGTCCAGCGCCTTGATTCGCGCCACCGAGCGGGCGGCGAAGAAGACGCCGAACAGCAAGGCCAGCAGCAAAGCGGGACCCATGCCGCGGATCAAGCCTTTGCCGACCACCTTCTGGAGCGCACTGACGTCGTCGAGATCATGGCCGATGGCCAGCACCTTGCCGTCGGGCCGGCGGTCGGCGACCAGGATCACCTCCTTGCGCGACGGTTCGTCATCGACCAGGGGAACGGTCACCAGCCGGTGCGCCTGCCCATCGATCGGCAGCTTGGGCGGCAGGCTGGCGAGATTGCCGGCGACCAGGATGCCGCGCTGGTCGAACAGGGCCTCGACGCTGTTGTGGCGGAGGTCGCGGGCGAGGCGGGTATGGACCCGGTCGAGCAGTTCCGCCTCCGGCATTACCTGGGCTTCGCGCACTTCGAGTTCGAGATAGGTGCGCTTGGCCTCGATCTCGAGGCGGGCCGTCTCGACATAGACATAGCCGAAGATGGCCGCGGTCGAACCGGCCAGCGCCAGGGCGAAACCCAGGGCCAGGCGGAACGGCCCCGCTTTGAAAAGCCTAGCTGCATTCATCGAGGATGAAGCCGACGTTTTTTACCGAGTGGATCAGCTTGATCTCGCCGGGCAGATCGACCTTGTGGCGCAGCCGGCCCATATGGACGTTGACCAGATTGCTTTCGGGAACGAAGCGGTAATTCCACACTTCTTCCAGCAGCATGGCGCGCGACAGCACCTGGCCGGGCCGGCGCATCATGAATTCCAGCAGTTTGAATTCGCGCGGCAGCAGATCCATCTCGCGCGAGCCGCGATGGGCGGTGCGCTCGATCAGGTCGATATGCAAAGGGCCCACCGTCAAGGCGGTTTCGCGGATGTCGGTCGGGCGGCGCAGCAGCGCCTCGATGCGGGCGAACAATTCGCCCATGACGAAGGGCTTGCCGAGATAATCGTCGCCGCCGGCCTTCAAGCCCTGGATGCGCTCGTCCGCCGAGGAGAGGGCGCTCACTACCAGGATGGGCAGATGAAACCCTTCTTCCTGCATCTTGGCGATCAGCGACAATCCGTCGAGGCCGGGCAGGGTGCGGTCGATGATGGCGAGGTCGGGCGCTTCGGCCCAGATCGAGGCCAGCGCGTCGGTGCCGGAAGCGGCATGGCGCGGCTGATAGCCCTGGCTCACGAGGCCGGCGAGAATCTCGGTCGCCATGTCGGGATCGTCTTCGACGACGAGAATGGATGCGTTCGCTTTGACCTGGGGGCGTGACAGCCGGGGCGTCATTTCTATCTCCTGCCGGCGTTCATATGGGTATCGTGTCCGGGCGGGTCCAGAGTGGCATTGCTGCATCGCAATAAATTATTTGTTACTCGACCCTCCGGCCGCTCGGCAGCTTACTCACCCCTGCTTCAGACGCCGCCGGACAACCCCCTGTCCAGGCGGCGTTTTCGCGAGGTTTTCTCGCGTTACAGAAATATGACAGGAGATTTGAGAATGGCTTGGAAGTTCACCTCGGCGGCCGTCGTCGCCTTGGCCGTCGGTGCCGCCGGGATGGCCCAGGCGGCCGATGACACCACGACCGTCAACGGCCTGACCTTCTACGGCACCGTCGATGTCGGCGTGACCTACGACACCCACGGCACGCCGTCGAGCAATGTCGGCAATGTCGGCAATTACTACGTGGTCCAGAAGGCCAGCAACCGCGAGACCTTCAATTTCGCGCAGTCCGGCATGGGCCAGTCGCGTATCGGCCTGAAGGGCGCCGAGGATCTCGGCGACGGCTGGACCGGCCTGTTCAAGCTGGAAGCGGCGATCAACCCGGCCGGCGGCAACCTGACCGACGCCGGCAAGTCGCTGACCAACAATAACGGCGTGGCTCAGCAGAGCCAGAGCGCCGGCGCCGATTCCGCCCAGATCGGCCAGACTTTCGCCCGCGCCGCCTATGTCGGCATCAGCAACGACAAGTTCGGCACCCTGACCGCCGGCCGCCAGACCACCCTGAACGCCGACGCGATCTCGACCTACGATCCGATCTACAATTCCTACGCTTTCTCGCTGATCGGCTATTCGGGCACCGCCGCCGGCTCGGGCTCGACCGAAGACACCCGCTGGGACAATTCGGTGAAGTATCTCTACGCCTATGGTCCGGTTCGCGTCGGCGGCCAGTACCAGTTCGGCGGCACCGTCACCCGCAACGACATCGGCTATAGCGCCGACGTCGGCATCGACTATGCCGGCCTGTCGGTCGACGCCGTCTACACCCACAAGAAGGACGAGGTCGCCGCCTCGTCGCTGTCCGCCGCCCAGGTGCTGGGCGCCTCGGCCGCCGGTCTCGACATCTCCAACACCCTGACCGGCACCATCTCGGACAACGATTCCTATACCATCGCGGCCCGCTACAACTGGGAACAGTTCAAGTTCTTCGGCGGCTACGAATACATCAAGTCGTCGAACCCGTCCTCGCCCCTGGCCAGCGGCTTCGTCGACATCGGCGGCTACCGGATCTATTCGCCGAACAACACCGCCTACACGCATAACCGCGACCAGCAGATCGCCTGGACCGGCGTGCGCTATGCGGCGACCTCGAAGCTGGAACTGGATGCGGCTTACTACTACCTGCACCAGAATTCCTACGCGACCGGCGCCAACACCGGCTGCAACGACACCCGCGCTTCCAACTGCTCGGGCGACGAGCATGTGTTCTCGCTGGTGGCCGATTATCACTTCAGCAAGAAGTTCGACACCTATGGCGGCGTGATGTACTCGCAGGCCCTGAACGGCCTGGCGAGCGGCTTCTACCACAACAACAACATCGCCCCGACGGTCGGCATCCGCTACACGTTCTAAGCTTCTCCCTGCGAAGCTTGACTGGGCCGGACACTTTCGTGTCCGGCCCTTTTTTATTTACTGGCGGATCGAGCCAAGGAAGCGGTCGACGCCCTTCCTGAGAGCATCCGCCTGGCGCGACAGGTCGCTCGACGACACGCTGATGTCGTTGGCGACCTCGCCGGTCTTGCGGGCGGCGCCGCCCACCTCGTCGATGGTGCGCGACACTTCCTGCGTACCGGTGGCGGCCTGTTCGACATTGCGGGCGATTTCGCCGGTGGCGGCGCTTTGCTGCTCGACGGCGGCGGCGACCGAGGCGCTGATGTCGCCCATCTCGCCGATCACCTGGGCGATCGAGCTGATCGCCTGCACAGCACTTGCCGTGCCCGACTGCACCGCGGCGATCTTGGCCGAGATCTCGTCGGTGGCGCGCGCCGTCTGGCTGGCCAGATGCTTGACCTCGCCCGCCACCACGGCGAAGCCCTTGCCGGCCTCGCCGGCGCGGGCCGCTTCGATGGTGGCGTTCAACGCCAGCAAATTGGTCTGGCTGGCGATGTCGTTGATCAGCGAGACGATCTCGCCGATCGACGCGACGTTCTCGGACAAGGCTTCGATCAGCGACGACGTCTGCCGCGCTTCGCCGTCGGCACGCTCGGCCACCTGGCGCGAGCGGTGGACCTGGCCCGAGATCTCGCGGGTCGAGGCCGACAATTCCTCAGTGGCCGAAGCGACGGTCTGCACATTGTTCGAGGCCAGTTCGGCGGCGGATGCCACCGTGGTGGCCTGCGAACTGGTCGAGGCGGCGGTTTCCGCCATGTATTTGGCCGAGCTTTGCAGCTGGTCGGCGGCGCTGCTGACCGAAGTCACCACCGAGCCCACTTCGGACTCGAACGCGCTGGCCAGCTCGCGCAGGGCGGCGCGGCGTTCCTCGGCGGCGCGCTGAGCGCTTTGCGCCTGTTCGGCCTCGAGGCGGCGCTTTTCCTGGGCGCTGTTCTTGAACACGTCGAGGCTGGACAGGATCTCGCCGACCTCGTCCTGGTGGGTGGCGCGCGGCACGTCGATGTCGATGTCGCCATCGGCCAGGCGCAGCATGGCCTTGGTGGCGCGCGACAACGGCGCGATCGAGGCGATGGTCCACCAGGCGACGCCGGCGCCCAGGGCCAAAGCGAGCAAGCAGAGTCCGCCCATCAGCAGCTTGAAGCCTTCGGCCACGTCGCGCGCGGCGCGGCTTTCCTTCTGGTTCTTGGCTTCTTCCAGATCGATGAACTGATTGATGCGGGCCAGCCATTCGGTGAAATCGGGGCGCGCCTCGTCGGCCAGCAGCTTGCGGGCCGGGTCGAGGGTGCCGGCCTTCTGCAGGGCGATCACCTTGTCGATCACCGGCAGGGTCTTGGCCTCGGTTTCCTTGATGGTGGCGAGGATGCGGAAATCCTCGCTCTGGCGGTCGGCGGGGCTGGCCAGCATGGCATCGAGGGGAGTGGCGGAATCGCGGTAGGCCTGGGTCAGGCGATCGATGTCGCGCAGCACGCCGGCTAAGGTGGCCGGATCGGTCAGCAGGGTAAGGTCCCTGAGGGCGATGGCGCGGTCATGCACGCTGCCGCGGAAATTGATGGCGTAGCGCTGGCGCACGCTGTTGACGTCGTTGATCGTGCGCAGGCTGCTTTCGATGCGGCTCACCTCGCTCACGCCGACGGCGGTCAAGCCGACGATCAGCAGGAAGAGTGCTGCGAAACCCAGCTTGAGGCGAGTGGCGATCCGCCACCCCTTATTGTCCAACATGACCTAGCTCCCCTCGATAAAAGTCCCGCCTCATATTGGAAGAGGCGGGACCTTTCTCAATGGGGGGCTCACTTCGGCTTTTGAAACACCAGCAGCATGTTGTCGGCTTCGCCGATGGCGACATATTTCGCATGGTCGAAATTGGGATCCGACGGCTGGCCGTACGGCGCCGACAGCAGGGTCGGCGGCAGGGTCCACACGCCGAACGGATAGTCTTTGACGTCCTTGGGATTGGCCAGCAGTTCCGAGGATTTCACGAAAGTGAAACCGGCCTTCTCGGCCAGCATCTTGACGTAGGCCTCCTGGACGTAGCCGTTCGCCGCCTTGGGGTCCTGGGTGCCGCCGGCCTTGGCGCGATGCTCCTCGACGCCCAGCAGGCCGCCCGGCTTCAGCGCCTTGTAGAAATCGGCGAAGGCGCGCTCGGCGAAGCCGTCATCCATCCAGTTGTGGACATTGCGGAAGGTCACCACCATGTCGGCGCTGCCGGCCGGGGCGACGTTGCCGGCATCCTTGTTCAGCACGGTATAATTCAGCGTCCCGTAGATTTCGGGATGGTCGAAGAACTTCTCCTTGAACTTCTTCGAGGGCTCGGCGGCGCCGCCGACTTCATAGAGCTTGCCGCCGCCCTGTTTCAGCACCGGGCCGAGGAGCGAGGTGAAATAGCCGCCGCCGGGATAGATCTCGACTACCGTCATGTTGGGCTGCAGCCCCATGAATTTCAGCTCTTCGACCGGATGGCGCGCGGCGTCGCGGGAAATGTCCTTCTCCTGGTCGCGCCAGGGGCCGGCCGCCGCCCATTCCAGCGAACCCGGCTTGCCGGCCGCCGGCCAGTCCGCCGCCGAAACGCCGCCCGCCGCCAAAGCCGCCACCGCCATACATGCCGTCATCATCCTGCGCATCGCACATCTCCGAGAGAATGGGAAAATCGACCGCCGGCCATTGCGAGAGAGGGGGACGGAGCGGTCAAGGCGCCTTCGATCAACCGACGATGCCCGCCGACAAAACACCGGGCCGCGTTACTGGGCGCGGTCGCGCCCGATCAGCGCCAGGCCTTCGGCGACCGAGACGAATTCGCCGCCGCCCGACACTTTCTCCGGCCCGAAGCGGTTCTCGAACAAGGCGCGCACCGCCGGCACGAAGGAGGTGCCGCCGGTCAGGAACACCCGGTCGATTCCGTCCAGCCCCAGGCCGGCCTGCCCCAGCGCCTCGTCGATGCCGGCGCCGAGGCGGCGCAGGTCGGGGGCGATCCAGCCCTCGAAATCCTGGCGGGCGATCGGCTGCTCGACGACGAAACCCTCATGGGCGAAGCGCAGGGTCGCGCTGTCATTGTGCGACAATTCGGCCTTCACGCCGCTGACCGCCTGATAGAGGCGATAGCCCACCTCGTCCTCGATCAGCTTGATCAAAGTGTGCAGGCGCTCCGGATGCGTGCTGGTCGACGCCACCGCGGCGATGTCGCGCAGGGTGCGCGGGGCGCGCATCAGCGACAATTTGTGCCAGCGCGCGAAGCCGGTGAAGTAATCGGGCGGCACCGGCAGGCCGCTTTGGCCCATGGCGGTGCTGTAGGTGTCGTTCTTGCCCAGCAGCGGCGAGATGACATTGTCGATGATGCGGTAATCGAACATGTCGCCGGCGATGCCGACGCCGGCATAGCCCAGGGCGGTGACACGCTCCGCGCCGCTCGGATCGAAGCGCATGACCGAGAAATCGCTGGTGCCGCCGCCGAAATCGCCGACCAGCACGGTGGCCGGGCCGTCCAAGGTATGGGCGAAGCGATAGCCCGCGCCTTCCGGCTCCAGGGCGACGTCGATCTCGGGGAATCCGGCCTGGGCGAAGGCGCGGCGCAATCTTTCCTCGCCGAAGGAATCGTCGGCGAAATCGCCGGCGAAGCGCACCGGGCGCCCGGCCACCACATGATAGCCTTCATACTCGTCGCCCAGCAGCGCGCGCAGGAACATCGCCACCAGCGCTTCGAGGCTGTATTGGCGCCCGGAAATGCTGGTCTGGCTGAAGCTGCGCTGGGCCAGATAGGACTTCATCGACATGATCAGCCGGCTGTCGAGCGGATCCTCGAGATAGGATTCGATGGCGAATGGCCCCGCGGCATGGTGCAGCGACGCTCCGGCACGGCTCTCTTCGGCCCAAAAGCACAAGAGGGTGCGGAAGGTCTCGACCTCGGACGTGCCGACCGGAATGCGCCGGGTGCGGACGCTGCCGTCGGGCTGGAGGATGGAGACCACGCTGTTGGTGGTGCCGAAATCGATGCCGAGAATGGGTTTCATGACGGAACGCCATAACCGAACCGGCGGGAAAAGCCAAGGATCGGGCTATCGATTCGATACCCCCTTTTTTCGCGGGAAGGGGATATCAGGGTGGCGGATTGGAGACCGATCATGCATCTGAAGACCGCGAAGAGTGTCACGATGGCCCTGTTTCTTACCGTTCTGGGCGCTGCTGCCCATGCCGAAGATCGTCCGGTGGTGGTCGAATTGTTCACTTCGCAGGGCTGCAGCTCCTGTCCGCCGGCGGATACCCTGCTGGGCGAATTGTCCAAGCGCGACAATGTGATCGCTTTGGCCTATCACGTCGATTATTGGGACTATCTTGGCTGGAAGGATCCTTTCGCCTCGCGCTCCGGCACCGAACGCCAGCGCCTTTACGCCCGCACGCTCGGCTTGAGCAGCATCTATACGCCGCAGATGGTGGTGGATGGCGCCACCGACGTGGTCGGATCGGATCGCCGCTCCGTCCTGGCGGCGGTCGGCGGCCCGCGCCAGGGGCCTGCCATCCAGCTTCTTCGCGAGGACGGCGTTCTGAAGGTCGGCGTGGCGGCGCAGAAGGGCGCGCCGACGGCTGAGGCCGTTCTCGTCGCCTATGCCGAGCAGGCGGATACCAAGGTCCAGCGGGGCGAGAATGCCGGCCGGTCCCTGACGGAATATGCCATCGTGCGCGGCGTTTATCCCTTGGGCCGGTGGACTGGCGACGCCACCAGCTTCAGCCTCGACCTCTCCACGGTGGCCGGCGACGCCACGGCGGTGGCGGTGCTGCTGCAGAGCCCGGGCCCCGGCCGCATCCTGGGAGCGGCCAAGGCGAGGATCCGGTGAAGGGCTAGCGCGATGTGTCGGTAAAGACCGGGTCCAGCTTGCCTTGCTCCTTCAATGCGGCGAAACGCTGGCGCATGGTTTCGACGATGTCCGGCGGCACCTTGGGCGAGGCGGCGATCCACAGGCCGGGCCCCTCGACGGGGGCGCTCCAGATCAGGTCGCCGCCGTCATAGCCGAGATTGCGCCAGGTTGCGTCGATGAAGAGACCGCGATCGAACCAGGCGTCGACGTGGCCGGCATGCAGTTTCGAGGCTTCCTGGCGCAGGTCGCGGGCATATTCGATATTGCTGATCCCGAGCCCTTGCAGAATCTCGGCTGGCGCGCTGCCCAGATTGCAGGCGATGCGCTTCACGGTGCCGGCGTCGCCGGCATCGCGGATCGCCTGGTGGCCGCGCAGCGTCACGAAATAATAGCTCCCGTGATTGATCTCGGCCACCCACACCAATCCCATTGCCTCGCGGCGCCTGATGCGCCCGAGCCCGACGACGATGGACGGTTCGGTCTCCAGCGTATGCTCCACTCGTTTGATGGGCATCTTCTCGGTCTGGTTGGAGACGGGCAATCCTTCGGTTAGACGATGCAGCAGATCGACGGCGGGGCCGCGGGCCCGGCTTTCCCGTTCCTCGGCGAGCGGCGGCAGCTCGAAATAGATGAGGCGGATGGTGTCGGCGCGCGCCAAGGACAGGGGCGCGAGAAGGGCGATCATCGACAGGAAAAACCGCATTTCTCGGCCTCTCCTCATCGCCGTCGAACGCGGCTCTTGCGATCACTATATTGAGGGTCGAGCTTCTTTTCCATGGCCGCCGGGAGGGATGGCGCTGGCGTGGTTCCGGCGCCCCCATTAGGATGCCGCCCGCGAAACGGACAGACGAAGAGGACCATCGCCATGAAGTGCCCGCACTGCGGTTCCGAATACGCCTATCAGGACGGCAGCTTATGGATCTGCCCCGAATGCGCCCATGAATGGAGCGCCGGGGGCGATGCCGCGGCCGCCGCGCCGGAGGAGGGCGTGCGGGACGCCAACGGCAATCTGCTGGCCGATGGCGACAGCGTGACGGTCATCAAGGATCTCAAGGTCAAGGGATCGTCCCTGGTGGTCAAGGGCGGCACCAAGGTGAAGAACATTCGCCTGCAGGATGCGACCGACGGGCACAATATCGCCTGCAAGATCGACGGGATCGGCCAGATGAACCTGAAATCCGAGTTCGTGAAGAAGGCCTGAGCCGCTGGTATGCACTCCGACCTTGTCCTCTCTCCGGAGACCCGAAGGGATCTTCTGGACCTATTGGGAGACCGGAACAGCTCTCTGATCGGTCAGATCGAACAAGTCCTCCGATCCGCCAGGGTACGAGAGAAACCCGGCCCCGACATCGATCGCGCCGCCCTGAAGGAGTTGGGCGATTATGAGAACGCCTTGCGATCGGTGCTCGACAGCCACAACGCCCTCAGCTTCAAGGCGCACCGGACGCTCGCGGAAATCTCCGGCCGACCGCTCGGCGGATTGCCGGCCATCTATCGGGAATTGCAGACGGAACTGCGCAGGATCGGGGCCGCGAAGCGAGCCCTGGTAGACGAGCCGCAACGCGGCGCCCCTCAAGGGAATGCTCGCGATCACCTCTCGGAGATGCTGGCTCGGGTCATGAATACGGCCGGCCAGGGCGACGATGAGAAGGCCCTTGCCCGATTGATGGAGATCGTCGTTCCGGTCGCCATCGACGAATTGCGCCCAAAACCCGAGCCTGCGCCGACGGCCTTCGGTTTGGCGGTGACCGAGCCCTTTGAAAACTACGACCGCGGCAAAGTCATCTCGGACCCCGCCGAAATAGCCCATGCCGAGAAAGAGCATCCCGGGAAAACGGTGCGTATCACATTGAAGTGAGGCGAAACGGCTCCCTACAGCGAACCCAAATAGGCGGCCAGGGCTTCGATCTCCGGATCGGTCAGGTTGAGGGCGTTGTCGTGCATGGTTTCGTTGGCGCGGCTGTTGCTGCGGAACAGTCGCAGCTGCTCGGCCAGATAGGCGCGATGCTGCCCGGCCAGGCGCGGAACGGCGCCCTGGCCCTCGGCCTTTTCTCCGTGACAACCCAGGCAGGCCGGCACGTTCCGGCTCTCGACTCCCTCGACGAAGAGTGTTTTGGCCAAGGTGGCCGTCTTCTCGTCGACCGGCTCGCCCCGGCTGGCCGGCTGGGCCTGGTAAAAGGCGGCCAGTTTCGCGATCGCCACATCGTCGAGGTGAGCGGCCATGCCCCACATATAAGTATGGGCGTGAGGGTCGGCCCGGCTGTGGTCGCGGAAGGCGTGCAACTGGGCTTCCAGATACTCCGCCTGTTGCGCCGCGAGGATCGGGAAGGTGGGCGAGACGCTGTGGCCGGTCATGCCATGACAGGACGAGCAGAGATGGACATAGCCATCGATGTCCTGGTGCTGGGCGACTTCGGCGCGGGGAGACTCGCAGGCGGCGAGAGCCAAGGCGAGGGTCAGAACGACGGAGGTCGAGACTTTGCTCATGATGCGGTCTCCGCTCAGAATGCCAGCCAGGTGAACAGATAGAGACTGTTGTTGGCGGAGGCATTGGTGCCGTTGCCGTCATAGTTCTTCGCTGCGCCGTCATATTTCAGATAGTAATTGTACTGAAGTCCGAAGCGGATATTGGCCCATGGCCAGAATCCGGGTCCGCCATGATTGAACGGCGTATAATCGATCTCGCCGATCAGGCCGTCCGAATTGGGGCTGTTATTGGCGGATATGCCGTTATAGAGCCCCATGTCGGCGCTCCCGATGGTGCGGAAATACCCCAGCGTCACGGCATAGGTCTGATCGTAGGAGACGCTCGCCTTGACGTGGCTGCTGGACACCGAATCGTGCAGGTTGCTGGAATTGCCCTGGGCGAAGCTCGAATTGAGCGTCGCGGTCTCGAAGATGTGGCTGGCCTGCAGGCTGACGCTGTAGTCGGCGGCCAGGAACTGATATTGCGTATCGATGCCGATGTCGGTCGTGTCGTCGGTGCCGAAACCGGAGACCCGGCCGGGCACTTCGGTCGCCTTGAGGCCGAAGGTGCCGACCTCCCAGCTATGCCGGCCCCAGCTCGGTTCGATTGCGAGGCGCCAATAAAGCGCCGGGCCGCTGGTCGAGTTGCTGCCGGTCGGATCGACGCCCAGCGTGGTCGAGAGGCGCTGCGACAAGGTGTGATACAGCCCGACCTCGCCATAGATCAGCCGATCCCAGAACAGATAGGCGGAGCCGCCCAGCGAGGAGCCGGCCAGCGACCCTTCGATCAGGGTCGCGGTTCCCGGCGTCGCGGCCAGCCCGGAGGATTGGAACGGGTAACGCCAGGCCGGCGTCGTGTTCCAGAGATCGGTGACGCTGGGATTGTTGTTGAGGGAGACGCCATAGACCCATTCGCGGTCGCCGACGACCGAGGAATGGGCCCAGCGGATATCCGAATTGTCCCAGCTATAGCGTTTGGAAAAATGATTGTAGGTGGTCTGGATGAAGGCGCCGATGCCGAGATCGCTGCTGATCGCGCCGCCATAGAAGAGGCTGGCGAACTCGAAGGCGAAATTGTCGTTGGCGCCATAACCCGGCGCCGCGCCGCCCGCCTGGGGTTCCTGGGTGTGGGTGAAGGAATTCACCGCCATCGCCGAGAAGGCGGGGATGTCCGAGGTCGAGCCCGGAAACACATACCCGTTCGCCTTGAACAGGCGGCCATAGGGGGTGAGCTCCGGAAAGCCGTTATGGCAGGCGGCGCACTCCTGCCCGGTCTGGCGGGCATAGCTCGGCAAGGCCTGCGCCGGGTGCGCGGATGCCAGAACGGCAACCAATGCCAAACCCAAAAAGTGTCGCAGCATCCACATGGCCTTCTCCTGTGTCACTCGGGAGACTGGTCCAGTGTGCCGCGGCGTGAAGCTTGATCTCTTGATTCAGATCAAAATGGAAATGGGGGTGAGCGCCTATCGCCCCTGGAAAGAAACGAGGTCTGCCTGTCTGCCGGCCACGATATCCTCGGCCTCCTTTGCGGAAAGATTGCCGGAAACGAGCAGCGAGCCGATGAAGCTTCTCCGTATCTCGCCGAGATCGTCGATGTGGCGCACATGAAGGAAGAACCGCTCGAGCCGGCCAAGTCGGCGCGCTATCACGGCACTTTGGGCAGGGATGGCCGGGCGAACGCCTACTCTCCCGCGCCCCCAAACCGCCGCCGCCGCTTCCAGGGCGGCCAGTTGCGCGATTTCAAGGGCAAGCTCCACCCCGTCGAAGGCGGCGCTTTTAGCGAGCCGGGATTGCTTGCAGGCCGTTTCGACGGTTTTGGCGCCCAGGCTCGCGAAAACCCTCCCGCCTAGCGCATGGATCTCGTCAGCGAGCCCACGCCAAAGCGCGACCTTGCCTTCGTCATGGATCTCGCCGACGGCCGCGATGATCAAGCCGCCCCGCGAGACTCGCTGGCGATAGAAGTCGAAGGGCGTTTCCTCCGATTGAGCCGCCAGGACGATGCGGTGAGACAGGTTCACCGCACCGAATGGCATTGGGGAGAACATGTGGCACATGACGACCTCCCTTGCAGCGCCGGGCCATCCCGGCGGCGTTATTCGACTCCCAAGCCTTGCGCGCCGATCGCGTCGCGCTTCGCCGCGAGGCCGCGAGCCTTGACAGTCAGGGCCAGGAACAAAGCCAGCGAAACCACGACGCTGCCGCCGCCCGCCCAGCCGAGATCCGCGACCGACAAATGGCGCAGGGTCAGCGACCCCAAGGCGGCGCCCAGGGCGAAGCCCAGATACATGAAGCTGGCATTGAGCGACAAAGCCACCGGCGCCACCTTCAGGCCGGCTAGGCCGATCAGCCGCGCCTGTTGCGCGGGCCAGAACCCCCAATGGGCCATGCCCCACAGAACCACCGTAAGCAGGACCGGGATCAGCGCCGCATGCGGCGAGAACAGATGAGCCCAGTTGGACAAGCTGATGAGCGCCAAGGCGGCGATGGCGAGGGCGATCCCGACGACCTTGTCGGTTCCGAGCCTGTCCGCGGCAGTGCCGCCGATCGCCAGGCCAAAAGCCGCCGACAGCCCCCACAGGAACAGCACGCCGCCGAGGGCGCCGCCTTGGATCGCAATGGCGTGTGCCATGAAGGGAGCAACATAGGTGTAGACCGTGTAGGCGCCGACGGCCCAGAGCAGCGTGACCAGCAGCGACGGGAGCACGCCCGGCTGTTTCGCCACCGCGATCCGCTCGCGAAAACGCGCGGTCGGGATATTGGCGCCGACACCTTTGGGCAGGCCGAAAACGAGACCGATCAGGGCGAGTCCGGACAGAAGGGCCACGGCGGCGAACGTCGAACGCCATCCCAACGCATTGCCGATCACGGCGCCCAAAGGCACGCCCAGCGTCACGGCGATGGTCAGGCCGCCATTGACGATGGCGATCGCGCGGCCGCGCTTCTCGGGCGGCACCATCGATCCGGCCAGGGCATTGGCGCCGGGAACATACAGTCCTGCGGTGAAGGCCAGCAGGATTCGGGCGGCCACCAGCGAGATATAATTGGGGGCGATGGCGGCAAGGATGTTGGCCACGGCGAAGCCGCTCATGGCATAGATCAGGAATTGGCGGCGCGGCACCTTGCCGGTCAAGGCCGTGAGGATCGGGGAACTGACCCCATAGGCAAAGGCGAAAATGGTGATCACTTGCCCGGCCGCCACCAGGCTGACGGAGAGGTCGGCCGCGATCCGGGGCAGGATCGCGGCGATCATGAAGCCTTCGGTTCCCACCGCGAACGCGCCGAGGGCCAGCCAATAGAGCGGTGCATACATGACGACCTCCTCGCGAATTACAGTTTGGAGCCGCCATCCACGCGGATGGTGTCGCCGGTGATCCAGCGAGCCTCCGGCGAGGACAGGAAGGCGATGGCGCCGCCGATGTCGTCGGGCTGGGCCACGCGCTTCAGCGCTTGGATGTTCAGCGTGAAGTCGCGGCCGGCGTCGGTCTTGGCGAAGTTCGACATGTCGGTCTCCACCACGCCCGGCGCCACCGCGTTGACGCGGATGCCGCGCGGCCCGAGGAGATTCGCGAAGTGGATGACCAGCGTGTCGATGGCGCCCTTGGTGGCGGCATAGGCGGACAGATTGCCCACCGCCGCCCGCGCGGCCAGCGACGAGGTGAACACCACGCTGCTACCCTCGCCCAGGATCGGAAGAAGCTGCTGCACCAGGAAGTAGGGGGCGCGGACATTCACCGCGAACAGGCGGTCGAAATCCTCGATTTTGGTGTCCTCGATCGCATAGGCGCCGGAGATGCCGGCATTGGCGACCAGGATGTCGAGGCGATCGCCGACCACCTTGCGGACTTCGGCGGCCAGCTTGTGCGCGCCGTCGGCGGCGGAAAGATCGGCGCCGATCGCCTGGGCGCGGCCGCCGGCCGAGGTGATCTCGGCGACCACCGACTGGGCCTCCGCCTTGTTGCTGCCGTAATGCACCAGCACCTGGGCGCCGGCCTGGGCCAAGGAGAGGGCGGCGGCACGGCCGATGCCCCGCGAGGCTCCGGTCACCAGGGCGGTCTTACCGTTCAAACTACTCATCATCTATTCCTTCCAAGCATGAGAAGAGTTCCTCTGGACTGAGTTCTACGCTTGCCTAGCTTTCGACGGAAAGACTTAGTAGGCTTGATGTCATGCCTGTCAGGCATGGAGAGGGAAAGATGGAACTGAGGCATTTCCGCTATTTCATCGCGGTGGCGGAGGAAGGCAGCGTGACGTTGGCGGCGGAGAGGCGGCTGCACACGTCGCAGCCCTCGCTCAGCCGTCAATTGCGTGACCTGGAATATGAGATCGGCGCGGATCTGCTCGTGCGGAGCGCCCAGGGGGTGAGCCTCACGCCGGCCGGCAAGGTTTTTCTCGAAGGGGCTCGCCTGGCGCTGGCCCAGATCGAAGCGGCGGTCGAAGCCGCCCGCCGCGCCGCGCATCCGGAAAAGCCGAGTTTCGCCGTGGGTTTCCTCACCGGTCAGGAAATGGATTGGCTACCGGGGGCGATGAGCCTGCTCAAGGATGTGATGCCGAACATCGAGATCACCGTCTCCAGCCAATATTCCCCCGATCTCGCCGAGGCGCTGCGACGGCGCAAGCTGGACGCCGCCTTCATGCGGCCGGAACGCGACACGGGCGATCTCGCCTATACGCCGCTGACCAGGGAGCCGTTGGAAGTGATCATGCCGAGTGATCACGCGCTGGCGGCGCGCGAAACGGTGCCGATCGAGATGCTGGAGGGCGAAACCTTCATCAATGTCTCGAATACCGCCCCCGCGCTGCGGCTGGTGATCGACAAATATCTCGCCGAGTCGGGCGTTGCGATCCGCACCGATCACGAGGTCGACAATATCGCGATGGCCATGTCGCTGGTCGCCTCCACCCGCGGTGTCGCCCTTCTGCCCGCCTATGTGCGGAATTTCATGCCCTGGTCGGTGACCAGCCGGCCCTTGGAGGGGGGCGCGCCCACCATCGAGCTGGTGGTCGGCTACCACCCGGCGAACGAGTCTCCGACCCTGAAGCTGTTTCTCTCCAGGGTCGGGGACCTCGCCGCCAGCTTCGCGAAGAAGCCTCGGCCTTAGAACTCCGCATAGCATGCCTGGTAGGCATGCCATCAGATCAGGCGACCGCTTCCGCGGCGCGGTAGGCGGGGAAGTCGGTGTAAGCGCGTTCGTCGCCGCCCCAGAACGCTTCGCGGACGTAAGGGGTCAACGGAAGGCCGCGACGCAGCCGTTCCGGCAAATCAGGGTTCGACGAGAACCAGCGCCCGAACGCCACCAGATCGGCGTCGCCCCGCCGCAGGATCGCCTCCGCGCCGGCGCGGTCGAAGCCGCCGGCCGAGATGATCGCGCCCTTGAAGAAGGGCCGCAGATGCTCGGTGGCCACCGGCGGATGGTCTTCGTGAAGCGTTTCGACGCCCATCACGCGCGGCTCGATCACATGCAGATAGGCGATGCCGAGTTCGCTAAGTTTTTCAGCCAGATAGCCGAAGGTAGCTTGCGGATCGCTGTCCGATATCGCGCCCCATTTGCCGCTGGGGGAGGCTCGGTAGCCGACGCGATCGGCACCCCATACCGAAATCAGCGCTTCCGTCAGTTCGAGCGGAAAACGAGCCCGCTTTTCCAAGGTGCCGCCATAGGCATCGGTGCGCTTGTTGGTGCCGTCCTGCAGGAAGGTGTCGACCAGATAGCCGTTGGCGCCATGCAGTTCGACGCCGTCGAAGCCCGCTTCCAACGCTCGCTGGGCGCCGCGACGGAAGCTTTCTATCAATGCCGGGATCTCGTCGATGTCCAGCGCCCGATGCGGCGAATTCGGCACCCAGCCGTCACGGGTCAGCACGGTGGTCTCGAAAGGCACCACCGACGGCGCGATCGGCGCCCGGCCTTGGCTGAGATCGACATGGGACTGGCGTCCGTCATGGGCGATCTGCATGACGATTTTCCCGCCCTCGGCGTGGACGGCGTCGGTGATCCGTTTCCAGCCCTCGATATGGCGGTCGCTATGGATCCCGGGCGCGCCGAGATATCCGAAGCTGTCGGTCGAAGGGTGGGAGGATTCCGTGATGACCAGCCCGCCCGGCGACGAGCGCTGGACATAATAATCCATCATCATGGCGCTCGGCGTATCGTCTGCCTCGGCGCGGAGCCGCGTCATGGGCGCGTGGACGACCCGGTGCGAAAGGGCGAGGCGCCCCACTTGCACAGGCGAGAACAGCTTTTCGGGAGTCTCGATCGTCATGATCTAGGCCTGCCCCGCCAGCTCGATCTCGATCGAATCGACACGATCGGGATAGAAGGCGACATGATCCTTGATCGCGGCCACCGCCGGATAAGGGGATGAGTAGGTCCAAACCGCGTTGACCGAACGGTCGCCGCCCTGGGGAATGCTGAAATAAGAGCAATCGCCCTTATACGGGCAGTAGGTCGCGTGGGCACTGCGGTCGAGCAGCGCCATTTCGACGTCGCCCTGGGGAATGTACTGCACCGCCGGGTACGAGGCCTCACGCAGGGTGAGCGCGTTCGTGCTGTCCGCGATGAGGAGGCCGCCCAGGCGGACCCGCACCCGGCCCTTGGTCTGTTCGATCGTGATCGGATGCTCGGGACCGGGCACCTTCATCACCTTGGTTGTCGCTTGTGTCATCGGAACCTCGCCTTATCGATGGTAACGATGGCTTATCTAGGTCGTCCCGACCTCCCGGGAAAAGACTTTGTGAGCACGCCCGCATGCCTCACAGGCATGATTGGGAAACCTCAAAAGCAATTGCGCCCCCGCTCGGGGAGGCCGAACGGGGGCGCAAGCAGGAAGATGCGTACACAGGCAAAACTACGCATCGTGACGCCAGATCTCGGAAGAGTAGCCGGGATCCAGTTCCGGCGCGTCACTTCTTGGCGGCGACCTTTTCATCGTAAAAGTGCCGGATATGGTCGGCGATAAAGTCGAGATTGTCTTCGACGGCGAAATGGCCGGCCGCCAGCCTGTAGAGGTCCGCGTGGGGAAGATCACGCAGGAATGCCTCGCCGCCGGCGGGCGTGAAGAAGACGTCGTCCTGGCCCCAGAATATGACGGTCTTGGGCTGGTGATCCCTGAGGAACTTCTGCCATTGCGGGTACAGTTCGACGTTGGTGCGGTAGTCGTAGAACAGGTCGAGATTGACCTGGGTCTCGAAAGGCCGCTGGATGAAACCGAAGTCCGAGTCCCAATTATCGGGGCTGATGGCTTCGGGATGCTTCGCGCCGTGCAGATAGATGGACTTGATCGCGTCGTGTTTGAAGAATTCCGTGAGGGGCTTCTCGGTTTCCGGCGAACGGTTCTTCCAGAGCGCTCCCCGCAAACCATCCCACGCGGGGGTAAAGCCTTCCTCGTAAGCGTTCGAGTTCTGGATGATCAGCCAATCGAGCATCTCCGGGTGGCGGCCGACGACGCGGAACCCGACGGGGCCGCCAT